>Ga0247841_10000679_pt1 | contig 85739 bp, 86 predicted proteins | sample LaCruzMarch2015__2_FD_192410 | JGI IMG/M metagenome (GOLD analysis project Ga0247841, IMG submission 192410) | Freshwater microbial communities from meromictic Lake La Cruz, Castile-La Mancha, Spain - LaCruzMarch2015_18m | ecosystem: Environmental > Aquatic > Freshwater > Lake | place: Spain... | reverse complement strand
TTCAACTCCTGCCCACTGGACAAATTAATCCCACCAGAAATTAAGCCATTTTTGACCTTCATCAATTTGTGCTTTTTCTCCCGGAAATTCCCTATTTTGTTCTCTATTATATATTTCAAAAATCTTTTTTCTTGAAATTTGATCTTTTGGTAATCTGACATCAATTGAGTCAGAATATTCACCCTCCTCGATCTCAACATTTTCAATATCAAGTGCCCCAGCATTATATAAATCTTCCACGAATTGTAGTGTTTCTTCGTGACTGAATCGATTTTCGGCCAACTGACTTATCTCAACTTTTTTTGTCCAACTAACCTTACATCCAACCACTTCGTCATTTTTTAGTTTATTGTAATTTACGTAAGTTTTGACAGCAATTCTCGATAGTGTTTCTCCTTGTTTATTTATAGCCGTATCGATAGCAAAAACCAAAACATCGAAGTCAATTAACTCTAATCCAAAATCATCCCTTAATGACCGTTTAATTGCCATTTCTAATGTTTCCCCTATTTTTATCTTATCGCAATACTCCGAGGCTCCGTTGTTCAACACCACTTTCATATTTCTACTATAGATCCCTATAAACTTTGTAAAATATTCCTTTTCGGCTGGCTTATCCAAAAAATCAAGATATTTTTGATCCATAGAAAAATTATACAGTTAATGTTATTACTTTGATGTTATCCTTTGGACTTAAGGAAATCTTGGGAATTTTGGGCTATAATAGGGCAGATGTATATCAGTAAGATTTTGTTACAGAATTTTCGATCATACGACAGGAAACTGGTGGAATTTGATAAAAAGGCTAATTTGGTTTTGGGAAAAAACGGGAGTGGAAAAACTAATTTATTGGAAGCAATTTATTTCCTGTCCTCCGGTAAAAGTTTTAGATCATCGAGTTCAGGACAGCTGATAAAATGGAATGAAAAAGTAAGTAGTGTCCGAGCAAAAATAAATGATAAAGATGGGGAAAGTGAGATTGAAGTTCAGTTGTGGCGAGAGGATAGTGGCAGTCTCAAGAGACGCTTTTTGATTGATAAGGTGGTAAAGACCAGGGCTAAATATTGGGGAAAAGCAAAGATAGTAGTTTTTGAACCGGAGGACATAAGACTGGTTAATGGGTCGCCGGGACGAAGAAGAGATTTTTTAGATGGGGTGTTTGCCAATACTGAATGGCGCTATGCCTCGGCTTTGTCACAATATCACAAAGCTTTAAAACACCGAAATGAGTTGCTGGATATTATAGCTTCGGGTAAGGCACAAAAAACCGAGTTGTTTTATTGGGACCAATCTTTGATAAAAAATGCCGAAATTATACAAGGATTTAGGTTTGATTGGGTTAAATCGGCGAATATTTTTTTTGGAAATCATCAGGATAAAGAAATAAATAAATTCTCAATAAAATATCAAGCTTCAACTATAAATAAGGAGAAACTAGAAAAATATTACCCCTTGGAATTAGCTGTCGGCCATAGTAAGTGTGGGCCACATTTGGATGATTTTTCGATTGATTTTGCCGATTTTGAGACGGAAGATAAAAATTTGGCTTTTTGGGGGTCACGAGGACAGCAAAGATTGGCAGTTTTAGCACTGAGATTGGCTCAGATAAATTATTTGGAGGAAAAGTATCAAGAAGAGCCCATACTATTGTTGGATGACATTTTTTCAGAATTAGACGAAAATCATAGACAAATTGTAGTGGAAATATGCCGAAGATACCAAACAATCTTCACGTCTGCCGAAAAGATTAACTTACCTACTGCACAAATTGAAAATTTATAATATAATACCCTATCCCGATTGGATCGGGACTTATTTTTCTTGGTTTTGTTCTTTAACAAATTCAGCTTCATTTTTTAGCCATTTCGTTAGTACCAGAAAGTGACACCGATATATTTCGGTATTTCATTTTCAATTTTTGTACTAAGAGTTTGATCGTGGCTCAGGGTGAACGCTGGCGGTGTGCCTAAGACATGCAAGTCGAACGGTGTGTGTAGGTAGCACTAAGATCATAATAATTTTTGTGGTTTTAGTGCTATCTACCTATACAGTGGCAAACGGGTGAGTATAAGATAGGAACGTACTTCGAAGCGGGACATAGCCCACCGAAAGGTGGAGTAATTTCCCATACGCCTACGGGTGAAAGACGCAAGTCGCTACGAAAACGGCCTATCTACTACCAGCTTGTTGGTGAGGTAACGGCTTACCAAGGCTATGACGGTTACCGGCTCTTAGCGGAGAGTCCGGCACAATGGGACTGAGACACGGCCCATACACCTACGGGTGGCAGCAGTTAGGAATTTTGCGCAATGGACGAAAGTCTGACGCAGCGACACCGCGTGGAGGATGAAGACCCTAGGGTTGTAAACTCCTTTTTTCCGGCCATGAAGGTCGAAAGAATAAGTAGCTACTAACTACGTGCCAGCAGTCGCGGTAATACGTAGGCTACGAGCGTTACTCGGATTTATTGGGCGTAAAGGGTCTGTAGACGGTTTTTTAAGTCTTGTTTCAAAGACCTCGACTTAATCGAGGAAAGGGGCAAGATACTGGAAGACTAGAGTGGTATCGGGGTTACTGGAATTTTTAGTGTAGGGGTTAAATCCGTGGATACTAAAAAGAACACCAAGCGCGAAGGCGGGTAACTAGGTATTTACTGACGTTCAGAGACGAAAGCTAGGGTAGCAAATCAGATTAGAGACCTGAGTAGTCCTAGCCGTAAACATTGTCCGTTAGTTCTTCCCAATTTTTATTGGGGGGGATGTTAGCAAACGCGTTAAACGGATCGCCTGGGGAGTATAGCCGCAAGGCCGAAACTCAAACGAATTGGCGGGGAGGCGCACAACCAGTGGAGCATGTGGTTCAATTCGATACAAAGCGATGAACCTTACCTGGGTTTGAAATGCACCTGCAGGCTCCTGAAAGGGAGCGTCCTTCGAGGGTGGTGCACAGCTGTTGCATGGCTGTCGTCAGCTCGTGACGTGAGTTGTTCTCTTAAGTGAGGTAACGAGCGCAACCCCCGTTCTGTGTTATTGTGTCACAGAAGACTGCCTAGCATTATTTTGTTAGGAGGAAGGAGGGGACGACGTCAAGTCATCATGATGCTTATATCCAGGGCTACACACATCCTACAATGGGCTATAACAGAGGGTTGCAAGACCGCAAGGTGGAGCTAATCCCTAAACTAGCCCTCAGTTGGGATTGCAGGCTGAAACTCGCCTGCATGAACCCGGAATTGGTAGTAATCGCACATCAGCAGCGTGCGGTGAATACGTTCTCGCCTCTTGCACACACTGCCCGTCAAATCAGCAAAGTTGGGGGTACCCAAAACTCTACATTTTGTAGGGCTAAGGTAAATCCAGCGATGAGGGTTAAGTCGTAACAAGGTATCCGTACTGGAAGGTGCGGATGGATCACCTCCTTTGAGGTTTTGGTCCGATGAATAATCGGATCTACTCAAAATCTTTCTGGTGCTAACAATTTGGCTAATAATGAAGTTGAATTTAAAAATCCCCCATTTTGGGGGATTTTTTGTGCTAAAATATCCTGATTACAAACTAATAAATAGTTTATAAAAATTCTACGACTTAATTAGTATGGTCAAAAAGAAAATAGATCCAACAAAATTGCCAAAACATATTGCCATTATTATGGACGGGAACCGGAGATGGGCCAGACAACATAATTTACCAGACGGTAAAGGTCATGAAGCCGGATCAGAAAATTTACAAAAAATTGTTGAATATTGCCGAGATGTCGGGATAAAAAATTTAACCGTTTACGCCCTGTCAACGGAAAATTGGCGAAAAAGAGCTCCGGAAGAAGTCAGAGGCTTGTTTCAATTGTTAATTAAAATTGTCAGAGAAAAAGCCGAACAATATCGAAAATCGGGAATTAAATTTTTTGTGTTGGGAAACTTTCAAGCTTTTCCATTTAAGGTTAAAGATGCCATCAAAAAGATTATAAAAATGGCGGTAGTTGAGGAAAAAATACAATTTAATGTGGCTCTAAATTATGGTGGCAGAGATGAAATCGTGACCGCAATTAAAAGAATTATCAAAGATAAGGTGCCGGTAAATAAAATTAATGAGGAACTAGTTTCAAATTATATGTACACCAAAGATCAACCGGATCCGGATTTAGTAATCAGACCTGGTGGTGAGTTTAGATTAAGTAACTTTTTGTTATGGCAAACGTCTTATGCTGAATTGTATTTCACAGATGTTTTATGGCCGGACTTTAACCCGAAGGAATTGGAAAAAGTTTTAATTTGGTATCAAGATCGGGAAAGAAGAATGGGGAAATAGAAACGAGATTCTAGAGTATTTTGATTCCTAAAACGACTTCAACAATTTGAGCCACAAAATAGGAAACAAAAATAATCAGAAAGCCAATTAAGCCGGCGGTAATTTTGCCGTAGCCTTCTTTGCTTTTAGCCGGATCACCAGCGGCAGTCATCAGAGTAATACCACCCAAAATTAACATCACAAAAAGAATTAGACCGGCGAAACCATAAATATATGGCAAAATAGCAGAAACTAAACCACCTAAATCATTAAACCTAGTAACAGGACTTTGAGGTAAAATAGCGGTGTTTGATGCCATGTTTATTAGGAAATTCCAGGAATTTTTAAGATGTCGATAGTAATTAGACGAAGGAGAAAAATGGCAAAAATACAAACTAATAAACCAATTATAGCAGAGGTGACAGTTTCCTGGGCGCCCTGAACAGCTTTAGGGTCACCATTGGAAGTGGCCATTAAAATAAAACCGTAAATCATCAATAAAAAAGCAATACCGCCGCCAATTCCAAAGAGAGGTGGTAAAAGCCAGGTGATAAATTTATCCATTTCGACAGGGACACAACCGAGGGCAGTATTAACACCAATAGAGCCTCCGGCGGCTGTACAATCGACATTAACAGCAAAAACTCTGGAGACAGAAGTGAAGAAAAAAGTGGAGACGGCAACAATAATGCCACTAATTTTAATGCCTAATCTCATGTCATCAGTATATCAGATGATAGAATGAAAGAGTGAGAGAAAGCTTCCCGAAAATAGTGATATTTATAGCAATGGTATTGGGTTTTTTTGGTATCAGTCGGGGAATAATTTTGGCTGAAAGTATTGATGAACAAATTGCTAATATCGGTAAACAAATTGCCGACCTAGAAATTTCGATGGCACCACTAAAAAAAGAATCCGGAGATTTACAATCAAAAATAACTACCGCCAAAATACAGATTAGTAAGATAGAGATTCAAACGATTGAATTAGGTAAACAATTAATTGATAAAGAAGCGGATTTGGAAGTCCAAAAAATTTTAATGTTTCAAAGAGTGAGAAAATATTATATAAATTCCAAAAAATTTTCACCGTTAACAATGTTTTTTTCTTCCCAAGGTACGGGTAATATTTTACAGCAATATACCTGGTATCAATCGATAATCTCACAGGATAAAAATGTAATTACGGGTTACTCAAAGGAAATAGAGACTTTGAATAAAAATAAAAGTAATTTGGAAGCCCAAAAAGTAAAGTTGGCGACTTTAAAGAAAACTATGGAAAGTAGATTTGGATTTTTGAGTGGAGAAATTCAAAAGGCGGAAACCTATAAAGCCCAACTTAGTCAAAAACAACAAAATTTAATTGCGGAAAAAACAGCCATGTTTAATACTTCAGTAGGAGATGTCTCGTCTTCAGATGACCCGGCGTCAAGGGCAGACTACAATCCCGGATTCTCCCCTGCTTTTGCGGCTTTTTCTTTTGGAGCCCCGCACCGAAAAGGGATGAGTCAATATGGGGCTTTTGGTCGAGCCAAGGCGGGGCAAAATTATGAAACAATTTTAAAAGCTTATTACGGTAACATTAAAATTGAAAAAATTGACACCGGCGGATCAATTAAAACTACGGTGGGAAATTTACCTTTTGAAGATAATTATTTGGTCGGAATTGCGGAGATGCCGGCCAAGTGGGGTGATGAAGGCGGCTATGAAGCCCTAAAAGCCCAAGCGATTGCAGCCAGAACTTATGCCTTAAATTCGACTAATAATTTAGCGGGGACAATTTGTGTAACCGAAGCTTGTCAGGTGTATAGCAGAACTCGCCTGGCTTCCCCCGGTAAATGGAAACAAGCCGTAGAAGACACAAAGGGGATGGTAATAAAAAGTAATGCCACCGGAAAAATATTTTCGACCATGTATGCTTCAACTGCCGGTGGGGCTTTGATTTCTTATTCTTCTAATGGCTATTCGACTCCCCAAATTTGGGACACTAGTTGTGGGAATCAAGGCTGTTGGCCAAATCAAAGTTTCGAAAAACAAGCCGGCTCATCTTGGTATTACAAGGGTTGGTATAAAACCAGAAGTAACGCCGCTTATGGACGAAGTCACCCGTGGTTAAACAATGAAGAGTTTAGCGACATCGTCAACGCTGTATTGTATTACTCAAAAACTAGTGATTATAGTCGTTTATCGCAAATTCAAAATTGTATTGGAAGTTGCGACAGTGATGCCTGGTCTCGGGATGAATTGAGAAGACAAGTGGGTGACAAGGGTGGACCAATAGGTTCCATCAATTCTATTGGTGTAGATTATTCGACAGCGGGTTATACACAAAATGTCAGAATATCGACAGATAAGGGTGATTTTACATTTAGTGGCGAAATGTTTAAAACCATATTTAACCTTCGCTCCCCCGGCGCTATTGTTATTAAATCTGGCCTATTTAATATTGAGAAAAAATGATTTTAATTTATGCCTTTAGCAACCAGTGGGGCACAAATGTTTCAAGGAGAACACTGAGTGACTTGCAAAGATATTTACCACAAAGTTTGGGAATTAATTATCAAATAATTTTTGGTCATCCGAGGACTTTTGCCAATAAATATATTCGAAATGATGAATATGATTTAGTTGTGGGTTTAGGGGATTTTTTTGGAGAGGGAGAAAAAATCAGAATTGAAACAGTGGCCAGAAATGTTTACGGAAAAGAGTCCATCTATCCCCTAGCCCCGATAAAAACCGAACTGAGCTTGCCGGAAATAGAAATGTATGAACCAATAGTATTTGAAATTACGGAAAATATGGGAACTTATAATTGTAACTGGATCGCCTTTGAAACACAGCTAATTATTGATAAAAGACGACTAAAAACCGGACATTTATTTTTACATTTACCTAAAAGAGCTAATTCCAAATTTCTGGCAAAAAATATCGCTGATTTAATAGAAGCTAATCAAATGCTAAAATAGGGCAATGACCAGAGCAATAGATTTAGATACGGTGGCACCGGATGACCTGATTGAAGTAAAGTCAAATCAAAACCCACCCCCTACCCCCTCCATTGAAGAAATGAGGGGGAAAGAAGAGAAAGTGGTAGATGATAAAGTGGTTGAGGATTTAAATGACAAAATATATGGTATTTTGGGACATACTAAACATCCATTCTCTTCGCTTTTGGTAAATCCTCACGTTTTTGATTTTGAAGAAAGAGCGACTGAGGAAAAAATTATTTTAGTAGCCAGACCACACTGGTTTACTAATGTTTCCTGGGTATTAACGACAATACTTTTAGTGTTGGTACCGAGTCTATTGAAATTTGTGCCAATAATCAGTGATATTCCGGCAAAGTTTCAAATGATGGGAATTTTAACCTGGTATTTAGTTACCTTTGCCTTTGCTTTTGAACAATTTTTATCCTGGTATTTTGATGTTTATATTATCACTGACGAAAGAATAATTGATATTAATTTCAACAATTTATTGGACAAGAAATTTTCAGAAGCTAAAATTGGCATGATTCAAGATATTACTTCCCGGGTAAGCGGTGTTAGTCAAACCCTTTTTAATTATGGGACAGTGCTTATTCAAACTGCAGCGGAAGTTTCAGAGATTCACTTTGAAATGGTGCCAAATCCGGAAAAAATAATTAAAGTCTTACAGGTGTTAAGAGAGGAGGAATCAAATAATGCTAGGTGATCTAAATAACTATTTAGCATTGGCGGAAAAAGTATTTGGGGTTTTGGGAGCAATAATTTATCTGATTTTTTCACTGGTAGTAGTCAAGCAAGTGGGAACTATGACCAAAAACGTGAAAGATAAATTTAACGGCATTTTGATTGTCTTTTCATACCTACATTTAATGGCGGCAATACTATTGGTGTTTTTGGCTTTGACGATTCTGTAGTATCATTTTTTAATGCATTATCAGGTAACTGTATTTATTGGGACGAAGGTCAAGGAAGAAGGATGGCAAAAAATAGAAAGTAGTAATTTAGTGGGATTAATAAACACTTCGGAAAGAATTCAAATAAAATTTATTGAGGAAATTGTCCAAACAGAAGTAGAGGGCCAAGGTGGAATAATTCTGCTGAGGGAAAATAAAGGGGCAAAGTTGGTAAATAAAGCTAGGGGTAACGTAAAAATAGGAGATAAAATTTGGTTATTAAACCAGAGGGCAGAGGTAGAATTTAAAAGCGGGGAAAGAGAAAATTTTGCCGGAGCGGCAATAATGGTGGAATTGGTGGGTGAGGAAATAGAAAAAAAACAAGGAATTTATGTCAACGAAAAAGCTTTTTTTCAAGAAAGAAATAATAAAAGTGTTAATTTAATTTTAGGCCTGATTGTTTTTGGATTGTTAATTGTGGGAACGTTTTTGGGTTATAAAAAAAGAACTGAAAATGAACAAAAGAAAAAGTTTGAAGAAATCACAAGTGAGGTAGAAAAAAAAATAACGGAAACAGAAAGTGTCAGAACTGTAAATATGGAAACAGCACTACAACTGGCACAAAGTGCTGAATCAATAATTAATAATGCCGAAGTAATTGAAAAGAAATATAGTCAAGAACTGATAAAATTAAAAGAAAAAATAAGCGAAATTAAAAAAGGATTGGGAGAGGAAAATCTAGATTATGAAGTGGCCTATGACACCAGTTTAATAAAAGAAGGGGGTGGGTTTAAGGGGATGGCAATAAAAGAAAGCATCGTATATTTATGGGGTGTTAATTTGGGGCAAATAAATTCAGTAGATATAAATTTAAAGTCAACAGAAAAAATTGTCAGCGATGAGAGGATAAAATTATGGCTGGGAATTTTTAATAATGGGGAAAAGTGGTATGGCTATGACCAAAGTAAAATCTATGAGATTAAGAGGAACGATTTAGTGGAAGGAGAAATCAGGGGGGTAAAAACCGTTGAAGAGATAACCGGTTGGAATGGTTTGGTTTATGTTTTGGATAATGGTAGTCAAAACATTGAGAAATTAAACAATGGGGAGGGAAAAATTTGGCTTAAAGAAGGAACTAATTTAAATGAAGAGGCCACCAGCATGAGTATTGACAGTAATATTTGGGTGCTGGGAAAGTCGGGAAAAATTTACCGTTATAACCGGGGTGTTGAGGAAAAAATAACTATGAGTTCACTGCCAACTTTGGCAACAGCTAACAATCTAAAAACCAGTGATCAGGTAGATTTTCTAGCTTATGTAGTCGACGGAAACACAGTAGTAATTTACGGTAAAGATGGTAAAATTTTATGGAAGTACAATTTCGGAAAAATTAAAATTAATGATATTGGTATAGAAAACCAAAATAAGGCAGTTTTAGTTTTAGCCGAAAATGGAAAAATTTATCGAATAAAAATTAAATGAGATATTTTAATCGGGATTCTAGTGACTACAATTTTAGCGACAAGATCGTGGCGGGTCTGGTTCTAAATGGTTCTGATGCCAAGGCACTACGGGTAAACGGAGTTCAATTTAATGGGGCAAAAGTGGAAATTATCAACGGGATACCGACAGTATTAAATTTGGAAATTATTCCCTATAAATACAGCCAAAACCAAGAAAAAGATAAAAGCGGAGAGAGAAAATTACTCCTAAATTCCAAAGAAATTGCGAAACTACAATCTTATCGAAATCAAAAATATATGATGATTCCCATTGCCATATTCTTACAAGGGATTTGGTTTAAGATGGAAATAGGGATCGGAAGAAAGATGAGAAAATTTGAGAAGAGGGAAAAGATAAAAGCCAAAGAATATGCTCAAAAGGGCATTTAGTGGAGGAGATGCCCGAGAGTGACCCGGGGTCCGAAAGTCGACAAAGAAAAACGTCTACAAGCTTAAGAGACTTTATCCTACACCCCCAACAACTAAAGTCAACGAAAAGCGTTAAGGTGTCGATTGGCGGGGACATTACTCCCCTCTTTGGTCTTTAAAAAATCGAGATTTTAAAAACAGCATTCTAATTTAATTTACACTGCTTAAATCCCCTTAGAATAGGAAAATAAACAATGGCTTTCTTAAGCTAAGGCTTGCACCGAAGCGTAAGCAGGAGTTACGGCTTGACCAATATAATTGGAAAAGTCAGTAGCTAAAGCACTAAGTTTAGACTTAGCATGTTTGTTTTAATTCTGTTTAGCGACTCGTGAATCAAAGTCGGCTTGCAGTTTTTCAAAGTACAGCTCCGTCAATTCATTACATCTCCACGAAGAGAGGATATTGTAGCACGTTCACGGCGGTAATTGTCAAGCCAAGTCCAAACAACTAAGGTCAAAATCAAACTAAAAATGCCACTAAATTGTTCGAAATAAAATTTAAAAAGTGAGCCAATGAAAATATTGATTAATAAACCCCATTGGTAAAACTTGATACCTTTGATGGTTTTCTTTTTCAGCCAAAAAATAAGTCCGACGACAAAAAGAAGGGCGACAATAACTTCAATTATAAATTTGAGAGTAATCATGTAGACGTCAGCCCGGGAAAAGAAATCGTAGTGGCGATAGTAATTTTGAAGCAGAATAATTTTATTAGAATTAAAAATAAGCTTAACCATGTCGACTACTTTATCAAAAATATACCAAAGACTATAGATAAATAAGCCGTAAAATACGAGTTTTTTCTTGAAAAAACGATTGTAAGTAAGCTGAAGAGAAGAAGCAATTATTTTGGCCGGATCAAATTGTCGTTTATCTTTTTTAGCGATAGTTGACTTGACGAGAATCTTTAAATCTAAAAGAATTTTTCTTTCAGCAGAAGAAGGTGATAAATTTTCGAGTTTTCTAATTTTCAGCAAAAGTTCTTTCTTCTCGGTTATTTCTAAGTCGCTATCGATCAACTCCTGATAGTTTTCAAATAATTCGTGCCATAAGGAAGAGCGACTGGGAAGGGATTTTTTTTCTAAAATTCGGTAAAGGAAGAATAAGAGAACAAAAGAAATATAAATAAAGATGATGGCCGGGCGAAACCAATAATTGTTGTCACTGGTGATATATTTGCCAATTTCATCAATAAATAAACCCCAACCAATACCGGCAAAAATTGAAGCATATTTAATTGAGTTTTCACCATAGAAAACGAGAAAGATAATGATTCCAATCAGCATAAAAAGACCACCCCAAAGAACATGAGCAATGTGCCAATTACCCCGGCCGAGAGTGGGAAAATTGGCTAATTCTAAAAACAACCTGGTACCAAAAAGACTTAAAAGAGCCCAAATAAGAAAATCTAAAAGAAGACTGGAGGCATTTAAGCGTTTAGATAAAAGCATAAGGTATTCTACAATTAAATAATGTCTTTGATAATTGAATGGTTATTTCCAAAAAATTGTTGCCGGTGTCAGAGAGAAGGAAAATACTTATGTAATTTATATGAAAGTCAGATGAAAACAGGATAATTGATAAAAAAAGAGCCATTTGAGGTGAAAGGTTTTTGGGATAAGTTCTGACAAAAAAGTACCGGAAAAAGTAATTTTAATAGATGATGTGATAACCAGTGGAGCTACTTTGACGGCGGCGTTGAAGACCTTGAAGTGGTCGGGGAAGTGTCATCTGGGTTGGGGGTTGGGTCTGAGCGGAGGCCTGAAATGAGTCGTTCGTTTTTGATTTCTTCTGAATTTTTGGGTAATTCTGGACTGTCACCCATGTCAATGGGGGCATCAATAGGAGTCAGAGAGCTTAAGTAAAAATTTTCTACAAATAGACCATCTTTGGTTAAGGAATCACGAAGTTCTTGTTTAACTTCATCTTCAATAAGACTGCGGTCAGTGGAAAGAGCTTTAACTAAGGTGTGGTTGGTAATAACCTTGCGGATACGACTACGGGTAACAGGCCTAACCACTTTTGAAACAAAATTTTCACCAATATTTTGCCAAATTTCCGGTAATCTTTCAGTGTCGAGTTTAATAAGAACAGTGGCTTCAACGGCAACAAACTTGTTGTCGGCGGTGACAGCATGGATAAGTTCGTCACCCATAATTTCCTTGTTGTCCTTTAAAAAGACATCCTTGGCGATAGTATATTCGATTAATTGGGCATTAAATAACTTAACCCGATGAATGATAGGAATTTTGAAATGCATACCCGGATACCAAACATTTTTTAAAACCCCACGAAAAATTTCGTAGATACAACCGACATGTCCGGGAGGAACGGTAACTAAAAAACCGCCGACAATTTCGTCAACAAAAAGAGAAACTAAGAGATTATCAATTGAAGCCATAAACTTTGTAAATTATACACTAAAAGGGGAAGCTAATGCCATTAAGGTCTTCTTGGGATCAGTGGACTTAATAACAGAAGAGGCGACCAGAATACCAACAGCACCAAGCCGGAGACTGGTAGAAACATCCTCAGAAGAATGAATTCCGGCGCCAATTAAAACAGGGACGGGAGTCAAGCTTTTGACAAAATTAGTAACTTGTTGGGGACGGGCAGTGGCCACTGAGGTATGAGGATTACCGATAAATTCCTCTGGTTCATAAGCAAAATATTTTGGTTTTAATTTGGAAGCCCAACGAAGTAATTGACCATGGCTTTGGAGACACAATACTGAATCAAAATCCTGGGGCCAGGATTTTAAAATTTTATTGATAGTTCCGGGTTTTAAACGATGTTCAGAATGGTTTAAAAGAGAACCTTTAATACCTAAAGACTTGGCGGCAAGAGCAGAAATATAACCGGTATGAGCGCCTTCGTTATAAAGATCAACATGTTGAAGATAGACATCTATATTTAATTTTTCCTTGATTCTGACAGCATCGAGAGCAGAGACAACGGGAATTATTTTAACACCGGTAATCTCCATGACTTCTTTGGCGATAGTTGCCAGATTAATGGCAGAGTCAGCAAAAGTTTCGGAATAGAGTTTAAAATTAAGAAGAATCATTTGAGACTGTATTTTTGAATTACTTGGGCCAGGCCATTTTTTAAAGCGGTCATGACAGCAAGAGAATCACTATTGTTTAAAACCAAACTGTTAACAGCGTCACCAAAATATTTACTTAATTCGGAATTCAGACCGGAATCATAAGTGTTTGAAGCCAAATAGCCAGATTGAGCATTGTTGGCCGATTCCAAAAATGGTTTTATTTTGGGATTACTAACAATTTTTTCAGCCAAACTAATCCGAGGATAGATTTCGCCAAAACTGCGAATTTGAGAAGCAGCAGTATACATTTTTTCCAGAGAATCTTTGGAGGCTAAAAATTCTAAAAACTTCCAGGCTTCCGGTTGATGTTTACTTTGAGCATTGACGGCTTCAGCCCAGTAGGTAGCCCAATGAATATTGGTAAGATTGGCAGTAGAACTAACCGAAGAATCGGTGATATTTTGAAGGGTTGGTAGTTGGGGAACGGTAGTAATTTCAAAAGAAAGGTTGGGATTTATTTCTTCGATGTTAAAAACCCGCCAAGACGGAGCCAAATAAAAAGCTAATTTACCTTGGGCAAAAAGTTGGGTAGAAGAAGGCAAGGTTTCATCCCAAGTCTGATATTTGCTGCGGAAATTAACATAATAAGAAAGAACATCTTTGATTTTGGCGTCATTGTCGGGACTATCTTTGAGAATATCGGCTCCATTTTGTTTGAGTAAAAGACCCAAGATATCACTCCAGTGATCAACGTTATCAGTTAAACCCATGGCAACGCCGGCGATTTGAATATTACCCTGCTCATCACGAACAGTTAACTTGGCGGCAGTAGTTTGTAAATCCCACCAGGACTTTGGCAGATCAACTCCCCCTTTTTGAATTAGGTCCTTGTTGTAAAAAAGAGCCAAACCATCATACATCAAAGGAATAGCGTAGTATGAATTACCTATTTTAAGGTCACTTTTATATACTTTATAGAAATCTTGATCAAGGTTGAGGGCAGTAATAGTACCGGAGGGAACGGGAGCAAGGTCGCCTGACAACATAGGCAACCAGCTACTATGAATGCGAAAAATGTCGGGAACTTCTTCGATATTAGGATCCTTGACCAGACGGCCAGCCAAACGGCTACGATAATCAGTTTTGTTATTTTTTTTATAATTAATTTTAATATTGGGATTCTTGGCTTCAAATTCGGAAATGGTACTTTGAAGAACACTGGAATCTTCCCATAAACCCCAATAAGTTAAAGTGATGGGGGGAGAATTTTTGTTTCTTAAGGAAGGAAGAAAAACTTTAACAATCAGTATAACCAAGGCAATAATAACTATAATGATAAGAGCATATATAAGATAAGGCGTAGATTTGGGTATTTTTTTTGAAGGGGAGGAAACAACTTCAGGAGTAGGTGTAGTCTCGACAGGAGGAATAATTGGAGCCTCGCTGTCAACAACGGTCAAGCGACGTGGTGGTAGAGGTGATTTAATGTTGTCGATTTCCACAATACTATTATAACTGGCTAAAGGATAAAAATGGGAGTAAAGCTTTAGTGTTTGCTATGATAATGACATGAAGTTGAAAGTTTTTACTGATGGCGGAGCCAGGGGAAATCCAGGAGTGGCTGGTTACGGAGTGTATATTGAAGATGAAAATAAAAAAATATTGTTTGAAGAGGGTAGGTTTTTGGGAATAAAAACTAACAACGAGGCAGAATATATGGGATTAATCGGGGCTTTGACCTGGATTGAAGAAAAAGTGGCAGATGCAGAAGTAGAAATAAATCTGGATTCGCAGTTATTGGCAAGACAAATGAAGGGAATTTATAAAGTGAAAGCACCACATTTAAGAAAATTATGGATAATAGCCCAAGATTTGTGCCAAGGAAAGAAAATTGAATTTAAGGAAATTAAAAGAGAAGATAATTATAGAGCTGATGCCTTAGCTAATTTGGCCATGGATAGGAAAAAATGAAAAACAGAGTATTAATTATTATTGGCGGTTTGTTTTTATTAATGGCAGGAATATTAACACCACTGGTTTTCGGTTTTGGAAAAACCGGTAAGGGAACAACGGTCTTAGGTAAGGATTATTCGCTTTTGGGAAAAAAGACAATTGAAACAAAATTAATAAAGGAATTCCCCATGGAGGGCAAATTAAAGTTAACTGAAGGGGAAAGAATATTCACAGTTGATCTGGCCTCTATTTCGGCTAAAATTGACACCAACCAGACAGCTTCAAACTTGTTGTTTCGTCGTTTAAAACAAGGAGTGGGAAAATATATCAAAGCATTTTTTGAAAATAAAGATTTTGAATTAACAATTAGTAATGATAAAGAAAAAATGGGACAAGTGATTGAAGAAATTGCCTCTCAAATTGATAAACCCTATATTCCTTCAGAAATTGAGTTAAAGGGAAGTATGGCTGTTAAAGAAGGACAGCTGGGAAGAAAAACTGATCAGGAAAAATTAAAAGAAATAATTTTAGAAAAATTGAGAAAATATGAGATCAACCAAAGTGGAGAGGTTCCGGTGGAAATAGTAGGAAAATTACCAAACGAAGAAGAGAAGAAAAAAACATTAGAAAGGGCTAAAAAATTAATAGGAAAAACGATAATTTTAAAAGATAGTGATCAGGAGGTTAGTGTTGATCAAAATACTTTGGTTAGTTGGGTTGACTTTGATGGGGGTAGCCAGGGAGTAATAATTAATGAGTATGTGGAAAATCTACAACAAAGTTTAAAAAGAGAGCCTCAAAATGCAGTATTTAAATTTGAAAACGGAAAAGTATTGGAGTTTCAACCGGATAAACAGGGATATTATCTAGATGGAGAAAAATTAAAAAATAGTATTAAACGGGATTTTCCAAGCTGGGAGATAAGCACTGAAAAAATAATTAGCGCCGAATTACCATTAATAAAATCGGAAGCAAAAATAAAAAATGAGGAAGTGAATGATTTGGGAATTAAAGAATTGTTGGGTCGGGGCACTTCAAGTTTTAAACACAGCAGTGAAATCAGAAATTATAATGTAGAAAAAGGAGCTTCGATTATAAATCGGATTTTAGTGGCACCAGGAGAGACATTTTCTTTTATAAAAAATTTAGGAGAAGTAAGTTTAGATAGTGGCTATAAAAAAGCCTATATCATCAAGCAAGGAAAAACTATTTTGGATGTAGGGGGAGGAATTTGCCAGGTATCAACCACTTTGTTTAGAGCTATGTTGGATGCCGGTTTAGATATTACCCAAAGACAGGCACATGCGTATCGGGTTAGCTATTATGAAGAAGATACCAAACCGGGTTTTGATGCCACGGTGTTTATCCCTAATCCGGATTTAAGGTTTGTGAATGATACCGGTCATTATGTTTTGATTCAAAGCTATTATGACGGAGTAAATAAAAAATTAGCTTACGAAATTTATGGGACTTCGGATGGCCGTAAAGCGGTAATTAGTAATTACAAACAATGGGGAGCGGCGCCGGCGCCACCGGATGTGTGGATTGATGATCCGACTCTCCCAATCGGAAAAGTAATCAAAGACGAAAGTAGGGTTCCGGGATTAAAGACAGCTTTTGATTGGACAGTAAGCAGAAACGGAGAAGTAATTTTGCAAAAAACTTTTACCAGTAGTTATGTTCCCTGGGCAGCAGTGTATCGGAGAGGAACGGGAAATTAAAAAATTATTTTCGAGTGGCAAGAGTGTAGGTATTTTCCAAGAGAGAGGCGACGGTTAAAGGACCAACACCACCAAAAGTTGGGGTAATATAGGCCGATTTTCTAGAGACATTGGCAAAATCAATATCACCACCACCAACGTCGATGGCGACTACACCATCCTTAACCATATCAGCAGTGACTAAATTCTTGACACCGGTGGCAGAAATTAGAATGTCGGCTTTTAAGGTATAAGAGGTGAGATCAAGATTCTGACGGTTAAGAAGAACAATATTGGAAGTAAATTGACTGAAAATTTTTTTCAAAGGCTGGCCAATTAAATCGGAATCATTAATAATAACAACATTTTTTTGATCAAAAGAAATTTGATAGTTTTTCAAAAGACTAATAATGCCATTAACCACAGCCGGATTTATACCGGAATCCGGATTGAGACCGTCGGCATCTTTCTTGGATAAAATTTGTTTTAATAAAGTTGAAGGATTGGAGAGACCAGGGATGGGCAATTGAATAAAAAAGCCGGTGGTATTTGAATTTTGATTTAAAGAATTAAATAAAATTTGGAGATCATCAACAGAAGTATTCGTTGGAAAACGAAAAAGTTGGCCACCAATGCCGACTTCAGCCGCTTTTTTTTGTTTTAACTCGACATACTTTATGGACGAAGGATCGTTGCCAACAAGAATAATATCGAGATTTATCTTTAATTTACAATCTTCAATCTTTAATTTAAGAGCGTTTATTTTTTTTTCGGCGAGAGCTTTGCCATCAAGAAGAATCATATTATTTAGTTAATATTTCACAGCCATTTTTTGTAACCAGAACTGTGTGTTCAAATTGAGCGGACAGAGAACCATCCTTAGTTCTAATAGTCCAACCGTCATCGGCGTCCAGATAGACTTGCCAACTTTTACTGGCATTAATCATGGGTTCAATAGTAAAAATCATGCCGGCTTTTAGGAGAATGTGGTTACGGGGAGTATTGAAATGAAAAACAAAAGGGTCTTCGTGAAATTTGAGGCCAACCCCGTGACCCCCCAAGTCCCGAACCGGTGAATAACCAAAAGGAATGACGTAGTCTTCGATTACTTTACCAACACATTCGTTAAGGTATTTGCCAGTTTTGATTGATTTTATAGCTAAATCTAACGACGTTTTGGTACGGTCAATTAGAAGTTGGGCATCTTTACTTATTTTACCAACAGGATAAGAAGCGGAAATATCGCCAAAATAGCCATTTAAAATGGTAGTAATGTCAAGATTAATAATGTCCCCTTCTTTTAGGATTTCGTTTTTTGAGGGAATGCCATGACAAACAACGTTGTTTATGGAGGTACAAATACTTTTAGGGAAAGAATTGTAATTTAAGGGAGCGGGTTGAGCTCCATGGGAAATAATATAATCGTGAGCTTGTTGATTTAAAAACTCAGTGGAAATACCGGGTCGAATAAAAGCAGCCGTATATTTAAGAGTGGCAGCGGCCAACTTTGAAGAGGCACGGATACTGTTGATTTGGGAAGGGGTCTTGATTAAAATCACAGCCAATTATACCCCATTTTTGATTTTTATTTGACAAAAGGGATATAATTATAGTGATGAAAAAAATAATAATGATCATCTCTTTCTTTGTCTTTTTGACATTTCTATTATCAAACAAGGTATTGGCAGTTCTACCCCCAGACAATGTCTATCGAGATAACAATATTGATGTCCAAATAAAATTGCCAACAGCAACGCCAACACCAATAATATTTAAAAAAATTGATCCGAATATTAATTTGCAATTAATACCGACGGCGACTCCAACCTTGGGAACAAAACTAACCGTGACACCAGAACCAACATTGGGAACCAAATTGACAGTGACGCCTGAACCAACCCTAGATAGTAAATTAACAGTGGCACCAACTCAAAATGGAGTTGAAATAAGCCCAAGTGTAGCGGCGACAAAAACAGAAGAAAAACTTGCGAATAAGCAAGACTTAAGTAGGTGGTTTATAAATATAACCTTGGGATTATTGGTATTGATTATAATAACCCAATCTTGGCCAAAGAAGAAAGAAAACTAAAATTTTGATTTTTTAAAAAGGTAAAAAGAGTAGAAAAATAAGAAAAGGCTAACGGAAATTATAGGAATTAGAATAAAAAAGAAGGCTAACTTGGGCCAAATAATTCCAGATAAAGATAACAAGGCAATCAGTTTAAATAAAGTGGCACCAAGCTGATGGGTTTTTTGCCAAACATCATCACTGCTGAGGGTCCAAGGAGTACGAATACCAACGAACCAATTTCTCTTGGCGACAGAACAAAGAACTCCAGCATAGTAAAATAACAAAGCAAAGCCGGGTGAAAGAAATTGAATTAAATTGAATATGGAAACCAGATTCCAAATAAGGGTTAAAAAATATGAATAAAAAAGAAAGACAAAGAGAATATTAATAAAGGTATCAAAATATTTTTCAAACTCTTTAAAGTGGGAATGATAAGGGTCGGTCAAAGGTAAAAGACGGAAAATAATATAGAGAAAGACCGATAATATCGGCATGAAGAATAAAGCAAAAAATCTAGAGGAATAACCGTTGGCGTCGCCATAAAGACCCCAATGAGTTACCATAATTAAGGGGGCGTGGGGGTAAAAATAAATAGCCAGAACAAAGGAAAAAAGAATAATTAAAATAGGAAAAATCTTTTTTAAGGACATAACAGATTATAACTCTAAGAGCGATAATTGAGACGGCCTTCGACTTTGGAAATTAGATTTTGATGAGAACGAAGATACTCAATCATAACGTCTTGGGCGGAGGTAGAAACGACTTTTTGTGGGGCGATGGCAATTAATTGAGCTTCTGAAATATTAAAATAAGACTGGCAGTTATTAAAGTGATAACCCTGTAAACAGATTGTATAATTTTTTTGCTCGTTTACAGGAAGATTATCAATACTTAGGGATTCCAAAACAGAGGTTTTATCATTGTAAACAGCCTTAACTTTAGAATTTACCTGGTAACATTCCCCTTCACTATTGCGGTTAACCGGTCGCATAATGTGGGCAAAAATAATTTTTAATTGAGATCCGGTAATAGTAAAACGAGTCAGAGTATCGTTGTAGGGAAAACAGGACATCAAGTCGTTTAAGGTAACAACCGGACCCATTTCTTTGACGCGAATAGAACCGGAGCCAACAAAGGCCACATCGCATTGAGCACTGTCGGCAAAGGCATCGGCAAAAACATTACCCAGTGAAGTTTCAGTTTCACGTTGGGGATGAGTCAGTTTTTCAGAAAATTTAGTGAGAATGGCGCTGTATTTGGTATCAACTTCAGTTTTAAATTTTTCGATAAATTTAAGTAATTCCTGATCAGGAGCGACAATGTCACTAGTAATAGGAATCAATTGCCATTTGGATTCAACGATACTATTGGTATCATCATCGACAACGATATCAAAACGACCGACCTGATTGGTAGAAGTGCCGGCCTGAGCAATTAAAATATTATTAACAATTTCTGGCTTGGCTAAAACCGTATGGGAATGACCGCCAATAATCATATCGACTCCCCACTCGGGCTTGAGCATGGCCGCCAATTGTTTATCAGAGTCAAAACCGATATGAGTTAGTAAAATAGTTAAATCGATATCGTCATTTTTATAGGCATTACAAATTTTGCCGACTTCACCACTGGCTTCTTCAAGAGAGACAAAAGATCCAATGAGTTTGTCCTGAGAAATGGAATCAATAACCTTATCAGTAATAATGCCGGTAAATAAAATATCAAAGCCGGCTTTTTTGATAATCTGGTAAGGATTCATGAGGCGGCGGTGATAATTTTTGACGTAAAGATTGGCATTAACAATTGGAAAATTGGCCATTTTTTCCAAAAATAAAAGATGGGGCAGACCATAATCAAATTCGTGATTACCCAGGGCGACGACATCAGGAGACAAAAAATTCATGATTTCGATAGTAGAAATACCCTTGTATTCAGTATCAATGAGAGAACCTTGGACCATATCACCACTGACAACATACAAAACATTTTCTTCTTCGGCGCGGACTTTGTTGATGTAAGCCGAGAGAAGAGCTAAACCACCAATAGTTTGGCCAGGTTTACCGCCAATTTCAGCTAAAAAATCGCCATGCATGTCGTTGCTGTGGAGGATGGTGAATTTTTTGGTAGCCATATTTAAATAATTTTTAATTCGTAATCGGTAGTAAATTTAGTGTAATTTTGGGCAAATTTTACCTGGAGAGTCGGATCTTTGTGATTGGCATTTTCAAAAATTTCTTTACCAATAATATCGAGACTGGCCTGATCAATGGCAACAGGGTTATCGGAAAAAAGAATGCCCTGATCCGAAGCAAGAATTTTTCCAGAGTTTACTTCACAGTCACAACTTTTAGTAATGTTTTGAATAAAATTAAGATAATAACTATTTTTAGGTAAATTATTAATACAGGCCGCAGCACCCTGAGCTAAAAGGTCATCAAAGATGGAAACTTTGGGATTTAGAGAATGAGTCGGACAATTAATTTGGCAGATAGAACAACCCCAACATTTATTCAAATCGACCTGGGATTTGTTATCGATAATTTCGATGGCGTGAGCCGGACAAAGACGGGCGCAGGTACCACAGCCGGTACAGGAAGATTCAGTAAACACAGGTTTACATTGTCCGTGAATTTCTCTTTTACTATCTGGTAGCATGCCACCCATACCAAAATTTTTAATAGCACCGCCAAAACCAGAACAGGCATGACCTTTGACATGAGAAATAACTAAAAGATTTTTAGCTTCGGTTAATTCTTTACAAACTTTTACGGTTAAATCTTTGGTTTTTACCTCAATAAAATTATCAGAAATTATGAAAGGAGCCAACTTATCAAAACCACGATCACGAACTACTTGTTCGTAACCGGATACCGTATGACGGGGAGAATCATAGGCTACCGGGGTATCAATAAAAGTGGGATGAAGGTCGAGGGATTTGAGAGCAGAAATAACGGGAGCAATATCATCCGGGAAAAAGGCAGTTTTATTGCCTGGTTCACCAAAATGAATTTTAATTAAAATATCCTGATTTTCCGGATAAAATGATTTGAAAATATTTAGAGAACTAGCTTCTAACTTTGTTTTGTCTTTGAGAAAATTGACAGTGGTCATACTTATTTTTGGACAGTAAGTTCTTTGGCGGGGTAAGTGGCATCGAGATTTACTTTACCACCATCAAGATTGAGAGACCTGATTTGGAGATTGGGAATAGCATTAAGACGGTCTTGGATAAAATTTTCGATAGGAGCGATATTGCTACTGACAATATTTTGAGGAATAGTAATCCGACCAACTTCGATAGTTTGGGGAACTAAAGAAACTTTATTGTTGGTAACTTTGACACTACCTTTTAGATAAAAGGGTGGACTAAAACCAATGTTATATTCCTTGACTTTTGATTCGATCTCTTCAATTGAATGGGTGAAGGAAATCCAGGAAAGAATTTTGCGGACATCGAGAGTACCAGAGGCTTCACCAGTACCATCGGAATTAATCTTTATTTGAATGTTGGAGACAGGATAATTAACCCAAGAGACTGAATTGTTTAGAGCTGAAATTTCGGCGGAAGAAAATGAAGTTTTTATTTCTTTTTGACCTTCATATTTAATTCCGTCGGAATTGTCTTGGCTGGGAGTGATGGCGGTCGACTCAACGCCATTGTTGGTATAAGCGGTGGCCCGATCAGCTTCAGTATATTTAACTCCCAAATCCCGAGGACTACCGGAGGTTAGATATTTAAAACCAAAAAAACCAAGACCGAGAATAAGGACTAGAAAAACAAGCATTTTTATCATATGGTAACTATTTTACCATTTGACAAGGAAAGGAAACTAATACTACAATGGTAGTAGTTATGAAAACATTAAATATATCTCCCTTACCATATCCACACGAAGAATTAGAACCGGTAATTTCCAGAAAAATCATGGAGCTACACCACGATAAACATTATGTAGCTTATGTGAATGGAGCTAATGCGGCCTTGGAAAAAAATGAGAAAAATCGGGAAGTGATCCGTGATTTTAGTTTTAATTTTAATGGCGCTAAATTACATGAAATATTTTTTGGTAATATGAGGAAAGCCAGAGAAAATAATTTACCAGAAGGGAAAATTTTAGAAGTAATTAATCTTAATTTTGGTAGTTTTGAAAACTTTCAAAAAGAATTTTCGATGGCTGCAATTAGTGTAGAAGGATCGGGTTGGGCAGTTTTATGGAAGGATAAGGAAAATAATTTGATAATCGGGCAATTGGAAAAACATAATTTATTGGGTCTAAACGGGATGGAACCGATACTGGTACTAGATGTCTGGGAACATGCGTATTATCTAGATTATCTCAACAATCGGGCAGAATATGTAAAACAATGGTGGCAGGTGGTAAACTGGGATGATGTGGAACAACGATCCTAAAAAAACTGCCTGGAAGGGAAAGGTAGGGATATGGTACAAAAAAAGTGTCGGGATAGAAGGAAGTTATTATCACCAACATGTAATTTTACCTAATACTTTGAGATTGTTGAATTTAAAAACCGGAGAAAAAGTATTGGATTTTGGCTGCGGACAGGGAGTGCTGGGGAGAAAAATCGAAAATGAATATCTGGGAATCGATTTGTCAGCAGATTTAATTAAAGAGGCAAAAAGTTTAGATAAAAACTCTAAACATAGTTATGTTATTGACGATATTTGTAAAGAATTAAAAATTTATGGAACTTTTGATAAAGGAGCGATGATTTTGTCTTTGCAAAACGTAAAAAAACCTTTTGGAGCCATAAAAAACTTTAGTAAATTACTAAAAAAGGGTGGCGAATTGGTGCTAGTGATTAATCACCCGGCTTTTAGAATCCCAAAACACAGTGATTGGGAGGTGAAGGACAATAAACAATTAAGAACAATTGATAGTTATATGTCACCACTGGAAATTCCCATAGAATCGAGTCCTTTTGATAAAAGAAATAATCAGATTTCCTATAGTTACCATTATCCCCTGTCAGCTTTTAGTGAAATGCTTTTTAACAATGGCTTTTATATTGAAAAAATGGAAGAATGGATTTCAGACAAGAAATCTGAAGGCGGAATGGCTAAAATAGAAGATAAGGCGAGGGCCGAGTTTCCCTTGTTTTTAGCAATTAAAGCCGTAAAAAATGGATAAAAATAATTTATATTGGTGGTCGGGAATTATGATATTTTTAGTAGTATTGACAGCATTTATGGTTATAAACGGTCAGACAGAACTTAAAAAACAATTATTGTGTCAATCCCAAAGAATTAAACCTTTGACAGAAAAATTTTTTACCTGGAATGGAATTTTAGAACTAAACAACAAGGGTGAATATCAACCGAAGTGTCTTTAAGGCATAAGGGCTGGCTGGGTGTTGAATTTGATTTCAATGGGGAATAATTTTAAATTTTCTAATTTAGTTTTAGAGAGAGTCAATTGAGCTATTTGGGAATGGGAAGTTTCGTAAGACCAGGATTGGTCGAAAATAAAATTGCCGAAGGAATAAAAGATGGGTTTGTCCTGATAAATTTCATAACTTTGCCAAACGTGAGGATGATGACCGTGAATAATATCGGCGCCGGCATCAACCAATTGACGGGCTAAATTAATCCGCCAGGTTTCAGCACTAGGTAAATATTCATTACCCCAGTGAATCGAGACGATAAGCCAATCGACAGAAGAATTATATTTTTTAACATCAGCAATCAGAGTTTGGGGATTAAGTTTTGGGTAGGTAATAAAATCATAACCGAGAAAGCCAAAGGAGAGACCATCAATAATTTTAATGGTAAATTCCGGAAAATAAGTAATGTTGTTTTGAGCTAAAAGGCTTTGAGTTTGAGCCAAACCATCGACACCATAGTTTAAAATATGGTTATTGGTAATATTCAAAACAAACTTATTGGAAACTAAATAAGGTAAAAATTGGGGATCACCGCAAAAAGTAAAAGTGCCGGTTTTGCCTTCAGGACAATTATTAATAATCGGGCTTTCTAAATTGGCAAGATTAAAATCGTGAGAGAGTAACCAAGGAGAAACTTGCTGAAAAGACCAGGAAAAATCGTTTTTCTTTCTGGCAGTGGCAGTAATAAAACGGCCCAGACCAAGGTCACCAACGAGACCAATGGTGACCGTGGGGACTGTGGTGGGGGTGGGAATTCCGCCTACGCCGGTAGGCTTCGGCGAGACGAAGGACGAGACAAAGGGAGATAGTGGAGCTTTAGAAGACAAAATAAAATATAATAGGAGAAAAGGAATGATTATCAGGGGAAGAAATTTAAGTTTCATAATAATGGTAGTTTTGAGCAGCCTAATTTTAGGAGCCTGTGGAGTTGATCGGTCAGGAGTAGAAATTATTTCTAAGCCCACGGCTAAAGTATACCTCGACGGTAAAGAAAGCGGAATGACACCTTATAAAAATAATTCCTTAAAACCGGGAGAGATTGAAATAAAATTAGACGACGGTAATGGAAATTATTGGGAAAGAACAATTAAATTGGAAAATAACGTAACAACAGTAATTAATTGGGGATTTACCGAGGATAAAAATAGTGGCTATATTTTGTCGATGGAAAAAACAGGAGAAAATGGCAGTATTTTAGTTAATTCCAGTCCGGGTGGAGCCATGATTTATATTGACGGAGAATTGAAAAACAATAGTCCAATAAAGGTTGAAAAAGTGGGTGAAGGTGATAGAAAACTGTCAATTAGTTACCCAGGATACAAAAGTATAAATTTAATTATGAAGGTAATTAAAGGTTATCAATTGATAATTGATGCCAAGTTAGAAAAAGAGACGGCAACCAACACTACCGACCAAATTAGTCCGACACCGACAGAAGAATTAGGGCCAAAAATCAGAATAAAAGAAACGGGAACGGGATGGCTTCGGGTCAGAGAAGAAGCTAATAATAGTGCCCCGGAAGTCGGCAGAGTAAAACCGGGAGAAGTATATGAATATATGAGCAGTGATACTGAGTGGTATTTGATTAAGTTTCAAGACAAGACCGGTTGGGTATCGGCTAAATACGTCGAAAAAATTTCAGAGTAAGTCCAAAGAAAATAATAGCCAGCCCGATAAAGACATAAAATTTTTGCTGACTATTGAGAAAAAGTGATAAAAGACCTAAGGCAAGGCTTAAAGACCAGTAAAAAACAGCAATACGGCGACGAGTCCAACCGAGTTTTAAGAGTTGGTGATGAAGATGGTTGTTGTCGGAAACAAAGAGAGATTTGTGGTGACGAAAACGATAAAAAAGGACAAAAATAGCATCGAGCATGGGAATACCGAGAAGAAAAATCAAGGTGGCTAATTTAGCACCGGAAAGAATAGAAAGGATAGCTAAAAGAAGACCGGCTAAGCTCTTGCCACTGTAACCCGGCATAATTTTTTGAGGATAAAAATTGTGAGGTAAAAAACCTAAATAAGCACCAGCAACAGCAAAAGCTAAAACAATCACCGGCCATTGGGTAATATCACCGGAATATTTCAAACCTAAAATGCCAATAAAAATGGCCGAAATAGAAACAAAACCGGGTAATTGACCTTCAATACCCGAAGCCCAACCGACAAAATTCATGCACCAAACTATCCAAAAAACAGCTAAAATATCGGCTAAAAGCCAAATAGAGTGATTACCAAAAAACGAGAAATATAATTGGGGGTGAGACAGATCAAAAACCCCACCAAAAGGATTAGAAAGGTAAGCAATACCAATGCCAGAGGCCACGACAATCAGGGCAGTTAAAACATTGGTAAATAATCTAAACTTCGGACTAATGTCTTTGACATCATCTAAAAGGCCAATAATTAAGGCAAAAAATGAAGCCAAAAGAATACCTAAAAGATGTTTATCCAGAGGTAAAAAAATTAAAGAAGTTAAAAAAACACTAATAAAAATAGGTAAACCACCACCCCGGGGAAGCGAAGCAGTGGCGGTGGCGTTGCCACTTTTTATCTGTTTAAGAGAAGGGTCTTCGACCCAGTTTTGGGAACGAAAAAATTTAATTACCAAAGGAGTAATAAAATAGGAAATAAAAATAGAGCAGAGTAAAACTAATAAAAATTGAGGAATCATTAAATCACCAGACTAATAATTTTTAAGACGGAGATAGTAGAAAAGAGAGAAATAATGAAGGCAAAAATAACTAAAAGTTGGGATAAAAGAAGTTTTTTCTGATGATAAAAAAGGGCCAAAAAATAATTTAAAAGCAAGGTAATCAGGGAAAATAAAGGCAGGATGAAAATAGAAGCAGAGGAGGCAAGCCATAATGATCCCCAGGGACGGGAAAAATATAAAGGAATTTCCGGGGGAAGTTGGTTATAAAACCAGATAATTAAAACTATTTGAACCACAAATAAAATAATAGTCAAACGAAGCAAACGAGAATTAAAAGTGTTTTGCCAAAATTTTCCTAAGTTACCAAAAAATGAAGAAACAACGTTCATTAATTATTATCGGAGCTTAAAAATATAAGCCGAACCTATCTGATCAATCAAAGAATAATAATCAGAGATAAAAGTATCGAGATCCGGAAAGGGGCGGGAAGGCTGGGAGTAATAAACAATTAACTTGGGAGTAATGACCTTGAGTTGAGAAATAGTTAAATCGTAGGCGTTAAAATCAACGACATGATAGGAAACAATATATTTGGTTGAAGGCAGGCGATCACTTAGAGAATATAAATAGGATTGATCTCCCCAAACGTAAATCCGGTCGGTAGGAGTGGTTAAAGATTTAATTTTGTCAGCCAAAAGATAATTTTGAGACATTTCGGGGCTAAAATATTGACGATAATTATCTAAACTTTTCCGACCAACGGCATAGGTATAGAAATTACGGTAATAAGAAAATACCGGGTAAAAATAAAATTTATAACGAAAAAGTGAAGAGATAAAAAGAAAAACCACAAGAGAGACCCAAAGTTTTGCCTTGGGGAAATAAAAAATCAGAAGACATAGGGGAGGTAAAATTTCAATTAAATAATGAGGATAAGGACGACCGGAAAGCAGGGTACCAAAGAGGGCGGCAAAAAACCAAGCCGAAATAAAAAATAGGTTTTTGGAAATAAGCCGGCGGCGGTAAAGAAAAAATGAAATAACCCAAGTTACCATTAAAATTAATCCCCGCCACATTAAACCACCAGAGGCGACTGAAGACTGTTGGGTACCGGTTGACCAGGAAGAAAGGTAACCAAAATTTTGAAGGAGAGCGGCAAAAAGGAAAGGTTGCAAAGCACCACGGAGGGTGAAATATAATAGATACAAAAGAATCGGGGTAACAAAAGAAAGAGAAAAAATAAACAGGTTTTTGATTTTAGATTTTTGAAAAATGAGAATCCAAAGACCGAGAAAGGCAGCTTCAAAGGCGACGGGCACTTTGATAGTAAAGGCTAAACCGAGAAGAAGTCCAGAGACTAGAAACGAGAAACGAGATTTTGGAGACAGAAAAAAGTAAACGGCAAGAATTGTTGGTAAAAGCATAAACACCTCAGCATTGGCGATATTACCTTCGATAAGAGGAATGGAAGTGAGAATTAGAAATAGAAGAGTGGATAAAGTAGTTAAACGGGGGGAAAGAAATTTTTTAGCCAAGTGATAGAAAAAATAAATGGTGGGGATCATTACTAGTAACAGTAAAAGCCGAAAGCCAAAAACGGTCTGGGAAAAAGCAGCTAAGTAGTAAAGTGTGGGAGGTTTGTTGTCATGAATTTGTTGATAGAGGAGTAAACCCCGACGGATTCCCTGCCCCAGAGCCAAATAAATACCTTCATCTCCGTACCAGTATGGTTCAAATAATGAAGGGAGACGGAGGATAAAAAATAATATGACATAAAGCATACTATCTTTATTTTACACTAGAATTCTTATCGGTGGTTTTATATTCGAGACGTTTGCCAAATAAAAGACGGGTGTGAGAATGGAGTCCCGGTAAAACGGACATAGCCAGAGTAGCCAAAGGCATAAGAGGCCATTGGATAATATTTTTGATAAAATTCCAAAAACCATTTTTTTGATAAGGAGGACGAAGCTTCCAGTCAAGAACGATAAGGATGGCCATAGGGAGAAGACAAATAGTAAGAATTATATTGGAAATACGCGGTAAATTGTAACCAAGAGTGGTATTAAAAAAATGAGGATTAAGAGCCACTGGTAAAGAAGTTCCCAAGGTTAAAATAAACCAGTTACTGGACCAAATAAAATGAGTTTGAATTAGTTTAAAAACTCGGAGAGCTCGAGTCAGCCAGGGAATTTCAGGGTGGAGACGTGATTGTTCAATGGCATAAGGAATGTCAATGGCCCCCCAAGCGTGACGGACACATTGGTTATAACGATTTTTAAGAGCACTAAAATAATTTTTGCCATCAGGAGCATCGACAATAGTGGGAAGAAAGATAGGATGAACAGAAGTGCGACCACCGGTGGCAAAAAAAGTTTGGAGAAAAATATGCCAGTCTTCAGGAATCATGTCAGGGTCCCAATAACCAACGGAATCAATTAATTTAAATGAGGAAGAATAACAAGAATAGTTAAAGAAAATACCGTCCGGTTCCTGAATATTGGCGATATGAATAACATTACCCATAATACCGATAATTCTGATTGGGGCAGGGACACTATTAATATTGTGATGCCAAAAAATAGGTGATTGCCAAAATTTGTAATAACGATCAGAGGCAGAAGCGAAGTGATAAGTTAGAGCTGAAAAATATTTGGGGTTAAAGATAGTATCAACATCACAGGAAGTGAGAGTTAAATGTTCTATTTTATATTTTTTCTTTTCAATAAAATGTTTTTTAAAGTATTTGGCAGCCCAAGCTTCATTGGTATGTTTGCCAGCGATTTCTCCGGGAAGATTACCGGGATGTTCAGTAAAAGTTAAAGAACCAAAAGTGCGGGCGTATTTTTTCTGAAAATAATCAATAGTGGTCTGATTATTTTGTTCACCGGCTCGGGCTTCCTGAGCTAAAATGACATGAATTTTTTTGAGATTGATGTCAACTTGGGCAGCCAGACTGGTAAAAGCCATCTCAATAATATTGGTGGGTTCTTTATAAGAAGAAATAATAATAACGTGGTTAATATCGCGATAATGAAGCCAAGAAGCCCGAAAATCGTCGTTGAATTTCTCTAGCCAATTAGTGTTTTTAGCGCTTTGAATTTTAAAATAACCAATAAGCGCTAAGATAGCTGATTTAAAAGATTGGTAAAGCCAATAGACCAGAAAAGCGAGGACAAAATAGGCGACCCATTTAGGGACAATTAAAGAACCCCAAATAGGGAAAAGAATAACAAACCAAGCAAAGAGGCCCGGAATCATTTCGTAAAAACGATATCTTTTGGTGTTTTTGTTCATTTGAGACTTAGGTATTATAGCAAGAAGAGGGTAAAATACGGTATGGACAGGCTAAAAAAGGCAATTGGAAAAACAAAAAATTATGCCAGTAAATATGGTCAAAAACTGAATGATAAACAATTATTTTTGAGGTTAATTTCCCAAAAAATATATAAGTTTTCTGAGGTAGAAGGACAGGGAGTAAAAAATAAAAAAAACGGAGAATGGCAAAAAAAAGTAGTATTAGCAAAAAGATTAATCAAAGAACATCTGTCAAAAATAAGAGGAGTAAAAATGGTGGCAATAACCGGATCGGTGGCAGCTGAGGCGGCCCGAAAAAATGAAGATATTGATTTGCTAATAATTATTAAAGAAGATGAGTTGTGGTGGTGGAGATTATATCTAAGGTTTTATGTGCGGTGGCATAAAATCCCTCACCGAAGATTTGGGGAAAAAGAAAGAAAAAATGAATTTTGTTTTAATTTGTGGTTGGATGAAACCAACCTTAGTATTCCGGTAGAGAAAAGGGGGTTAAAAAATGCCATGGACTTGGTAATGATGAAAGTAATCTGGAATGAGGATGAAAGCTATCAAAAATTTTTGAGGGAAAATGAGTGGGTAAAAAAATATTTGGCCACGGGATATAGAGAAAGGACTAAAGCAGAAACCAGAAACGAGAGACGAGATTTCAGAGAAAAAAAGAGTTTTAGTTATTGGAAAATAATTAATAGAATTCTGTTTTGGGGACAGTATTTTTATATGTGGAGTAAACAAAGACGAAAACTAAAAAACATTGAGAAGGGGCGGGCATTTTTCCATAAAGACGCTTAAGTGTACAATAGTGAATACGAATATAAAAAACTTAATCATAATTTTGCTGGTTTTTATAGGTGGGGCCGGAATTTTGCTGATATCTATGTCTCGGGCAACGTTAGAAATAATGAACAAGGACGAAATGGAAGGTAATTTAAGAGTGGAACCGGTAATTATTGGAAATAAAATGATTTACAAGTTACCTCAGACAAACATGCTGCCGGATAATATTTTTTATGGTTTTAGAGAAATAAGAGATTGGTTGTGGTTTAAATTTAGCTTTGGCGATGAAAGAAAAGTAAAAACCATGTTGATCCTGGCAGACAAGAGAATTGCCGAAGCGAGAGCTTTGGTGAAAAAGGGAAATTATAATCTGGCACTGGAAACTGGAATGGTAGCGGTAAATAAGCTAAAATACGCTAACGGGTTGATAACAAAAACGTTGCAACCTATTGCCCAAAAACAATTGACCGTCCAAGTGAAGGATGCTGCCTTGGCTTATAGTGAAATTATTAAAGAAATAGGCCAACAAATTGACGGAGATAAACAAAAATATAATTTGTTACAACAAAACATAGATGACTTTAAAAAAGAACAAATTCAAAAAGAAGCGACTGAGAAAAATTAAGTGGAAACAGCTGGGGTTGATGGGAATGGTGGTGATTTTGGGTTTTTTTGGATATAGCTTGTTTAAGGATATGCCAAATCCAAAAAAATTGAGTTCAGGGGAATATCCGGAATCTTCACAAATAATGGATAGAAATGGAAAGTTACTTTATGAAATATACACTGATAAAAATAGAACCAGTGTGGTTTTGGCAGATGTTCCGGATAAGGTTATAAAGGCAACACTGGCCATCGAGGATAACAATTTCTATAAACACTCAGGATTTGACGTTAGGGGAATAGTTCGGGGTTTATATCGAACTATTTTTCAGAACAGATTACAAGGTGGATCAACTTTGACTCAACAATTGGTAAAAAATGCCCTATTAACTCCGGAACGGACCTGGAAAAGGAAAATTAAAGAAGCGGTGTTGACCGTAGCGACAGAAACTTTATATAGTAAAGACCAAATCTTGGAAATGTATTTTAATCAAACACCATACGGAGGCACGATGTGGGGAGTAGAATCGGCGGCGAAGGGAATTTTTAATAAGGATGTTAAAGAATTAAGTTTGGCAGAGGCGGCTTTAATTGCCGGATTACCAGCATCTCCAACCAGATACTCCCCTTTTGCTCATCCGGATGCCGCCAAAAATAGGCAGGAAATGGTGTTGAAACGAATGGAAGAATTGAAATATATAAGCTTAGAAGAAGGCCAAGCAGCTAAAAATGAAAAATTAAATTACAACCTAAATAAAAATAGTATTATTGCTCCTCATTTTGTATTTTATGTCAAAGAGCAGTTAATTGAGAAATACGGTATTCAAAAAGTGACTGAGGGTGGCCTTAAGGTATGGACAACTTTAGATTTAGAAACTCAAAACTACACCCAAGAACAGGTGACAGGGGAAATCGAAAAACTTAAAAAACAAAAAGTGAGTAATGGGGCAGCCCTGGTAACTGACAGTAAAAGCGGTCAAATTTTGGCAATGGTGGGATCGAAAGATTATTTTGATACGGAAATTGATGGCAAATACAACGTAACAACGGCACTGAGACAACCGGGATCGTCAATAAAACCATTAAATTACGCGGTGGGAATTGAAACCGGGAAAGTAACGGCCGCTTCGATTTTTGATGATGATCCAACCTGTTTTAAGGTAGAAAATCAAAGACAATATTGTCCGACAAATTATGGTGGAGCTTATCATGGGATCCAAAGTTTAAGAAACTCTCTCGGAAACTCTTTGAATATTCCGGCGGTTAAAATGTTGAGCTTAAATGGTTTAACAACTTTTGTGGCTTCGGCGTCGGCGATGGGAATTACTACTTTTAAAAATGCCAGTGATTATGGACTATCACTAACTTTGGGTGGTGGTGAAGTTTATATGACAGACATGGTGACCGCCTTTGGTGTTTTTGCCAACATGGGAATAAAACAAAATTTGGTGTCAATTTTGAAAGTTGTTAATAAAAAAGGAGAGGTGTTGGAAGAATATAGTTACGTTCCCGGAGAAAGAGTGCTGTCGACTGAGACCGCTTATATAATTGCCAATATAATGTCTGACGATGGAGCCAGAAGTATGGTATTTGGCAGTGGTTCGATGTTAAATATCAAAAAACATCCGGAAGTGGCGGTAAAAACCGGAACTACCAATGATATGCGGGACAATTGGACCATTGGCTTTACCTCGGAAAATGTAGTGGCGGTCTGGGTAGGCAATAATGACAACACTAAAATGGGAGGCCTAGTTTCAGGAACAACCGGAGCGGCGCCGATTTGGAATCGGATTATGACAAAAATCTTAGAGAATAAAGCAGTAAAAATGTTTACCAAACCAAATGGAGTCCTGACTATGAATATTTGTAATTTAACAGGACAGCTACCTCCGGAGGGTGGTTGTGAATCTCATAACGAGTTATTTAAAAAAGAATTTGTCCCGACTTTCAGAGCGTTGGTACAAAATAATATTTTGATTGATAAAACCACTAACAAAGTGGTCAAAGAGGGCGATAATAATCCCAATGCAGAATGGCAAAATAGACCAAGCGTCATGGACGTTACCGGTCAGTGGGTTTGTTTAGATTGTCCTAAAAATGAAAATAATAATTGATTTTTTGATTGCTGTTGGTAGACCAATTTTAAAACTATTTAAACTGCTGGCGAGGGTAAGAATACCAGAAATCAGATTCGAGATTCCAGAGATAAAAATAAAAATCCCAAAGATTAGAATTAAGGTTCCAAAAATAAAAATCCCTCAAATTAGGATTAAAATTCCAAAGTTTAACTTTATTAAATTTAATTTAGAGCTTAAATTTTCAAAGTTTAAATTATTTTTATCGAAGGTTAAATCAAAAATTCCAAAAATTAAATTTAAAACAGGGCCTTCTTTTGATCCGGTGGCGCTTTTTGGATTGCGGAGAATAAATGAGAGAAAAAGAAAAAAAGAGAGAAAAAAAATAAGGAAATTTAAAATTGGATGGAAATATCCAGCTTTATTTTTATTAACCCTGTCAATAACCGGATTGTTGTTGGGGGCATATCAGACAGTTTTTAAGGATTTACCCAATGTTAATGAAATTTATAACCCACCCAAATTATCGACAAAAATTTATGATCGAAATAATAAATTACTTTATAAATTTTATGAAGATGAAGATAGAAGTTGGATAAATCTGGATCAGGTGACCAATGATCTAATTTTGGCTACTTTAGCAATCGAGGATAAAAATTTTTATCAACATCACGGTTTTAGCCTGAAAGGAATTATAAACGCTGTAATTTATAATTTTAAAAAAGACGGGGAGCAAAAATTGAGAGGTGGCTCAACCATTACCCAACAATTGGTAAAAAATGTATTTTTATCAGGAGAAAAAAGTTGGGAAAGAAAAATTAAAGAGGCGGTTTTGGTAATAATGTTAGAAAAAAAATTGAGTAAAAACGAAATTTTGGAAAGATATTTTAACCAAGTACCTTATGGCGGAAATATTTACGGAGTAGCTGAAGCGGCTAATCGTTATTTTGGAAAAAAAATAGAGGAATTAAATTTAGCGGAATCAGCCTTTTTAGCCGGTTTACCGGCAGCACCAAGCTCTTATTCCCCCTTTAATGAAGAGGGATTCAAATTAGCTAAACTAAGACAAGAACACGTGTTAAACGAAATGGTAGCCAACGGGTTTTTGAATTCTCAAAAAGCCGATGAAGCCAAGGGAGTGGAGATTAATATTTTGAAAGAAAAAAGAGATATTTTGGCGCCCCATTTTGTGTTTTATATTAAAAATTATTTGGAAAAATTAGGCTTTACGGAAGTGGGCAGACGAGGATTGAAAGTGAAAACCAGTTTGGATTTGGAAATACAAAAAGAAGCGGAAAAAATTGTGAAAGAGGAAGTAGATAAAACCAGTCGGTTGAAAATCAGTAACGGAGCTAGTTTGGTTTTGGAGGTGAAAACTGGTGATATCTTGGCAATGGTGGGATCGAAGGATTATTTTGCCAAAGATATTGATGGAAAATTTGATGTGGTAACCCAAGCTTTAAGACAACCGGGCTCGTCAATAAAACCGATTAATTATTTATTGGCTTTGGAGCAGGGTAAAAATCTATGGCAAACAATTGATGACAGTCCGGTAAGCTATAAGATCCCGGGACAAAAACCTTATACACCTCAAAATTACACCGGAAAATATTTGGGAACCGTGACTTTAAAAACAGCCTTGGCATCATCTTTGAATATTCCTTCGGTAAAATTATTGAAAGAAAATGGAGTAGAAAATATGATTGATTTAGCTGAAAGAATGGGGATTACCACTTGGGGTGATCGATCAAGATTTGGACTATCTTTGGCATTGGGGGCCGGAGAAGTAAAAATGATAGAGATGGCCCAGGCTTATAGTATTTTTGCTAATTTAGGAAAAAAAGTTGAAGTAAACCCGATATTAGAAATTGATAATTATTTGGGAGAAAGAATTTATCAAAAAAAGACAGAATCAGAACAGGTAGTAGGAGCCAAGGAGGCTTTTTTAATTAACAATACATTGAGTGATGATCAAGCCAGAGCACCAATTTTTGGGACAAACTCACTGTTGCATATTAGCGGAAAAACCGTAGCGGTCAAAACCGGAACGACTAATAACTTAAAAGATAATTGGTGTATCGGTTGGACACCATCATATTTAGTGGCTGTGTGGGTGGGTAATAATGACAGTTCACCAATGAGCTGGGTAGCCTCGGGAATTTCCGGAGCCACCCCGATTTGGAATCGAACCATGAAAAGTCTAGTTCCAACAAATAAAATCAATGAAAACTGGACAGTGCCGGAAGGCTTGTATCAACGCGAAGCCTGTGGAAAAAATGAGTGGTTTTCAGAGGGTGGAGAGAAAAAGATAAAGTGTGTCACTCCGACAGTGACACCGACACCAACTATTTAAGTAAATGCCAATAAAAAATCTCGACTAATTTAGAAAAAGTGTCAACTTCTGGAGAAGTGTAGTTAATATTACCCGGTATCTTGGCATAAACTTGGAATTTAATTTTGGGAGTAGAAATTTGGGAAAGAATTTCCAAAAAATCGGAAGTAGAATTAGTTTTTTCAAAAACAGAGACACCATCGGGGAGATATTTTTTGGCATAAGAAGGGTTGTGGGGAGCCGTAATCTTTGTAAAAGCGGATTGGGAGGCAAAATTAGAGGAGTAAGAAAAGTTGGTGGTGCCGATAGTCTGGACAAAGAGAGACCAGTTTTGGGGAACTGTTGGGGAAAATTTTGGTTGAGATAAGGTAGGTATTTTAATTTGAGGAAAAGTAAAATTTTTAAATTGGCGATAAAACCAAAAACAGAGACTAATACCGACAGTAAAAAACAGAAGAATAATAATTAAGGAACGTTTTTTCTTGGTTTTATCAGCGTCACTAATAGTTTCGACAAAATCGAGCTGTTCGCTGGAAAATTTTTTAGAATCCTTACTGGGTTTGGGAAGCATGGGAAATTTGATTTAATTTTAAAATACCGGTTTTAGCGCCAAGAGCTGAGACGACAGAACCTGAGTTTTTAATAGCCCAGGTCAGGCATTCCGGTAAGGAGTGGTGATAAATTAGGGCTGTCACAAAAGCAGAACCAAAGGCATCGCCGGCACCAGTTTCATCGACAGCGTTGGTGTTGACAATCGGAGAAAAATAAGTTTCGGTGGGGGTAAGAACTTTAGCACCAAGGTGACCATTGGTAACGGCGACAACCGGAGAAATTTTTCTTAATTTATCCCAAAATGAGGTATCTTTATGATTAGTATCGACCAAAATTTCGGCTTCCTGGCGGTTAAGTAAAAGAAAATCCAGATGTTTTAGAAGAGGTAGAAGTTCCCGACGTTGCCGGAGTTCCCTCATGCCCGGATTAAAAGATATTTTAATGTTAAATTCTAAAGCAAAGCCAATTAATTCTTCTAATAAACTTAAATTACCTTCTAAGGAAGTGATATATAACCACTTGGTTTTTAATTTTGACCAGGGAATATTTTTACTTTCCAATCGGGTACTGCCACGATTAGTCAAAATAGATCTAGTACCATCGGAGGCAACTAAAATGATAGAAAAATCGGTGTTATCTTTCTTTTTTTTGATTAAGAACTGATTATTGATTTTTTCTATTTTTAAATCCTGTTTAACATATGCCGATAAGGGGTCGTCGCCAATAAGGGAAATTAAGGCAGACTTTAAATTTAGGCGAGAAAAAGTAGTGGCTGAATTAGTGGCACCACCACCGGAACAAATTAAAGAGTCAGAAATTTCATTTTTACTGGAACGTTTTAGAGAAAGAAAACGGGAACTTTGAAGTAGAGTGGGTGACCTGACAAAAATGTCAGCAGTGGCAGCACCAATAGAAATAACATCAAACATGTTGGGAAAAACTAATTAACTTTTGTTTAACAACTTCCTTGACATCGGCAATAACCGGAGTGAGGTAGTCGTAAATTTTTTCGCTATTTTGGAGAGTGAGTTGGTGACGGAGGGACTCAATAAATTTTAGGCGAAGATCAGTATTAATATTAATTTTAACTACGCCCAAACTAATAGCACTTTGGATTTGGTCTAAAGATACACCGGAACCACCGTGGAGAGTTAAAAAAGTACTACTAAGAATGTCCTTGATTTGGGACAAAAGACTGATGTTGAGATGTTCGGGAGTAGTAGTGTTAACACCATGGAGATTACCGATGGAAACAGCTAAAAGATCACCGCCAGTGGCGGTGATAAACTCCAGGGCTTTTGAAGGATCGGTAAAACTGTCGGGAGCGGGGATGGTGTCAACTAAATTAATATGATTAAACTCGACTTCAATTAGAGCTAAGGGATAGGTAGACTTAACCTTGTCGATAAAATATTTAGTGGCGGCTAAATTGGTGGCATAATCCATTTTGGAAGCATCGAAATGGACCATATCAAAGCCCATTTTAAGACAAGTTTCCAGACGGGTAACGTCAACTCCATGATCCAAATTGAGATAAATAGGTAAGCCTTCGGCGTTGGCTTTTTTAACTAACATTAAAAGCCTCTCGGCATGGATAAACTCATCCTCTTTAGGAGAAAGTTGAACTAGACAAGGGAGGGATAACTCAGTGACGGCCATTTCCACAGCCTGATAAATTTCGAAGCTATCAATATTAAAAGCTGGTAGGGCAAGATGTTGATGTTGATAGTCAGAGAGTAATTGTTTTAAAGGGATCATGACTTTGATAATAAACTTTTTAAAGCCTCTAAGATAGCCAGAGGGGAAAGACCGTAGTGATGATAGAGGTCAAAATAATTTAGGGCCGATTGACCAAAAGAGTCGGTAATGGCCAGATGAACAAATTTGCATTTAATACCCAAACTTAGGATTAAACTAGAAACAGCCTCACCTAGTCCCCCATTTTTTTGATGATCCTCGATAACTAAACAACGACCGGTTTTTTTAACTGATTTTAAAATAGTGTCAGTGTCCAGAGGCTTGATAGAAGAACAATTAATAATATCCAAAGAATATTTTTGGAAATCAGGGACAAAAAGCTGGGTAAGAATGGGACCGTAACCCAAAACAGTGACATCTTTGCCGGTAGCCAACAGGTGAGATTTGCCAATGGTAAAAGATAAGTTTTTGGGAAAGACGGTCGGAGTAGAGAGACGAGGGAGGCGAAGGTAGGAAGGGCGTGGACTGCGGGCAATGATAGGGAGCATTTTAGCCATTTCGACAGCATCAAGGGGAGCAAAAACTTCCATGTTTGGCAAAGTCCGCATCAGGGCGACGTCTTCAAGCATTTGATGGGTGGCACCTAGGTCAGCACTCATCAGACCGGCATGGGAACCAACAATTTTGACATTTTTTTGGTTATAACAAATGGATTGCTTAATGACTGCCCAATTAAGAGCCGGAGAAAAACAGGCAAAAGAGGTTAAAAAAACAGTTTTGCCCGAAGCAGCCAGGCCGGCAGCCACGGCAGCAGCATTGGATTCGGCGATACCACATTCAATAAAACGACTTTTGAAACGGAGAGCAAATTTGTCCAAATAAAGAGAAGGGCGAAGACCAATGTCGACGACATAAAGATTGGGATTTTTGACCGCTAAATCAAAAAGTGATTGAGAAAAAGCCTGACGGATAGATTTGGTGTCAATATTTTTGGAGTTCATTTTTGGCAGCTAAATAAATATCCTCGGGTAATTGTTTGACATCATGATATTCAAATTTATTTTCCATAAAGGAAACACCCTGACCAATAGTGGTTTTAGCGATGATACAGGCAGGATAAATAGTGGATGATTTAGCCTTTTTTAAGGCTTTTTCTAATTCAAAAAAATTATGACCATTGATGGTGGTAACCGTCCAACCAAAATGAAGATATTTGGAAGCCAATTCACCTAAAGGCATAATATCGGCAGTAGAACCACCTAATTGGTAACCGTTGTAATCGATAATGTTGAGGAGATTGCCCTGATGGTATTTATTAGCAAAAGCGATGGCTTCCCAAATTTGGCCTTCATTATGTTCACCGTCAGTGGTTAAACAAACAGTGTGATGGGTTTTATCGCCTAAGGCCAGACCAGAGGCAAAGGAAAGACCCTGGCCCAGGGCGCCGGAGGCGTATTCTACTCCGGGAGTTTCTAAATTTGAATGACCCTGAAGACGGGAAGCAAATTGGGCGTAAGTTAAAAGTTCTTTACGGGGAAATTTATTTTTTTGGGCTAAAACAGTGTAAAGAGCCGGACAAAGATGGCCGGCGGAAAGGATAAAATGATCTTTGTCAAAATTAAAAAGCTCAGAATTATAAAGAGAAATTAAAATATCGATGGCGGAAAATGAACCGCCAATATGGCCAAAACCGGCGTGGTTAATCATCTCTAAAATATCGAGACGCAGGGACCGACTCAAAGCATGTAAAGGATGTGATTTTTTGGCAGGTAACAAAATCATAATTAAGTATAACCCACCCCAGGCTAATTCCAATCCCTCTCGGCTCCGCCGTTTCTCCCTTTGACAAGGGAGAAAAAATTGAGCTCATAAACCTAAAATATGGTAGAGTATCGATACAAATGGAAGAATTGATTAATAAATATCAAAAGAGTGTGGCCGGTTTTGTCAGACAAAGAATAGGTGATGAGGGGGTAGTGGAAGAATTAACTCAGGATATTTTATTGGCGACCTACAACGCCATGCCAAATTTTAATGGTAAGTGCAGTGAATTTTCCTTTGTGTGCAGTATTGCTAAACATAAAATTACCGACTATTATCGGAAAAAGAAGATAAAAACTATTTTATTTTCGGTAAATCCCAAGTTTGAAGAAATTGCTGAAGAAGCATTAACGCCGGAAAGAGATGTCCTAAAAGAAGAAATGAAAACGGAAATATATAAAACAATAAAAGAGTTGAGAGCAGATTATGGAAAAATTTTGCGACTTAAATATGTAGAGGATTGGAAGAGCAGTCAAATTGCTAAAGTAATGAAATTAAGCCTAAAAGCAGTGGAATCAAGACTGATAAGGGCAAGAAAACAATTCCAAAACCTTTGGGATTATGATAAAAAAAAGAGTAAAGAATTTGTTCAAATTAACCACCCTAATAAGTCTTAGGCAGAGTTATTTTTTGGGACGAAATTGGTATCAATTAATCAGAGAACCTTATTTAACTATTAAGGATTTAAAAGAGAGTCGGGATAAGTCACAAATATTTTTAGTAAGTTTAACGGCATTAAGTCCCCTGTTTTTGTATGTGATTCTGAGGATTATTTATGATTTGATCCGTTTCCATGGCTTAGTAATAGTGACTGGTGAGGTGTTTAAATTGGCGATTTTAATTCAAACTTTAGTGTTATTTTATCTCGGTTATTGGGTGGTAAGAGTCTTTGGGGAGAAATAAATGGAGGCACCAAGGCATTGGAGACTGAGAGAGGAAAGGTTAACAGGATCAACGGGAACAGATTGTTGCCAAACACCAATAGTGAGAAAAAGACTGGTATTGTTTACACCTTGTGAATATTGCGGAACCAGGCTGTCTTGGACTGAAGAAGGCTGGCCTTTTACCCAGTTTGGTGAAAATTATTTTGGAGCAAGATCAAAACCAATGGAGATTAAAAAAGAGGAATTATCCAAAAAAACAACTTTAGTGGAGATTCCAAAGCAAAAAGTGGAATCGCGAGAAGGAGCAGTGTCACTGTTGCAAGGTTGCGCTACTGTTTAAATGAATTGAGACCCGGGTGGGAGTTGGACCCACCTGAACGGTTTTGCAGACCGCTGTCTAACCGCTTGACTACCGGGTCGGTAGCCATATTTTATCAAAAAGTTAGCACAATTTAGGCTTTAAGTTTAATGTCTCTGCCGGCAGGACAATTTACGTCTTCATTTTTATTTTTTAGAATCTGAACCCGAGAAGAATCTAGATTAACCCGGGCAGAAATTTTTCCTTTAGTCAGGTTAGTTTCACGGTGACAACCAAGACGTTCTAAAGGACATCCAGGACAAATGTTGGCAACATTGATATCTTTAGCTTCACTAACAACGACGAGGGATAGTTCTCTTTTCATTATTATTGGTTGATTTTCTAGGTACATAACTGGATTTTAACACAAAGTATCCTATATTTCTACTATATTGACATTTTAGTAATATTATGGGATAATATTTATGCTTGAATAATAAGAATTTCAAAGCGAAATTCTGCCTATTTTTCAGGCACTGTTCTTTAACAACCCACTCACTTCAATTTAGGTGAGATGAATTTGGAAATTATCATAATTTCTAAAAAATCTCACTTAAAAAGGAAAAAAAATGAAAAAGGAAATGTTTGTATTTTTATCAGTTGTTATGTCTGTCGTACTAATGGCTTGTTCTAGTCCAATGGAAGCTAATGTTCCAGTTCCAACGGTCACACCGGAAGGAAATGTCCCGGTAGTGGTAAATGGAGAACGGATCTTTGTTCCATGTACTCAATGGGGTATGCCCACCGGTGATCATGGAGAGGATGAAAATTTACCTGAGGCTTTGGGTTGGAGTCAGATCGCTTCGGCGAATTGCTACAACACCAATGTGTTACACCAAATACTTGGTAACCAGGTGGTTGTTCATATCCACGATAGTGGTTTAAGCTGGGTTGGGCCGGAGCAGTGGTTAGTAACAACTAATAGCGGATTCCGTGGTTGGATGAATCTTCTCGATATGAGAGAGGATTTAGAACTGGATACAGTGTTGGTGTGGAATTCCACCGCTGGTGTTTACCAGATTAGTGGTAGAAATATTCCAGCAATTGATGAAGGTGTCCAACACGGAACTAAATAAATAGTTTTAACTAGTCGCAGACCTCTCGATACCTCATTGAGAGGTCTGCCCCTTGGGGGTTTGTGTGTGTTTTTAGTGAGTGGGTTGTTGTTTTATTTTCCCTCTAACTCAATAGCGGCCTGAGCGGCGGCAAGACGGGCAATCGGGACACGATAAGGCGAACAGGAAACGTAATCTAGACCGATTTGATGGCAAAACTTAATAGTTGCCGGATCACCACCCTGCTCTCCGCAAATACCGATGTGAAGATGTTTTTTGGTGGAACGGCCTAAGTCAACCGCCATTTTCATCAACTTACCTACCCCAACGATATCCAGGCTCTTGAAAGGATCTTCAACAATGATTTTTTTGTCCAAATAATCTTTTAAGAATTTACCGGAATCGTCACGGGAAAAACCGTAAGTCATCTGAGTCAGGTCGTTAGTCCCAAAGGAAAAGAAATCAGCTTCAGAAGCGATGGTATCGGCCGTCAGGGCAGCCCGGGGAATTTCGATCATAGTGCCAATTTCGTAAGTCATTTTGACGCCATATTTTTTGATAGTGGCTTCTATAATCGGCACTAAACGATCTTTGAGCCATTTTAGCTCATTAAATTCACCCACCAAAGGAATCATAATTTCAGGAACAATAGATTCGCCAGTTTTAATCAATTCACAAGCCGCTTGGGCTATCGCTTCGACTTGCATTTCAAAAATCTCAGGAAAAGTGACACCAAGACGACAGCCACGATGACCCATCATGGGATTAAATTCGTGAAGAGATTCGATTTTTTCAGTTAATTTTTCGGCGGAGATTTCCATTTCCTCAGCTATAGCTTCAATTTCATCCTTAGTTTTGGGTAAAAATTCATGGAGAGGCGGGTCAAGTAAACGGATTTTGACGGGAAAACCCTTCATAATTTGAAAAAGTTCTTTGAAATCGTTTTTTTGCATGGGGAAAATCTTGGCCAGAGCAGCACGACGCTGCTCCACGGTTTCAGAAACGATCATTTGACGAACGGCAAAAATCCGATCAGCTTCAAAAAACATGTGTTCAGTGCGACAAAGACCGATTCCTTTGGCACCAAAATCACGGGCAACCTGGGCATCCTTGGGGGTATCAGCATTGGTCCGAACGCCAATTTTTTTGTATTTATCGGACCATTCCATAATAGTGCCAAAATAACCGGACAATTCCGGATTAATAGTAGGAACCTCGCCTAAAAATACTTCGCCAGTGGAGCCATCAAGAGTAATTAAATCCCCTTCGGAGACAATAATATCGCCGGCACGGAATTTTTTCTCAATTTCAGAAACAATAATGGATTCACAACCGGAAACACAACATTTACCCATACCACGGGCGACAACTGCAGCATGAGAGGTCATACCACCACGAGCCGTGAGAATACCCTCGGCGGCATTCATGCCGGAAATATCTTCGGGGGAAGTTTCGGCGCGGACCAAAATAACCTTTTTACCCTCAGCTCGCCATTCTACGGCAATATCCGCATTAAAAACAGCCTGACCAACCCCGGCACCAGGGGAAGCGGGTAAACCGGTGGCAATCATTTTAAATTTGGATTTGGCCTTGGGATCGAGAGTAGGATGAAGAAGTTGCTCGAGCTTTTCCGGTTCGACCCGTAAAATAGCTTCTTTTTGCGAGATCATTTTTTCAGAAACTAGATCGACAGCAATTTTGACAGAGGCGGGAGCGGTACGTTTACCATTTCGGGTTTGAAGAATATAGAGTTTACCGTTTTCGATGGTAAATTCGACATCCTGCATGTCGCGATAATGTTTTTCCAATTTAGAAAAAATATTGATTAATTCTTTATAAATGACTTCGTTGTCCTCTTTTAAGGAATCAAGACGTTTGGGAGTACGAATTCCGGCGACAACATCTTCGCCTTGGGCATTCATGAGATATTCACCATAGGGTGAGTTTTCACCAGTGGCCGGATTTCTAGTAAAAGCGACACCAGTACCGGAATCGGCACCTAAATTTCCAAAAACCATGGATTGAATATTGATAGCAGTACCAAAAACTTTGGTCTCATCAATTTTATTTAAACGACGATAAGTGATAGCCCGAGTGTTGTTCCAGGAACCAATAACAGCACCGATAGCACCCCAAAGTTGGACTTTGGCATCATCGGGAAAATTACGGCCTTTTTCAATTTTAAATAATTTTTTATAACCCTTGACCACTTCCTGCCAATCAAGAGCGGTCATATCAATATCTTCTTTGATCCCCCGCTTATCTTTGATTTCTTCAATGACGTGTTCGAATTTTTCATGTTCAACATTTTCAACAACATTGCCGTACATTTGGATAAAACGACGATAGGAATCCCAGGCAAAACGAGGATTATCGGTGGTAGAGGCAAGACTGTTGACCACATCTTCATTGAGACCAAGATTGAGAATAGTATCCATCATACCGGGCATGGAGGAAGCGGCGCCGGAACGAACAGAAACTAAGAGAGGATTTTTAGTATCGCCAAATTTTTTACCAGTGGCCGATTCTAGTTTAGTTAGATTGGTAACCACTTCTTTTTCTAAGATTGTTGGGTATTTCTGACCATTGGCATTAAATTCCCGACAAACTTCAGTGGAAAGAGTAAAACCAGGAGGAACGGGGATACCAAGCTTACTCATTTCAGCCAGATTGGCCCCTTTGCCACCTAAAATAAATTTCATGTCAGCAGAACCCTCGGTCAAACTATTTCCAAAAAAGTAGACGAATTTTTTCATATGGAATACTTTAAGTTAGGAAGAAAAGAAAAGCAATCGGAAAAAATGTTTTTTATTTTAAAACTTGAACTGAGGCTTCACCCTTACGTTTTTCGAGTTTGTCCCCTACTTTCCAATCTCTTTTTGATTTTACTTTTTTGTTTTTACCATTGTCGAGTTTAATGTAGGCATAGTCGACGTCATAGGTTTCGCCACCACCATCATCATCGGCCTGATATTTTTGTTCAGTTTTAATTTCAGTGATAGTGCCAGACCACTGGTCATTTAAGGATTTAAAAACAAAAAACAAACTGACAACAGCGGCAATACCAAGGCCTTTGAGAGTACTAATTTTTTCAGCGGGGTCGGGAACTAAAAGAAGGATGAATACAGCGATAAGGGCAAAGATAATAAACCACCAGGTGAATATCTTTTTCATAACTTAGATTATATTACAATCCTATTATCACATAGTGTAATATTAATTATGGACACATTAAATCAGATTCCAAATCCAAATGTTCCACAAGTACCAGTTAATTCTTTAAATCCTATGACATTACCTTCAAACAAGATGAGAAATATTGTACTTATTGTTATGGCAGTTGTTTTGGGAGTAATTTATTTACCACGAGAAATAATGAATCCGGGAGTGATCACCGTAACCGGGACTGGTAAAATGTCGGTAACCCCTGAAAGTGTTTCTTTGATTGTTACCAGAGTAAACACGTCCTTGGATTCAACCACGGCCATAACCAATGGCAATGATGGTCTAAACACATTAATTAATGAGGTTAAAAATGTCGTAGGTGAAGAGGTAGAAATCCAAAAATCGTTTTACAGCACCACCTCGGTCAGTAGTCAGGGAGTAATAAACGGTCAGACGACACTAGTAAAAGGGTTACAGGTAACTAATGGTTTTAAAGTTACCTTTAAGGATATCTCTAAAACAAATGATTTAATTAGAAATTTATACAATTCCGGAGCCACATCAGTTTCTAATATCTCTTTTATCCCGGCCAATAAAGACATAGTCGAACAGGAAGTAAGAAAGTTAGCTATAGATAACGCTAAAAGTGAAGCGCAAAAGATAACCAAATTATTAGGGAAAAGAGTCGGTCGGATAGCCTCAATCGGAGATGATCAAAGTGAAGTTGGTAGTTCAGTCGGTTCCGGTCAAAACATCGTCGGGGCTGACAAAGTTGATATTACAAAAACGGTTTCCGTGGTTTATGAAATATGGTGATTTGGTGATTACCAAATCAATTGACTTTAAGACCAGGAGAGCTTGGGTACAAATTCCAGTCTTGGTAGTACTGTTATTGATGGCGGTGGCGGTGCCAGTAACTACGAGATTAGTCCAAACTAATCAAGATACGAGAAGTAGGGCGGAATCAGTGGCTGACTCACCAAATTCTCTACCAACAACAGCTCCAATAGTAACAATAGTTCCGATAGCAACAACAGCTCCAATAGCAACTACAGCTCCTAAACCAACAGCAGTGGCGAAACCTGAGAGTTTAGGCTGTTCACCTTGTAATTGTAGTGGAACTTCTAGTTGTCCATATGGTTCACGGATAAGCTGTACCCCACCGAGTTCATGTAAAACTCCAACGGTGGTACCAACAGCAGTAGCTAAACCAACATTAGTCGGTGATTGTGGTCAACTTTATAATCGAAATGTTAACTGTGGTTGTAGTTTAAGTATCGCTTGTGCTTCTGGTAATTGTGTTGGGGGTAAATGTGTGACATCTCCAGTGCCGACAGTAAAACCAACAATAAAACCCGTAGCAACTACAGCTCCTAAACCAACAGCAGTGGCGAAACCTGAAAACTTAGGCTGTTCACCTTGTAATTGTAGTGGGACTTCTAGTTGTCCATATGGTTCACAAATAAGCTGTACCCCACCGAGTTCATGTAAAGCTCCAACAGTAAAACCAACAGCAATACCAACAAGCTCTAATACGGCCAAGGAAGGCGAACAATCATACAGTGGTCGTCCCTGTGGCCCGGGTCTAACAGCAACGAATTGTGCCGGTTCTGGCAGTTTCTGGTCATGTACCTGTGTTAAAACCAGTAATTTATCGCCAACAGCCACACAAAAGTCGTGTACCAGTCGGAATTGGGTGGGTAATGTTTGTACTGCTACAACCTATATGAGGAATTCCAATTTAGCTTGTGATTTTTCAAATTGTTCCCCAAATGATCCGACACCAGTGCCAACAGCAATAGCTAAACCAACATTGATACCGGTAGACGGAAAATTAGAGAAGTGCGAAAAAAATAGTCAATGTGCTTCCGGAAATTGTAGTCCTAGCTTTATTAATAGTGGTGGTGACGTGGTGATGTTATTTCAAAATATGTGTGTACCTTCGCTTACCAAACAAGATGAAAATGTAATTCAAAGTAATATCTTGGACACTAAAATAATCGGAGTAGGGGCGCTTATTGTTGGAGGAGCAGCTGCCATTGCAGCTGATCTTCCCCTCGCTGCTGTGGTATACGGATCAAATTTATTACCCGCAATACCAGGATGGGTGGCACCAGTGGTGGAAGGGGCAGGAGTAGCAGGAATAATGGCTCCAGGAGTGGTATGCCAGCTTAAGGGTAAGAATTGTACTCCAGAAGAGCAGGCGAAAGCTCAGGAGATCGCTTTTGTGGGTATGGCAGGGATGCAACAAATGGAGGAAGTGAGGATTGGAGTGGCACAAGAGAAGGCTCTCAGTACACTAAAAGATGTATCTGACGAACAGATTGCTAATTTAAAAAGGGATTATGGGGTAAGTAATCAAAATTTTGACAGTAGAAAAGAAATGCAAGATTATTGGGTCAAAAATAATCTTCAGGGTGGAAATGGAGTAATAAAGGTGGGTGGGTGGTACGACCCATCGACTAAAACAATCGTTGGAAATACACAAGATAGACTGTACACCGATTATCATGAAGGTACTCACGCATTAAGATATGTTACTGGAATGAATGACAAACTTTGGACTTATTTGGACGATCTGAATATAAGTAATAAGGGAAAAAACATGATTGTGGCTACCATGGAGGAAGTAGGAACGATTGCAGAACAATTGAGACTTTATAATTCAATTCCAAATATTCCGGCTAACTATTATCAAGGTGCAGAAGAATATTTAAAATATAATTCTGAATTATATCTGAGAGCACTGGCAGAGCCAAACACACCAGAAATTATTAACTATCTTCAGCAATTACAATTAAGTGATCCGGCGACATATGCTAAAATTATTTTGCCCCTGCCTTAATGGATAAACACAATTTATTTAATATGGAAAATAAAGAACGAGAAACAAAAGTTGGTTTGGTTAAAGATATATCAAAAAAATATTTAGAGTACCGTGAGGTGATGATTGGTGGAGATAAAAGTTCTATGGAGTCAATAAAGGATTCAATAGTAAGAGATTCTAAAGTTATTTTATCGATGTATACACCCAAGCTTAACGCTTCAGAGGATGGCTATTTCACGGGAGAATTTTTATATAGATTTTGTAATCGTTTTTTAAATCAAGAACAGCTAGATGAAATACAGATAAACCTAAAAAAAGGCAGGGAAAAATATACCATGTCTAAAGACTTGGTCAACCAAATTGAATCCTTTAATGTTTCTGCCTTTGAATTTTTAAGTTCAAAATATACAAGTGGTACAAAAAAAGTGGAGATTCCAAAATTAGAGAATCCTATTACCGATATTATTTTTGAGACGCACGTGAACGAGTCAATTTTAAATCAAAGACTGAAGGATAAAATTGGAGAAGTACAAAGACCGGATCAGATTTCACTTACTCAAAAAACTGATTGTTTTGAAGTAACTTTTCAAAAGTAATTTAGTATTAAAATCCCCCGCTGCTGCGGGGGATTTTTTGGTTTATAAGGAGCGTACTCCGATGTCGGCTAAAGCCTCGAGCGGGATGATTCGGATTACCTCATCACATCATTCCGTCCATACCACCCATGCCACCCATACCACTCATGTCTGGAGCAGCTGGTTTTTTCTCGGGAATATCAGCAATTAAAACGTCAGTGGTTAAAATCATAGTACCCACAGAAACCGCGTTGGTTAAGGCGGATTTAGTTACCTTGGCCGGATCAAGGATACCGGCTTTGGTCATGGAAATAAACTCACCGGTGACCGCGTGATAACCAATATCTGATTTGGAATCAGCAGCGAGAGCGTCGGTAATTTTACTGAAGACGTAACCCGGATCTTCGCCACAGTTGAGAGCTAATTTACGAATTGGCTGTTGAAGAGCAAATTTTAAAATATTGATACCAACCTGTTCTTCTTCAGAATCGGTTTTTATCTTGTCCAGAGCAAAAGAGGCTTTGAGTAAGGAGACACCACCACCGGGAAGAATTCCCTCTTCCACCGCAGCCTTGGTAGCATCAATAGCATCTTTAACTCTTTCGAGTCTTTCTTTCATTTCGACTTCAGTAGCCCCACCGACCTGAATAACAATAGCGCCACCAACTAATTTAGCCACCCGTTGACGGAAGGAATCTTTGTCATAATCAGAAGTTGATTTATCTAACTGGACTTTAATTTGAGCCACGCGGGAACTAACTTCAGCCTTGGAACCGGCACCGCCAATAATACGGGTTTTGTCTTTGTCGGCAGTAATAGAATCAGCCCGACCGCAATATTCAACCGGATCAGCGTTTTCAAACTTGATACCAAGATCATCAGAAATTACCTTACCACCGGTTAAAACAGCAATGTCTTCCAACATGGCTTTACGGCGATCGCCAAAACCAGGAGCTTTGACGGCGAGAACATTAAAGGTACCACGAAGTTTGTTGACCACTAAAGTAGCTAAAGCTTCACCGTCAATATCTTCGGAAATAATGACGAAATTTTTGGTTAATTTAACTAATTTTTCTAAAAAGGGCAGAATGTCTTGAATGGAGCTGATTTTTTTGTCAGTGATGACGATATAGGGATGGTCAATTACAGCCTCCATTTTTTCAGTATCAGTGGCAAAATAGGCGGAAAGAAAACCATTGTCAAATTCCATGCCGGAAGTTTCTTTGGTTTCCAGGGCTAAACCCTTACCTTCTTCGGCGGTAATTAAACCATTGCGGCCAACTTTGACAACAGCGGTGGCAATAGCCTTGCCGATTTCTTCACTAGCCGAGGAAATAGTGGCCACTTTTTCAATAGAAGCCAGATCATCAATTTTAATGTCTTTTTTCATGGCGTCGAGTTCTTTAATAATGACACTTAAACCTTTTTCTAAGCCGCGACGAACGATCATAGGGTTGGCACCGGCGGCAACATTTTGAAGACCTTTATTAACTATAGCTTGGGCTAATACAGTCGCTGTAGTGGTACCGTCACCGGCGGCATCATTGGTTTTAGAAGCGGCTTCTTTGACCAATTGGGCACCCATATTTTCATAAGGATCTTTGAGTTCAATTTCTTTGGCCACCGAAACACCATCGTGAATAACACTGGGACCACCCCATTTTTTTTCGATAGCAACATTGCGGCCCTTGGGACCAAGAGTAGTAGCCACGGCGTTGGCTAAAATGTTAACGCCTTTTAATAAAGAAGCTCGAGCCTCTGGCCCGAATTTTAATTGTTTTGCCATAGATTTTAGTTGATTAGTAAATTAGTAAATAGTTTAATAGTTATTTTACGACGGCCATGACGTCTTCGAATTTGAGGATTAATAAATTGCTTTGACCTTCTTTGTATTCTTTGCCACCCCATTCCTTATAAACGATAATGTCACCGACTTTGACGGGAGAAATTTTTTTGATACCGTAATCAGTAACAAATTCGTCACCAACAGCCAGAACTTTTCCGGATTGAGGTTTTTCCTCGTGAGATTCGGGTAAAAGAATACCGGAAGCAGTGGTTTTTTCCTGCTTTAGGGGTTCAACTAAGAGATAACCAGGGACAGGTTGAATAGAAGATTTGGACATAAAAAGGTTAATTAATAATTATCAGTCGGGGCAACAGACTGCTAATATTATAATTAGCTAGGCAGATAAGTCAAGAGGAAAGGTATAATAAATTTAATATGTCAAAGATAAAAACAATTCAAGCGAGAGAAATATTGGCCAGTGGTGGAGCACCAACATTGGAAGTAACTGTAATTTTAGAATCCGGAGCAAAGGGTGAAGCCTCGGTAAGTTATGGGGCATCAGCCGGAAGTTACGAGGCAACAGTGCTTTTAGACGGGGATCAAAAAAGATATGGCGGAAAAGGCATGTTAACGGCGGTAAAAAATATAAATGAAATAATCGGATTGGCACTAATTGGAATGGAGGCGAGTGAACAAAGAACTATAGATAAGAAAATGATAAATTTGGACGGAACAGAAAATAAGGCAAAGTTAGGTGGAAACGCAATATTGGGAGTGAGTATGGCAGTAGCTCGGGCTCAGGCGACAGAGGAAAATTTACCCCTATGGCAATATTTGAGTAAGACTTATGAAATTAACCCGCCAAAAGCTGACGCATTTGGACGGGTCGGATTACCAAAACCAATGGTGGTAATGATCGAGGGGGGAAAACATGCTGATAAAAGTAGTGATCTTCAGGAATATTTAGTGTCGGCTTTGGGAGAAAAAAAGATAAATGAACTGGTTCAAATGGAAATGGAAATATATGAAGCATTGAAAAAAATATTAAAAAGAGAGGGTCTGTCAATTAATGTGGGTAACGAAGGAGCTTTTGCTCCAAACGGATTAACTTCAAACGAAAAACCAATAGAATATTTGGTGGAAGCGATCAAAAATGCCGGCTATATTCCCGGAATTGATGCCGGAATTTCGATTGATGCGGCAGCGTCTGAATTTTTTACGGAGGGGAAATATAATCTAAAAATTGAGAATAAAATATTGAGTGGGCCGGAGTTAATGGAATATTATTTAACTTGGCTATCAAAATACCCGATGGTTAGTTTTGAGGATATGTTGAACGAAGATGATTGGGAAAATTGGGTCGAATTAACCAATAAAATGGGTAATATGCCAAATATCGCCGATGATTTGACAGCAACTAATATGAAAAGATGGCAAAAAGCCATTGAAATGAAGGCGGCTAATGCAATTTTAATAAAACTAAATCAAGCGGGAACAGTTAGTGAGACGATTAATTGTTGCCTGTTGGCTAAAGAAAACAGTATGTGGACTGTCCCCTCTCACCGGGGCGGCGGGGAGACCAATGATACTTTTATGGTTGACTTGGCAGTAGCGGTGGGGAGTGAATATATTAAATGTGGCCCAACCAGAGGTGAAAGAGTGTGTAAATATAATCGATTAATGAGGATCGAGGAAGAAATGGCAACCTAGTGGAAGAGGTAATAAAAGGCGGATTTGAAAACTTCCAGATAAATAAAACCTTGACCGGATTTGAATTTGGATAAAATTTTGAAAAATATCAGAACAGGATTGGGGATATTAAGGCGATAAAGTTTTAATTTCAAAGAGAGATTAATAATGGGGCGAGGAAAAAGGGTAATAAAAGTAAAGAGAAGGGAAAAGCCGGAAAGATTAATACTTTTTTGACCGGAATATTGGTAGGAAAAGAGTCGGGCGTTGTTGAGATGAGTGACCGGGTCGCGACCATAATTAATTTTTAAAACATCATCTTTAGAAATAATTTTATACTGGAGACCAAAATTAATAATGTCAGTTTTGGGAAGATAAATCAGACTACCAAAATTAATGATAGTGGGACGACAAAGATTATAAAGTTTAACGGCCTCAATAAGGTGGTCTTCGGTTTCGCCGGGGAGATTAAAAATATGATCAAAAGAAAAAGTTAAACCATATTGATGACATAACTTCGAAACTCGAATGAGATCGGCATTGGATTCATTTCTATTTAAAAAATCCCGGCGATATTTTTCATTGGCAGACTGAACCCCGATTTTTAACCAAAAACAGCCAGATTTTTTTAGAAATCTAATGGACTTTGGAGTAACTAATTGGGGATGCAAAAAACAAGTAAAAGGAAGTTTAATGTGGCTACGGTAAAGTTTTAAAAGAGCTAAAAGTCGGGACTCATCGATAGTGAGAACATCATCCATAAATTCGACAATGCGAAAAGGATAGAGAGTTTTGGCCAACTTTAGTTCTTCGATAATATTTTTCGGGGAACGGAAACGAAGTCGTTTTTGATTATGATAAAGTTTTTGATAAACATTGTTGGAACAATAAGCACAATTAAAAGGACAACCGCGACTACCCATAACCACATAGGAATAATTGCGAAGCGGAACAGGGATTTGTTCGTAAAAAATTCCTTTGTCAGGAAAAGGCAGGGTGTCAAGATCAGTGGGAAGGGGTGAGAGAGGATTTTTAATAATTTGACGACCTTTTTTTAACCAAAGTGAGGGAGAGGTAAAAAGTTTTTCAGAATAAAAATTTTTGGCAAATTCAATTAAAGAATAATCGGCTTCGCCGATAATTAGACCATCAATTGATTTATCTTTAATGACAAATTTGGGAACAGAGTTGACATGAACTCCGCCGAAGAGAATAAAAACCGATTTAAAATGAGTTTTAATAAACTTGGCCTTTTGAGTGGCCCAAAGATATTCCGGAGAAAAAGGAGAAAAACAAATAACGTCGGGGTGAAGAGTTTTAAGGGTTTTTAAAATTTGTTGATTTTCAGAGTTTTTTTTGACGGAAAAATGAATGGAAGTGTTGTCAAAGGGTTTGGGAATAAATAAAAGATTAACGGAAAAATTAGCTTTTTTTAGAGCCGCAGAGAGATACTCGATACCAATATTTTCGTGTTCAGATTGAATAAAAAGAAAAGAGGGTTTTTTGGAGATCATTAAATATGATATTCAAAGTACTGATCGTAAGGGATAGTCCAGGAAACACAATCTTCAATAGTGGCGTTTTCCATAATCTTTCTAAAAAGGCGAATGGAATTACCGGAGGCAGAAATAGCAATATTAACGTTTTTGCCTGAATATTGGGATTTAAGATCATTTATAAAATCCTGGATTCTTATTTCCACATCAACAAAAGACTCCCCCTCCGGTGGACGATCGGACCAACCGCGATGCCATTTATTAAATTGTTCCTGACCAAACTTAGCAATAGTTTCTTCGTGGGTGTGACCGGAAAGATCTCCATAGGAACGCTCCAAAATGCGTTTATCAACAATGGTTTGGGTGCATTCGGGATGATATTTTAAAACTTCAGCCAGAGTGTCTTTGGTTCTGGATAAAGGGGAAACATAAGCAATATCAAATTTCTTGTCTTTGAGCATAAGGCCAAGGGCTTTGGCCTGTTCAATCCCCAGTGGAGTGAGTTTGGCATCGAGCCAACCGGTGAAAGTTTTATTTAAATTAAAAACGGATTGACCGTGACGAAAAAGGTAAATAGTTGACATGGAATGATTATATGCTAGAATTCCTTAAATTTGGAAAGTGTTGATGGGGAAATAATACACCCCCGGAACATATCAATAAAATTGATACGGGAGCTCCCGAAACAGAGCTAGAGTATCACTGCTTTTAGCAAGTACTCGATAATAAGTCTAACTTATGTCGAAGCTAAAGCACCGTGAGGTGCTTTTTTTTTAGTAGTAAGTTAGAAAAACAAGGTGGTACCGTGAGAAGCCCTCACCCTTGTGAAGCCATTTATTGGTTTTACAAAGGCGAGGGCTTTTTGGTTTTCAAAGTCGGGGTGCCAGAGTAGACAATCGGAGCTGTCTGTAAAACAGCTGGCGTAAGCTTTCGAGGGTGCAAATCCCTCCCCCGGCACTAACTTAAATTATTAAGTTAATTTTATGTTTACAAAAGAAACTATGAAACAAATTAGTAGAAAAATGGATGTGGTAAAACGCATCGACCTGGTAGAGAATCATCGGGTTGATCGTTGGATTAATGGTGTAAATAATCTTTCCTTAGCCCCACCAAGAAAATCAGAGTTGGTTATAAAGTCAGCTGAAGAGGCAAAAACACTTAATTGCCCGCTACCTCTAATTGTTTCTTTGTGTCCAGCTATTAAAAATTTAGAGGTTCCAAATAGTAAAGGACAAACACGCGAACTAGTGGAGCTATCAAGTGACAATGATAGATTAGCTGGTTTTGTTGAGGAACTTTTTGATTTTAATTCATTTACCCTGACTACTTTAGGCGTACCAATAGAAACAATGGTTGTATTTGCGGATGTTTTAGAAATAGGTGCTGAAAATATGTTCACAAACATAAAGCAATGGTCGGAAATTGTAATTTCGTCAGTTAAAAACATTTCTAAGGCGTTTTCTAATTTTGATAGTTTTAAACCAGGTGAATTTCAAAAAACTAAATTTAAGATCCCTAAAGTGAGACTGCAGTCAAATATTTTAACTCAAGCGGGTAAGGTAAATTTGAGACACGAAGACGAATTGAGAAAGGTGGAACTGGCGTGCTTAAATCCAAACACTTTAACATTTGACATGTTTATTAAACACCTAAAACTAACAGCCAATACTCCGTTTGTAGCAACTGGTTTTCAAACAATAAAAAGTGCAGAAACTGTGTGGAATAGGGTGAGATTTATGTTATCCCAGTGTGCAGCTGATGGAATAGTTTTACCAAAAATGATGAAGGAGCTTACTCGTAATAATTTTCCTAATGGAATGCCAAACCCAATATTTGTCTGTAGTACGGTAAGACCTGGAGGGATTGGATTAGAAATGGATGCGTTTGAGATGAGTGCTAATCCGTCAATGGCAGTGTTTAAAAATATTGGCAGTTGGATGAAAAACAGTACGCCAAATGAGAAGCAAATTTTGCTTTTTGAACAATAATTATTAGTTTATAAGTTATACTTTGAGATATGACAACAGAAGAAAAAATGAAATTAATCACCCGTAACTGCCAAGAGGTGTTGACGGAAGCAGATTTAAAAAAACTAATTGAAGGCGGAAAACCGATTAACCATTATATTGGCTTTGAGATTTCTGGATTGGTTCATTTAGGAACCGGATTGATGTCAATGGGAAAAATTGCCGATTTTTTGAAAGCGGGGGCAAAATGTAAAATATTTTTGGCCGATTTTCATAGCTTTTTGAATAATAAATTAGGCGGAAAATGGGAAAATATCCGCTGGGCCTCGGATAATTATTTTAAACAGGCTTTGATTGCTTCTTTAAAATGTTTTGGGGTGGAAGAAAACGAAGTGGAATTTGTCAGTGGAAAAGATTTATATGAAAAAAATCCGATTCAATGGCAAAATTTTATGGAGATTGGAAAACAAATAACATTGTCCAGAAATTTAAGAAGTATTTCCATTATGGGTAAAAAACAAGGAAATGATGTTAATATGGCCACCCTGTTTTATCCCCCATTGCAGGTGGCGGATATTGCCACCATGAATATTAATTTGGCTCATGCCGGTATGGACCAAAGAAAGGCTCATGTAATTGCCAGGGAAGCAATTAAAAAAATCCCAGGGGATTATCAAACCCCAGTCGCGATTCACCAAAATTTAGTGGCGGGGTTAACGGCGCCGGATTCAGATAAAAATAATGAAGAATCGTTAAAAATGAGCAAGTCGAAACCAAATTCGGCAATATTTGTTCACGATACGCCAGATGAAATTAGAAATAAGATTAAAAAAGCTTATGGACCACCAAAAGAGACGGAATTTAATCCGTTGTTAAACTGGGTAAAATGTTTGGTTTTCTGGGGAGAGGAGACAGGAGAATTAAAGATTGAAAGGCCGGAAAAGTTTGGAGGGAATGTGATTTACACTAAATATGCCGATATTGTGGCCGATTATCAAAGTGAAAAGCTATACCCAACCGATTTAAAAAATGCTTTAGCGGAATGGTTGATTAAAAAACTGGAACCAGCCAGGATTCATTTTGAAAATCCAATAATGGCACAAAATTTGACTAAAATGAAAGAATTATTGGGAATGGCTTAAAGGGTAATTGGTTTTGGCCAGGAGCCAGTAATAAGTTCCGGCTCGTCTAGTTTGATTTTGTCACGAAGAATTTGATAAACAGATTCGGTGACAAAGGGGATAAAGGGATGAAGTAACTTCAGAGAAGTAATTAAAACAGTGAGTAAAACCGGAATTACATCTTCTCCCCTATCTTTGGCTTTTTCAATATAGACGTCACAAAAATCATGCCAGAAAAATTGATAGAGATTTTCCGAGGCTTGACCAAAATGATATTTATTAATATGGCTGGTAGTTGAGGTGATAATTTTGTTGAGATTGTCGAGAATAGATTTATCGTCGGCGGTTAGAATAGAAATATTAATGGCAGTAGATATTTTGAGTTTTGGGTTTTTTTCTTGAAAACGTTCAATCATCATCAAAACAAAACGGGAGGCGTTCCAAATTTTGTTAACAAAATTGCGTTGGGCCCGAATTTTATCTTCGGAGACAACAAAGTCGCTGGCCGGAGCAATGCCATAGACCAAAGACATACGAAGGGCGTCAGTGCCATATTTTTCCGTCATTACCAAAGGATCGATAACATTACCCTTGCTTTTACTCATTTTTTGCCCCTTGGAATCAACTACCCGGGAATGAAGATGAACAGTTTTAAAAGGAACATCTTTGGCCAGATAAAGCCCAAACATAATCATGCGGGCCACCCAGAAAAATAAAATATCCCAAAGAGTGTCCATAACAGTAGTGGGATAGAAATAGGAAAAGTCGGGAGAAGATTTAGACGGATCATTGGGATTAAAACCAAGAGTATTTAAGGGCCATTGACCGCTTAAAAACCAAGTGTCAAAGGTGTCAGTTTCCTGTAACAGGGCAATTGAATGACATTTGGGACATTTGTCTAATTTATCGACAACAAAAGTGGCATCAACCGGCGAGACCATGGATTGAAGACCATGTTTTATCTCGTCAAAAGAATATTTATCTTTTAAATCCTGATAAAAACCAGAAACAATTTTTTTATTTTTGTCTAAAAAGTTGATTTTAATTTGAGGATTGCAATCCAGACAATACCAGACAGGAATTCGGGGACCCCAGACAATTTGGCGGCTGATATTCCAATCGCGGATATTTTCCATCCAATCAAGGTAAGCTTTTTTAAAACGAACGGGGAAAAATTTAACCTGACCGGTTTTAGCAGCTTCAATAGCGGCTTTGGCGAGAGGAGCGATTTTGACATACCATTGAGGGGCAGTGATGGGTTCGATAGGACGACCACAACGATAACAATGGCCGACTTCATGGGTATAATCTTTGATTTTTTCTATGAGAGAAGCTGAAGTTAGATTGTCAATTACCAATTGTCGAAGCTGAGTGGGAAAAAGACCACGATAATTTTGGGGTACATTTTGATTGGATTTACCATCGTAGTCAAAAATGCGAATAAAATCGAGATGATGTTTTTTGGCTAAGTCATAATCTTCGGGAGAATGAGAAGGAGTAAGTTTGACAGCACCGGTACCAAATTTCATGTCGATACTGTCGTCAAAAATAACGGGAATAGCGCGATCAACTAGAGGTAATAATATTTTTTGATTTTTAAGATCGGCATAACGTTTATCTTTAGGATTAACAGCGACGGCAGTATCGCCAAGCATGGTTTCCGGACGGGTGGTGGCGACAGTAATAAAACGATCCCTTTGCCCAACTACAGGATATTTGATATACCAAAGATGAGAAGCAACGCTTTTATGAACCACCTCTAAGTTAGAAAAAGCGGTACCACAAAAAGTACAATAATTGACAATTTTTTCGTCACGATAAATCAAACCATCATCATAAAGTTTTTTGAAAGTGGCCAGAACATTGTTGACAATCGGCTCTTCTAAGGAATAGTGATAGCGGGTCCAATCCATAGAGAAGCCGAGCTTTTTCATTTGGAATTGGTTGAGAGTGCGATTTTTTTCAACGAAATCCCAGATCATTTGGTAAAGAGTCTGGCGATCATAATCAAAACGACTTTTACCGTCTTTTTGGAGTATTTTCTCAAAAACAAATTGGGTTTCGATACCGGCATGATCGCCACCGGGCAGCCAGAGAGTGGAGTCACCGAGCATACGATGATAACGAACTAAAATGTCCTGAATGGTAAACAGGGCATGGCCCATGTGTAAGGGGTCGTTGGCATTAGGTAAGGGAAGGATTATAGAAAAAGGTTTTTTCTTTTTATCGATTTTAGGAGTAAAAGCGCCAGATTTTTCCCAAGATTGGTAAATATCGGATTCAGTAGCAGAAGAATAACTCTTATCCATAGGGATATTTTAGCACGAAAACAAGGCCAAAATGATATTATTAGCCATGTCTGAGAAAAGAATTATTGAAGTAAAATGTAAATGTGGTCAAGCTTTGGCCAGATACGAGAAAGATCATCGGGGAAAATTAATAAAAATGTATTTAGAAAGAATTGTTGAAGATCACGCCGGAGTGTTTTTAAATAAAAATTATCAACTTAATGAAATAATTTATTGTCCAAAATGTAACCAAAGAGTGGGAACAGTGGTTTATATTCACGGCATGAAATCAGCAAAATTAAATCAGGGACAAATAATGCCGATTAGGACATAAAAACCATTAGACAGCTTTAGACATCATGACCTCGTCGACAAAAGAATCGTGATAGAAGAGGCCGTGGGGAAGACAACCATATTCAGTAAAACCCAAAGATCGGTATAAGTTAAGGGCAATTTTATTGTTGGCAAAACAGTTCAGGGTAATTATTCTGAGACCGGGTAATTTTTTTTGGCTTTCGGAAATGACTAAATTCATTAATAATTTTCCGATTCCCTGGCCGCGAGCCCCAGGAGAAAGGGTGATCCCAAAAGAACCAATGTGTTTATTAACTCTTTCTTTGAGGGTGATATCGGAAACTCCGGAAAATTTTCCATCAATAAAAACAAAAAGGAAGACACATTTTTTTTGACGAATGGCTTCGATATTGTCGTCAAGCCATTTGGTCTCATATTTTTTACTAATTTTTTCACCCTGAAAAGTAATAAAAGTTTTTTCAGCAGAAAGCTGATTAAAATAACGCCATAAAGCAAGTAGATCACTGGCCTTTGGGTAGCGGATAATTAATTTTTGACCGGATTTAGTGAGACCGCGATAAACAATTTTCATAAATTATTTTATATCTTCAACAACAGCTAGGCTTTCGGTTTCGGAAACAAGTTTACCTTTTGATTGCAGAGTCCAGAGCATTTTGTAAAGACCGCCTTTTTTAATTAAATCACGATGTTTACCGATTTCCACAACAGTGCCGTTGCTTAAAACAACAATTTTGTCAGCATTTCTAATTGTGGAAAAACGATGAGCAATAATAATGACGGTGCGATTTTTGGAAGCAGAATTAAGAGCCGACTGAATTTGACGTTCCGATTCGGAATCTAAATTACTAGTAGCTTCGTCAAAAATGAGGATTTTGGGGTTGACTAAAAGAGCCCGGGCAATAGCCAAACGTTGTTTTTGACCACCGCTTAATTTAATTCCCCGTTCACCGACTTCACTCTTCCATCTTTTGGGTAGTTTTTCAATAAAGTCAAGAATATTGGCATCGGCGGCAGCTTGTTTTATGGCCTTAAATGGGGCATTTTCCCGACCATAACTTAAATTAAATCTAATGGTGTTGTTAAACATGATCGGCTCTTGGGGAACCACGGCCATGAGGCTTCGAAGATAAGATTTAGTAAATTTTTTGATATCAACACCATCAAATTCAATTAGACCGGCAGTGACATCATAAAAACGGAGGAGAAGTTTGATGAGAGTAGTTTTACCGGCGCCAGAGCGACCGACAAAGGCGACTTTTTCGCCGACGTTAATGTCTAAATTAATATCATCAAGAACCCGACCCTGGTGGTTGGGATAAGCAAAAGCCAAATGTTTAAAAGTGAGATTACCGAGCGGTTTTTGGAGAGTCTGCGGAACAATTGGATCGGGAACTTGGGTGGTGTTGTCCAAAATTCCAAAATATTTGTCAAGGTCAGTAATACTTTTAGCAATATCTCTGATTCTAAAAAAGAGATTAAAGAACTGATAATAGAAACCAGTAATAAAACCGGCCACCATAATCAGGTCACCCAGGGAAAAACCATTATTTAATTTTTTGATAGCTAACCAGAGAATAAAAAGCATCCCAAAACCGGAAGTACTGCCAATACTGATATCCATGAGGCGGAAAGAATTGGCAAAAGACCAGAATTTTTTTGACCAGTCGTTAAAACTTTTACCAAGACGCTGACGTTCTTTTTCTTCGGCGGCAAAAAACTTAACGGTTTCATAGTTAATTAAACTATCGGTGATAATGCCGGAAATTTCATCTTCGGAATTGTTAAAATCAGTCCGATATTTCAGATTTATTTTAATCAGCCACCAAATTAAAAAGATATTACCGATAAATAAAACTAAAAGGGAAATGGCAATGTCAGGAGAGGCGCGGAAGAGAAAAAAGAGAGTAACAATTAGGGCAATTAATACCTGAAATAATTCATGATGAATACTTTGGAAAACAGAATAAATAGCACTGTCGCCACGACGAAAAGCACTGATGAGGGACCCGGTATTTTTGTTGACATGATAGGCAAAATCAAGCTCCAGAACTTTTTGGAAAATAACTTCCCGAATTTCCCGGGAAAGAGGGATCATGATTTTGTCGCCGGAATAGTAACAGAGAGCAGAAACCCAATTGGAACCAATAGTAGAAACTCCAAAAAGAAGTAAATAATTAAAAACCGCCTTAAAATTATTAACTTGGGCACTGTCTAAAATACCCTTGAGCCAATAAGGACGAATGGTTTCTAGGGTCACGGTTAAAGCAGAAATGCTTAAAAATACCAGCATTTGCCATTTATATTTACCTAAAAATTGGTAAAAGCGACGCAAAGATTTCATCTAAGAATAATTTTATTACTTTGTAAAATAAAATACTAGGGCCAATTTACCCAAAGATAGGCGGATTAGTGCAAGAGAAAATATAAAAATTTCGGAGTAAAATTATGTTAGTTAAAAATTTTTTGATTATGAAAAAATATTTTCCGATAATTTTACTATTAGCCGTTTTGACTTTATCCGCCTGTGGGGTAAATAAGGGTGGAACAGAAACAATAAAAAGTGAGGAAACAAAGGTAAATAGTTCTAAATCACTAAAAGAATTATTAGGTTTGGGAACCTCTCAAAAATGTACTTATGAAGTCGAGGTTGATGGTCAAAAAACCAAGGGAGAAATTGTGATTAGTGGTAAAAAATTTAAACAGACAATGGAAATTACGACAAAAGAAGGAATAATGAAAGTGAACTCCATTAATGATGGGATTTATTATTATTCTTGGAGTGATGCCGCAAAAGGAACGGGGACTAAAATAAAAATTGAAGCTGTGGAAACAGCGGCACCAACTGGTACAGAGCAAAAACAACAGAGTGTCGATTGGAACGAAAAAATTGACTATAAGTGTAGTCCGGCGACCCTTAGTGAAAGTGATTTAGTAATACCTGCCGATATCAAATTTGTGGATTTAAATGAAACTATGAAAAATCTACAAAATATGAACATCGAAGGGTTGAAAAATTTAGTGCCGACCGAAGGGCAATAAATTACATTTTACCGGTAGCGAAAATCAGACAAGTAGCAGTGTCTTTGACGGCGATACCAACGTGATCCCATCTGGAATTAAGTTGATTTTTATTATGAGGCTCGTCACCGGCATAAACCCATTCAATTAGATGAACACCATTGAGTTGGTAACCATAACTAATATTTTCGCCAAGATAGGTAAAACCAAGTTTATTGAAACCGTCTTCTTTTTCTAAAAAATTATTAAAACCAACATGAGAGTCAATGTTTTTAATTTTATAAAAATAATCGACACGAGATTGGGCATAAGTAATTAATTTTGGATCGGGAGTTAAAATTTGAGAACTGTAACGGCGGCGATATTCGTTTAGAGCCGAGAGAATTTCCGTGGGAGTAGCCATAATCGGGTCTGACTCAATTTTCATAGTCCAGGTATGCTCCCCTGTTTGCTGGGCTACACCCCAAGGAGTGGAATCAGTGGTCGGGACGGGAATCACGCGGGGACGGGTGGGACGAGGGGTAGGTTTGGGACTGGGAGTAGGAATAGGGATAAGAGTGGGTGAAGGCAGGGTTTTAAAAGTAGTAATAGGGCTGTATTCAATTTCCTGAGGAATTTTGGGGATATAAAAATAGGTGAGAGAGGTGAGAAGAAAAAAGAGAGAAAGAAAAATAAAATAGATTTTAAAAAAAAGTTTCATTAAATCAGAATTCTCCAATGATTACTTCTTTTCTTTGGGTAAAGCTTGGCAGGCAATACCATTATTATCACCATCTAGACTATTAACGTCTTTATTGGGACCACCGGCTTTGATAAAAAATCTTTGAGCTTCGTCTTGGGTACTAAAATCGTCGCAATTGTATTCGTCAGTATACTTACCACCACTAGTAACCACATTTCCTTCTTTGTCCCGCATGACTTTAGCCTCGGTTGGAGTAGAACCGGAGAGTAATTTACCTAAATCCCAGTCGTTGTTGCTGGCTTCAAGACCGAAAGCGCCCAAAAGTAAGGCAATAACGACCATTAAAATTGGCCTGGCAACTTTTTTGGTACTTTCACTGGCGTTTTCTAAGGGTTTAAATTTGGGGATAGCCATATTTTTTAATAAAGTGAATACAACATGTAAGCGACGACAATAATTAATAGAGCAATCAGAACTAAGCGAAAAACTTTATTACCTCTTAATTTATTCATAATCAATTTTAACAAAATTTTAAAGGAGTGGTTTAAAATTACTTTATCGGAATAATTTGATATTCAAAAGGCTTTTTTACTTCTTCAATCACCTTTTGGTTGGTTTAATAAGTATAAGTTTTAACAGTTCCGGTTTTAGTTGACTCAGTTTTATAGAGTTTAAATAAAATAAAACTAGAGACGGCCACAATGATAAGTAAAAAGACAACGGCAATTGTCTTGGTTTTTTTGTTTTCCGACATGTATTAATTTTAGACTGAGCAATATATGGAGTTAAAGAAGCGGAGCATGTGGGTCTGGAACCCCACGTCCCTATAACTCAAACCCACTGCTTCCCTAGTATTGTATCAAATCTCCAGGATACCGTGTCTCACTCCAAGGCGAAACGAGACAAATGAGACAGTACTTAAAAAGGGTGTCTCAACTTATGATATAGATTGATATACTTTATTTGCTTACGTATTGTTTGTGGTTTTATACCGTCAGGAGTACTCCATTTGCCTGTCTCTTACCAGCGCTTCTAGATCCACCACCAAATTCGATATAATGATCTCCAGTAGCTGACTCAGCCACGTTCACCTCTATTGTTTCCATTTGACCAGTAACATTCTTCATTCTAAACCTCTCCAGTAACATGTCTGCCGACGTACCACCCGTCGAAATTGCCGCATCAGAGACAAATATGGAAATTCTAGCATCAGGGAATCTCTGTTTTATAGCTCTTTGTTTTTTCAAAACTGCCTCAATCTGATTCTCTAAAATAGTCGGAGTATTCGTGCCGTAAATTCTATCAAGAATAAAGGCAGTTCCTTGCGCACCATCTGCTCGAGTAATTGGTTCTACAAACAGTAACTCATCTGAGATACTTCCTTTTTGTTGGGTTTCAGATTGACTGAATAAATAGAATTTATTTTGATCGCCAAAAGTCAAATCGGTATCGTTATTACAACCTTCTCTTGTACAGGAAAGGCATTCTCGAATGTTTTCAATAATCGTATTTAAGTTGTCAGTTGCAGTACTCGTAATTGCCTGTTGTGTTACTTGTGCGTTAATTATTCCGTCGATTTGATCTAGTTTATCCTTAAGTAGAGGATTTGTAGAGATGGTTCCTCCTTGCCTTAAGCCACCGACCTTATTCTTGATTTGTCCGTAAATTCCTTCCAGCTTAACAACTTGTTCTCGAATCCTAGATGTATATCCTTTAATAAGAGTAATTTCTTCAGGTCTTAACTCGTCCTCTCTTTTGACAATTAAATTATCCAGATAGCTTAAATCTTGAGATAAGGCCATTGCACCAGAGGTAGGTTTGAAATCCTCTCCCATTCTCTTGAATATATCGATCACATCAGACGACGGTTCAAGGAGACTCTTCAATGACTGTATTTCTGGTTCGGCTCTTGTCTCTTCAATAAAGCTCATCAAATTTACAACAGTTGATAAAGGTCTAATACCATCCTGGAAGTTTTCCTTTAATGTTTGAGGATTAAGTGGCAAGACTCTCTCTTGCATCACTTGGGTAATTCTAGTTTGGATTTGATTTTCTTCCTCTGTAAACTGTGCAACTTTCGCAGGATTAGCTAGTTGTTGGTACATACGTGCTACTACCGAGCCAATCTTTTTATTTCCATAATCTAACAGCAAACCCATTCTCTGTTTGTCTAATTGGTCAGTATATAAATCTAGATCTTCTAGCCCACGTAAATTAAGAACTATGTTCGTCAATTTAACATCAATGGTCTCAATATTACCTATAACAACGTTGGATGTTTCTTGTTGTAATATTTTAAAGAATTCCGGCATTTCTTCAGGTTGAATACCAACGTTTTCAGGTGTTAAAGGATTAAGTCTTTGTCTTTCTTGTAAAAATTTCTTTATGAACTCACTTTTTTCTGGTACTAATAATTCATCGGGGTTAACTTCCAGTCCCTTCCTATAATCATCCCAACGATTGTTAACCATCATCGATAAATAGAAACCCAAGATAGTTTCTTTTTCCGGAGTACGACCATGTAAATTAGCTAAATAAGTAGAAACGTTTGTGAATGAGCGCATGTGTTCTGATGTGAATGCTTCAGGAATCTTAATTATTCCAAAGCGTTCCTTGAATAAACCAGTTATTTCATTTAGAAGTTTTGCTTTTTGCGCATCAAATGCCGTATCTCCTGCATCAAATACTTCAGAAAAGTTTCGAATATCTCGGCGCATATCCATTAATTGCTCTTTAGCAAAAGACCTTGTACCTTTATCGTCTCTCTTTTCCATCAGTACAAGCTTAGTTCTGTAGAGTGGGTAAATATCTTTCGAAAATTCTCGTAACTGTGAGGGAGTAAGTTTCCCAAATAAATTCAAGTAATCTGAGAAGATACTCGGAGCCGCACCCATAATATCCCTAGAGATATTATAAAAATCTGTCCTATCTTCATTGGACCATCTCTCCTTCCCAAATCTCTCTTCCATTGATGCCAAGCCTTGACTTATTTCTAGTTTAGTCCTATCCACTGTTGTTTCTCTGGAAAAGGCAAAATTAACACTATTGATCAATGTATTTAATGAATTAACTTGGCTCAAAGGACCTGCGCCACCACAGTAATTTATAAACTCCGACATCATGTTTAACGAGAAAGGAACCTCTTCAGGTTTTCCAGACTTAAGATACGTTATCCACTGATCTCGTAATCCTTTCAAACAAGCATCTCGAACTTTGGGATCATTAAAGAGTGTGTTAATTCTTTCTGTCGAAACCTCGGATAGCTTAGGTAATCCCCACATTTGAGAATTAGCTCTAACATAACCCATTAACAACTGTTGCCACTTTAATTGACCTGCCTCAATTGGTTGTCCTGACGATAAGAGCTTGTCTAGTTGGTCTAGCTCACTTGGAGCTATTTTAACCAATAGCTCAGAAAACTTTAAATCACCAGAACCCTGCAAGGCGCGAATTCTTTCACCAATTCTTGCCTCTAAGCTTTCTCCCAAAGAAAATAAGCTGCCAGATCTAGTTTGAGTGAAAAATTCTAGTCCATCATTTGTTTCAAGATATAACTTTGGAAATTCGACAGCCAGTGAAAAGCTCGGGCTTTCTAATACGTCCTTTGCAATTGTGGGTAATTCCAAGGCTCTTTCTTGTGAGAGCACTTTTTTACCAACAAGGGGAACGATTTGATCAAGTTGTTTTTCCGAACCTTGATAAGCAGTTACGATGTCTCTAAAAAATAGAACACTCTGTTCACCCTCATATTGTCTACAAAATTCTCCAAGCAAATTACTATTCTTCAACAATTCGGGGCATGTTTTATATGCATCGAAAAACGCAGGAAGATTATCAATGCTAGTCGAAGGATTTTTTATCCTATCAACTACAGAACTGCTCATTAAATAATTAAGTTTTGTGAAATCTTCTTTATTTTGCAAAACTTGTCTGGACAATGCATCAAACCTTTGTATTACTGCAAGTCGTGATGGGTCAACAACACTTCCTTCTGGTCGCAATAAATAAAATAAGTTCTCTCTCAAGCCACTACTGAAAGAATAGTCACTAACATAGGGTGTTTTATAGTCATTATCTCTCGAACGGTTATATGTTTCTTCAGATGTCTCTCTTAAAAATGTAATCGCCTCTCCAATTGATTGTGCCTCTTGTTCATTCAAAACATTCCTCTTCCCCAAGATATTAACAATCGCGTCGTTTCGAAGAGAAAGTGTCGCCAATGTAGTAAGTCTCTTATCAACCGACGGATCTTCGAATAAAGTAGCTGCTAAATCACCAGCCACACTTTGGATATCAGGGTGGTTAGCGTATTCTCTGTAATTCCACTTTTCTAATGTTTCTCTAGCAGCTTTCAAAGACGGATGTGTCTTTTCTGCCTCATCGAGTAGTTGGCTCCATTCTGGTCGTTTGCTGAGACTATCAAGTGTCCAGTTCGCATGTACTGTTCGATATTCTTGCCTGTCAGCTGCTGCAATAACAACAAGGTTCCTAATAGCATCTGGAGTGGGGTAGTAATAGAGCATATCAATGTCCCCGCCATTTGTGTCAGAAAGGGATTTGTCTAATGCTGTGGTGTATATGCCCACGTCTCGCTCTCGAATTGCTTCACCAAACAATCCATTTGCGGTTTTTGATGACTTTAATGCATTCCATAAATTCATATCTGCATAACCAGAAGATCCACTATACTGGTCAAATCTTGAAAGTAATTGTGACCCAAATGAATGCTCGTCTCGTGACCACCTATCGGAAGGTTCAATTGCTTTATTAAAAACTGCCGAGAATTTATACCTCTGATCGTAATTTAAGCTTGGCTCTACAGCAGCCTTTATTGGAGCAATGTCTGTTGCTGCCATACTAACTACCAAACCCTGAATAATCTGTTTATCTCCACCTCTCAACAAAGTTTCACAAGCATCTCGGACATAATAAAAACCATTATCGTAATTAAAATATTGATCAAGTTCTTGACGATATTGTTGCTGTTGTTCTTGCGGTTCATCTCTATGATCGAGAAAGTTGTTCAACGCTGTGTAAAACCCTTGTTTTCTGTCGTCCGGGTATTTTTTTTCTTCAGCAACCTTATCCACCTGTGGCGAAATCACTGATCGGATATAAGCTTCTCTAATTTCCCCTGTAGTTGTACCGTCCTGAAGAATCTCTCCTGAGAGCTTCTCATACTCAACTCGTATAGCCTGTACTTCTTTACCAATTTCTTCAAGCAATAACTCCGCTTGTTTTAACCGAACAGGTCCTTCTTGTTCTGTGAGCTGATCGACTAACTGTCTCTTGGCATGCATTTGTCCATTTAATTGTTCTAATTGGGTATCTATGGCCGCTTTCTGAATGATTAATCGTCTCTTTTCTAAAGCCGCAGGAATTCTTCTCAAGCCTTTTGTTTGATCTAATTGTTCAATCCTTTCACCAATATCTCTGCCAGCAAAATAAGGGCGATTCCAGGAATCTTGTAATGTTTGTAATTCTGCGGTTGTTTTATCTCTAAATTGTGAGGATGCGGTAAGTGCTTGCTTACTTTTTGATAAGTACTCAGAAGGTTCAGTAGTGGCATTATTGGCCAATTCCTCAAGTTGAGCACGAGCGTCTAAAGAATTTATTTGTTTCTCTGGATTAGTTTCAGAAGATTTTCCATCCACTAAACCTACAGCCTTCTCAAAATGTGAGTGGGCATTGGCCTTCACCTCAGCAAGTCTCCCGATTAATGGATTTGGTTTTTCTACTTGATGCTCAGGGGTTGGAACAATCACTGGTTGTGCCAGTTTTTGTCCCTCACCTATTCCTGTGGGAATTAATTCTCCTAAGTTATCCATAATTTGCCCTTAAATTGAACAATAAGTCTATAATAATATTATCATTTTCACGCACTCTTTTGTGAATTTACTATAAAGTATGAATAAACAATATTTTGATAAACGTCGCCAGCGAATAAATCAAAAACTCGAAGTTTTATTTGAGCGAAGGGACTTTCGTAACGACGTTAAAATACTCCGAGATAAATGGCACTTACCTCAAGAAGGAATAAAAGATGAGGGAAAAAATCAGGAATGGCATTATTGGCTAGATGCTGAAACTGATCGATATGTCGAGGAAAACTGGGCAAAATCAAAAGAAAAAATGAGACAGCTTATCGAGCAGGGCAAGTTGATTAAAAGAGAAGAAGAAAACAAACGATTTAATGCTTCAGTTCCGATTAATGCTTTATATCACGACGTCTGGAATTTATTACATAAGTATCGTCTTCCTGCTTCTTGGCACAATTCTATAAAAAGATATCTGTTATTTAACGACCAGAATAATTTATGGATTCCTCTTGGTAATATTACCATGCAAATAACCTGGGATGAAAAAACCAACCACAGACAACTTTCCCTTATTCTCAACGCTGATACTACGCTTGTAGATGTAAAGTCGATCTGGAAAATGGTTAAGCTGGAACAAAAACGATTGCAGGATAAAACTGCCGAAAAATTCCAACCGATAGACAATCTAAAGCGCGATACTCGTATTCTTGAGCTTGAAAATGAAGGCAAATCGTATGAAGAGATAGCTGAAGTCATACGCCAAGAGTATGGTTTACCTGATTTCGGCTATGAAAATGTCTCTAAAATACTTCCCCGGATCAAAAAACGCTTTGGACAGAAATAGAGCTTAATTGGCGCGGTATACCTCCTCTTTTGTCTCCTGTACCATTTCATTGGATAAACTAACGAAAAGTGAAAATGTATAAGTTTTCAGTGGTTTATCCATACAATTATTGTAGAGGCAACAAATATGACGACCCAATCACAACAAAATCTGAAAATAAAGTACGTAAATATTGAGAATTTGGTTCCTGCTATATACAACCCAAGAAAATGGGATGAGTCAGCAGTTAAAAACCTTACGGATAGCATTAGTGGATTTGATATTGTCGATCCATTAATCGTCAATAGCGCCAAAGGGCGAGAAAATATAGTTATAGGTGGTCATTTCCGGTTGGAAGTTGCCAAAAGGTTAGGCTTTAAACAAGTCCCAGTTGTTTTTGTTTCCATTCCTGACTATGAAAAAGAGAAAGAATTAAATCTAAGGCTTAACCGTAATACCGGAGCATGGGATTTTGAGCTTCTCAAAGAACTTGATGTTAACCTTCTTCTGGATGTTGGCTTTGATGATGCCGATCTTTCTCACATTTGGGATGATGCACTATCGATTGAGGATGACAATTTTGATACCGAAAAAGCCATTGAAGAAATTGGAACTCCAAAAACAAAACTTGGTGATTTAGTCAGACTGGGCAACAATTTTCTCGTCTGCGGCGATGCTACTGATCCGGCAACTATTAAAAGATTAGTTGGGTCAAACAAGATTAACGCCATAAATTATGACCCTCCGTATAATATAAACCTCGACTACGACAAGGGTATCGGAAGCAATGGAAGGTATGGCGGAAAACAAACAAAGGATAATAAAACGGATAAGGAGTACCGACAATTTATTCTCTCCTCACTTCACAATGGTTTGGCTGTTACCCAAAACAACTGCCATGTTTTCTGCTGGTGTGACGAAACGTACATCGGATTAGTTCAGGGGATTTATCAGGAACTAGGAATTGAAAACAAACGGGTATGTTTATGGGTAAAGAATAACCAGAACGTCACGCCTCAAATTGCCTTTAACAAAGCCTATGAACCCTGTGTGTATGGAATTAAAGGCAAACCATATTTAGCTCCAACTCTTACAAACCTGAATGAGGTTTTAAACAATGAAGTAAGTACTGGCAATCGCTTGCCCGATGATATCCTCGACCTTTTTAATATTTGGCTGGCAAAACGTCTTCCAACTACTGAATATGAGCATCCTACCCAAAAACCACCGACGGTTTACGAGAAATCATTACGACGCTGCACTAAGCCTGGAGATATGGTACTCGATGTGTTTGGCGGCTCAGGCACTACCTTGATTGCCTGTGAGCAACTGAAACGCAGGGCATTTTTATGTGAATTAGAACCAATATTTTGCGATGTGATTATTAATCGATATAAGGAGCTAACCGGAAAGGAGGCGGAATATGTCGGTCAATAAAGGAGATATGTTCCAGCTGGATAACCATCTTTTGGCTTGTGGAGATTGTACTGATGTCGGATTAATCAAACGGTTGGTTGGAAGCAGAACTATTTCCTCAATTGTTTGCGACCCACCTTACGGCGTTGATTATGTTGAGTCAAAGAAGGATTTTCCTAATATCTCAATAGCACACAAACCAATTGCCAACGACGACATTACATCAGAGTTAGGATACGAAACATTTTCCCTAAAGTGGCTACAAGTAATACCGCTGTATCTTACTTCCAAAAACAGTCTCTACATTTTTATCTCAGACAAAATGTTATTTCCGTTAAAAGAAGCGATGGATAAAACGGGAATTCACTTTGGGCAACTATTGATCTGGGTTAAAAACCATAGCGTGGTTGGCAGGCTTGATTACCTGCCTCAACACGAATTGATAATTTACGGTTGGCACGGAACACATGAGTTTCACAAAGCCAAAGATAAAAGTATTTTGTATTGCCCGAAGCCCAATAAAAGTACCCTCCATCCCACTATGAAACCAATATCACTCCTTCGACGGTTAATCCTAAACAGTACCAAAGTTGGCGATTATGTATATGACGGGTTTGGCGGATCAGGTTCGACATTAATCGCTTGCGAACAAACCAAACGAAAATGTCTCATGGTGGAACTTGACCCCGACTATTGCCAGGTAATTATCAATCGGTTTGAAAAGTTAACGGGTATAAAAGCGATACAAGTTACATAAAAACATTCTATGGATTCAATACAACCAGAAACAGTTATACAAGAGCGGATTGAAGAGAATAAGAAGGCTCTCGTCGAGCAACTCAAAAAGACGCCAATTGTCCAGATTTGTTGCGAGAAGGTAAATATTGGTCGAGCCACTTACTACCGTTGGCGAAAAGATGATGAGGAGTTTGTAAAGCTTGCAGATGAAGCGATTGTCGAAGGGAACGAATTAGTAAATGACATGGCAGAGTCACAACTAATGGCAGCTATACGGGACGGTAATCTGGGTGGGATCATCTTCTGGCTCAAACACCACCATCCCCGTTATGCAACAAGGGTTGAGATAACGGCACGACTCAAACATGATGATGAAAACCTGACTCCAGAGCAAGAAGCACTCGTAACCAAGGCTTTAAAATTAGCTTCTCTCATTCCGGCAACAACCGAGACTACTGAAGTGGGAGATAAAAGTATTACTGAAGAAACAGGAGAGGAGAAACAATTATGAACTATTTTCAAACTCTTACAGAAGATGAACTACAAGAAATCAAAAAGAAACGGTCAGTTCGCCGAATGCTGGCTAAAAAAAGCCATATGTGGTTTTTTACCATTTATTTAAGCGATTACATCGACTATCCGTTTGCTCCATTCCATCACGAGATGTTTTCGATTACCGAAGACCCCGAGCTTAAACTTGCGACAATTGTGGCTTTCAGAGGTAGCGGAAAATCAACCTTAATGAGCCTGTCCTACCCAATCTGGTCGATTATCGGTCAACAGCAAAAAAAGTTTGTTTTAATCTTAGGTCAAACCCAGTATCAGGCAAGGCAACACTTAGCAAATATAAAAAGAGAGCTGGAAACAAATGAATTATTGAGAGCTGATGTTGGGCCGTTTACCGACTATGAAGATGAGTGGGGTTCAACATCAATTGTATTAACCAACTACAACGCCAAAATTACCATCGCCTCAACTGAGCAAAGTATTCGCGGAATTCGACACGGCAAGTACCGACCGGATGTGGTGATTTGTGACGATGTTGAGGATTTAAATAGCGTTAAAACCAAGGAAGGTAGAGACAAAATTTTCCAATGGTTAACAGGTGAAATCATGCCTATTGGCGATACATATACCAAAAAGATATTTATTGGCAATTTACTGCATGAAGATTGTTTGCTAATGCGACTGAAAAATATGATGGATTTAGGAAAACTTCAGGGAACGTTCTCCGCCTATCCATTAGTAGATGACGATAACAGAATTCTCTGGACAGGTAAATTTCCCAATCAGGAATCAATTGAAAAACTTAGATCATCGATTGCTTCCGAGTCTGCCTGGTTTCGAGAATATCTTTTGAAAATAATTTCTGATGAGGATCGAGTCGTTAAGCCAGAATGGATACAATATTACGATGAGTTACCGAAGGACTTCCATAATAAACTGCGATTTACAGCAACTGGCATAGACTTGGCAATTGGACTTAGTACCTCCTCCGATTGTACCTCAATGGTATCTGCCCATGCCTGTGATTATCGGGAGAATCTACGAATATATATTCTTCCCAATCCCGTAAATCAACGAATGGATTTTCCAACCACAGTAGCAAAAGCAAAGGAGATATCAAAATCCTTAGGAAACGGAACTTACACTAAGTTGTATATAGAAGATGTTGGATACCAAAAAGCCCTTATCGACCAACTCATAGCTCAAAATGTCCCGGCTGAACCATTTAAAACCATGGGTCAGGATAAAAGAGCACGGTTAACGTTAGTTACTCATTTAATTCAACAAGGCAAGGTGCTGTTTCCCCGGTATGGTGCAGATGACCTGATTATGCAATTGACGGGTTTTGGGATTGAAAAACATGATGATTTAGCGGACGCTTTTTCTCTGTTACTTTTAAAAATTATCGAGGAGGATAACAAGGCACAACCATGTATTACCGTTATCTGCACAGGAAGTATTTACGATCGGTACGACCCCCTCCGAGGAATGCTTCATGACTCTCCATTTTCGCTAAATATGAAATTTTAGTTGATCTCGCCTTGACTTCACAAAGACTTTGCGTCATTCCTTGTGTTGTATGAAGGGGATAAAAACCAAGGGTAAAACGGAAGGAATCGAGTACTGCCTGTATGCGAGAAAGTCCAGTGAATCGGACGAGCGTCAGGCAATGTCAATTGATTCCCAAATCAAAGAAATGCAGATAGTTGCAAAGCGGGAAGAACTGGAGGTTAAGGAAATCCGGGAAGAAAGCCATTCAGCTAAACTTTCTGGACAACGACCGGTATTTAATCAACTTCTTATCGATATCGAGCAGGGAGAATTTGGAGGCATCCTTACCTGGGCACCAGATCGCTTAAGTAGAAACGCCGGAGATCTGGGGAGATTGGTTGATTTAATGGATCAAGAAAAGTTGCATCAGATAAAAACTTATTCTCAAACATTCAGCAATAACCCCAACGAGAAATTTCTCCTCATGATTCTCTGCTCCCAAGCCAAACTGGAAAATGATAATAGAGGCATAAATGTTAAACGCGGATTGCGGGCAAAATGCGAAATGGGCTGGCGACCAGGAGTTGCTCCAATTGGTTACAAAAATGTCATGGCAAATAACCGAATCAGTGAAATTATTCTGGATGAAGAACGAGCACCAGTTATTAAACAAATATTTGAGAGAGTCGCCGAAAAAGGACACTCAGGTAGAACGATTAAACACTGGCTGGATCGAATAGGCTTTAAAACAAAAAACGACAAACCGCTAGCGTTAAGTAAAGTTTACTCCACCCTTAACAATCCATTTTATTGCGGCTCCTTTGAATTTAACGGAGTGAAATACAAAGGGAATCATCCGGCGATTGTGACAAAAGCGATATTCGATAAAGTCCAACAACAACTTGCCGTACCGCCCAAAGAGTGGCACAAAAACATATTTCCATTTAAAGTTTTGTGTACCTGCGGCTCTTGCGGAGGAGGGGTCACCGCTGAGGAAAAGTATAAAAAGCTTAAATATGGTGGATTCACCAAACACATCTATTACCACTGCAGCAGGTCTATTGATTACGAATGCGACGAACCCTACATCACGGAAGAGGATCTGATTCAACAGTTGATCGGACATATTAATGAAATCAAGATTAACGAAAAACTAATTACCACAAGGCTAAAATCTGAGATCGAACGCTTCCACACCTTGCGATCACAAGTCCTTCATCAGGAATATCTTGAAGGAAATCTTAACCAATTTGACTACCCGGAAAAAGATCCAGTCGATAACGACACCGCAAAAGCTTACCTTTTACACCTGCTTAAAGCAGGGTCTTCAGAAGAACGGCAATTGATTCTCTCTGCCATCAAGACCAAATTCATCCTCACCCACAGGGAATTGAGAATAAAATAATCCCTTAACCTTTATTACAGGACATCTAAAACAAAGTCTTCTTTAACCAGTTTTTGGTGCTTTCAGAAGGAAAACAGGAGAAAAACTAGAATTTGAGAAAGTTATGAATTTTCGCTTCTCTAGGATCTAAAATCAGAAAATGTCCAAAACTAGCTAATTTAGCAAGCCCCATTGGGCTTTTCTGCTATAGCCTGTGGGTCTATTGGAACTATAGGACTTCAGCGGAGGGAGGGGGATTCGAACCCCCGAGTCTGTTTAGGACGCACGCTTTCCAAGCGTGTGGAATAAGCCACTATCCGATCCCTCCAAGGCGCTTTATTCTACCTATTTTTTGGCTTTTAATAAAGCTATTAGTTTGGAATTGGCTTTTTTAAGAAGGTTTCTTTCAAAATCGTAGGCTAATTTTTTAAGAGCTTCTTCATAAGTTAACCACTCCTGACCGATAACGGTTTCCGTGTCGTAATATTTAAGATCACTATCAATTTCATATTCCATCAAAAAGAAGGTAACTTTTTTGATAATTTTTTTGTTACTAATCTTGTCCCAAATAATATAATCACGGGACCCAATTTTATCGACAATATTGGCCTTAATCCTCCCCTCTTCTTCAACTTCACGAATGGCGGCGTGTTTTAAAACCTCATTGAGCTTTAAGTGACCTTTGGGAAATTTATAGATAACATGACGGATTTTTTGACCATGGTGATTAACAGTTCTTCTAGAAAGAGTTTTAACGACCAACCAAAAAACTCGATTATCAATAATTTTATGAACAATCCCGCCGGCAGAGCGTTCGTCAAAATAGGAATCCATCATTTATTATACCTCAGGATAGGGATTTAAGAATTTATGATTAGTGTGCCCGGCGAGAATCGGACTCGCATCGTTCCCTTCGGAGGGGAAAATCTTATCCATTGGACTACGGGCACAGATGCCCTATTTTACCTTAATTTTAGGAAATTAAGAGTTTGGCGAGAGGATAGCGAAAAGTGCGGGGCGGTAAAAAGGTAGGTTGACCTAGTCGAAATAGTAATTGAGGGAAATGAGAAGTATTTAGAAGAATGGAGACTTCCTGGCGGGTTTTTTTAAGAGTCAGAGGGTAATTAAAGAAATCAGTAGTTAACCCATGAGAAGTTAGAGTTAAAACCAATAATTCAAAAAATTCCCCGGCCTGGAACCAATCCGAGACGGAATCTTTTTTAGTGGAAATAACCGCCAGAGCCGGAGCGTTTTTGGCCAGATTTTGACTTTTGAGAGAACCTGATTTGATTTGAGGATCACTGGAATGGAGAAAATATTTTAAATTAATGGCTAGTTTATAAATATTAATGACGCCAGTGGGTAAACCGTCAGGAGAAAACTCTAAGTCATCGCGAAGCCAAGTTTCTAGCTCTTCAACTAAGGCCTGTTGACGCGACCAAAGAAGAAAACTGCGATTGATGAGACGAGCAAAAGCGGTAATACTGCCAGGACGAGTAATTAGATGAAAGTTAACCGAATCAGGATGAGGGAGAGAACGAAGTTTGGTGATCAAAGTTTTAGATAACTTTTTATCGAGATACGGAAAACGATTGGTGTGACGAATAGAAATGGCCGCAAACAAAGGAGAATCGATCGGCTTTAAACTTTGATTAGTAAATTGAAAAAAAATAGAATAATTTTGTTTAACCTCATCAAGACGATAAGACTTTTGGTAAGCCAAACCAAAATGTTGGGCGGTAACTTCTAAATTAAAAGCGGCAGTACCTAAACTCATATAGAATTCCCGATAGTCCGGATCGGTGTTAAGACGGGCACGGGTATAGTCGGGAAGAATTTCCAAAGAACTGTCCTCTAGTTTTAATTTCCAAGGTTGGGTGTTGTAGCCGGAGGGAGCCAAAATAACATATTTTAATAATGATTTGATTTGATTTTTTAGTTTCATACTACTACTAGTTTAGTAGGAGTTTGAAAAAATGCAAGAGGGAAAATTGGTACAATGTAACCATATGAAAATTCAAGTCTTGGGTTCGGGTTGTCCGAACTGTAAAAATCTGTTCGAATTAACTAAAACTGCAGTGGGGCAATTGGGAATTGAAGCTGAAGTTGAGTATTCAACCGATGTGGCCAAAATTATTGAAATGGGGCTAATGCAATCACCAGTGTTAGCTATTGATGGCAAGCCAGTGATGACCGGTTTGGGGAATTTAGAAAAAATTAAAGAAATAATTAGTAACGGGGGTATGGATAAAGTTGAAAATACAGAAAAACCGAAATGTAGTTGTGGAGGTAACTGCGGTTAAGAATCATGGATATTTTTTACCCGATTCAATTATTAGCCAATACTGTCACCACTCAATGGTTGGGACTAGCTAAAGAATCATATTTTGGGGTGGCTCTTAATTTCTTTGTCTATGACACTATTAAAATCGGGATGCTGTTGATTTTTATTAATTATTTAATGGCAGTGACCCGTTATTATTTCCCCACCGAAAAAGTTCGGGATCTATTAACTAAAAGACGATGGTTTGGATTAGATTATTTATTTGCCGCATTGTTGGGAGTGGTAACACCGTTTTGTTCGTGTTCCTCAATTCCCCTATTTATCGGCTTTCTTTCGGCGGGGATACCACTCGGAGTGACTTTTGCTTTTTTGATCGCCTCCCCTTTGGTCAATGAATCGTCGCTAATTTTATTTCCGGCTTTATTTGGATTAAAGACGACTATTATTTATAATTTGGTGGGAATTTTAGTGGCGGTGGTGGGAGGAATAATTATCCAAAAATTACACTTAGAAAAATACATAAATAGTGAGTTGTTAAAATATAAAAGTAGGGCCGAGGTGGAAAAAGAATTCAATCTCCCTAAGTCCCTCTTTAACAAGAGGGACTTACTGGCTAAATATATTAAATTATTGGGTTATTGGTGGAATGATGGCATTAAAATTACTAAAAGTATTTTTCCTTATGTGGTGTTAGGGGTGGCAATCGGAGCTGTAATTCATGGTTTTGTGCCGGCGACTTTAATTGAAAAATATTTGGCAATAAAGGCCTGGTGGGTGGTGCCAGTGGCGACTCTTTTGGGAGTGCCACTTTATGCTAATTCAGTGTCAGTGATACCGGTAGTGGAAGCACTAATTGGCAAAGGAATTCCTATGGGAACGGCACTGGCTTTTATGACAGCAACTGTGACACTATCAATTCCCGAGGCTTTAATTTTGAAAAAAGCGATGAAGTGGCAACTTCTGGCTATATTTTTTGGTATTACCACAGTGGGAATTATGTTGATTGGGTATCTGTTTAATATGATTTAAGATGAAAGACCATAAAATTAATATAAGGTTAAGAATAGTAATTATTAAAGGAAGGAAATTGCTAGTTCAGTATCGAAAAAAGCACGACTTTTATCATTATGTGGGGGGCCACTTGGAATATGGAGAAACGATACTGGAAGGATCTACCAGAGAAATAACGGAAGAATGTAATGGAGCCAAATTTGAATTTAAAAAAATTCTTTATATTCGTGACTTTTTAGCTCCCGAAGAAGAGGAGGAACACAGCGTGGAATTATTTATTTTGGGTGATATTAATAAATTTGAGGAATTGGAACATCAGTTTGATCCCGAGCATCCGGACGGATCGGTGTGGTGTACATGGTTGGATATAGATAATTTACCCGATAATTTATTGCCCCACCTATTGTCTAGAAAATTACGTGAAGATTATAAAAATAACTTTCCAAATCAGGGTGAATATATTGGAAGAATGGATAAATAAATATGACTGACCAAATTAATATCTCAAAACTTCACTCAGTAATTGTTAATGCTGTGGTAGAAAAAGACGGAAAAATTTTGATATCACAAAGAAGTTTTGAAGAAGGACACGAGGGTGGCAAATGGACAATTCCTGGAGGAAAAATTGATAAAACCGAAGGAGATGTTTTTAGTATTGTAGAAAAAACTTGCGCCCGAGAAATTGAAGAAGAAACCGGAATTAAAATAAAAGAGAATATTCAATTAATCACTAACAACACCTTTATCCGATCTAATGGCCAACATGTGATTGCCTTAATTTGCCTGTGTCACTGGGAATCAGGTGAGGCTGCGGCATTAGAAGATACAATTGGAGTAAAGTGGATTTCTAAAGAAGAAGTGAATAATTTTGATTTTGCTCCAAATGTGAAGGGGTATATTGAGGAAGGGTTTAAAATTATCTAGATCTGTACTATTTTCATCGAGCCATCTTTGATCCAGAGATATTGGTAGTTAGTGAGAGGGAGGATTTTGACACCTTCGGTATACATCGAAACAAACTCACTACAATATTCCTCGCGAAAAATATCACTGCCCCAATGGGGCAAGATGGCGATGTCGATAATGTCTAAACCTGTCGATTTTAAGTCAGGGGCCTTGGATCTGTCGTCAATTTTGGAAATTAGGTCGATGCGAGTGCCGACAATCATAGAGCCGGCACTGGAACCCATATAAATAACGCCTTCGTTGAGTTTTATTTTGATAATTTCATCGCAGCCGGTTTTGATAATCTGGTCGAGTAAATAAAAAGTATTGCCACCACAAAAATAAATGATTTGTTTGTCGGCTAATTTTGCCTCGATGTCCTCTCTTGCCATATCTTTGATAGAAAATTCATCGACCTTGAAGCCGACGGCAATTAATTTATCTTTTTCGGCGCGGACCCACCAATGATCCCCTGTTTCAACCTCGGCCGCCGTATTGATAAAACCAACATTGTAACCGCTGGGGACTTTTGGTAATTTTTTAACAATATCATCGAGTACGTAGTCACTGGCAGAGGTGAGAAAAAGTTGTGGCATGAGTAGATTTTAACAGAGGGGGTTGAAAAAAAAGAGATAATCGGTTAGAATTTTTTTCAAGTGTTACGAAGGTCCCATGGGACTGGCAACCGAGTAAAAACTGCGGTGCCGACAATAACACGCCTTTAATAATTTAAAAAAGGAAAAATGAATTATCGACAATTCTCCTCTGAATCTGTTTGCGAAGGTCATCCTGATAAAGTTTGTGATCAAGTCTCTGATGCGATCCTCGACGCTTGTTATAAAATTGATCCCAAGGCCAGAGTTGGCGTAGAAACGTTGGCAACTACCAATAAACTAGTGTTGGCCGGAGAGATTACGGTCAAGGGAAAAATTGATTTTGAGTCGATTGCGAGACAGAAAATTGCGGAACTTGATTATCTTGACCCGGTGCTGAAATTTACCGATAAGTCAGATGTCGAGGTTTATATTCATCAGCAATCACCCGATATTGCCATGGGGGTTGACGATGGCGGAGCCGGTGACCAGGGAATGATGTTTGGTTATGCCTGTCGCGAGACTCCGGAATTTATGCCGTTGCCAATTTCAATGGCACACAGTTTATGCCGCAAAATGGACGAATTACAACGAATTAATCGTTGGATGAGGCCTGACGGAAAATCGCAGGTGACAGTCAATTATGAGGGTCAAAGAGTAGTTTTGGCCAAGCCGGTTAATTATAAAACCGCCGCCGAAAATATGCCTCATTTTTTTTACGAAAATGTAATCGTGCCAATTTTTTCTCAATATGGATTCACAATCAGTGAAGATAAAATGATATTAAACGGGACCGGTAAATGGGAAATCGGCGGACCGACCACAGATACGGGAGTGACGGGACGCAAAATTGTAGTGGACACTTATGGTGGTATGGGACGAATCGGCGGAGGCTGTCTTTCCGGAAAAGATACGACTAAAGTTGACCGAAGTGCAGCCTATGCAGCGCGATATATTGCTAAAAATGTGGTAGCGGCCGGGCTATGTGATCGGTGTGAAATTCAACTGGCCTATGCCATCGGAACAGTTCAACCGGTGGGAAAAGGAATTGAAACTTTTGGGACTCATAAATCAGAGATAAAAGTAATTGAAGATTTTGCCTGGAAACTTCTTGATTTGTCAGCAGAAGGAATAAATAAAACTCTAAATTTACGGGTACCTATTTATCAAAAAACGGCAAGATATGGCCATTTTGGTAATCCCGAGTATCCATGGGAAAAAATTGTGAGATAGGTGGGGTTTATTTAGTTGGATTGCGTGAGATATTAACCCTTTGGCGGAGCATGGAGGTCTGGAACCTTATTTGATAAGGATTTTTTCATTTCCCCAGTAATTCGAAAACTGTGATCTTTCATCTTTTTCAACCAACATTATTACAAACGTTAAAGATTATATTTAATGACTTTTAAAATATTTTGTGATAGAATCCACCATAAATGATAAAAGAAAATGATGTTAAGGTTAGCCATTCGGAAATTAGAGAGAAATTTTTAGGATATTTTGAGGAGAAAGGACACAAAAGAATTAACTGTTCTTCGTTAATGCCCGTAAATGATCCTAGCTTGTTGATAATTAATTCAGGAATGGCCCCTCTAAAAAAGTACTTTACTGGTGAAGAAATTCCAGAGTCTAGAAGATTAACAAATATTCAAAAATGTGTGAGAACAAATGATATTGAGGGCGTTGGCGACACTAGACATTTAACATTTTTTGAAATGATGGGAAACTGGTCAATTGGTGATTATTTTAAAAAAGATGCTCTTAATTTTGCTTGGGAATTATTGACGGACAGATTTAAATTTAAAAAGGATAGGCTTTGTGTCACGGTCTACGGAGGAGATCCGTCATATCCAAGCATTTCCCCTGACGAGGAAGCGTATGATATTTGGAAAGAGATAGGTGTTCCAACGAATCGAATATATCGACTGAGCGCAGAACATAATTTTTGGGGCCCAGCTGGTAGTTCTGGTCCTTGTGGACCATGTTCAGAGGTTTTTTATGATCTCGGACAAGAGGTGGGTTGCAAACTTCCAGAGTGCGGACCCGATTGTGGTTGTGGAAGATTTATAGAAATTTGGAATCCTGGCGTATTTATGCAATACAATAAAGGTGTTGATGGAAAAATTTCTAACTTAAGTTTTAACAGTGTTGATGCAGGAGCTGGGCTTGAACGATTTGCGATGATTCTACAAAATGTTGATTCTGTATACGAAACAGATCTTTTGAAACCAATAACAGAATCTATTAAATCGGAAAATAACATTAATAGTAGTGAAGATGAAAATAATAAGACATCATTAAGAATAATGACAGACCATATTAAAAGTGCTATTTTTTTAATTGGTGATGGAATCTATCCTTCAAACACAAAACGTGAATACGTAACACGTAGATTAATGCGTAGGTTGATATCTAACTCGAGATTGATGGGAGTTTCTGATTTAAAAATTAAAGACACTGTTTCTGTTGTTTCCGAAGAATTTAAATCATACTATCCTGAATTAATAAAATCGAAATCAAAAATTATTGAGATAATGGACGGGGAAAATCGTAATTTTTCAAAAACACTTAACAGATCTGAAAAAATACTGGAAACAATTCTGAAAAAGTCTGGTGGAAAAATATCTGGAAAAGATGCTTTTGTATTACAGAGTACTTATGGACTACCTTATGAAATATTGGAAAATATCTTGAAAATAAAAGGTATTGGGGTTATTAAAGAGGAATTTGATTTAGAAATAAGGAAGAGTCGCGAGAAATTTTTATAACTACCTTATTATAAAGATTAATTTAGTAAAAAATTAATGGAGGAACCGGGTCTAGTAAACCGTTAAGTTTCAACGGAAAATAAAGGATGAAGGTGATATTTCTTAGATTGAATGATACTATAACGCTATGAAAAATATTCGAATTACACCTCCAAAATCGTGGATCGATTTATTGACGCATTATAAAGTGGCTATAAACAATCAGTGGTATGCAAATTTGTTTAAAATTGAAGATGAGTTTACAAGTGCTACGGTAGACTTTTATAGAACAAAAGGAATAAGATTTGCCCACTTACCTATTACCACAGGCTCTATATCAAGCCCAATGGGTTTGGGTAGTGATTCATCACCAGTTAAGATAAATATTTCCGGAGTAGATACATACCTAGCCGATTCGATGCAATTTTTCTTGGAATATGCATGTAGAATAAATAAAAAAGGTGCTTATTATATTGCTCCTTCTTTTAGGGGAGAGTTAGCCGATGAAAGACATTTATGTCAATTTTTCCATTCAGAAGCTGAAATACCTGGAACTTTAAATGATGTTATTGTTTTGTGCCAAGATTATCTTAAATATTTAGTAAATCACCTACTGGATAAATGCCGATCGGAGATTGTATCAGTTGTGGGTACGACCGAACATTTAGAAGAGTTTTTAAAAAAATGGGATAAAATACCCCGCTGCACTTTTAATGAAGCAGTCAAAATTCTTGAAAATAAACCTATTTATGTAGTCAATAAGGGTAGTTTTAGGGATATTAATCGGGAAGGAGAGAAAAAACTGATGAGTTATTTTGGTGGTTATGTATGGCTTACTCATTTTGATCATTTAGCGGTACCCTTTTATCAAAAACGAGATGATAAAGATCCCACAAAAGCCGTTAATGCCGATTTATTAATGGGAATAGGGGAAACAATCGGTTCAGGTGAAAGACATTCAAATGTGATTGAACTAAGAAAAGCCCTAAAGATGCATAATATTGAAGAACAACCATATGAATGGTATATCTATATGAAGGAAAAATATCCTCTTCAAACAAGTGGTTTTGGGCTAGGAGTAGAGAGATTTTTGTTGTGGGTTTTAAAACATGATGACATAAGAGATTGTCAACTATTACCAAGATTTAACGGAACAAAAAGCGCATTTTAATTTTGAACAATTTATGTCGATTTTTTTATTTTTTTTCGACATTGTTTTGATTTTCCTGGAGGATAATACCCACTACTTCAGGTTTATTCACTAAAAGATTTGTCCACATGGACCAATTGTTATAAAAATCGGAAATTATATTGCCAGTGGTATCTTGCCCTGGATTATTACCTACGTACTCCTTCGACAATTTTCTTACTTTGGCACGATTGCCATTGGCTCCTGGTCTAACATCCTCTCCTATAAGCAAGGTCAGTGCATGTAATCTACATATGTCGGGATAAGAAATATCCTTATATAAAGAATTGGAACCGGAAAATGTCTGTTGATATTCCCCCCCTTGTAGTAGCCATTTAATTCTTTCCAATCCAAATCCGGTATCACTGAAAGAAAATCCGGCATTGGCGCCATCAGTAACAGTATTAAAAGATGCATCTCCTAAAGGAAAACCCTGATAATAAAAATATACTTCATGTCCAGTCATACCAGTTTTCCCCCATTGTTTTTTTACCCAATTTTCCTGGTAATTAATGTTTGACCGGCTCATACCCAATGAGACTAAAAAATCTTCCCAATGTTTAATAACTGTACAATGTTGATCAAAATCTAAACCAATCCCAATAGAAGCGAGATTTACAAAAGCCGGTGAAAACCCAATGGTTGTACTACCAATATGTTGGGTTCTGAAAGAAGGTTGAGACACGAATTTTAATGATTTGTTTCTAGCTCCCGGAGAGTGAATTTCATTTTCAATCATAAATATTCCGGCGCCGATAAAATCGGTGGTTTTGTATTGATTTTTATTGATTATATATAGAGGTTTTATTATTTCGAAACCTCTGTTTGCAAAAAAATTATTTATATATTCACTATTTTTTAAAAACTTGATATTTTCGGGACAGACTACTTCACGGGGAGTTTGTTCAACAGTAATCCCCTCAGCAAGATAACTTTTAAATATTCTTCGGGGAATTGTTCCCGTATCAATAGCCGCAGAAAAATTAATTTCCTGTCCTATCCTTTGACAGGCATTCTTAATTTGAGTTTCATCAATTAAGATCTCTCTGTTTGGCATTAGGTGCTATTTAAGGAATAATTATAATAATTTGAATTATACTATATAATTAACTTATGGGTGTAAAAAAAGAGAAAAACAAGTGGGACCAAGTATTTTTTGACGAAAATAATCGTGTCGTTAACGAAGAAAACCTCTTTTCTTCTTACTGGTGGAAAAAACATTATAGGAGTATTGCTTGTATTGGAGATTCCTTTATCGAAAACAAACCGGAATCAAAAATAATTGAGGTAGGTTGTGGATCGGGAAAAAATACATTATTACTTGATCAACCATATAAAAAAGCAACCTTGGTAGATATTTCTCCAAATGCTTTAAGATTCGCAAAAAAAATCGCAAAATTACTTTACAAGGAAAACAAAATAGAAACAATTGAAGCAGATATGTTTGACTTACCCTTTAAGGGGGGCTT
>Ga0247841_10000678_pt1 | contig 85750 bp, 84 predicted proteins | sample LaCruzMarch2015__2_FD_192410 | JGI IMG/M metagenome (GOLD analysis project Ga0247841, IMG submission 192410) | Freshwater microbial communities from meromictic Lake La Cruz, Castile-La Mancha, Spain - LaCruzMarch2015_18m | ecosystem: Environmental > Aquatic > Freshwater > Lake | place: Spain... | reverse complement strand
TTTTTTTAATTTTTAATTAAATATTTTGAATAAGAAGTACATAATTTAAGCATAAATTTAGTTATATTATTTATCTCTGATTCCCCTAAGCCTTGCTTAGGGAGATTATATACATATAGATGAAAATGATTAGGCATCAAACACCAAGATCCTATTGAAACTAATTTTTCTCCCCGATCAAATTCAAAAGCATCAATATGCCTAGAAACTATATCATTTCTAAAATTTATACTATGATTTGAATTACATAGGTAAAGTAATTTAGCGAATCTATGATAATCCTCCATGTCTAAAAAAATTATCTGTTTACTATTCCCTCTATTGTATAAATGGTAGAATTCTCCATCTACAAAAGGTATATTTCTCATTCCCATAACAATAATATTGTATAAAATCAAATTCCCCTAAGCAAGGCTTAGGGGAATTTGTTAATAGTTCTTTTTTAGTGCAGGTGGTAATTCTTTCAATGTTTTCACTTTCCAAGTTAAACCTGTTTTAGCCATTTCGTTTAGGAAGATTTTTGAATCAAGTGATTCATCCTCAGTATTTTTGACTCCAATTCCGCTCCATTTGCCTTCAAGTACGAGTTTAGCACAAGTAACCGTCGGTATAGCTGTCGTATAGCCAATTGCATTTCCACCTGTCTCAAGAAATGCTTTGTGATGATCACAAACGTTGTAAATGTATACAATCTTTTTCTTCTTATCTTTTGTCCCAGTAATGATATTCCCGATGTTTGTTTTTCCATTATACCCACTATTGAAATCTTCACCTTTTGGTAAGATAGCTTTCAAGAATTTAACTGGGACAATATCTTCGCCATTATATTTAATCGGGTCAATACGAGTTAATCCTACATTGTAGAGAACTCGCAGATATGTCAGATAATTTTTTGAAAATGTCATCCAGAAACGAATTCTCTTAAGACCTGGAATATGAGTTGGAATAGTTTCCAATTCTTCGTGATACATAAGGTACGGTGTGAATTTCCCTGCCTCTGGAAAATTAAATTCAAAATATGGAGCATCGTCATCAATAAGCTTCATTCTTTCTTGCCATTTACCCTTCTCCCAGAATTTAATCGGTAGAATAAGCTCTCTTAGGTTTATTTCTGGATCAAAGTTTGGAGCAAATTTAATACTTTCGTCCTTTGAGCCACCATTACAATCGAGAATATCAATAGTCTCGATCTTATCGAAGAGATAATCGCGAGCATAAGCCGAGAAGACATTCGAAACTCCTGGATCAAAGCCCGAGCCTAGGATCGCAAGTAAATTCTTCTTTTTGTATGCTTCATTTTTTGCTAGTTGTTTTGCATATGAAAATCCATATTTGTCTGGATGTTCATAGCAGGCTGTATCAATATAATTCACTCCGTATTCTAAACAAGCATCCATGACAACCAAATTGTCATATGGACTGCCCCAGTTGACGACAAGTACAGGTTTAACTTCGTCTAATAACTTAAGAAAATTATCGCTCTTACCAACATCTGCTGTATGAATATGTAAATTGACCTTAAATCTTTTCAGAACTGATTGTCGAACAGCCTCACACTTTGAGAGGGTTCTTCCAACCACGTGTATTTCCGAAAAAACCTCAGGAAATTGCGCCATCTTATGCAAACCCACACTCCCAACATTTCCACAACCAATCACAAGTATTTTTGACATATATTAATTTTACTTAATGTTATTTTATACAAACTTAGTTTACTATAAATCACCTAAAATATAAAGCACTTAATTAAATTATTTTTTTTAATTTTTTGTCGATAAAATCATCTATATTATCAACGTTATTTTTTATTTGATTAAAAATTTCTTCTTCTTTTTTACTTAAATTCCTGTCAGCTTTAATTTTTTCAAGTTCACTAAGTTGATTGCTAAGCTCATCTTTTAGTAATAACATTGCTTTATGAACTTCCTGCTCAGTTCGCTCTAATTCTTTTTTTACTTTTTTCTTTAAACCAAAGTATTTATGCCACCCCACATATAAGGAGATAAATAGTATTATAAGTAAAATCGATATTCCTACTAAACCAAGAAGTGGATAAAAAATTGCAAGAGTTACTTTTACAATTGGTGTCTCTTTTATCTTTTGATATATCTTTTCCGACCATGGACTTTTTATTGTTTCTGAAAATACTGTTTGGGCTGATATGCTTACAACACCGATATCTTTTATTTTATCGGTTATAATTGAAAACGATCCATCTTTTCTTGTTTTTTGAGTATATCTACCTATTTCATTGTTTTCCATCTCCAAAATAACACTTACTTCTTCATTTGAATAATTAGTTTTACCGTTTATGGCAATTGAATCACCACTTATTATTTCTTCACTCACAAGAGTTAGTACTGGAGCTGAAATCATCGGACTTGAGAAATTAGAAACTGACTGAGTATAACTACCACTCTTATTGAATGCTGTAATGATAATTTTATGTTCTCCTCCATTTTGAACAGGAAGATAATATTCATTATTTACCAATTCATCATTTATTATTCTAAAACTAGGATTACTATCAATTTCTACCATATAATAGCTTACATCTAGAATACTACTTTCATTATCAAATCTGACAACATTCCTATTCCCAACAGTTGTAACTGAAGGATTAAATATCAACTTAATCACCTTGTCATCAGATTTTGTTTTTGGGGGAACTTCAACCTTCTTGGGAACTTCGATTTTTGCAGAATCAATCTTTATGATATTCCCGTTTTTTGAAATAAGTACATTGGTCCCCAAACCATCGTTTGCTCTCACCGATGCATCAGTAAAAAAGACAGAAGCAGTACCCTGCTTTTTGGCTTTGAACGTAATCGTTGCAATATAACCAGACTGACCATTAAAACCTGGAGTTGGAGCACCTCCATTGAAATTTACTTTGCCAGTATTATTTGAAAAATTTGGCTCCTCTACCCATAATGAAAAAATGGATGCACTTTTAGTGATAGAAAGGACTTCAAGCATATCAGTCGGAAATTGTATATTTGCTTCAGCATTATTAATAAATACACCCTCTGTGTTGACTGAAACTTTTATGGAAATAATATTTCCAACTGTAGCGTTAGAAGTACTAGGTAAAAGTGATAAACTTGCAGCGTTTGTATTGTAAGGGAAAGTAATAAACAAAAAGAAAGCAAGTGTTAAAATTAATTTATATATTGAAAGCTTTTTTAATAATTTATTTATCATTTAATTTTTTACGATTTATAATTAATATTATAACAGATATTAATATTAAAATAGTAATTGTAACAATATAATAAAAACCTTGAATTTGATTTTTCCCAATATTAATTTCAATCGGTTTAAGCCACGGATTTACATTCGTTCCGAAACCATCATTAGCAAGAACTTTGAAAATATCCTTAAATCCAACGAGTGTTTGTCCGTCATTCTTTGCTTGAAATGTAATATTAATTACTTTTCCTTCTTTCCCAAAATACCCATTGGGTACTCCACCAACAAAGCTTAATTCACCAATATTATTGTCATATATAGGCTCTTTTGCCCAGAGTGTTAAAATTGAATAATCTTTATTTATTCCAATAATCTTCAACTTATTTTTATCAAAAAGTATAGTTCCGTCAATAATATTGATGGTTTTATCGGTTAAAATTTTTAAATCAATTGTAAAAATATCACCACGTTTTATTATTGTCTCACCTTTTTCAAAAAAAACTTCAGTTGACGCATGGGAAATCGAGATATTAAATAAGAACGAAAAAATAATAAACCCTATATAAATGTAAAATTTATTTTTATTCATATAGTTTTTTGCCCCCAATATGAAAGCATAATTGAAAAGTCTATTGAGTCAACAATGTTGTCTTTGTTTATATCGACATAAATATTACTAAATGGTCCACTTTTTTTCCAGAAATATAATAAAATAGAAAAGTCAATTGAATCAACTATATTATCGCGATTGAAATCTGCAGTATTATAACTGCCGGTTGAATTTACAATTTGGCCTCCTGCACTTCCACCTCCTCCGCCGCCACCAGCTCCCCCACTTTTAACTGCAGTAAATTGCTTATATGATGTTGAATAATTAAGACCATAATGAGCAACTAATTTAAAGTAATACGTTCCGACCTCTGGAACAGTCGCCTCTTTTGTTGTAACCCAATTTTCGCTAGGATTAAGCCTTTTTGCTCCAGATGAATAATAAATATCATCTCCTCCACCACATGAATTGGAGAGGTCAGTAACTACACACCATTCATACTGATACTCTGTGCTAGTTGTTCCTTCGTTGGTAATCGTAATATTTGCTACGATTGAAGAGACAGTATTATCGGTAATAGAATTTATTAAAACTTGTGCTGGAGATTCTCGAAGAGAGCATTGTCGCCAATCTGTTCGGATTTCGCAGTTATCACAATTAAAATTTATTCTTCCAGCTTTACTTCCTGGCACTCCTGCTTCACCAACAAACCTTCCTTCTTCATTAATTGTCGCTCCTGAAAAATCAATCCAGCCGAGTGTTTGAGACCAAGCCTTGCCACCTAAAACTCCTGAACAATTATTTGTGACCCCACTTCCAACTGTTGGTGACAAATTTATCCATCCTAGTGATCGACTCCAAATATGCCCAGTAAGACCAATATCTGTCACATGAACATTGCAATTATCACAACCAAAATTTATCCATCCTAAATTTTCTCCAAAGGCATACTGTGGACTAGGAGTTATTGTCCCATCAATATTTGAGGCTAAAACTGGCATTGGATAAAAAGATAAAAATAACCCAAGTATACAAAGTGCACAGGTCAGACCTGTGCGAACTTTACAGATTACGCATTTTACATAGGTCTGACCTATGTAAAAAATAGTATTATTTTGTATGTTATTTGATAGCATATTTTATTGAGTTGATTGTTCACTCACTATTGGATCAGAAATTATCGTCGTGGGAGTGATTTCTATTATAGGAGTCGCCGGTTCTGTAATAACTTGAGTTTCAGTTGGTAAAGTTGGCTCAACTATTATTGGTTCTGAGACAAAAGGTATGGCGGAAGAAGTAGATGTAGGTGTTGAATTCATTCCATTTATTGCTTGTTCTAACTGATCACCATTTACACAGAAAGAAGTTCCATCTGATTTCTTTACACAAATTTGCTCAAGCCCGTTATCTGAACTACCAAGCCAAATGACTAACTTCTCATAAAATCTTTCTATAAATGATTTATCAATTTCTTCATCAACCGGAATGGCCATACTTTCTAATTTCAAATTTAATTCTTTTACTGATGCCATAAGTAATCCATTAATTGAAACTTGATCAATAGAATTTCCAACCATAAAAATAGAATCAACTTCATCAGCAATGAAACCAATGCGAGTTTTAGCAAGTGGTGAATCCGTTCCGTATCCATTCACCTCCTTTATATAACGAAATGTATGAAGTGGAGCATTAACCACCGCAAGAAGAGCATTACTATAATCTGAATAATCGCTGATATCCTGCTTTGTCTCTCGAATAGATGTTTGATCTCCTACAATTGTCCCAGCTGTATCGTTTGCATTACTTGGAGCTTGAGTATTTATTCTTATATACCCCGCAGAATCTTGCCAAATGTATCCAGAGTTCCCTGCTTTATCTAAGAAATTTATTGATCCAGCTCCTGCATTTGTCGCATTTGTATTTCTTCCTATAGTTATTATCGGACCGGCGACTCCATCACCTAAATCAGAAGAACCAATTTCTAATTTCGTTCCAGGATTTGTCGTCCCAATACCGACATTGCCAGACGCTGGAACTATTGTCAGATATTTTGTAGATTGTGCATAGTCGGCAATATAGAATTTAGCATCAGTCCAATTGTATCCTAAAGATATTGTTTGACTAAGTCCTAATCTTTGAGTTGGGAAATAACCATTTGCTGCACCATAAATATTCATTACTCCTGGGGTAAATTGTGATAATAAGGTACCTCCAACTCTATAATTCGTTCCATGAGAAGAATTAATGGTAAGATACTTTCCATTAATTGCTGTTTCAATATATAAATCTGCATATCCATCCGAAGCAGTATTATATCCATATAATTTAATTCCACTACTACCATCAACACTTTGATTTACTTGTAATTTTGCTCCTGGTGCCGTCGTCCCTATACCAACATTGCCATCTGCTCCAACCCTCATTCTTGTTAACCAAGAAATATTTGAATCAGCAATATTATCTACGGCGTTTCGAAAATCGATATTACCATCTAATTGATAAATTTCACTTACTTCATTATTTATTATTCTTTTAAAATCTCCACTTGCTGATACGTAAGCATTATTCATAAAATGTAAATCGGTAGTAGAGCCAGTTGCAGTTGGGGCAAATATTGCTCCAGTTCCTCCTATTTGTAATGCTGTCCTACCCGCAAACCAAGTTTTTGGAACTACTCCAATTCCAACGTTACCATTGTTTGATATTCTCATTTTTTCAGAACCTTGAGTACCAAATATAATATTTTGATTCATATCAGCAATCTGAGAGTATCCACTAATATCGACATAACTCTTCGTATTTGTCCCGCCTGCGCTTAGTCTCAGAAAACCATCACTACCAGAAAAATCAGAATTGCTATAACCATTTATTTCTCCAGAAATACGTCCTGAATCAATCGCTGGTCGGCTTGATAAATTAGTAAGACCGGCATTTAAAACAACAGACCCAGCTATATCTAATTTCGCTCCAGGATTGGTCGTTCCAATTCCAACATTTCCATTTGCCAAAATTCTCATCTTCTCAACTTGAAGTGGGGTGAAAACAATATCACCAGTTCCACCTTGGCCTATAGAATCACTATATGTAGATAATGTTAATAATCTTTGCCCAGCAATTTTAGCATCGATATACGGCTGAAAATATGATTCTGTATAAGATGTATTTGTAAATTTATTTGATGCAGAAGTAAATACCCCACCTCCATTTGCAAATATATCACCTCCAACATTTAACTTATAAACTGTTGTTGCAGAACCGATTGTGACGTTCCCATTATTCAGCACCGTTAATGCCGTCGTTGCTCCAGCATTACCGACATTCATTTGAATAGCTGGTGATGTGAGAGTGCCATTACCAGTAGTACCCTGAAGGACGAGTTTATCTGTAACTGCCGTTCCTCCAACTATTGTCTGACCTCCTGTGAATCCTAAATTATTCTGTATAAAGTTTTTCCTCGATGCTCCTGTAGTTATTGTTCCATAGTATGCATCAGTCAAGAACTCCACCGCTCCCGCTTCAGCTGCGGTATTTAGTGTCCCCGATGTGAGTTTAATCGGTGCTGTTCCTGCTGTGGCAGTTCCTCCTTTAATATGCAAATATGCTGTTGGTGTGACTTGTCCTATTCCTACATTTCCATTGCCGAGAATGGTGAGACGTTCAAGAGGGGTGTTGTCTCCTGTGCCTGCTACGTCAATAGAGAAGGAGCGAATAGGTCGAGAACGTGCTGTTGTATAATATTTAACTTGATTAGTTTGTGTACCAGTTGTTCCAAGTTGAACCCAAGCATGTGCCAGACTTTGTTCTGAAGAAGTCCACATCCAATAACTCAAAAACCCTCCAATATAATCTTTGTTTATCCAAAGTTTATTCATTTCATCCTTTGATGGTAAATACCAATCATTGTATCCTCCACCATTGTATGCTCTCGCCAAACTTGCCGCATTTGTTTCTGCTCCATAAGCAGTAATAATTGCATTCGTATTTGCTAAACCTGTTCCCAAATTAGTACTTGTAGTACCAATTAAATCAGCATTTTGGTAATGCCAATAGGGAACAGATGTTTGGTCACTCGTCGCCGCAATCAACCCCTGTACTTTACCAACATCGTATCCAGGATCACCGGGTTGCAAAATATATGCAATCTTTCCTCCACCATAAGTATCTCCGACTACATATCCTGTTACTGCTACTGGTGTCGTATAAAAATGCATGGCTGAACTTCCATTTCCAGTTGAAATTCCTGATTTTAAAGTTAAATCACCTCCAGCTTGGTTCGCTCCTCCTTGTGTTGCTCTACCGGCATTAATTATTAAACCATTTCCATCTAGACTTCCAAGAATAGTTTGGACTCCAGTTGTACCAGTTATCAAATCATTTGAGATAGTATTCACCAAACGCGTTAACCCAGAGCCAAAAGAAAGGGATGTCTCATATCCGGCTTGTGAATGATCTCCCCAGCCATAAGCAGTATCCCAGTTCGTAATATCAATATTTGTAATATCAAAAGCATCCGAAGCTGAAAATATAGGATCTGTTTCCGTATACGAAGTTAAGTAATCTTGTAAATCAGTAATTTGACTTTCGGTAATACTTATCCCAGTTGATTTATTCCAAGCAGTAAAAATTGGATCAGTTTCCGTATATGAAGTTAGATATCCTGCTTGTGAATGATCACCCCAGTTGTAAGCACTATTCCAATTTGAAATATTTGTGCCAGAAATTGTAAAAGCATCTGAAGCTGAAAATATCGGATCAATCTCAGCTGTCACAGCTGGAAGGACATCACAATTTACCTCTGAAGGTAAACACTCAGGATTATCAATTGCTCCGGGTTCGTAAGGTTGACCGTCCCAGACAGCAAAAACAATTTTTGAAAAAAGGAAGATTGAAAAAATAAAGATAAGCAGAAAAAATATTTTTTTATTTGATATTAATTTCATCTTGAAAAGATATATTTATCTTGTATATTGTAACATAAAGATAAATCAAATTCTATATTTTTTACTCATTTATACCTTGATTTATCCACTGTATATAATATAATCTAGGAACTCATGAATAAAAAAATTATTGTTAACAAATTCGGTGGAGGAATACTCAAAAAGGATTTACTTCCAACAATTGCCAAACGCTTGGAAGAGCAACTTGCAAGTGGATATTCACCTATCGCTGTCGTTTCTGCTATGCCTGGAATAACCGATAACTTAGTTTCCTTTCTTACAAAACTTAATGAGTCAATACTGAAGAAAAATGAGATAAATTTACTTGTTGAGAACTACATAATTGAACTTAAGAAAATTCACAGCAAAATAATATTCGATATGGGATTCCAAAAAGAATGGCGGGAGGAAATCCACATTGAACTAGAAAAGCTATTTTTCGAATTAGAGAAAGATCTAAATGCTGTTCCAAGGACGGTCCTTGGAGAAGCCCATTTAAGGACCATCCTTTCTGAAGACAAGATAGTTTCCTATGGTGAGAAATTCTCGGCCACCATTTTGAGTTTCTATTTTAACTTTATGAATCTTAAAACAAAAAGATTACTGGCTGAAGAAATATCTATAGTAACCGATGACAATTTCAAAAATGCCAATATTGATTATAAATTGTCGGAGAAAAATCTTAAACTTAAACTTTCAAATATAAAAGAAATACCAATTATTGCTGGATTTACCGGTATAACAAAAAATGGAGAGACGACAACATTAGGGCGTGGTGGCACAGATACAACTGCTTGTTTCGTCGGAGCTGCAACTAGGGCCGAGAAAGTGATCCTCTGGAAAGATGTTGGTGGAGTTTTGTCGGCTGATCCGAGAATAGTGAAAGAGGCCAAAACAATTCCATTTGTCAGCTATCAGGAAGCTGAAGAAGCCGGGAAAATTATTCATGATAAAGCTATCCAATACGCCAAACTATTTAAAACGGCAGTTGAGATAGCCTCTATTACATCCCCCAAGCAAAAAACAATTGTCGGCAAGGAAGAAAAATTAAAAAAAGGTGCAAAAATTGTCAGCTATAAGAAAGATTTAACATTATACATAATTACTGACGAAATAATTAAAGGCAATGAACTACTAGCTATCGTCAGCCAAGCTTTCGTCAAAAATAAAGTTGATGTCATCCTCATCAGTAATACCAGATACAGCCTACAAATAGTTGCCGATAATAATCATGGCTCAGCCAACAAAGTTATTGAGGAATTGAAAAAGAAAGTATTTAAAGTTGAGACTCAGCCAGTTAGTATGGTTTACCTTGTTGGAAGTTTTGATGTCGGATATGTAAATGATTTCAATAGCCTACTCGTTAAATTGAAAACTGATTTAGAAATTAGTGCATTCCTTTACAAGAATTGTACCAGACTTGAAGCTGTGATCGGCAATCGTGATATAGAGAACGTAATTAGAACTTTATATAAGAAATTTATTAAGTAATCAAACTCGACACCAATACACGAATTAATACGAATATACAAATAAAATACAATCAATTTATTGGTGTCATTCGTCCTCATTCGTAATTTGCGTCGTGATAAATATATGTCAAAAAAATTCAAGGTTGGAATATTGGGTGCAACAGGAATGGTTGGGCAAAATTATATAAGACTACTAGAAAATCATCCATGGTTTTCCGTTGTTTATGTTGCCGCCTCAGCCAATTCCGCCGGGGTGACGTATGAAGAATCAGTAAAGAACCGCTGGCATATGGTGACTCCTGTGCCTGAAAAAGTAAAAAAATTAATCGTAGAAGATGTCGCCAATGTTGATAAAGCTATTAAAAAATGCGACTTCGTCTTTTCGGCTTTTGAAATTTCCGATAAAAATTTAGTTAAAGAAATTGAAGAGAAATATGCAGCTGCCGGAATTCCCGTTGTCTCCAATGCTTCAGCCAATAGATGGACCCCCGATGTTCCAATGCTAGTTCCGGAAATTAATTCCGAGCATTTGAAGATGATCAAAATTCAACAAAAGAATCACAAGTGGGATAAGGGCTTTATAGTTGTTAAACCAAATTGCAGTCTTCAAAGCTATCTGACTCCAATATATGCCCTTTCAAAAGCTGGATACCCTGTCAAAAAAATAATGATTACCACCCTTCAGGCAGTATCTGGTGCAGGATATCCTGGAGTAGCCTCACTTGATATGATAGATAACGTCGTCCCTTACATCGGTGGCGAAGAAGAAAAAACTGAAGAAGAACCACTAAAAATTCTAGGAACAATTGTAAACGATAAATTTGTAAAAGATAAAGGCTTATCAATTTCTGCTACTTGTACTCGCGTACCAGTTTCCGATGGCCATCTAGCAACAGTCAATATTTTATTCAAAGATAAAAAGCCAACCAAAGAAGAAATTATAAAAATTTGGCGTGAATTCAAATCTGTCCCTCAAGATTTAAAGCTTCCATTTGCTCCTGCTTTCCCAATTATTTATAAAGAAGAAGAAAATCGTCCTCAGCCGAAAAAGGATCGCGATACAGACAAAGGCATGGCCGTGACTGTCGGACGACTTCGAGACTGCAAAGTCTTCGACTACAAGTTTGTCTCCCTTTCTCACAATACCGTTCGCGGCGCCGCCGGCGGTGGCATTCTAAATGCAGAATTACTAGTCAAAGAAGGCTATATTAAGTAGAAATAATTATTCTTTAACTCTCCAGTTTATTTCAAAAGAAATTGAGTATTTGTTCGGTATTTTCCACTTTGAAAACCTAAAACAAAGAAACTGAAATTTATTTTCGTTAATTTTTCCAAACCCAAACCTATTTAAAGTTAATTCTATATCTATAACCATATATTGTATTGACTAGAACCTAGTAACTTATTACTAGAACCTACCCTCACTTACCAACCGAATTCTTTACTAACGTCCTCCGGTGATTCGCGTTTACGAGCTACAACGATGTGGCCATTCTCAACGATAATTTTCATAGGAGAAGACAAAAGACAATGCTGATTGGCAAGTGAATCTTCATACGCACCGGTATCATAGACAACTATATGCATAGACTCGCCGCTATTATTCACATCAAAATCTGGTAATGTAACTGTACCATTTTTACCTTTATAGACATCATCAGAATCACAAGATGAACCCGCTAGCCAGACTTCATTCAAATCATTATCATGCTTGTTATTCGCTGGAGAAAGAGCCCATTTCTGATCTATGGCCCAAGTATCAAGTAGGTCATTCATAAAGCTACCATCAACAACATACCACTTCTTGGCTGGACTTTTTTTGTAATAAATATTTTTTGTATCTATAACCTTAAAAACCGTAATCTGAGCTGGAGCTACCATATATCTCCCCCATTCACAAATAAGGTTTGGATGTGGAACTCCTCTTTTTTCGGATTCTTTTTTAAGAAGATCAAAAATTTTCTCCATCAACTTATTTGTCGAGTAACCCTTTGTTCGTGTATATGGAATAGGCATACCACCTCCAATATCAATAGTATCAAGCGATGGATTCTTCTCTTTTAGTTTAAAATAGACATCAAGTGCATATTTAATTGGGACAATAACATCTGATAACTTCTCAATCTGTGAACCAATATGGTAGTGAATTATTTTTAAATTTTTGAATGATTCCATTTTAAGAATCTCTTTAGCTGAAAATCCAAAACGATCGATGGGTTTATTCCAATATGATGCTGTTTTTACTGGCATATCAAGTCGAAGACCAACATCAAATTTAGAATATTGGAATGGTTTAAGTTCATTTGGTCCCTCAATAATTGGAATAATTTTCAGACCACGATGTTGAAGTTCATCAATCAGATTTATATATTTCTCAGTTTTCGGACCAGAACAAAGTACTCTAATATTTGGATTAAAAGTTTCTTGTTCGAGCATTTTCTTTACAAGCCATAATTCATTGAAAGATGATGTCTCAAGATGAGCCCCTTCTCCAACAATAGACATAACGACTTCTTTTGTTTGATTGACCTTCATTGGGTAATGATAGTAAAATTTTCCTTTATACCCTACTTTTTTTGATAAAATTAAAGTTAAATCTAAAAAATCTTCGAGTCTTTCTTCAATAACAAAAGGCATCAAAATTTCTAGTGATGTTCCGAATTTTTCTGCCAAATAGCGGACATTATAAATATTGTGTCCTTCTTTAATTATTAGATCTCCTTCGTTATTAAAATCAAAATACTGCGTGTTAAAATCATTGATTCCCAGCTTCCAAAGTTTTCTGGAAGTAATTGAACGTTTGTTCATCAGATTACATCAGGCATTTCTGCCTGTAATAAATAATATTAATAGAATACATAGTACCAAAATCTACAGATTTGTAAAGAATTATATTCCCTCTTTTTTGAGTTCGTCGATTAGCTCTTTTGATTTACGTGAAAGACGAGTTGGCATTTTGACTTGGATGCGGAGGATTATGTCACCACGTCCACGAGTTGATGGTACTCCCTTGCCACGGACACGAAGAAGTTCATTGTGATTTATTCCTTCAGGAATTTTCACCTCGAGATTATTCCCTTCTAGTGTTTTCAGATTGTAAGTCATACCAAGCAATGCATCAGAAAGTTTAATCGGTAAATCCATTGTCAGATTGAGTTCGTCACGTTTATATATAGCATGAGGCTTAACTTTTACTTTTATATACAGGTCCCCTGATTGGCCACTCTGGATATCTTCACCAGCGCCTGACATTTTCAACATTTCGGCATTATTAATTCCGGCTGGAATATTTAATTCGATTTCTTTTTCTTTTCTTAATACTCCAGCTCCTCGACAGACAGAACATTTCTCAGATGGAATTTTTCCACTTCCAAGACAAGTCTCACAAGTTTTTGTTGTTTGGAATGACCCAAGTATTGAACGGCGAACTTCACGAATTTGCCCTTGACCTTTACAGGTACTACAAGTATTCACTTTTGATCCAACTTTTCCCCCAGTACCCTTACAAATATCACAAGTTGATTGTTTATTAATAGAAACTTTTCGGACAACCCCAAAAATTGATTCTTCAAAAGTTAATTCAATTTCAGTTTGTATGTCGCGCCCACGACGAGTATTTCTTGTTCCGCGTCCACCACCAAAAATATCTCCGAATATATCTCCAATGTCACCCATATCGAAACCCTGACCATTTTGAAATCCGGAGAAATCGAATCCTTCAAATCCACCACTGAATCCTCCTTGACCACCGCCATAATTTCCTCCACCCATCGGGCCATCAGCTGAACCGAACTGGTCATAACGAGCACGTTTCTGATCATCAGAAAGTACCTGGTAAGCTTCGTTGACTTCCTTGAATTTTTTATCATCACCCTTATTTTTATCGGGATGATATTTATGTGCTTGTTTATGAAATGCTTTTTTTATTTCATCCTTTGAAGCATTTTTTTCTATACCAAGTGATTCGTAATAATTTTTAGACATAATTAGTGCGACACTAATCCACGAATTCATACGAATTTACGAATCTATTCGTGTTATTCGTTCTTATTTGTAATTGGTGTCGTGTTTGTTTACTTCTTTTCCCCGTCTTCTTTGACTTCCGCATCTTTTACTTCTTCATTTTGTGGCTCAGGCGTTGGATTAGCATTCTGACTCGCTTCTGCATTCGCCTTATTCATTATTTCACCTATTTTTGAAAGTTCAGAAGTTAGTGCTTCAAGTGATGTTTTAATCACAGCTATATCGGAACCATCTTTTGCCTTTTTAACTTCAGTAATTTTATCTTCAACTGCTTTCTTTGTGTCTGCTGGTACTTTGTCTCCATATTCCTTTAATGATTTTTCAGCTGTAAAGATTATCATCTCAGCTGTATTTTTCTCATCAGCCAATTCTTTCTTCTTAGCATCTTCTTCAGCATGAGCTTCAGCTTCATCTTTCATTTTCTTTATATCGGCATCAGTAAGCCCAGAACTTGCTTCGATACGGATAGATTGCTCTTTACCTGAGGCTTTATCCTTGGCTTTGACATTTAAGATTCCATTAGCATCTACATCAAAAGTAACTTCAACCTGAGGCATACCCCGAGGTGCTGGTGGAATACCATCTAAGATAAACCTACCTAGTGATTTATTATCACCTGCCATTGGACGCTCACCTTGAGTAATGTGAATTTCAACTGATGTTTGATTATCTGCGGCAGTTGAGAATGTTTGAGATTTAGAACTTGGAATTGTTGTATTACGATCAACAAGTTTTGTAGCAACTCCACCTAGAGTTTCAATACCAAGAGAAAGCGGAATAACATCAAGGAGAAGAACGTCGCGAACATCACCTTGGAGAACTCCAGCTTGGACAGCCGCTCCGAGAGCAACAACTTCGTCGGGATTAATTGAACGATTAGGCTCCTTCCCAAACAATTTTTTGACTGCTTCAACTATAGCCGGCATTCTAGTCTGTCCACCAACAAGAATTATTTCATTTAATTCATTCATCTTAAATGGTGAGGCTTCAATTGCACGCTTTGTGATTTCAATTGAGCGAGTGATATATTCTTCAGCAAGTGATTCAAGTGTTGCTCGAGTCATTTTTAGCAGTAAGTGCTTAGGTCCTGAAGCATCTGATGTAATAAATGGAATATTAATTTCTGACTCCATAGTTGTTGAAAGTTCATGTTTAGTTTTTTCTGCAGCTTCTTTCAAACGCTGAAGAGCGAGCATATCTTTGGTCACATCAATCCCTGATTCCTTCTTGTATTCATCGGCAATCCACTTCACAATCTTTTGGTCAATATCTTCACCACCCATATGTGAGTCACCGTCAGTAGATTTTACTTCTATAACATCATCTCCAACTTCCAAAACCGAGATATCAAATGTTCCACCACCGAAGTCATAAACAGCTATCTTTTCATTCTTCTTTGTATTAAATCCATAAGCAAGTGCTGCTGCTGTCGGCTCATTGATAATACGTTTGACATCAAGCCCTGCTATAACTCCAGCATCTTTTGTTGCCTTTCTTTGAGCATCGTTGAAATATGCTGGTACAGTAATAACCGCTTCGGTGATTTTCTCTCCTAATTTTGCTTCAACGTCTGCTTTTATTTTACTTAAAATTTTTGCTGAAATTTCTTCTGGTCGCAACCATTGGTCTATCATTTTAACTTCTACTCCACCGGTCGAACCTTTCTGAATTTTGTATGGAATAGTTTTTTCATCCTTCTGAATTTCTGGGTCATCATACATGTGACCAATAAATCTCTTAATACCGTAAACTGTATTTTCTGGGTTAGTCACTGCTTGACGTTTTGCAAGCATACCAACTGTACGGTCACCGTTCTTTGCAACAGCAACAACAGACGGAGTTGTACGAGCCCCTTCAATATTTTCTATAATTTTTGGTTGCCCTCCTTCAATGATTGCAACCGCACTATTTGTTGTACCCAAATCGATACCTATAATTTTTGCCATATGTTTTGATTGCGACACGAATCCACGAATTCATGCGAATGACACGAATTTATATTTGTGGCATTCGTTTATATTCGTAATTTGTGTCGTGTTTGTTAATTTATAATATCTTTTCTTATTATATACTTATCATTATATTTTGACAAGTATTTCGCGACCGCTAAACTATTGTATAATATATTAAATAGTGATAATATTGTCAATGTAAATATATATTCTCCTAAGCCTTGCTTAGGGAGAACACATTATGAAAAACAGTAAACCCCAAATTCAAAAGGCAATATTCAAAGTTTTAGCCAGAAAGCCTTTGATTTCACTTGAGACACTAAAAAATGACGTTGAAAATAGTATTAAAATAGCCAAGGAAGGTGATATTAAGACAGAATATGCAATATCTCGTTCTGTAAAAAACTTAGCTTCTATGGGGCTTATAGACTGTTTTCAATCTGAGAATCAGCCGTATTTTAGACTATCTAATGAAGGCAAAAAGCGTCTTAATAGTAATGCTATTGATGACGACACTGCTCTAGTTTCCAATAATTGGGATGGCTACTGGCGAATCATAATCCTTGATATCCCCGAGGAAAGAAAAAGTGAACGTGAAGCTCTTCGCTATCTTCTGAAGAAAGCAGGATTTGTATGTCTTAAAAATTCGGTTTGGATTTCAATGTACCCATATGAACATCTCTTCACGAACATAAAAAAAGATCTCAGTTTAACAACTGAAATAATGATTCTCGTCACAAACAATATCGACAAGGAAACCGAGAAAGAATTTATTTCTTGTATTCGTAAATAGTGACTTTGGCTGGGCGAATAACACGGTCCCCTATTTTATATCCTACTTGGAGAACTTTCTCGACTATCTGATCTTTTGATTCATCATCAGTTTCGACTGTACTTATCGATTGATGAATACTAGGATCAAAAGCTACCCCACTTTCTTCAATCGTTTCAATTCCTGAATTAAGCAAACCAGTCAGAAATTGCTTGTGAATAGATTTAATTCCATCTTGCCATTCTTTGTCGAGTTTTTCCCAATGCTCGAGATTAGCAAAAGCCATTTCAAAGCTATCAAGAGCTGGAAGTAATTTCTCAACTACTTTCTCTTTTGTTAGAATTGAAGTACTAACATGTGCCGAACTCAACTCTTTTTGAAGATTTATATAGTCAGCCTTGGCTCTCTGCCAACCAGTCAAATATTCCTCCTTTTCTTTTTGGAGTTTTTTGATTTCTTCTCTTAATTTCTTGGCAACATCTTTGACTTGTAAAGCTTCGCCATCCTCAGTGCTTTCAACAAAAGTTACATCTTTCCAGCCTGCTACCGAATCATCGTGAAGGCTGGCAGGAAAATCTTCTTTATTATCTTCGTCTTTTATTTCTTCATCATTCATATTCTCTATCTTATATAAAAAATCAAACTTTTTCAAGTTTGATTTTTTAATATTATTATCTCTTACTCCATTGTGGTGATTTTCGTGCTTTCTTCAATCCGAATTTCTTTCTTTCAACGACACGAGGGTCACGTTTAAGCATTTTAGCCTTCTTGAGGACTCCACGAAGTTCAGCATCTTCTTTTACTAAGCATCGAGAAATTCCATGTCGGACAGCTTCAGCTTGAGCATGAATTCCACCTCCTCGAGTAGTTACTACAACTTCAAATTTTTCTTTTGGTGCGGCAGTTTCAAACGCAGAAGTTACAATCTTTTTTAAGTCTGCAGTTTTGAAATACTCAGTCATTTCTTTGCCATTTATAGTATATGAATTCTTCGCAGCCTTTGTCATACAGACAACTGCAGTTGCAGTCTTGCGACGACCAATAGCTCTATAATATTCTTTTTCTTTTGTTTTTTTCTCTTTTTCCATTTTTTAAAATTTTCCAGAAACTATTTCTAGCTACTAGAATCTAATCTATTAATCTTTTATTGTTAAAAGCTTCATCATAATGGGTCGCAATTTATTAGTAGGAAGCATACCAAAAACAGCTAACTCATATAAATTTTTCCATCCTTTTTTTTCTATAATTTTAGCATTAGTTTCTTTTCTAAAACCACCTGGTTGCCCAGAATATCTTTCATGTAGTGTTTCTTTCATTCGACGTTCTGACATTTTTGTTTTACTTGCATTTAAAATTGTAACCGAAACATCGGAAACCTTGTTGGCAACATAATCAGGTAAATTTTTACCCATAAGAGCCTTAGCTGCTTCACTTGCAACACGACCGAATACTTTTCCTTCCGCATCAATTGTATATGTAGTAGTCATCCCATTAGAAAATTAAATTATAATTTTTATTATTACTTTCCGCTAGATTATTTTCTAACGGGACAAGTATTAAATAAATTCAATTACTGCCATTTTACTTGCATCTCCACTTCGACGAGGGAGCTTGGTAATACGAGTATAACCACCTTTTCGATCCTTATATTTTGGGGCTATACCTTTTATCAACTTATCTACCTCAGATGTCAAATTATATAAACGAGAAGAAACTAATCTTTTAGAAGCAAGTGTTCCAATGTTTGCTTTAGTAATTATCTTTTCAACATACGGACGAAGCTCTTTTGCTTTTGCTTCAGTGGTTTCTATCTTTCCATGAGTAATAAGAGAAAGTGCAAGACCTTTAAGTAAGGCATTTCGCTGATTCTTATTTCTTCCAAATTTTCTGACGTTGTTATGATGTCTCATATGTAAATAATTACAAATTAATAATTAAGATTTACGAATTTTATTTTAAGGTTATACCATACCCACCAAGAACTTTTTTAATTTCTTGAATACCCTTATCACCAATTCCTTCTATTTCTAATAAATCTTCTTTCTTTTTTCTTGCTACCCCACCGATAGTTCTAATATTTGCCCCCGTTAAAGCATTAAGTGTACGAGTGGACAAATCAAGCGTATCAATTCTTGTCTTTAAAATATCTGTAAATTCATTGTTTTCTCCTTTCGTCAATTCATCTTTTTCACTTAATTTCGATACTTCTTTTTCGGCTTCTTTTTCAATAATCTTCTTTGAAATAGTAAATCCTACAATAGCTTGTAATTGTTCTACCATAATTGTTATCGCTTTTTCAAGTGCATCACGTGGAGTAAGAGTTCCATCTGTTTCTATTGTCATACGTAGGCGGTTATGATTTGTTTTATCTCCTACACGCATATTCTCAACTTCGTAGGCCACTCGTCTAATAGGAGTAAAGATTGCATCAAGAGAAATAATTCCAACTTCATTTTTTGTCTTTTGATGCATTTCTTTCGGAATAAAACCCAAACCTTTTTCCACCGTCATTTCAATAGAAACAGTATTCTTACCTGTTATCTCTGTTATGTATAAATCATCATTTAAAATTTCAACTTGACCTCCAGTTACTATGTCTTTAGCCGTAATTATTTTTGGTCCTTTTACGCTTAATGTAACTTTTTGTGACTCATCAGTATTCAATCTAAATCGAACCTGCTTTAAATGAAGAAGTATGGTAATAACATCTTCTTTTACACCATCCATAACTGAAAACTCATGATCTACTCCGTCAATTTTTATAGATGTAATAGCAGATCCCATCAAAGATGACAAAATAATACGACGAAGTGAATTACCTAGGGTGTGCCCGTACCCAGGATAAAGACCATCTATTTCATAAACTCCTTTTGTCCCTACTTCTGAAACAATAGATAATTTTGATGGTAATATAATATTTAAATCAGACATATTTATATGATATTGGAGGACCTATAAGGCCACTCATAATTATTTATAAAAAATTCTATTCTTAACGACTATAAAACTCGAGCACAGTGTTAAGATCTATATATCCTTCATTATTTTTTGGTTTGCCTTGAACTTTTCCTTCAAGCTTTTCCGCATCAAATATTAACCAGTTAGGACAATTATATTCTTTCATCTTATTAACCATATCAGCAAATAAAACACTTTTTTTACTACCCTCTCGGACAGCTACAATATCACCAATCTTTACGCGCTGTGAAGCTACTGTTGTTTTCTTTCCATTTACAAGAATATGCCCATGAGAAACCATTTGTCGAGAAAGACGACGAGAATGAGTAAGTCCCAATCTGTAAACAACATTATCTAATCTAGTTTCAAGTAATTCAAAAAGATATTCATTCGTGGAAACATTTTTATGGGAAACCGCCTCTTTAATATAATTTGAAAATTGACGTTCGCTTATTCCATACATAAAACGAACTTTCTGTTTTTCAATGAATTGAGTAGCATAACCAGAAAGAGGTTTTGGACGTTTATTTTTTAAATTTTTAGCATGACGAGCTTCAGACATGGCAAACTTAGTCGTTTGACATTTTTCAAAAACACCTGGGCCTAATCGTCTACAAATTTTATATATTTTTGCTGTTTTCATAATAATTATACTCTTCTTGGTTTCTTAGGTTTTGGACCATTATGAGGAACTGGGGTCATATCACGAACTCCTGTAATATTTATATCATATGCCATAAAAGCACGAATAGTTGGCTCACGTCCACTTCCTACTCCCTTAACAACAACATCAACTTCTTTTACTCCAAGAGCTTTTGCTTTTTCTCCTATAACTGAACCTGCTTTTGAAGCAGCAAATGGAGTTCCCTTCTTAGCTCCTTTAAAACCCAACGATCCTGCAGAAGTCCAAAAAAGAGTATTGCCTTCTTTGTCAGACAATACCACCTTAGTATTATTGAAAGTTGCCTCAACATGTAAAGTTCCCGACACAATTTTTTTCTTTGGAACTTTGACTCCTGCAACTACAGTTGAAATAACTTCCGTTGCTTTTTCTGCAACAGATTCTACTTTTTTATCTTCTTCTTTTGTTATAATTTTAATTTTTCCCATATGTTTAGTTCGTAAAGTTATAAAGTTTAAAGTTATAAAGATTTTCTTGACGAACTTGATACTTTATAACTTTCAACTTATTTCTAAGTCTTTTCTGCTTTTCTTCTTCCACTTCCCATAGTTTTACGTACATTACCTCTAACTGTGCGCGAGTTAGTCTTTGTTCTTTGACCATTAACAGGCAATCTTTTCATGTGTCGTATTCCTCTATAAGCTTTAATATCTTTCAATCTTTTTATATTAGAAGAAACTTCACGCTTAAGTCCTCCTTCAATAGACATTGTTTCAATAATTTTTCTGATTGTATTTTCCTCGTCAACTGTTAGCGTGTCTGCCTTAATATCATTACTTATTTTAGCTTCTGCTAAAATCTTTCGAGCACGTGAAATACCAATACCATAAAGACATGTTAATCCTACATCTAAATGTTTATTATTTGGGATAGTTATACCGAGAATTCTCATACTATAAAAATTATTGTTTTTGTTTATGTTTAGGATTTGAACAAATAACACGAAGATGACCACTTCGCTTAATCAATTTACACTTTGTACAAATTTTTTTAACTGCAGATTTAATTTTCATATTTATTATGCGAAAGAAAAATATAGGGCTTTTACCCTGTATTTTGATTACAAAAGCATGTACCGTTCATAATACACTATTTAATAAATTAAGCAATACCCTTAACTCCTTTTAATAATTCTACCCTTACCACCGTATGGATCAAGAAGAACTTCTACCCTATCACCAACTAATACCTTAATCCTGTGTATCCGCATCTTTCCGGCAAGATAAGCGATAATTATTTTATCCTGCCCAATATCAACTCGAAACAAAGTATTCGGAAGAGCCTCCGTTACTATCCCCATTACGATATTTTTTTCATTTCTATCATTCATCCCGTGTGAAATTTATTATTTATTTGTTTGTTTATCTAATAAAAACTATTTTACCCTATAAGAAACCTAATAATCCACTTATTTGATTTGTTAAATTTCTATCGGGATTCATTTAACTTTCATAAATATAACAAATATATTTCTAATCGTCAACATGTAGTACGTTCTATTTCAACATAATATTTATTTTTGAAATATCATCTGGAATATATTTATACCAAGGTGGAGAAACTTTAACGATAGCCGAGGCAATGCCCGGGTCTTGGCGGAATATAGACATAACATCATTTTTGAGAGTTCCAGCAAGTTTTGCTCTAAGTAATTCTACGTCTGGATTCCAAATAGCATCTATATCTCCAGAAAAAGAGAAAGAGACAGAACTCATATCTTTGGTTATAATTTCTTCCTTGTTCGTAAAATTAAACAAAAGACTATCTAAACCAGATAATTTTATCTCTTTCGCTTCTTTGTCTTTTATATTTGGTAAAGAAATTCTTATTATATTATCTATCAGACTTTGCTCTTTTAAAATCACCACGGCAATAGTTCCTTCCATTTCAATTTCTGCTTCTGAGGTTTTTGACAATATATTATCCGCTATCTTGTACGAAAAGTTCAAAGTATTAGAATAGAGTATATATCCCGGTGGAACTAAAGACCTAACTTGATTCAATAAATCATTTTTAAATGATGACTGAGCGATATTATTGATTACTATTATATCTTGATCACTAGGTGAATAAAATATCCCTGAAGCACCTCCCTCAAGTGGATTTTTAAGCTTGCCATAAATTTTAATATATTTCTTTGTATTTTTGAAAGAGTTAATGTAAAAATCTGAAGGATTTCCATTATACGCTTCCCCTGGTAAAAAGGCAGTAATGTTTACATCTGCCTGACCAGGAATTATCTTTTTGTTATTATCAAGTTTATACCCAGGGATGGTCACAGCGGTATCTATTTTATATGCCTTACCATTATTATCAGAGATAAATGTCCCGGCTAATAATTTTTGTGAAGTCGTTCCAAATTCATTATACAAAGTTATACTACCTTGAGACTTTATTGATACATTTTTTGATTCAGAAAGAGAAATACTTTTTAACCTTTTATCAGAAGTAATCATTATCTCAAAATTTATCAAATCTTCATCCTGATCTTTAGTGGCAGTAAACTGTTTATTTTTATAAGCAATAAGTTGATGTTTAGAAGTTATTACTATATCTGCATTTTGAAAAATATTTCCTCCCCAATAAATTACACAAATTATGATAGTAAATATAAATACAACTAAAGTTAACTTATGCAATATTGGTTGCTTGGTTTTTATCTGTGGAGTTCTTTGCAATCTGTGTCGTTCAATATTTTTTCTTTTAAAATATCTTTTAATAACACCTTCTTCATTATTTTTTTGAATTATCGCCTGGTCCTCAGTTATCATCAAAAATTCTTTTGTGTTTTCTTTTATTTCTTCTCCGATAATTACAAGATCTTCACTGAAATTAGTTTTAATTGATTTCTCATGTAATACATCCTCATTTATATAAAGAGGTATTTTTTTCTTTTTATTAGGTCTTATGTCTTCAATAATTTTTCTACCCATATTAATTACTTTACATCGACGAAGTAGTCATTTTTCTCATGATCGCAATTGATTCTATCATCAAAAATGGGTCACATCCACCTTCCTTGATATCACACATATTCAAAAATTCTGGACCATTCAATGTTATAACTTCACATTTATGATTCGAATTTCCTGATTGAATGTATTTTTCATTTTGTAAAACGTTGACAAACCAATTTTTTATATTATTATCTGCTGTTAAAAATATAGTATTGGGAAGAATAAGTGTTCGGGGTAAGGTTACAATACATTCTTTGAAAGCTTCCCCCCATGAATTCTCAATTGACTTAAAAAGTGGTTCAACTTTCTTCTTATACTCAGAAGATAAATTATCACTACTATAAAGTTTAAAAAGTTCTTCAGCGTCACGTAGTTCAATTTCTAGTTTGGTGCACATATAATTAAAAAAGGTTTTTTTCCCAAAAGGAAAAGACAGAACTGATTCTAAAACACCTTTTGTTACTATGCCAACATCGGTGATTTCTCCACTAATATCAAGCAATAAATATGAATCAGGAATTATGTATCTATCTCTTACTGCTAAATAAGTAGCTAAAGTAAAAGAAGAAAAAGATATATTTGGATGATGATAAGTTTTTGATAATGCTTCTCGAATTTTATCTAAACATAAACTAGGAGAAAGAGATATTATCATATTCATTTCAACAATATTACATTTTCTTCCCAATGGGTTATTGAGATAATATCCATTTAGTGACACCGCCATAGTATGTTGCTCAATCATAATTGGTATACTCTCTAAATTTTTGTATTTTTTTTCATATGACTCTGTTAGTTCTAATATTTCTTTTTGAATTAATTCAGTTGCTAAATGTTTTGTAAAAATAAATGGTTTATCACGAGACATTTTAACTGTTCTTGTTTCAGAAAAATACCAAGGGGAAGCAAGAACACAAACTATTTCATCTGGTGCTCCACCTTTTTTATCATATAAAGAGTTAATCGACAAAGAAAGAGCAGAAATCATATCTTTTACAAACACATTAAAATCAAAATTCTCACGAAATTTTATATCATTACGAACAGACTTTATAATAGTTGGTATTCCTATTCCATTATTTGGAATACGAGTAAGAGCACCCCCCACACTTCCTGAACCAATATCAAAAATGGCAACAATTTTTTCTTTTTTATTTTTTGAAGTAAATAAATATCCCATAAGTATATATAGTATACTACAAGAATAAATAAAATGCTCGATATAATGTGGAAAATTAGATAAGGATTCCCTTTATTCTACGAATCCCAGCTGAAACTGCTTCTTCTTTTTGAATTTTAAAATGACCAAGTTCCTTTGTATTAGAGACGTGGGGACCACCGCAGAATTCTTTTGAAATTGCTTGACCATTATCATCTTCAATGAAGTAAACAGAAACTACATCCGGGTACTTCGTGCCAAATTCCATCTGGGCTCCAATCTTTTCCGCTTCAGCAAGTGGCATTTCCTTTTTTCTTACGCTCAGGTTTTTCTTAATTTTGTCGTTAATCCACTCTTCCACCTTTTGCTTCTCTTCGTCGGTCAGTTTGTGGTCACAAATGAAATCCATTCGAAGTCTTTCTTCGGTGATATTACTACCCTTTTGTTTTATATCCTTGCCAACTATTTCCTGTAACCCGGCAAGCAACAGGTGGTGAGCAGTATGTAAACGAATTGTCTTCTCATTTTGATTCGCCAAACCACCCTTAAACATTCCGGCTGAAGAAGTACGAGAAAGTTCTTGATGTGTTTTTAATTTATTATTAAAATCTTCTAAATCTATTTCTTTACCTTTCTCTTTTGCTAATTCAACTATCAACTCTACAGGGAAACCATAAGTTGTAAATAAAATAAACGGGTCAACTCCGCGCTCAAATTCTTTCAAACCCTTTTCAAGTGTAAGACGAAATTTATTTTCTTCATTTTTAATTTCATTTTGAATAATTGTTTTATTCTTTATGAGTTCAGGGTACGAATTATTATATTTATCAATTACAATCTCAGAAAGTTCCAAAAGTGACCCATGTTTAAGTGATATCAAATCAGAATGTCGTATTACGCGACGAAGAATTCGCCTGAGAATGTAACCACGTCCAGTGTTTGAAGGAAGAACTCCATCAGAAATAATAAAGACGGCTGTACGAATATGGTCAGCAACAATTCTAATTTGCTTTCTTGTATCGACAAAACACTGCTCATCATTTTTTATATATTCTTCGTCAGATTTATCACCATATGAAAGGCCTGATAATTCTTCAATTTTTTTAATAATAGGGAAAAACAAATCTGTCTCGTAATTACTTTGCTTACCTTGCAAAACCATTGTTATTCGTTCTAGCCCTGCCCCAGTATCTATATTTTTTTGTAAAAGTTCTTCGACAACTTCACCATTTTCTTGACGGTAAGTCATAAATACGTCGTTCCAAATTTCTACAATTTTTTGTTCATCTTCAAATTTATCAAATTCTTCTTTGGTTAAATCCCCAAGTTTACCGGTGATATCATAAAACATTTCAGTACTCGGACCAGCCGGAGAATTGAGTCCTGCGCTCCACCAATTTGATTTTGAACTTTTATAATAAATACGATGTTCTGGTATTCCAAGAGATTTCCAAATTTCAACTGATTCATTATCACGTTCAACTTTGTCATTACCAGAAAAAACAGTCACATACAAATGCGAAATATCCAAACCCAGTCCTTCCCCAGGGGATGTTAAGAATTCATAACTCCACGAGATCGCTTCTTTCTTAAAATAATCTCCGAGCGACCAATTACCCATCATCTCAAAAAATGTATTGTGAGTATTATCCCCAACCTCACTCAAGTCTATTGTTCTTAAGCATTTCTGTATATTAACAAGCCGAACTCCCATCGGATGTGGTTCACCTAAAAGGTATGGCACAAACGGTTGCATACCAGCTGTATTGAAAAGTGTAGCATCCATGGCTCCAGCTTCAGTTGTCGTAACTAAAGATGCCGAAGGAACAAAGGCATGACCTCTTTTCTCGAAAAACTTTAGAAATCGTTTTCGTATTTCATTAGACTGCATCCCGTTAGAAGCAGGTCGCGATCGCTAATTTATTAACGCTAACCTACTTAATTAAATCTGAATAATTATATTATTTATATTTTCCCATCATGTACCGTGACCGCGGCTTCTAACGGGACTGCATATACCCATATTATACTAAAATATTCAAACAGAAAAGCCCTCACTATGATGTGAGAACTTTTGGTAGAAATTTAATTTATATCTTCGGCTTTATTATTTTTGAAATATTTTGTTTTTTTTAGTTGCTCTTCGACAAACCATAACACTATAAATATAAATAGAGTGAGAAATGTAGCAACTATCGCAATATTATAAAGTTTAAAACCAGCAGCCATACCAATTCCAGCCGATACCCACAAACTAGTAGCAGTTGTAATTCCCATCAACTTTGAATCCTTTGTAAAAATAAGTCCTGCTCCAATAAAACCAACCCCGACGACTATCTGGGAAATAATCATAACTGGATTAAGACCTGAGTAGCCAGTATAATATTTTACTATCTCACCTGAAATTATTACAAACAATGCTGAACCCATCGATACAAGAGCATACGTTCGCATTCCAGCTGTCTTGTGTGCCCAAACTCGCTCAGTTCCTATAATCATCCCTAAAATCACCGCTATTAAAAGACGAATAACAATATCAACTGTTGTTATATTTAAAAAATTTTCCATATGTTTAGTATAACAAATAATTTAATTTACTACACCCCCACCCAGACAAATATCTCCGTCGTAAATTACTATTGACTGACCTCTGGCAACTAATATTTTCTTTTTAAAAATTAGTTCTGACTCAGTAAGATTGATATTATTAATTTTGCAATCTAATAGTTCTCCATGATAACGAATTTGAGCTTGATATTTCTTACCTTTTTCTGGCACTTCAGATATCCAATTTGTATTACAACATAGAACGATCCTATGTAATTCTTTTCCTTCCCACAGGTCCGACCTGTGGGAAATTGTAATAGTGTTATTATTTATATCTTTTGATACAACATAAAATGGCTTGTCACTTTCAGTGTGTTTAAAAAGGGTAAATCCATGTCTTTCGCTCAGTGTAAAAAATACCGCTCCATCATGACTTCCAACAACTTCCCCTTTTTCATTTAATACTTCTCCTTTTTTTGATTCAATATAATGTTTCAAAAAATCTTTCATATCAAGCGGACCCAAGAAACAAACTCCTTGACTATCTTTCTTTGTAGCTGTCGGAAGTTTATATTTAAGAGCTAATTTTCGAACTTCTATCTTTTGCAAGTGGCCCACTGGGAAAAGTGTGTGCGCCAAATCATCCTGAGTAAGAGTCCACAAAAAATATGATTGATCTTTGGCACTATCGCACCCTGTTGAAAGTTTGTAAAGTTCATCAAGTTTATAAAGTTTTTCGCCCTCTTTTTTTCTATCTACTTTATAACTTTCAACTTTTAACTTAATACTAGCTCGCGAAACGCGAGCATAGTGACCTGTCGCAATATAATCCGCTCCTTTTGATTTTGCGAAATTCCAAAAGACACCAAATTTCACTTCTCTATTACACATAACATCAGGATTCGGAGTATTTCCCTTTTTGTATTCTTCAATCATGTAATCGGCCACTCCTTCCTTGTATTCTTTTTCTGCATCACACTCTAAAAATGGAATACCAAGATGAGCACAAACTCGCATAGCATCACGGCGTTCGTCACGCCATGTACACTCAATAAAATCCGGGGTCCAAGTACGAATAAAAACTCCAACGACATTATATCCTTGGTCTTTGAGTAATAGAGCAGAAACGGAGCTATCCACTCCTCCTGACACCCCAACAAACACTGTTTTTTTCTTTACATTCATTAAATGTATTATTGCTTCATAAAATAAGCTCTTTTCAAAATGCACGGATATTTTTCTGGTGAAAAATTCCTCGTGCTCGGCTCGACAGCCTCCCAAGGCATTTTTCAAAGACTTATTTTATTTCGCAATTAAAATTCGTAATTCGTAATTAGTAATTCTTAATTATTTCTACTCCATCTCGCAAATATACCACAAGGAAGCAATCTATCACTATCGGTTTCTATTATTGCTAATTCTCCTATCTCAATTTTGCCCTTGCGGTCTTTCATCATATCTTTCAAATTATTTTCATAGACGATAGCAGAATACCCAGCAGTATAACCATTTATAAGAATAAATAATGGCTCGTCAGATAATATTTCTTTGCACAATTTCATCAACTCAAGAAAATGTTCTTCAATTTTCCACAGTTCATCTTTCGGTCCATGTCCAAAAGATGGAGGATCCATAATAATCGCATCATATCTCCTTCCTCTTTTTATTTCTCTTTTCAAAAATACTATAACATCTTCTACAATCCAACGTATTGGAGTATTCTCAAGATTTGAAAGCTTAGCATTAACCCTAGCCCATTCTACTGCCGTTTTGGAACCATCTACATGGCAAACTTCCGCCCCGGCTTTCGCACATGCAAGTGTAGCCCCACCAGTATAGGCAAAAAGATTAAGAACAGATATAGGTTCGCTCCTTAAGGCCTTGCCTAAAGGACGGTCCTTAAGAGGGCCTCCCCAAGGACCGTCCTTGCAAGGCCTTTCCCCGCTCCCAATTGAATTTTCATTTGTAATTTGTAATTTGTAATTTGTAATTATCTTCTCCATCCATTGCCAATTTGGCAACTGCTCAGGAAAGAGCCCTGTGTGCTTAAAAGATGTAGGCCGTATTGAAAAATTTAGACCTCCGTAGTTTATATCCCAACCCTTAGGTGTACCATCCTTCACTATCCATTTAGTCTTACTACCACTACGGACAAATTGGAAATCTGCTTTGCCCCAAAATATTTGGTCTTTTGATTTCTGCCAAAGAGCCTCCGGGTCTGGACGACGTAAAACATACGAACCATATCGTTCTAATTTTTCACCATTTCCCGAATCAAGTAGTTCATATTCATTTTGTTTTTCTATTTTTAAAATCATCCCAGTATTAAAATTTTACATTTATAATTTATCATATAACTTTTTATTTCTTTCTATTCCTATTTTTTATTATATCCAATTAATCTAAAATTTAATACGGGACAGGTATTTTTGAGCAAATCAAATTATTTTAAATATTTGGCTATATTACTCTTATGTTCTTCAAATGTCACGGCATAATGTACATTACCATCTTTATCATGAAGATAATATAGATAAGGTGAATCCATAGGACTAATAGCCGCATTTATAGATTGTAACCCTGGATTATTTAGTGGATTAAGCGGTAAACCTTTCGTCACATATGTAGACTTGTCGACATCTACCTGAAGTGGCATACCTTTCTCTATTCTTTTCCATAATATTCCCGATATTACATCAATATCTTCTTTTCCACCCGCTTCACCTTCGAGTATTGAAGCCATAGTTATTATTTCATTCAATTCTTTCCCACTTTGGGTAATTGGGAATAATAAATCTTTAATCTGTAATTTAAAATTACTTGATAATTTTCCTATAATCTCAGGTGTTGTGTCCAATGGAAAGAAAAAATATGTATCTGGAAACAAATAACCTTGTTTATCATTTACTCCAGCCAAAAATAAATCTTTGCGGAAAGAAGATATTTTCTTAGCAAGTAAATCAGCTATATCACTATTATCTATTCCTTCTCTTATCACCACCCTTACCGGTTCTATATTATGATGTCCACGCCCTATTTGCCACGCCACAACCCAAACAGGAGAATTTTTTTTAATCAAGTAATCACCTGAGATAATACCTCGTCCTGATTTTAGAATTTTGATAAACAATTTTAAAGTAAAGTCATTTCTTACAGCTTTTTCATCCTCAAGTTTTTGAGTAATTGAATTAATTGATGTACCATTCGAAATATGTAAAATTACATCATTATTTCCAGAAGGAGCAAATAAAAAGAAATATAAAAAAATCAGGAAAAAACCAACAAATAAAAATATATTCAGTAGCCAATTTTTCTTTTTTCCTTGCTCGATATTTTCTTCGTTACTTAAAGACATAAACAATTATATAGGCAAATTGGAAGGTGGTTTGGCAATTTTTGACTCTATACGTTTAAAGCTTGGTGTTTCTGAGACCATACCAGGGAAATGATATATTGAAGCTAACTCTTCATTTGAAAGAACAAAAATATATGGCTTACCGGAAGGAAAAAATAATGAAACTAATGCAGGGTATTTAAAAACATATTGTATCGGTGGATGAAAAAAAACTCTCATTCTATAAAAATCAAGCATACGTTTTTTAATTTTAGTTAATGCTAACCCCGTTGGATCAGACCAAGGAGCATCAAACTGTGTAGCATTTACACGATCTAGTTCATTGGAATAAGGCTGAGCAAACTGACGAAATATAAGACGAGAAGAACGTCTAAAACCATCAAATTGCTCTGTTGTAAAATATTTTTTTTCAGCTAAGGTAACAAGACGTATTCCGCAATCAAAATGAATCTGTGCTAAATTTAAGGCCACTTGTTTAATCGTCGGATCAAGAAAACCTGGAGCACGTATTTCCATTGAATCCCCACCACCCACTCCACCACCTTTACCAACTTTTGTATACGGTTTAAGAATCTCTTTCATATATTCTTCAGCATGTTCCTCAAAACTAACATGCTTCCCCGTATGATGACTATGATATTTTGTAATATTCTGTCTTATAACTATTTGAAGCCACATTTGCTGTCCTTTTGCAAGTGAACCCATATATTCTATTGTTGGAGTTAATGGATCAATTTTAAATTCTTCTTTTGTTCCACTTTTTAATTCATCTATTTGTTTATATGTCCTTATAGGCATTGCATCATCTTTCTTTTTTTTCCATTCAGCTCCCCATACATGCCAATCACCATCTTTTTTATATTGAGGGACACCCCAAACATAATCATCAACTTCAATAACTTTAGCTTGAGGATATTGAGAATAAATTTGCGTTTCTACTAAGTCACGTATACGAGATGGCGTACGAACATAAAAATGAACTCTTCCTTCAATAGAAACCATTTCAAGTGAAAACCACATCCACGGAGCACCTATCATGAATTCCTCCCAAAATCCTTTAAGACTTTTATGATAAAATGCATTAGAAAAAATAAGTTCCATAGCTGCAGGAGTCTTTATCACATCACGTGGAACATGTATTTCAAGTAATATCCACTTAATATTCATTATAAAACGCTCTTGTCTATAATGGTGCCACAAATTAAAAGCAACATATGCGAGAGGTAAAGGCATAAGGTAACCAATAGTGACTATCAATATTTGAATGAGATTGAAATTATGTGTGGAAAAAAATTCTTGTATCATAAATATTATTTAGAAAAAAACCCAATCAATGTTGCAATTATAATAAGACCCAATATTATTAAAAAAATATTAATAAATCCTCGTTGCATATGTAGATATTGTATCATATATGGAGACAGAAAAGAAAACCTCTCCGATCTAGATCGGAGAGGTTTTCTTTTTATACTGCAGTATATTGCCCACTTGAATTCTTTTTGAAATATTTTGAGTTTTGAAGATTTACTAATATTGTATTTTTCTTTAAATATCTTTCTTTCATGACTTGATCAATAATATCCTCTTTGGTCATTGGACCATTCTTTTTTATAAGTTCTTTTATAACATCCCGAACTACACCAGTCTTATAACCCCATTCAGATAAAGCATATATTCCTCGGCCAACAAGTACAAATCTAGAGTCTTTAATAAGTTCATTATGACAAGTAGCAACATGACATTTTTTATCAAAAGTATTAGCTACTGCTTTTGCAACTTCTCTGAAATGCATTGGGGAACCGTGTTTACGCATCATTAAAAAAGCATAATCTTTTACTCCTCGAGTTTTAATGGAAGAAGAAGTTGATTTACCCCATTCACCAAGTGGATTTTTACTTATCTTTTTAGACATGGAAAGCCATCGGCGAGCAATTTCTTCATTCTTATATTCATCAGCTAAGTTCTTAACATCATCTAAAAATCTTTTAATGAGTTCTCCTTCAGAAATTAATTCGTCATCAGAAAGACCAACAAAAAGACTTTTGAGTGATTTGTGAATTTGTTCTGCTATTTGGGAATCAACACTCCATCGTGCTTTGAAATGCTCATCTTCTTTATGCTTAGTAAATTCTTCTCCCAAATTTAAATACAGATGTATATGATTTTGAGTCAACTTATCCTTAGACAAATGACTAAGTAAATCTTGCTCAGAGATAATAATTCCTAAAGTTTCAATTAATTTCTTTAATTCATTAAAAACTTCTTTTTCATTTTTGAAAGATTCTGATTTACGAATAAGTGCCAATGCAGAGTTTTCTATCTGTCTGACGCGTTCACGAGTAATACCATATTTTTGACCTATGGCCTCTAATGTTTTGCGTTCAGCATCATCAGTAAGACCAAAACGATTCACGATTACTTCGTGGGCACGTAATGGTAAACTCGAAAGGATACGCTTTGTAACTTGTTTTGGTTTAAATGTAATTGTATTTGCCATTTGAATTATAAAATTAACTAATTAATTATTATTGTTTAACCATAATATCATTACTATTTAATAAAGTCAACTATCTATAATATTTCATATAAATTTATACAAATATTATTTTTTTTGGGCTGTGTTGCGTTTAGATCTATCCATTTCTGTTAATAACTTTTTTCTTAATCTGGTAGTTTTAGGGGTGATTTCAAGATATTCGTCATCTGCCATCACTTCTAGCCCCCTTTCTATAGTCAATCTATATGGTGGTTTTACATTAATAGCTTCATCAGTACCACTTGATCGCATATTTGAAAGTTGTTTGCCTTTTGTCGGATTCACAGCCATTTCATCTCCTTTTGTGACATTTCCAATAACCATACCTTCATAGACCTCATCGCCATGTTCTACATATAGTATTCCTCGTTCCTGAAGTGTCCAAAGTGAAAATGCAACCACTTTACCATTTACCATTGAGGTCATCGAACCAACATCTCTTTTCTTTATTTCTCCAGCATATTCTTTAAATCCAATAAATCGAGAAGCGAGTATTCCTTCCCCTCTTGTATCAACAACAAACTGCCCCCTATATCCCAGCAATCCTCTTGTAGGTATCTCAATCAACATTCGTACTATTCCTTCTTTCTCATGCATGCTAGTAATAATTCCACGGCGAGCTGTTAACTTTTCTATTACTGAGCCAGAATATTCACTTCGAACATCGATGGTCGCTTCTTCATAAGGCTCAAGTTTATTTCCATTCTCTTCTTTAATGATTACGTGTGGTTGAGAAACCTGAAGTTCATATCCTTCACGACGCATATTCTCAAGTAATACAGCAATATGCAATTCACCACGTCCGTAAACAAGAAATCCTTCTTGAACTTCCTCTTCGTCAGGTGAATCAAAATTAATTCGAAGACCAACGTTCATCTCGAGTTCTTTTTCAAGTCTTTCTCTAATTTGACGACTTGTCACATATTTTCCTTCGCGTCCAGCAAAAGGAGAATCATTAACGAGAAAGTTAAGAGAAATTGTCGGTTCATCTATCTCAATCGAAGGAAGAGGTATAGTTTTTACATCATCACAAATAGTCTCACCTATATATACATCAGGAATTCCAGCAATAATAGCGATATCACCAGTATTTAATTCATTTACTTCTTTTCTATTTATACCAGAGAAAGTAAACATCTTAGTGATTTTGGCATTTCGAGAAATACCAGAAGAATTTTTCACAATTATCTGAGAACTTGATTTAATAGATCCTGAATATGCCCGAACAATAGCTAAACGCCCTAAAAAATTATCATAACCGAGATTAAAAACTTGTGCTTTGAATGGTTTTTCTAAATCAACAGATGCCTCTTTAACTTCTGAAAGAATCAAATCAAATAGTGGAGTTAAATCTTTAGACTCATCTTCAAGATTGAGTTTTGCAATACCTTGACGACTAATAGCATACATAAATTTAAAATCAATCTGCTCTTGTGTCGCTCCAAGTTCTAAGAAAAGTTCTAATATTTCATCATGAACACGATGAGGATTGGCTGCTGGTTTATCTATTTTATTTATAATAACAATAGGTTTAAGACCAAGTTCAAGTGACTTTTTCAAAACGAAACGTGTTTGAGGCATGGGACCTTCTTGAGCGTCTACTAATAAAAGTACGGAATCAATAGCTCGCAGAACTCGTTCAACCTCAGAGCCGAAATCCGCGTGACCTGGAGTATCCACAATATTTATCTTCGTGCCTTTATATATAACCGAAGTATTTTTAGAATATATAGTAATACCACGTTCAAGCTCAATGGCATTTGAGTCCATAGTTACTCCTTCTTCAACCATCCCGCACTGTTTCATCATCTGATCAGTCAGAGTTGTTTTCCCATGGTCAACATGGGCGATAATCGCTATATTTCTAATTTCCATATATATAAAAGTTAATAATTAAATTGTAAACAATATTTCAGTGCTTGATTTGCTATACTTGCCCCGTAGTGAGCTTTGCTCTACTACTGGGATTTCGTATTTCCATAAAATAAAATCGCCCTGAGGCGTTAAAATGTATTCTTAATATATCATAGATTTTGTAAAAAGTAAAATAAAAAAGCGAGTGTAATCAAATACACTCCTTTTTAATCATAACCCCCATCGTTGTCTCGATTTTTATTCATATTTGTGTTATCAACAATGATATTTCTCAAATCAATAGGTATTTCATTCCCCTTAAGAATACACAATGTATCTGGGCATTTTTCTCTTAAAATTAAACAATAACACTCTTTGGAATGTCGATCGAATCCACATAAATTTTTCTCCATATACTTTAAATATTTAAATAAATTACAATTCTGTTTCCAGATTATAATTTATGGTTAACATTGTCAAACAAAGATTCCCCTTTCGGGGAATCTTTTATAGAAGCTTTACTATGTCGTGATAAGTAATGAAAACCATAAGGACCATCAATAAGCCAAAGCCAATCATATTTGCCCAATTGGCTATTTCGGGTTTAATACGCGAACCTTTGATCTTTTCTATTAAAAGGAAAAGTAGTCGTCCGCCATCAAGAGCTGGAAATGGAACAAGGTTTATGACTGCAAGATTTATAGATATCAGAGCTGTGAATGAAAGTAAATATACAAAACCAAATTTGGCTGCATCACCGACAACCCCCACAATTCCTATCGGACCAGTAAGACTAGACATATCAGCTTTACCTATAAATGCACTGCGAATTAAATTATAGAATCCTACTACGGTACCAACGGTCACATCCCAAGTCAACTTTAATCCTTCCCAAATTGCCCTATGTATTGGGAGTTTAAGTGTCCCAATCATATCCATAGATATACCTATCATTACACTATCCGAAGTTTTACTTTTCTCTGGAATCACAAAAAGTTCTTTCTCTTCTTGTCCTCGTACAAGTGATACTTTTATCTCCTCGCCACCATGCGCTTTAACGAAAGTTTGAATACTCTCTGCTCCAAGATTTGATGACAAAAGTTTCGTCGAATCTTTAGTAGTCTCTAGCGAAATAATTTTATCTCCTGTCTTAAGTCCACCTTTTTCTGCTGGTGATCCAGGTAAAACATTTGTCAGTGTTAGAGCCTGATTTTTTACTATTGCACCTTTCGGAACTTCACCGATAGAAGTCGGAAGCCCAGACATGAAACCAATAGATAAGAGAAGCCAAGCCACAAGCAAATTCATAATTATTCCAGCAAATAAAACAGCTGCCTGAATGTATTTTGGTTTATTATTAAAACTTCGATTGTAATCATTAGATTTAACATCATCTTCTCCGTTATCAATATTTTGTCCAGGGAAATCATCTGCGCCTTGCCCATAAATTTTTACATAACCTCCAAGTGGCAACAGGTTGAAATTGTAAGTCGTTTCTCCTATTTTCTTACCGAAAAGCTTCGGCGGAAAACCAAAAGAAAACTCATCCACCCGTATCCCCGACTTTTTGGCAACAATAAAATGCCCAAATTCATGGGACACAACGAGCACAAGCAATATTATTATAAAGATTATTATTGACATAAATTTAATTTAACAAAGTAAATAATGAAAAAATTACGAGTAGGTGTGGGCGCGCCGGAGCGAGGAACGAGTGTAGAGGGATAAGCGAGTAATTTTTTTATTATTTACGTAGTGTTTTTAATTCATAATTTCAGTTTCTTTCTTATTAAATATGGCTTCGAGGTTACTATTGCCTTCGTCTACTGCTTTCTGAATATCTTCTTTGCCCCGTTTAACTTCATCTTCTGGTAAATCAGCTAATTTATCAATTTCATTTTGACGTTCCTTGCGGACACTAATACGTGCCTCTTCGAGTTTTTCTTTTAACACTTTTACAAGTTTCGAACGATTCTCAGTTGTTAGCATCGGGAAAATTACTCTAACTCCATCACTATCAGAAACGACTGATAAACCAAGATTTGCTGCTGAAATCGCGGATTCAATTCCTTTTATTTGATTTTTATCCCACGGAGCAATACGAAGAGTCTTTGGGTCCTCAATCGTAATTCCTGCGACATTCTTTATCGGCATATGGCTTCCATAGCTTTCCACCATAATACTATCAAGAACTATCGGCGTCGCCCTTCCGGTGTGCACCTGCCCGTATTCCTTACTCAACCATTCCTCAATCTTCTTTAATTCACTCTTAAAATTTTGTGTATTGTATGCCATTGTTTTTAAAGCAAAAAAATTATTTTATGAAAAAATGTCTGGCTCCTATTCCTCCCTCATCCAGTTTTTTCAGAATATTATTTTTGAAGCTCATTTTAATAATCTTGTAATCTTATTATATCACAAGTGCCAGATGTTCCAATATCATTTTAACTGATGCCCCGGGGGTGCTTAGGTACATACGAGCCTTTTGTAATTCTTCTAAAATAAATATAATATTTTTATCCTTTTTATCTTTTTTGAACTTTTGATGTAAATTCTTTTCAATTTCGTTTACAAATGAGGTCGCATAAAATCTGAGCTGTCCACTTGATTCTTCACTTTTATTTTCTTTGACCATTATCGCCACCTTATCAATTCTTTCTTTTGGTGTTGAAGCGATAAAACTAGCAACAAATTTTTCTAGTTCTTTGTTATCCAATTTTTCTGTTTTAACAATATGAACCCGGGAAAGAATCGTACCAGCGAGAATCGAAGCATCGGGAACAACAATGAAGAAGTGAGTATTGTCAGTTGGTTCCTCTATTATTTTTAAAAGCGTTTGCTCAGCTTCGCGATTGATAAACTTTGTAGCTATAATACAAATCTTTTTACTTTCTCCTGTTCCCTGTCTACTGTGCCAATCTTTTATTTCACCACTATCTTCTATTGTGAAAGATTCGTACTCCTGAAATAAAACATCACCACTTTCCATTTCAGCATCACCTCGCATTTTTAAAAACTCAAGGATTAAAGCCCCCGTTATTTTTGGTTCACCTTCTACAACATAACTATGATATAAGTTTTTTGGAAATAATTTTTCTAGGTTCATTATTAATTCGTAATTAGTAATTATTAATTACTTTATCATTGTACCTCAATTGGGTAAATATCGGAAAGCTCACCAGAATAATAAAATTCGTAGCCAAGGTCACCAAAAGTGTAATCCGTATTATTTACCTTTATAACTGTTCCACCCACACTTGGATTTTCTTTCGGTACTGAATAGTAAAAGCCAAGATTATACAAGGTAGAAAGTATTTCCGGTCGATTACTTATATCAAAACCAGCCTTTTGCCATTGTGCAATAATTTGTTTCATATATAATCCAGCGTACAAATAGGAATAATACGGATATTTAGCGTTTGTAATTCGATTCATCCTCTCAGTCTCAACATCTACTCCTTCCACATAATCAGCTACATGTTCCATCTCTGGACCAAGATAAAATGACGATTTACTATTTTTTAAATTATCTTCAATAATTCCTACCGTCTTAGGCTTGAGTCCTGCAATACCAAATGATGTATTTGATAGTGATGCCAATATTTTAAGCGGTTCAAAATAGCTTTTAAATGATTCACGTCGGCTACTAAAAAATCTAAACTGTTCTCCTATTACACAACTCAATATAAGTCGCGGTGATATTTCTGCATCACTAGCTGCTTTTTTAATTATGTCTTGATCTCGAGCAAATACTTCTTTCATAAGTGACCATTCTTCTGTATCAGCCCAAGCATAAGCTGATATCGGCATATTTAATACTTCAGTTTTATAAGTAGAATTTTTACAATCTTCTATCTCTTTATTGTATGAACCGATATTTTCAAAACGACGAGAAGCTGAATTTATCATTTTGCTTAATGTTTCATCACTTGCTCCTTTTGAGAGTGTCTTATAAATATTTACTGATGTAAGTGGTGCATATTTATTTAATATATTTATTTCACAAACAAATTCTAAATCACCACCTGAAGTATTTTTTGTAGTGGAATTATTATTTATATTAAAATACGAATTCCTCTCAGATATAGAACCCCGAACATTGAGCCAACCATATTGCATCGCTATATAGACGACAAAGAAAATAAAGCCAGCAATGGCAAATCCAAATAAAAAGATGCGAAATATATTTCGTTTAAATTTTTTAAAATTCATAATAATTATCTTTTACTTAAAATACTTTTTTTGTAAGTTTCTAGATGATTCAATGCCTCACCTGTACCTTTAGCGACACACAAAAGTGGCTCGTCCGCCACTCGTGCCTTAACTCCCGTTCTGCGATATACTAAATCAGCTAAATTTCTAAGTTGCGATGAACCTCCTGTCATAATAATACCATCATCAATAATATCAGCAGCTAGTTCTGGTGGTGTTTGAGATAAGACATCTTTCACGGCTCCAATCATAGTACGCAACTCTTTATCTATAGCTCTAACTATCTCATTGGTAGAAATCTGAGCTGTTCTTGGTAATCCCTGAATATAGTCCCGCCCCTTTATGGTAATAGTTAACTCTTCCTCAAGTGGAACAGCAGCACCAATTTTCATTTTAATAGCTTCCGCAGTTCTATCTCCAATAGCAAGATTAAAAGTTCTTTTTATATAATCTGTAATCGCTTGATCAATTTTATCTCCAGCACATTTTACAGAAGTTGATGCAACTATTCCACCAAGGGCAATAACAGCCACATCTGTTGTTCCTCCGCCAATATCCATGATCATATAACCTCGTGACTCTTGAATCGGAATTCCTGCTCCAATAGCTGCAAGAATTGGTTCTTTTACAACATAAGCATTTTTCGCTCCAGCTCTTATTGCTGCTTCAACAACAGCTCGACGTTCAGTCGAAGTAATACCAGCCGGAACGGAAACCATAACATCTGGTTTAAATAAATTATACTTGCCAAGAGTCTTACCGATAAAATATCGGAGCATTGCTTCAGTAACTCGATAATCAGCAATTACCCCATCTTTCATCGGGCGATAAACAATAATATTCTCAGGAGTTTTGCCTATCATACTCTTTGCTTCAATTCCAATTGCCAAAATAGTATTATCTTGTTCAGAAACTGCTACTACCGATGGTTCATTGAGAACAATCCCTTTGTTTGGAAGGTAAACTAGAGTATTTGCTGTACCTAAATCAATACCTAATTTTCTAGAAAATATAGCCATAAGTGTGATTGATTGTAGCACAAAATTTTCAATATTAAAATTTCCCACATGTCAGACATGTGGGAAATTTATTTTTCTTGGTATTTAAGCCATTCTATAATTTCACTATCAAAATTCTTAGTATTAGAAAAATAATTTGGAAAATCTTCTAAGTTCAAGATTTTATTTTCTAAACGAGAAAATTTCTTATAATCAAGATAACTACTATATTTATATTTATTTAAAAATACTAATGATTGTTGGATATCTTTTATTCCTTCAATTTTCCAATTCTTTTGGATTAGTTTGATCGGGTTCAAATGAATATATGAGAATAAATATCTGGCTTGATTATCTTTCTCAATATGAACAGATTTAAATGGTCCTTCAAATAAACTTCCTGTTCTATTATATTTTGTATTAAAATATTTTACATAAGCAGTTAATAGCTTCCTTATAAACTCAGAAATAGCATTTTTATATTTGTTGCTTCCTACCCACATGTCAGACATGTGGGGATTTATAATTATATAGAGATGAAAATGGTTTGGCATTAAAACCCAAGCCCCAATCGAAACTATACGTTCATCTCTTTCAAAATCAAAAGCATTAATTTTCAAGCTAACAATATTATCTCTAAATTTAAAATTTATTTTTGAGTTACAAATATACAGCAATTTTTGAAAATGCTTATAATCAGAATCATCTAAAAATATTCTCTGTTTACTATTCCCTCTATTGTATATGTGATAGTATTCACCTTTAACAAAGGGTATTTTCCTGATAGCCATTTGTTCAGTATACCACATTTTCCCACATGTCTGACATGTGGGAAATATTTTGTTTCAATATGCTACGATATGAATATGTATCCCGTTAGAAGCCGCGGTCACGGTTTTTATTTTAAGGGATAAATTAATTATTTAATCTTCTAGCAGGTATTTAGATTTCGAAATGTGATCATACAGATCGCGACCTGCTTCTAATGGGATGTATATTGCTACTGTTATTCCAATACAGAAAGGGCCCCAGAAAGAATATCTTTCTTATTTTTCTGCAATTGATATACCTCTCGGAAGTATTGTCTCTATCCCCGTTAGAACTAGAACGTTAGATGCAATTGTCATAAACATAGAGGAAGCCCGCAATATAAAGTCTGATATAAAAAATGCCGACTATCAATTAAAAAAAATAATTAAAATTAGAGGTTATTCACCTTTTAATAAAAATTTTTATATTGCTTGTCAAAAAATGAAAGATTATACTATTAGTAATAGTGGTGCTATTATAAAATCTCTTCTACCCTCCATTTTTATTGAAAATATTCAAAAATTAAAAGATGCAACTACAAATGAATCAACAGAAACAATTAAAAATATAAAACATGAAAAATTAATTTTTCAGGCTACACTAACAGACCGTTTAGCTTTCTATCGTACTCTTATCAGAGAAGCTTTTGCAAAAAAAGAATCAGTATTTTTATGTGTTCCAACTCATTTCGATATAGAATATTTCACGAAAGAATTAACTAGGGGGATTGAACAATATGTTTTTGCTTTTCACACCGACATGTCTTCAAAAATTTTAATTGAAAAATATAATTCGGTAATTAAGGAAAACCATCCGATTCTTATTATTGGCACAGGAATATTTTTATCTATACCACGTCACGATATTAAAACCATTATTCTTGAGCATGAAAGTTCAGATGTGTATAAACAAATATTTAGACCATATATCGATATTCGAAGTTTTTCTGAAATTTTATCTTCTATCCAAAAAATTAAATTAATTTTTGGAGATACACTTCTTCGTCCAGAAACATTGTATCGTCATGATCAAGGTGAATTTGGAGAAATTTCTTCGCCTCTATATCGCCTCCCTCAAACTGAACGTCAAATTGTTGTCGACACGAGAGAAGAAGTTGATGAGAAAGGCAAAAAAACATTTACAACAATATCCAAATCTACCAAGAAAATGATAGATAGTGCTACGGCAAACAATAAATCAGTTTTTTTATTTTCTGTTCGTAAAGGCTTAGCCCCCATCACAGTTTGTAGTGATTGTGGATACACTCTTTTGTGTCCGTCTTGTTCAACTCCAATAGTGTTATACGGAACAAAACAAATTACAGCCACTAAATCTACTACTCCAAGAATCTTCATGTGTAATAAATGCGGACGTAAAGAAAAAACAGAAGTTTCGTGTCCCAATTGCAATAGTTGGAATCTCACCCCACTTGGAGTTGGGACAGATAGGGTTTATGAGGAAATAAGGAGCTTATATCCAAAAATCAAAATTATCCAGATAGACAAAGAAGCAACCGCAACAGCAAAAGAGGCAAAAAATGCAATTATAGAATTTAATAAAAACCCTGGAAGTATTCTAATAGGAACAGAAATGGTTTTCTCATATTTAGAGAATCCAGTTGATTCAAGTGCGGTGATTTCTCTAGATGGATTATTTTCAATACCTAGTTTTAATATTACTCAAAAGATTTTACATATAATCGAAAAGTTACATTCTATCACTTTATCAAATCTTATAATTCAAACTAGGATACCTGAGAATAAAATCCTTCAATACATATTGAATGGCAACGTTTTACCTTTATGTCGAGAAGATTTAGTAGAGAGAAAAGACTTTGGCTACCCTCCATTTAAGAGACTTATTAAAATAACCTTTGAGGGCACAGCAGGAGATACAGAGAAGGCAAGAAATTTTATTGAAAAAGTACTTGGTAATTATGAGCCACAGATATTTAGTGCTTTCATTAGTCGAATCAAAGGCCAATATATAACCAACACTGTCATAAAAGTTGACCCACAAATTTGGCCATTACCAGCCGATGAAAAGCATATTGTCGATGAAGACCTACACCAAACTCTTTCAAGACTTCCTCCATCCTTTTCTATTAATGTTGATCCAGAAGATTTACTTTAGAATATCAAAATAAAAAACCATTCTTCTGACCTGCATCTTCATGTTTGCTTTTTTTTGATATTATGTTATAGTGAGCGAAATAAATCCCTTAAACATATAAAATGAAAAAGCTACAGATACTTCTTTTTTTGATTTTGTTGCTACCAATAACAGTGGCATGTGAAGAACTACTAAATAATGAAGATACCCCTGAAACTATTATCGTTAAGATTGTGAGCGTCAGAGGTGGCAGAGTTGAATTTGCTATTCCTGTAAAAAAGGAAGAAGCAAAAGATACTATCGCCGGATGGTTCAATTATCTTGAACTTGACCAGAATACTACAGCGTCAGGTAAAACTTTTCTCAAATTATTTATTGATGAAATAGTAAAAGATGATTCGATAACTATCCTTTATGGAAAAACTGCCGTAATATTATTCTATCCCGACAATTATCATACAATGTCAGGAAAAGTTAATGACAAGGAGTTTGAATCAACCTTCTACCCTTTAATTAGGGTCAAAGAAAATTTAAAAATAAGTGTTGAGTTCGACACTTTAATCGCCGGGAAATAACCCGGCTTTTTTCTTGCTTTAACTATGAGCATATGTTAATATGTTTTCACTATGATAACAGTAATAGAAGTAAAGAAAAACGCGAATGAGAGCAATATGAATCTTGTCCGACGATTCACTCGCAAGGTGCAAGAATCTGGCATTATTCAGAAAGTCAAAAGTAAGCGCTACAATGAAAGAGCTGAATCTAAGGTTAAAGTCAAGGTTGCAACTCTTAAACGTTTAGCTCGCAGAAAAGCAAAGGAGAAACTTTTCAAACTAGGTAAAGAAGACAAAACCCTTAAAAAGAAAGGCCATAAATAATTATTATGTTAGTTAATGGTTTCTGTACTATTTCAAATAAATCAAAAGGGCATCTTCCACGATGCCCTTTTGTGTCTATAAAAAATATGATTCTGGGTGATAAATTTGAACTCAGTCTGAGTTTATTAACACCAAGAGAGCAGAAAAAGATAAATCTAAAGTATCGTGGTAGAAATGAAACAACAAACATTCTATCTTTCCCTCTTTCTGAAACTTCAGGTGAAATTACCATCGACCCCATAAAATTAAAGAGGGATGCTCCCCTTTTTGACATGACTTATCAAAAATTTTTTACCTATCTATTTATTCACGGTTGCTTGCATTTGAAAGGTTTCGAACATAGTAGTATAATGGAGAAAGAAGAAAAGAAATATCTCAAGATTTTTTGTTAGTATTTCTTTTTCTACCTTACTAATATGCTAAAAAATAATTACACTTGTGGTATAGATATAGGAACAAGCTCTACAAAAGTTGTAGTGATGGGTTTTGATAAAAGCAAAAAGGAGCCAACAATCCTTGCTACTGGCATATCTGAAACAAAAGGAATGCGTTTTGGTTATATTACAAACGTAGATGCAGTTTCCTTAAGTATTCAAAAAGCAGTCAAGCAAGCTGAAAACGTTTTAGGCACAAAAATACACCGAGCTTATATATCCCTAGGTGGAGTTAATCTTTGTTCTATTATATCAACTGGTTCAGTTATTATTTCAAAAGCAAATCAAGAAATAACTAATATTGACGTTGAAAAAGTTATAGCCAATAGTGAAGAAAATCTAGACATATTAAATAAAAAAATAATCCATACTATTCCTATTGGATACAAACTAGATGGTAAAGATATATACGCAAGACCTGAAGGATTAAAGGGTATTAAACTTGAAGTAAAAACTCTTTTTATTGTTTCTCTCAAACAAAATATTGAGGACATCAATACTGCATTCGCACTTGCAAAAATAGACATCGAGGAAATAACTGCTTCTCCAATTATAACGAGTAATGTTCTCCTAAATAGCAAACAAAAAATTGCTGGGTGTGTACTTGTAGACATCGGAGCTGAAACTGTCGAATCAGTAGTCTTCGAAAATAATTTGCCCATCTCAGTTTCAGTTTTTCCCATCGGAAGTATGGATATTACCAAAGATATAGCCCTCGGATTAAAGATTTCTCTTGAGGAAGCAGAGAGTATAAAACTTGGAAGTGTAATTGGAGGAGATTATTCTAAGAAAAAAGTTGATGAAATTATTGAAGCCAGACTAGATGATATATTTGAGCTCGTAGAGAACCAATTAAAGCGACTCAAACGAAATGAACTTCTCCCTGCTGGAATAATAATTACTGGTGGGGGTTCATTTGCCAATAACATTGCTGATATTGCTCGTAATCAATTAAAACTTCCAACAAGAGTCGGCCCAATCGATAATTCTCTAAATACTAAATTCAAAGTTCGTGATAATTCTTGGTATACTGCCCTCGGTTTAGCATTGTCAGAGAACAATGAATTTTCAAGTGACCAATCAAACAGTTCTATTCGTGGAAATGTCAAAGAAGTAAAAAGTTTTTTTAAATCTATCTTGTCTCAACTTCTTCCTTAATATATAAGAAGACGGATATTTCATTTGTCAAATGTTTCCTTTTTTATAATTTCTGCTATTATGTACTTACACAAAAAATTATTATTAATGAAAGACTTAAGTCTCACAAATATATGCCTAAATTAAACCCAGACATCGAATCATTCGCAAGAATTAAGGTTATTGGAATTGGTGGGTCAGGAAAAAATGCCCTCAATCATATGATTAATTCTAAGGTTAAAGGAGTCGAGTTCATTGTTATGAACACTGACACCCAAGACCTTCATAATTCTTTGGCTGAAAAGAAAGTTCACCTCGGAAAGAATCTTACTCATGGATTAGGCGCAGGTATGAACCCTGAAGTTGGCCGTCGTGCTGCCGAAGAAACAAAAGCAGAAATACAAGATGTTATTAAAGGATCAGATATGGTCTTTATTGCTTGTGGTATGGGTGGAGGAACGGGAACAGGTGCTGCTCCAATCGTTGCTCAAGCTGCAAAAGAACAAGGAATTCTTACTGTCGCAGTTGTAACTAAACCATTTTCTTTCGAAGGAAATCAAAGAATGAAAATCGCTGACCAAGGACTTGCTGAACTTGAAAAAGAAGTTGATGCTATTTTAATTATACCAAATGATAGACTAATCGTTATATCAGGTAAAGAAGTTGGATTCCGACAAGCTTTCGCAATGTGCGATGAAGTTCTCAAACAAGCAGTTGAGGGAATATCTGAATTAATTACTACTCCAGGAATGATAAATGTGGACTTCGCTGATATTAAATCTGTCATGTCAGACGCTGGAAGCGCTCTTATGGGAATAGGTATTGCAGCAGGTGAAGGACGAGCGGAAAAAGCAGCTTTGGCTGCAATTAATTCCCCTCTTCTTGATCTTTCTATATCAGGAGCTCACGGAGTATTGTTTGCAATCTCAGGTGGAGACGATCTAACAATTCATGAAATACAAGATGCTGCAAAGATCATTACTGAATCTATCGACAAAGATGCGAAAGTAATATTTGGAACGATTAAAGATGAGAAACTTAAAAAAGGAGAAATAAAAGTTACTGTTATCGCTACAGGATTTCCTACTGATATGCCAAAGCGTTCTCTTTTCCAATTAGGGCAAATGAAGCCAGCTGAACAAACTGTTACAAATTCTACAAAAGAAGAAGTTTTACAAGCAGCAACAGTCAAAGAACAACCAAAGAATCCTTCATCTGACTACATAAAGAAACCAGAAAAGATTGAAGATGATTTATTCATCGATGACACAGATGATTGGAGTACTGTTCCAGCATTCTTAAGACGAAACAAGAAATAGATAGGTTCTAGTTTTTAGGTGCTAGAATAGTATTCTGAAAAATTAAACTCATATGGAACTAAAAAATAAAGTAGTGGTTATTACCGGAGGAACAAAAGGGCTTGGAAAAGCTTTAGCTATTTCCTTTTATAAAAATAACGCAAAAGTCGTTGTTTGTGCTAGAAAAGAAGAAGGGTTTAAAAGTTTACCAAGTGATATTCTAAGAATAAAAGCAGATGTTGTAAAAGAAAATGAAGTAAATAATTTAGCAGAAAAAGTTATAACCAAATTTGGGAAAATTGATATTTGGATAAATAATGCTGGAATTTGGCTTCCTCGTGTCCCTATAGAAGAAGTTGATTGGAAAAGAACTCATGATCTTTTTGAAGTTAATTTTTTTGGAACTGTATATGGATCTAAAACGGCACTTATCCAAATGAAAAAACAGAATTTTGGAGCAATAGTAAATATTCTTTCTACTACAATTTTAGACTTAAGACCAAATTCTTCAGCTTATAGATCGAGTAAATATGCTGTTTTAGGATTTACGAAAACTTTAAAAATTGAATTGGAAAATACAAATGTGAAAGTATTTTCTGTTTACCCAGGGGGGATGCAAACTAATTTTTTTGATGAAAATAAACCAGATAATTTTAATGAATACATGGACCCGAGTTTTGTCGCAAATAAAATTTTAGAAAATCTAAAAAAAGAATCCCCAAAAGAAGAATTAATTATAAAAAGACCTGTAAAACAATAGCTGAATCTGTGATAAAATCATACAAAGATTTGATTGTTTGGCAAAAATGGTATGAGCTAGTTAAACAAGTTTACAAAATCACATTTAATTTTCTGCAGTCTGAAATATTTGACTCTTTGTGCTATTATTAATAAATTAGGGCCTAGAAATAAAAAACTAGAACCTAGAACCTTATTACTAAAACCTATTATTTATGCACGATTTAATTATATTAGGTGCGGGACCAGCTGGCACAGCCGCCGCTGTCTACGCCGCCCGCAAACAACTTAAAACTGCTATTATTACCAGCGAATTCGGCGGCCAATCGACCGTCTCTGAAAAGATATATAACTGGATAGGAACTCCTGAGATATCAGGTCACGATTTAGGTGAAAGCTTTAAAAAGCATATCCTTTATTACAAGGGCCCATTTTTAGATATTATTGAAGGAGAAAAAGTTTCTGATGTAAAAAAAGATAATGATATAGTGAAAGTTATAGCTGAATCAGGAAAAACTTTTGAAAGTCGTGCTTTAATAATCGCGACAGGTAGTGGTCGTCGTAAATTAGAAGCTGTAAATTCAGATAAATACGAAAACAAAGGTATCACCTATTGTGCTTCATGTGACGGACCAATGTTTGCTGATCAAGATGTTATAGTTGTTGGTGGTGGCAATGCTGCATTTGAAACATCAGCTCAGCTTCTTGCATATTGTAAGAGTGTCACCCTGGTACATCGTAGCCTTACTTTTAGAGCAGATGAGATTACTGTTAAGAAAATTTATGAAAATACTAAATTCAAAGCCATAACTAATGCTGAAATATTAAGAGTAGACGGAGAGCAATTTGTAAATTCTCTAACTTATAAAAATAAAATTACTGGTGAAGAAGCGACTCTCCCTACCGCTGGTATATTCGTCGAGATTGGGCAAATACCAAATGTCGATTTCGTCAAAAATTTAGTCAAAATTGATGAATTCAATAAAATTGTCGTTGATCCAATGTCACAAATGACTTCTATCCCCGGTATTTGGGCCGCTGGTGACTGTACCAACTGCAAATATCATCAAAATAGCATAGCTACTGGCGACGCCGTCAAAGCCCTTGAAGATGCTTACCTTTGGATACATAAGAATAAATGATACGAAATAAAAATGTTCTCGAGCGAACCCTTGCGCAGCGCGACGGCGCGAGCAGAGCAAATTTTCAGCAGAAAATTATGTGTGGTAAGTCCGAGAATATTTTTGTGAAGTATTATTTTTTTGTTTAAAGATTTTGATTCGCGAGAATTCCTTCGAGAATTTCAAGTTCTTGTTTTGAGTTTGGTTGGAATCCTTCTATTATATTTTTTGTTGGCACAGCTTCTACTTTATGCCCTTCCTCAAATGCTAAGTGTACCAGACTTGTCAAATAATATTCCTTTGCAGCATTATCATCTTTAATTTTATTTATATTCTCCCAGAGCCACTTCGCATCGAAGGCATATATAGCTGGATTAATTTCTGTAATTTCCTTTTGTTTATCTGTTGCATCTTTAAATTCTACTATTCCAGTAACTCTTCCTTCTTTATTTCTTATTATTCTTCCTAAATGATAAATACCCGAACGCCAGTCTTTAAAATCTGGAAGAACAACTGTTCCTAGTGTTATTTTCGCTTTTGTTTCTTTATGGACTTTCAAAATACTTTCAATTGACTCTTTTGAGACAAGGGGCTGATCTCCCGATAAGACAAAAATTATATCACTATCATCGTGAACTCTATCTTTTGCCGACATAACAGCATGTCCAGTACCAAGTTGTTCATCTTGATGAGCATAATTAAAATTTTCTCCTAGGACCTCGAACATACGCTCCTTTTTATGCCCGACAACAATGACGGGTGGAATTGGCAGATTTAATTTATTTACAGTTTCTAAAATATGATGAATAAAAGTCTTACCCCGAAGCATTGCAAGTGCCTTCGGTTCATCTGACTCCATTCTTTTTCCTTTTCCTGCAGCTAAAATTATTATTTGTGTTTTCATAAATTAATTATTGTTAAGTGATAGAGGACTCTCGCCCTACGGTCGCTGGTGCTTTTCAATTCGCAAAGCGAATAATGAAAAGCCTTTCTCGTCCTCTACGCAAGCAAAGCAGTTTGCTTGCTATCGCGTAAAAAAATTACTAACGTAATTTTTTGTGCGCGATAGAGGACTCGAACCTCTGACCCTCCCCACGTCAAGGGGATGCTCTACCAACTGAGCTAACCGCGCATTATATTCAAAACATAAATTACATATTTAACACTAAACTTTTAACTTCGTTACCTACCAAAACAGCATAACCGCGCATTATATTCAAAACATAAATTACATATTTAACACTAAACTTTTAACTTCGTTACCTACCAAAACAGCATAACCGCGCAATAATTTCTGCCGCTTTTTCCTAATCCCGTAAGAAGCGGAGGGTACAAGATTTGAACTTGTGATCCCCTTACGAGGATTCCACTTTTCGAAAGTGGTGCATTAAACCTCTCTGCCAACCCTCCGCTTCGTACGGGACGAAACGGTGTCTTCAACCCCTTCCTTATATCCTGTTCGCCTTCTCTCACATCGGATATTTCCGGTATTAACCGGAACCTGACGAAATATAAAGCAGTTTATATTTCATAGCCACACTTCCGCTTTGTGCGGGACGAGGTGGTGCATTAAACCTTTCCCTTATAGCTTGTTCACTTTCGTTCACATTCGCTATTTCTGATAATAATCAGAACCAGATGAAATGTAAAGCAGTTTACATTTCTCTGCCAACCCTTCCAATAAACTTTCAGATTATATATAATAAATCTATAATTATCAAGCCGGTTGAAATTAATCGAATAAACTTTTCCCCGTCATTTCAATCGGTTTTTTTATCCCATATAATTCCAATACCGTCGGTGCCACATCAGCAAGAGTCCCTTTGTGTAATAACTTTGTTGTATCGGTGACAATAAATGGAACAAGGCTTGTAGTGTGAGAAGTATGGCGTGCCCCAGTTACTGGATCGATATTTATTTCTGCATTTCCATGGTCTGCGGTGATACAAGCTATACCACCTTTTGAATGTAATTTATCAATTACCCTTCCTAATTCCTTATCTACTTCTTCAACTGCTTCTACAATAGACACAACATTCGCAGTATGTCCCACCATATCAGCATTGGCAAAATTTATGAAAATAAAATCAGTCCCTCTTTTTATTTGCTCTATTGCCTCATCAGCTACACCTTGCGCTGACATTTTTGGAGCCAGATCGTAAGTTAATACTCCCTTAGGGCTTTGGACAAGAATATCTTCCTCTCCCTCATATGGTTTTTCTTCACCACAATTTATAAAATATGTAGCATGAGCAAATTTTTCTGTTTCAGCAATATGTGTTTGAGTCATATTATTTTCACTTATTACTTTTCCTAATGTAGTTAATGATTTAAATGGTGGAAAAGCTATTGGACAATTATATTCTTTCCCATAATCTGTCATTGTAACAAGATGAATATTATTATTCACGGACCTTTCTATTATCTTACTTGTAAGCATTCTCATCCTATCTGCCCGGAAATTAAATAAAAAGAATCCATCATTTTTGTTTAAAGTAAAAGTTTTCCCTTCCTTATTTAGACAAACAAATGGTTTTAAATATTCATCAGATTCATTTGTATTTTCTTTATATAAATTCTCGATGTATAAGGATGGTTTAATATTGCAAACTGTCCCCTTACCATCAAATATGACTTCTTCTGCTTTGGCTAAACGCTCCCATCTTTTATCTCTATCCATAGCATAGAGTCGTCCTGAAACTGAAGCTATCTCGCCCACTCCAAGCTTCACTAAAAAATTCTCCAATTCCTTTATATATAGAGCTCCAGCTTGTGGAGGGGTATCACGTCCATCAGTAATAACATGAATAGCAATTTTTTTAATTCCAAAATCCTTAGCTATTTCAAGGAAAGCAAATAAATGAGACATATGGCTATGTACTCCACCAGGAGAAACTAATCCCGCAACATGCAAGGTCGAATTATTTTTTAAAACATATTTAAATAAATCATTAAAGACAGAATTATTATTAAATTCTCCAGATGCGACTGATTTATTTATCCTTACAAGATCCTGGTCAAGAACTCTTCCTGCCCCTAATGTCATGTGCCCTACTTCACTATTTCCCATTTGTCCTTCAGGCAAACCAACAGCCGGACCAGAAGCTTCAAGTGTAGTATGCGAATATTTATCCCATAAATTATCAAAAATAGGTTTCTTCGCCTCAGCTATAGCATTATTTTTCGTTTCTTCCCTATACCCCCAACCATCAAGCACAATCAAGGCAATTTGTTTTTTTGACATATATTAAGTATAACAAAATTTATAAATTAGTGATAGTTAGTTCAACAAGTAAGTGCAACACTTCGATATAATAGAAGTGTTGCACTTGCTTGTTGAACTAACTCCCTAGGGTTGTTTAGTAATTAGAACTGGATTATGAAGAAAAAAGATTATTGAATACCCTTTTCTTGAGGTGAAGATAAAATCAAGTATATTTCTTCTTGGGTAAGATATTGAGCAATATATTTTCCTCCATTTCTTTCTATCTGTTTTGAAAATGCTCTCATATGATTACGGGAACCTCTCTCAAGATTATCATAGACCACTTTTATATCTTGATTATCTGTTTTTAAATAATGATTCTTCAAATCTTTAATATCTAAATCTTCAATCGTCGCCCCAACTTGTAGTGCATCCAAAAGTGAAATATTACCTTTTTCAACAAGTTTTTTATAAAGATCGGTAAATTCTTTATTGGTAAATACTCCCACAGATGAATCTTTAACAGGGTCTTCTAGTTTATATCTTTCAATTAGGTATTTTACTGCCTCTGTGTGAGTTAACTCACTTTTAGATATATTTTGAAATACATTTAATTTCCATTTGTTATATAAAGTAATATATACATCATGCGCTAATTTCTCTTCTTCTCTCATCGTTAATAAACCATTTATCTCATCTGCATTTAATTCTTCAACGGGTAAATTAGCTACATGATTACCAGCAACTATAAAATCGCTAGAATCTACTACATATTCTTCTGATTTAACAGAACTATTTTTGTTATAAATAAAATAAACAATTCCAACAATAAACAAAACAACCATCACTATATAAATATTTTTTTTCATAAATTTATTATATCAGATTCCAAATCATTTAAATATCCTATTGGGTTGTAGAATAATAACATTACAAAATAATGTTTAAAAATTTGTGAGGGTTCTTGTGATAGAACCAAATAGAGTCCTTACCTTGTAATGTTATTCCTAATATTTTTATTATAACATTTTTACCCTTATCGTGAATATTAATTAAAATTTAATTTTTTTATTTCTTCTAACAAACTTGGCGCATGTTTAATTTTTGGATTATTTTTTTTTGAAGCATATGTTGTAAATTCTTTCCCAGAAGTAGCTTCGTCAATCATTATTTTTTCTATAAGCCATCCTTTATTATTTTTACCTATACAATATGCAATTTTGCTATCAGGATCCTTATCATCAATAATTGTTTTCTTCGTTACAAAACTAATATCAATAGGATTTTTCCAAAACCAAATTGATAATATTATTGCAAAAAGTGACAATGAAAGAGAAATTATTTCCACAATAATCAAATAATTATATTACTAATATTTATTGATAAAAATTAACCATATTTATATATTTCATTTTAAATTGTCATTTAACACTATTTGATCTTCTATCATTTTTTAGTTCATTATCATCCAGTAGTAATTTTCGTCCACCACTACCACCGTGAGCATCTTCTCGTACAAAAATTTCGTGCGATTTTTTTGTGATTTTCATAAATTTATAATTTAACTTTTAAAATTTTTAATCAAAATATCTAGACCTTCATCTAGCAATTCTTGTGAAATTGTAAGTGGTGGCATAATTTGCATATTATCTCCACTCCCTACAACAACATGAAGTCCATCAGCAAAACATGCTTTTTGAATTCTTTTACATGTTTCTGCATCTTTGAATTGTAATCCTATTTCTAATCCCATCCCTCGTACCTCAACTACAATATCTCCAACGTAAGCTTTTAATTTCTCTCTTATATAAATTCCTTTCTTTTCTGCCATTTCCCAAGTTTTATCTCTTAAATTAATTTGAAGTGTTTTTAAAGAAACAGCACATGCTATTGGAGTCCAACCAAACGTAGAAATCAACATTGCTTCTGAAAAAGCTTTTTCAAATATTTCAGATTTCCCCACAACTGCACCAATAGCAGAAGCACCATTAGATATTCCCTTGGCAAATATAATCATATCAGGAGTTACATTTTCATGTTGTATACCAAAAAGTTTTCCTGTTCTTGAAAAACCAGTTCCAACTTCATCAACAATAAGTAATGTGCCATATTTTGAAGTAAGTTCACGAAGTTTTGTTAGAAACCCAGGATACGCAATAAGTGTTGAACCCCAGCCTGTTATAATTCCTGGTTCTGTAACTACTGCAGCGATATCTTTTTTTGAAAGCAGTTCTTCAAAATCTGATAGGAATTTATTGAAATCTTCTTCGCTTATTTTATTGTTTGGAAATGGGATGGGTTCAATTTCTGGAACTAACGGTTGAAGTTTTTTATGTGAATCTTTTGAATACCCAATAGCAAGTGAAGCAAATAACTGTCCGTGATAATGGGAATTAAAACCAATAATTCTTTTTCTTTCTGTGTAAACACGAGCAACTTTGATTGCAACCTCTATTGATTCTGTACCACTTGTTTCTTTGATACATGCGTCTAGTCCTTCTGGTAATGCTTCTGTTAGAGCTTTAGCATATTCTTCCTGGATTGGATCAGAACCCCAAAGAAGACCTTGAACATTTTTCTTTGTTTGTTTAATTATTGCTTCGTTGATTTCTGGGTTATTCCATCCTAGATTTGTCACGTTCCAAGCTGATGAAAAATCTATATATCTTTTTCCATCTCTATCCCAAATTAAAGAACCTTCCGCTTTTGAAATAGGGAGGTATTCATATTTTCCTTTAAAATCTCGATAGACAATACTGTTTTCAATCATAGTCAAAGTATATCAGATTATTATCTAAATTTTAAGCTTTCAAATTTTTAGCCTTTTCGAGAGCCCGAACTAACTTTCTAATTGTTGGAACCTACAGAGACCGCGAGTACGCTTATCGAACCTTACAGTAAATGTTATGCTTCGCATTCATAAATAATGTGATCATGAGTTACTAAGTAAAATTTTTCGCAAACTCAAATTGTACGTAAGTACTCGCGACCCCAGCTCGGCAATCCGCAAGCTTGCGGATTATGCCTGCGCTTTCACAAAGCTAAAAACCTGCTGTAGTAGCAGGTTTTTTACGCTTGGTGACCCTACCGGGAATCGAACCCGGATTACCGGCTTGAAAAGCCGATGTCCTAACCGTTAGACGATAAGGCCAAATATTATATTTTAGATTTCATTTTACACCAACTTACTTTACAAACACATCGGCTTTACTATATTTTAAAAGCCTTATCTTATTGTCTCATAAATATCGACAATTCCTTCATTCTTCAGGACCAGACAAAAAGTTAAGAAGTTTACTTTTTGTTCCAATAACCGTTAGACGATAAGGCCAAATATTTAATTTTAACTCACCTTCAAACAGTATATAATTCATTTCGGCTTTAGAAGCCGATGTCCGCTATCTTCTAATTGACTATAAGGACAAAATAAAACTTAATTAGTATAGCATTTATAGTTAAAAAATCAAATTCTTGTATAAGTCCACCCATTTTTGCACTCTTCGGGTAGATTAATCTTGTAATGATTTGATTGTATCATAAACTGTAAAGGAGAGTATTTGTTTTTAAAAGCAGTATGAACTCTCTTCTCATTGTAAAAGGTAAGATAATCAGCGAATTTCTTGTTAAAGAGAGTAATATCATTAAAGAGTAGATTAACATTGTAATCAATAAATTCTTCTTGTAGAGTACGATTTAGACGCTCACAGTGAGCATTCATTTTAGGGGTTCTAGGATATGTATGGAAATGAACAATGCTTTTCTTTCCAGTTAATGAAGAAAAGTATTTTTTAAACTCACTTCCATTGTCTGAAAGAACATGTTTAATTTCATATGGAAACATCATTGATATTAGATGAAGAAAATGAGCCATAGTATTTGAAGCATGAGATTTAGTTCCTAGAGCAAATGCTATTCGTGTAAAAAGATCAATCGCAACTATGATATACATTCTTTGTCCATTCCTTTGTTTCTCAATGGTATCAAATGCAATACAATGACCTGGGTAAAGTGCTTTAAAATCCTTTGGTTTTCTTAATGCTTTGTTTCTGTTAACTTTTCTAATCTTTCCAAAATGAGATACTTTTTGAGGAAAGATTCTAAGTCCTCCCATGTCTTTCATTAAACGGCCGATAGTACTAACTCGAGGACATACAAGACCATATGCATCACAGAAATCATGTAGTAATGGATATATTTTTTCTTTACCTAGATTATGATGGTCTGTTCTTAATATTCTAATTTCTTCCAGAATACGAGAATCCCATATTCTTTTTCTCTTGTTCTTTGGGGTCTTCTTAATTGGATTTAATGATTCCAATTTGCCTCCACCTTTTCTTAACTTCTCTTGCCACAAGAAAAGTATCCTTCTCTTAATATTAAAAGCTTCTGTTGTTGCAGAAGTACCGTGCTTCTCCCAGAAAGCAATGATTTGACATCTCTTTTTTGCTTCTTCTGTAATCATATACCGAAAGCGTATCACACGCTCCCACATTGTTATGAATCCTTTTGTTCCCCGAAATCTATTAAATTGCCTCATTTATTTAAGAACCTAAAGAGTGCAATATGTATCTGAACTTAGACAATTCTTTGGAAAAAGTCCTTAAAATATAAGGATTTTGTTCTGAATTTGAGCTTGACAAATGGCATTATTGTGTGATATAATACTACAAAATTAGAATCTTTGACAAAAATGTTATTAATTATATTGATTTGTTTATTTTAGGAGCTAAATCCCCTTTTTTCTTTGGCTTTTTAAATAAACAAATCAAATATATATATATATTAACTAAAATTACGGAGGAATAAAAATGAAAAAAAATCTAGTTGATCTTCTAATTGATCTTTGGAAGATCATGAAAGAACATGTGCAAGGAAGTATCATAACTATTTTAACTATTACCGATATTGTATTGGCATTAATAGGAATACAAATATGGATTTTTAACGTAGGAGTGGTGCTCCTTTCAATTGGAATAGCGCATATAATACTTTCCTTAGGGAAGGTAAATTTTAACGAAATTGCTTACATGTTTTTTTGGGGTCGTCCAATCAAACCTTTAAAACAAGGACCATACATTGCCATGTTAGGACTTTTCCAAGTTGAAAAAGAACTTCGGACATATTACCAGGATGAATTACCTGGTGAACCTGAACAAATTTATACAGGTGACGGTCAAACTCCAAAAGGAATGTTTTTGCCAATAAGGATAAAATTTGGCCAGCCTGATCCAGCACTTGTGGATGACCCATACAACCAACCTATGGTTGTAGAGGTTACTCCAGTCGTTCAATGGTATGTTGTCGATAGATATAAGTTTGGCTCAACAATAGGTGATGTTCCTAAATGCAAAAAAAGCCTCGCTGATAAGGCGATTGAGGTTCTGAATGATCGCTGTGCTAAAATATCCCCCGCAAAAGCACTTCTAGAGCTTGATGATATTAGTAACAAATATCAGGAAAAACTCAGAACAGAAACAGCAGCTTGGGGTATAGAGATTCAAAATGCTTTTGTTAAACCATTTAACTTTAGCCACAAATTGAATATCGCTGTTATCGGTGTTGCAACTGCAACTCAAGATGCCAAAAAAACAATAATTGATGCCGAGGCTAGCAAAACAGCTGGGGTTAAAAATGGTGAAATGAAATCACAGGTCGAAGGTCTTATACTTGCCGTACAAAGACTAAACATCGATGAACTTGGAAAATTGTGTAAAGGAAACGAAGGAGCTCAATTTGCTCTTTGGCTACAAACATTGCAGAAAACATATGAAAATGCAAATTACAGCTTGATTCCAGGAAGTGAATTATTTACAGCCGTAGGAGGCCTTCAGGAAATGTTGAAAAAATTAAACATTAATATTGGAGGAAAATAATTATGGTAGAAAGTATAATCGCAGGAACTTTAATTATCATACTAGCCATAATTGCAAAAATATGGATGGGAAGAGAAAAGAAACCTGTAAAAGAAAAAGATTCGGGACAACTGAATCAAAACACGCAGGCAGCCGCTGGGGGAACTCAGCCAGGACAGCAACCGGTTCAGCAACAACCTGCTGCACCAGCACATGGGGCATCCACAACACATGCATCAGCAAGTGCACACGATGGACATAGTACAAGGAAATCATCTCCATGGTTTCTGAATACTATCGGAGTACTCGTTCTTATTGTGTTTGCATGTATTATTGGATACTGGATATCGTCTCTTGTACCAAAGGTAAAGCATTTCTTTGCCGATGAACCCAAGAAGACATATTCAATAACGACTCCAGTCTTTGATCCTTCAAAACCATACTGGAAAATTCCAGTTAAATTTGGGGACGAATTCGAAAGTTTTGAATTTATCGACGGAGGAAATGTTAATTTTTTCTTTTTTGAAGCAACATGTGATTACTGTGCAACAGACAGTGAATGGAGCTTTGGAAAAGATGGTATATGTGGTCTTGCCGGGAAAGATATCATACTTCCTCCTGGAAGATATTACAGTAATTATTGGTCCTTCCGTGCATCAAAGCATGGGCAGAAAGGGACATTAGTAATATACTGTCAAAGAAAATAAAACGTGCCCTGAAGATTTATCTTCGGGGCATTATTTTTTAGTCAAAACCAAAAGGCAGGAAGCAACGCTTCCTGCCTTTTAATCTATATATTTTAATTTTGAACTTACAAATGATATACAAATTATTGCATTTGTTCCACACTATAGCTTCCGGTGGTTTTATCTACAGTTATTCGACTTTCTCCTAAGGTGTCCAAAATTAAACTCATGATTCCCCAAACTGCAACCATTATGAACATTCCTATTATTCCCCAAAGCATACTCGATTTACTTGATTTACGTACTTCCTCATTATCAGGAGAAAAAAAGTACCTAATAACACCATAAATAAAATATGCAGTAGCTAAAGCAAATAAAAATTTAATTAAAGGATTGAGTAACACTTTACTCACACTTTTCATTAAAGTATTTATACTCGCTTCAGCAGTTGGTATAATTTGAAAAATCATAATAAATTATTCCGGACAAGTAACACCTGTTTGAGGATTCGCAATACAAGGAATTTGGCTTGGATCTAGTTGTTCACCTGTAACACCAAAAGTATTGGTTACAACTTTAATTATACCCCAGAATGCTATAATCACAAACAAACCAATAAGACCATTGATAATTTTACCTCGAGCACCCTTTTTTGCCTCTTCATCTGTTGAAACAGTGTATTGAATAACACCCCAAATGAAATAAACAACAGCGAGAGTTATTAAAACAGGAATAAGTATAGCTAATATCTGATTGATAATAGCAATAACTCCAAATGCTGTTTGTGAAGTTCCAGCTGCAAAAGCAAAAGAAGGAACAAATCCCAAAACAGAACCTAATGAAATAATCTTCTTCATATGATTTTACGAAATCGTGTCGCCTAATCGTTTAAAAAATGCGACCTAACTTAATAATAAATGATTCTTATAATGTTGTCTTTCCAACCGACCAAAGTAGAAAAGACGTCAAACTTTACAATCCTTATTGTACCATAAAAAACAAAAAAAATAACAATAATATTTGCTCTAATTAAGCAATGGCATTCTAACTGTCATACCTATAGTCCCAGTAAGAATACCAACCAATCCCCACATTGATATTATCACAAACAAAGCAAGCAATCCTCCAATTATAAAACCCTTACCTTTTTTACGCTTCTCTTCATTTTCAGGATTCAGATAATATTGAATAACCCCCCAAATAAAACCCGCCATCGCTAATGTTACTAATAAAGGAACCAACGCACTATTGATAACACATTGAGCCCAGTTTATTATTCCCTCAATTCCACCTGAACTTGCATCCCCACAATAAGTTGCTGCTTCTGCGGGAGAAATCACAGACAAACCTCCTAAAACAAAACTTCCAAATAATATTATTTTTTTCTTCATGAAATGTTATATTGAACTTTTAATTTAATCGACCGTTTTTTACTAATTTGTAAAAAATTTAATAATAATTATGCTCCAGCTCCGATATCTTTTACTGTTTTTACTATTGCTTCTGCTACAATAAATGCTCCAAGTAATATTGCCGCCCCTATTAATGTATAAACAAGAGCTTTCTTGGCCTTCGTAATTTTTTCCGAATTACCTTGAGCTGCAACAAAAAGGAAGCCTGTATAAATAATTGCTAAAGCTACAACAGGGACGCCAACAGTTAAAATTATAGTAATAATTGCCTTAATAAAATCAGGAATAGTTTCGAGATTTCCTTCACCTAAAGGATTTTCAACTTTTGAAATAATTCCTGTGCCTGGGGCTGTTGTTCCAGCTGAAAATACTACGGGAGCAAATATTAAAAATATAAATATTATAATAAAACTGTATTTGTAAATATTTGATAAAATATTATATTTTTTTATTGTAAAAATTTTCATAAAATAAATTTTAATTATTAATAATTAAGCTAAATACGTATTCCCAATGAAACCCAAACTAGTAAGAATAGTCTTGACTATCAGCCAAGCAGCCAATGCAACAACAAAACCAATTACTGCATTTATTAGAATTTTTTTGGCTTTTGTTTTATTCTCAGAACTACCCATGTCACTAAGATACAACCAGCCTGCATATACAAGTATAAGAGCAAAAAGCGGAGTAGCAAGATACACAAGTAAATACTTAATAATCGTATTAATAGTTGCTACGACTACATTAAAATCACAAGGATCATCAAAGACACCAGTAGTTTGATTAACTTTAGTATTGCATTTTGGGGCCAACCCACTAAATTCAACAGTATTGGTTCCATCTTCGCCTGGCGGAACAGTTGTGTCACTTGTTCCTGTGATTAAAGTACTAAAGGTTGAAGAAGCTACATTACTTGAATCTAAATATAATTTAATTTGATATTGACTTTCAGCATTTAAACCATTAACTGTTAAATGTGCTGTACCTGCAGAATCTACTGTTAACATCGGGTTCGCGAATACAATCAAACCACCACTATCTTTAACTTCAATACTATACGCTGTACTTAATGAAACTAATCCAGTTAATGCTATATCCGCTGAATTATTTGTTTTATTAGTTATGGTTATTACTTCACCGGTATTGGTAAGAGTAAAATTTGAAGAAACATTTCCAAAAGCTGTTTTAACTGTGATAATACCAGTTTTTGCTCCTGTTGGTACTGTAACGGTAATCAATGTTGGCGTATTAGTAATAGTAGTAGCAGATATATTTCCAAAAAGTATCTGACTCACACCAATTAAATCAAACCCATTAATTGTTATTGTCTCACCGACTGAACCCGTAGTGACTTTTGTAATTTTTGGTGAAATTTCAAGGGTAGTAAAATCGACAAACTCAGTTGGGATGAAGGTTGTATTCGGGTCTAAGTATCCAACCTCAACTGTATATCTAACATTAGGAGTTAATCCATTTAATGTTACTTCTGTTATTCCTGCAAAACCAGAAGTGCTTTCATACGTTTGATTTAAGGCTAAAGTATCAGTTTCAATTACTTGAAATCTAACTCCTGCACCTTGAGGTGTAAATCCTGAAACCGTAATAGTTACAAATGTTTGGCCAACATTTGTAACTTGAATAGACGCTGAGGACGTTTGTGGTAAAACAAAAATGCTAGAGAAAAAAAATAGCAGTCCAAATACGAATGAAAATAATTTTTTATTATACATAATTATCGTTTAAGTAAAAGTTCAAGTTGGTTTTGAGCTTTATTTATAGCTTCACCAACCGACAAACTATTGGATAATCTATTTTCTATTAATTCTCTAAAAATCAAATCACTTTTCTCTTTATCTGGATCAATCCAAGACCTTGAGATAAGTGCTGAATTATAAAATGTAAACAAATATGGATCAGTTGGTTTATCTGAAAGTAAAGCTTTTGATGCAGGTGGAAGAGAAACAGAAATTCCAAAATTTTTAGCATCTTCTCCTTGGTTTAGTGTCTCAGCTACACTTATAGCAGAAGTTATATTACTTGATTTCTTATTGATTGCTAAAGCATATATTTCTCCATAAGTACGCTTAATCTTAACATTTTTAACTTGTGGTATTTCTGTCACATCAAAACTTAAATTAGGATTCGCTGCTTCTATTTTAAATAATTCACTTGCTCTACCTATATAAAATGCTAACTTGCCTCCAGTGAACATATCAAAAGAATTAGGAAGTGAGCGATTCCATGAATAAGCAGTATCTGATGGGTTAGAAAATTCAACAAAAAATTCAACCACGGCTTGTATTGGAGAAACAGTAAGAATTAATGGATTACTATTTAACATAGAAACATAGTCCTGATTAATTTGGCTAGACCCTCTTTGAACAATAACATTATCATTTTGAAGAAGTAACGTTGCTAAAATAGCTTTAACATTGTTTATATTTTCATATTGACCAAGTGCAATCATACTTTGACTTATCACCCCAAAGTCATCTCTTTTAGTTAAAGACGGATTAAGAGTGAAAAGTTCATCCCAGCTTCTGGGAGGGTAAACTATTCCCTCATTAGTTAAAATATCTTTATTGAAAAATAAAACAATAGGATCAACAACAATAGGAAAACCTAAAACTCCTCCACTATCTAGATATATTTCTGCTCCGTTAATAAAAGCATCTCTAAAAGTTTTCTCCGGAAAATTTGCATATGGAACTTTATATATAAAATTACTATTTTTCTTTATCATATCAGTTGTCATAATAAACAAATCTGGACCAACTCCATTGGCAAATGATTCTATTAATTCTTGCTGATACGTCTCTGGATCTTTATCTTGATATTTTATACTCAATTCTTTATTTTCCTTAAGAATTAAATCAAAAGTATTAGATAAATCTGATTCTGGAAAAGTTCCCCAAATAACAACTTTCCCCTGTAGTCCACTCTTAGAAGATTGGCTTCCTATTTTAATCATCCCCGAAAATATTAAAACAGCAAAAACAAAGAAAGCTAAAAATATTACAATTAAGATTGTTTGGAAATTATTCATCCCGTTAGAAGCAGGTCACGATCGTTGTTATTTCACAACTATCCTGACTTACTACTTTTAATTTATAATAATTAAATATATTCATTTCTTGTTTCGTGATCGTGACTTCTAACGGGACTCATGTATAAAAATTATACCATAATGATGTGCACTTGTGGAAATAATTTCCTCAAGTTTGAATCCTCTTTTTTTAAATAATTCTTCGGCTGTGCTTTTTGTTACTACATGCTCTTCGGTTGGACCCATTCCTCCAAATGAGCCACTCCAATCTATCAAAAGAATTTTACCGTCTTCCTTCAAAACACGTTTGGCTTCATCAATAAGACCCAGCTTATCTTCTGCTTGAAATAAAACATTAGAAATAATAACGGCATCCATAGAGCGGTCCGCTATTTTTGTCCCTCCATGTCTTTCAATATCCCCCCAAATACACTCAATATTGGTTAATCCCCAAAATTTTATATCACTTTCGAGCTTTTTAACTAAGTCTTTTTGGACTTCTATAGCATAGATTTTTCCAGTATATCCTACACGTGGACTGCAAGCTTTAGAATAGAAACCAGTTCCAGCTCCAAAATCTGCTACACGCATTCCTTCTTTTAATCCTAAGTGTAAAATATTTTGTTCTGGGTTAGTAAACATATGTATATATTGTAACAACAAATAACACTATAAACAAGTTATTGAAGCAATGTTGTCTCCACCGCGAAGCTTCATGACTGTCACTCCTTGAGTTTGCCGGCCTGATGTAGGAAGAGAATCGAGACTAATTCGAATGACTTGCCCTTTTTGTGAGACAGCAATAATTTCACTTTCTTCGCCAACAATTTTTGCTACTATTAGCTTCCCTGTTTTTGCTGTAACCTTAGCAGTTTTTATTCCTGACCCTCCACGATTTTGAGTTTTATATTCTTTGATATTAGTTTTCTTCCCGAAACCATTAGAGGAAAGTGTCAAAATAGAAAGTTTATTTTCCCCTTTTGGAATTCTATCAACTCCAATCACAAAATCACTCTTACTAAGTTTAATGGCTCTCACTCCTCCTGCGCTACGGCCCATCTCTCGGACATCCGTCTCCTTAAATCTTATTGATTGCCCTAATGTTGTTGCTAGAGCTACGTCGTCACCTTTAGATATTGCAAGCACAGCCTGAAGTTCATCATCTTTATCAAGTTTTATTGCTATTAGGCCACTCCTGCGAACATCTTTGAAACTTTCAGCTCCTACTTTCTTGGCTACTCCCATTTTTGTTACCATCATTAAAGTTTCTACAGTATTTTTCATTTCCTTATCTATTGGTAAAATTGAAGTAACTTTTTCTTCAGCACCAAGTGAAATAAAATTCATAATTGATTTACCCTTGGTCGCCCTTTTACCTTCAGGAATATCATACATTTTGATTTGATATGCCTTACCTAAATTAGTGAAAAACAACAAATCAGAGTGAGTATTCGCTGAGATTAACATGGTAACAAAATCTTCATCTTTTGTTTCTATATCAATTACCCCTACGCCCCCTCTTTTCTGAGCATGATATTCACTAGGATCTGTTCGTTTAACATATCCACCTTTAGTAAAGACCAGCACTGATTCTTTTTCTGGAATTAAATCTTCTTCATTTATTGCTTTAACTCCCCCTTTTATAATACGTGTACGTCTTATATCAGAGTATTTTTCTTTAATTCCAGCTAGTTCATCAGAGATTATTTTCATCATCTTTTTTGGACTTGCAAGTAAAATTTCCAACTCTTTTATTAATTCTTGTTTTTCTTTTAATTCAAGTTCTACATTTTTACGTTCGAGCCCTGCCAACTTCTGAAGCTTCATTTCAAGAATTGCTGTTGCTTGAATATCTGAGAATTTAAACTCTTTCATTAAGTTAAATTTAGCTACAGTCGTGTCCTTTGAAGCCCGAATAACAGATATAACCTTATCTATATGGTCTAGTGCTTTCTTGAGCCCGAGAAGTATGTGCTCCCTTTCTTTTGCCTTTCGCAAATCAAATATTGTCCTACGACGAACAACAACTTCACGGTGAGAAATAAATTCACTGAGCAAACTCTTAAGAGATAATGTTTGAGGAACTCCATCAACCAGTGCCACAATATTAAAATTGAAAGATTGTTCTAATTGTGTATGCTTATAAATATAATTTAAAACTTTTTGAGGGATAACTCCATTTTTCAGATCGATAACTATTCGAATATCTTTTGTCGACTCATCTCGAAGGCCTTTTATTCCTTCCAATTTTTTCTCTTGCACGAGCGAGGCAATAGACTCAATCAGTACAGACTTATTAACACGATAAGGTATGGAAGTAATTATGATTTGGAAAGTATCACTTTTTTGTTCAACTATTTCTGCCTCACCACGAGTCACCACTCCACCACGTCCAGTCGAATAAGCATGTAGTAAATCTGCCTGACCATAGACAAGCCCACCAATAGGAAAATCGGGTCCTTTAATAAACTCCATTAAATCTTCAGTTGTTGCATCTTTATTTTCAATTAAATGCACCGTGGCATCAATAACTTCAGCTAAATTGTGTGGCGGAATATTAGTAGCCATTCCAACAGCAATACCGAGCGTACCATTCAATAGTAGATTAGGAACAGCAGTAGGTAAAACACTTGGCTCTTTGTGGGTTTGATCATAGTTAGGTCGGAAATCAACAGTTTCTTTTTCTAAATCAAGAAGCAATAGCGATGAAACTTTCGACATTTTTGCTTCTGTATAACGCATAGCAGCCGCTCCGTCTCCGTCAATAGAACCGAAGTTTCCTTGTCCATGTATAAGAGGATAACGATATGAAAAGTCCTGAGCCATATTAACCATAGTGTCATAAACAGCAACATCACCATGAGGATGATATTTTCCTAAAACATCTCCGACAATAGCTGCTGATTTTCTAAAGCGAGCCGAGGAAGTCAACCCCATCTCATTCATACCAAAAAGTATCCGACGATGAACTGGCTTCAAACCATCACGAACATCAGGAAGTGCTCTGTCGGTGATAACCGACATTGCGTAATCAATAAATGATTCTTTCATTTCTGAACTAATCTCTACTGAAACAACATTAACATGATTATTTTTTATTTCTCCTGCATTAGCAGGCACTTCTTCTTTTCCTTTTGGCATCCCGTTTAGAAGCAGGTCTCGGTCGTTTTTTTTTCTTTACTAACCTTACCTGCTGGTTTAATTTATAATAATCTAAAAAATTACATTCCTTATCCCGTGACCGAGGCTTCTAACGGGATTGATATTCGACTGGAATTAATTCAATTTGTTTATTTTCTTCAACCTTAGATTCTTCAACTTTTAGTTCATCCTTTTTTAATGCCGTTTTAATATCTCCAACACTTGCTGTTACATTACCATATGTGTCTTTGACAGTTTGTCCAAAAAGAGCAAACGGCTTTAAATCCTCTTCAACCTTAGCTGTATTTTCACTACTGAATTTACCGCCTATACCACTTATCCAAATTAAACCTACAAAGAACATAGAAACAGCTAAAGTTCCAAACATTATCTGTTTTCGTATATATTCTGGTTTTGATTGTAATTTTTTTATATATGCTCGCATATGATTTAGTGAAATCATGTCGCGCAACCGTCATTATGGCGCGACTGAAATCGAAATTATGATGATAATACGACGACCTCACCCTCTCTTCCTATCAACTCTTTGGCTTTGATTGTTAATTTTTCAATTGGGACAACTTTTTCTTGTCCTGCTTCTTTCAAAAATGCTTTCAATGTCTTCTCATCATAATCCATTGGTATAATAATTTTCGGCTCAAGAGTTACAGCAAGCTTATATGCTTCTATTGGGCTAAGCAAATCATTGTTTCCAATTGGAACAAACAATATATCTGGTTCCTCAATTTGTTCTCGAACTGATGCACTAAATTTCTCATTAGAAATTGCTCCAAGGAAACATAAAGAAATATTTTCGATTGAAAGAGAATAAATAGTATTGATATATTTCTTATCACCAAGTTTTGTTTCCGTCATGATTCCTTTTATAAAAATGTCTTTTATTTCATAGTCCCCAGGACCACTGATTTCAAAAGGAACTGTCTCACCATGAGCTACCATATCGAAACCATTATAATCAGGATGATTAGTAGTAGAAAGAGCAATATCAGATCCGAAACGAGATGCCATAGAAGAGAATTTTGAATCTTTACTGATAGGATTAACTGCTAAGACCAAGTTCCCTTGTCCGATTTTGAAGAATTCCTTTCCAAAATATGTGATAATCATGTGAGTATTATATCACTTTTTATATAAAAAAGAAATAGTTTTTGCAACCAAAACACCTAGGTTTTGCCTAGGTGTTTGCAAATATATTTATTTAACTATATATTGTCCCGACAGTATTAATATATAGCTCCTTATCTGGAATTATTTTCTTTTGAGCTTCTGAAAATTTTTCTTGATATAAATTATAATATTTTCCGTTATATTCGTCTGCGGCATATCGATCTTCCCCAAAAATTTCACCTGATTTTGCTTTTAATTCGTTTTCAAAATTCCACTTAGGTGTATTAATATCTCTTGTGTATGTATCATCATAATCTTTTCTTGCTTCGAGTTCAGGTTTTCTAAATTTTTCAACAAAATTCTTAAACCTTTTCAGCGTATCTTCTGAAGCACCCGCATACTTCATGTCTTCCTCATATTGCGAGCCATAATTGTCAAAATTTTGAGTTGAGAAACCTCGATGATGCTCTGGGTTTAATTTTGTATATCTTTCATAAATTTCAAACAACGATTTCTCTTCTACATTTCGTTTTTGGTTTAACTCAAGCAACTTCTTGTATTCTGGAGAATCAACAAAATTTTTAATTTGTCCAGGAAGACTAGATGCAAGTTGATTAAATAATACATCCATATCTTCATCAAGTTTTTTAATTTTCTCTATTTTCTGTTTTTCTTCATCTAATTTTATGTCTACATTGGGAGAATCAGGAGGAACTTCAACAGCAACTTCTGTTGTTGGAAGGCTTTCAATCTCTCCAATTTCTTTCTTTGTTTCTTCGTTAATTGCACTGATTTCTCCATCAACTTCCAATGTTCTTTTATCAAGTTCTCCACTATTACCACCTGCTTCTTCTACTACTTTTGTATACCTTTGTCTTGCCTCTTCAACAAGATCATCGTGCCCACCCAATAATTCAACATCTTCGATAAATTTCTTAATATCTTCAGGGTTTTTTTGTTCATCTAAATTCTCTTTTAAATATTTCTTCTCTGTCTTATTATCCATATATAATTATTTATCTTTTAATATAGATGCCCGAATCGCATCTATTTTTTGATCTTCAAGCTCTTTAATATAATTGCGAACAATTTTTTTACGCTTTTCTTCAAGTTCTTTGAGTTTAATTTTGGCTTTATTGTGTATCTCTTTAATTTTTTTAGCTTTTTCTTCTTTAGTCATTTTAGTACTTTAATAATACACTTCTATTACACATACTGTCAATAGTGCCGATCTTATCATTATTGATTTGCAATATATTCTAATATTCTGAAAGTTTTGTTTCCGTCATGATTCCTTTTATAAAAATATCTTTGATTTCATAGTCCCCAGGACCACTAATTTCAAAAGGAACTGTCTCACCATGAGCTACCATATCGAAACCATTATAATCAGGATGATTAGTAGTAGAAAGAGCAATATCAGATCCGAAACGAGATGCCATAGAAGAGAATTTTGAATCTTTACTGATAGGATTAACTGCTAAGACCAAGTTCCCTTGTCCGATTTTGAAGAATTCCTTTCCGAAATATGTGATAATCATGAGAGTATTATAGCAAATTTATAAAAAAAAATATAGGGGCAAATTGGTTTTTAGCCGAATTTACCCCTATAAATATTAATCAATTTCCCCAATATTTTTACCTTTTCATTAAGTTGTGTAAATTATAACTTAAACCTAATGAATAAACGTTGCTTTGAGCACAACCTCTTGTCATGCTAAAGGTAGAAAAAATTTCTAACTCACCATCCAAAGTATATATTGAGAGTTTGCAGCTTTTTCTGCAATTTTTCGAATATCCCAAATAATCACCAAAAAAAGCATACGCTTTTTGAGATTTCTGGTATAAATTATATTCCACCCCAATTCCACTAAACAAAGTGCTACTAAAATTTTGCACGGCGGTTATTGAACATTGATATCCACTTTTGAAATTTGTTAGTAAATCTACATACAAATATGCATTTTTACTTTTGATTCCACTAAATATTTTTTCAAAAGATAGCCCAACATTCAGAGATGAACCATTCTTTAAGTTGGTCCATGTTCTTCCTTTTTCTTTCCCGTATTTACAACTTGAAAGCGTTCCGGCCAAAAATTTTGCCTCTAAATCTATCTGAGAAAAGGAAAATCCAGAAACTAAATCGAAACCGGCTGATTTAAATTTAACAATATTTTTCCCGTAGATTTTTGTGTCGTAAAAGAGGTAATTTATTCGAGAATCTTTTCCACTTCTGTCAGTGTAAAACATAAACTTCATTCTCGTGCCTTCATTATAAAGGATACCATCTGTTCCAAATCCAAACATCTTTTCGCCTGGATTACTTAAAATTTTTAAGTTTATAACTGATTGAGTGCCAAGGTTGGACTTTTTTTCTGCATTAGCATTTTCAAAATTGAAAATACATACAAAGATAGCGAGAACAAATAATGACTTTTTCATAATTATAAGATTTAAGTTTAAGTTTAATTTATACATAAAATTTTCTCGTATTACCTCCTTTCAAAGATAAAACCAGAAAATCTTATGTATATACCTAAATCGTATTTCAAAGAGCGAATTATTCCTGTATAATAGCATATTTAATACCTTTTGTCAATCTACTATTCCCCCTTATAATATGCTATATTCTATGCATTATAAGCTCGGTTTGGGAGTTAACCCCTTAAGTAAGCCAAAAGGCAACAAAAGGAACCCAACTGTGCCGCGAGACGCGGTTTTTTTAGTACTTGGAATATGAATCCCGTTAGAAGCCGCGGTCGCTTTGTACGGAAAATTCATAAAAAATATTATTAATTTAATTTTGCAGGCCTACAGTTTATAGCTTATATAGACTGACCGCGACCTGCTTCTAATCGGGATGAAAAAAGAAGATAAGGATGTTATAGAAAGTATTGCAGAAAATGCAAAAATAGAACTTTCAAGTGTCGGCAAAATGCTCGACAAAGCAGAAGTTCCACCACAAGTGGATGCGCTTGTTGAAGGTCCAGTTATCTCAATCCAAAAGTCGTCCGTTTATATCGACCTTACTCCATTCGGAACAGGTATAATTTATGGAAGAGAATTTATCAACGCTAAAGACATAATCAAGAAAATTAATATTGGTGATGTTGTTAAAGCCAAGGTTGTTTCAATTGATAACGAAGAAGGATATTTTGAATTATCACTAAAAGAAGCTAAGCAAGCTCTTATTTGGAGTGAAGCCGAAAAAGCAATTAAATCAAAAGTTACTCTTGAGCTTACAATCAAAGAAGCAAACAAAGGTGGCCTTATATTAGATTGGCAAGGAATCCAAGGGTTCCTTCCAGCTTCCCAGCTTAAGAGCGAGCATTATCCACGAGTTGAGGATTCAGATAAAGATAAAATTTTGAAAGCGCTTAAATTACTTATCGGTAAACGCATAAATGTCGTCATGATTTCAGCATTACCAAAAGAAGGTAAGCTAATCTTTTCAGAAAAAGATAATAATCCAGAAGAAAGACGCGAAATTGTTGGTAAATATGCTGTCGGAGACGAACTTGAGTGTGTTGTTGCTGGAATCGTTGACTTCGGAGTATTTCTTAAACTTGAAGAAGGTCTTGAAGGACTTGTCCACATCTCAGAAATTGATTGGGGCTTAGTAGAAGATCCACGTTCAATGTTTAAAGTTGGAGATACAATTAAAGCAAAAATAATTGAAATCAAAGATGGTAAGATTTCTCTTTCAATCAAAGCTTTGAAAGAAAATCCATGGAAAGAATTTGAAAATACACTAAAGAAAGGAGACATCGTTTCAGGAGTAGTCATTAAATTCAACAAACACGGAGCTCTTGTTTCAATCAAACAAGGTGTTGCTGGTTTGGTTCATAATTCAGGATTTGGTTCAGAAGAAAAATTAAAGAAAACTTTGGAACTAGGTAAAACCTACAATTTCCAAGTAACCTTATTTGAAGCCAAAGACCAAAGAATGACTCTTGTCTATTTAGAAGACAACAAGAAAGCGGAATAATAATTACTAATTAAAAATTATTGATTACTAGTTAAATGGCACAAACTAACTTCGTTAGTTTGTGCCATTTTGATTTTGGATTTAATTGTTAATTCTTAATTAGTAATTATTAATTATACAAACTCATAGCTTTATCCTTTCCTGCGGCAGAAATCATTTCAATAATTTCTGCCACTTTTTTGGAAATCTTTTTTATTTCTTTCAATTCATCTTCTTTGTACTTACCAAGAAGGAATTTCAATATCGCTTCTTCCCCTTTTGGTTTTTTCATTTTGCCAGATGGACTTGATGGTGATATTCCAATACGAATACGGATAAATTCCGGAGATTTAACTTTTTTAATAATTGATTCGAGGCCGTTATGCCCACCTGAGGAACGATTGAAAGAAATTTTCAGATTGCCAAGAGGCAAATCGATATCATCATAAACAACAACAAGGTTTTTCAATTTCTTTTTATCATCAATTATTTGAGAAACGGCATTCCCTGAATTGTTCATGAAAGTCTCCGGTAAAAGAAAATCGAGTTTTTCGTTTCCGACTTCACCTTTGGCTCGGAGAGATTTTAATTTCATATCATTCTTCCACTCGGAAAAATCATTCGCCTTGGCAATATTTTCTAAAATCATTCGTCCAGTATTGTGACGAGAGTATTCATATTCCTTTCCCGGATTTCCTAATCCAACAATTAACATCATACTTGTATATTAACATACTAAAGGTCGTCCATGAAATAGCGATTCTCCGCAAACTTTATCAATAAAAAAGTCCTCGGATGAGGGAGGACTAGGAGCAAGACATTTTTTCTTGAAAAAGTTTGCTGTGAATTCATTAGTGAAGCAGGATTATTGAAATTATGAGTCGCGTAGGGCCCCTCTGGGGTAAAGCGCGAATAATTTCAATAATCCTGCGGAACGAAACATTAAAATAGTTTTTTAAAACTAACTAGACAACATATCACTATATTCTGTCAATGCAATTTGTGTGATAAAATGAGCCCTATATGGATCCCGTTAGAAGTAGAGAGTCTTTAGACTCTCGTTCAGAATGTGGATAATAAAATCAAAATTTTAATTAAGTCGACAAAAAATAAACTAAAGTAAATAAAACATATATGACTTCTAACGGGATGGAAAATAATAATAGTCAAATTGAGAATGTAAACACTTCTCGAAAAGCTAAATTTAAAAAGTTATTAGCTGATGGTTGGGATCTTATCAAATTTGCAGTAATTGCACTTATCATCGTTATCCCGATACGATTGTTCATCGCTCAACCATTCGTGGTCAGTGGAGAATCAATGTTTTCTACCTTTCATGATGGCGAATACCTAATTGTTGATGAATTATCTTATCATTTAAATACTCCCCATAGAGGTGATGTTGTAATTTTTCGCTATCCGCTTGACAAAAAAAGATTTTTTATTAAAAGAATTATCGGTTTACCAAATGAAGAAATTTTAATAAATAATGGTGAAATAATTATAATGAACAAAGAAAATCCAGATGGCTTTAAGTTAGATGAACCGTATATTAATGAAAAATTTGACACTACCGACTCTTTTAAAACTAGCAATGATGAATACTTTGTATTAGGAGATAATAGAAACAGAAGTTCCGATTCTCGCGTTTGGGGATTACTTCCAGGTAAATTAATAATAGGAAGAGCATATCTCAGGCTTTTACCTTTTAATGAAATATCTTATTTACCGGGCTATTATCAAGAAACTAAATAAAAGATATGAGCGAAAATAAAAAAATAAATAAAGGGCAAATTTCTTCGGTTAAAGGCATGCGAGATATTGTAGATAATCAATATTACCAATTTCAAGGATTTTTTGAAAAAGCACAAGAAATAGCTGTATACTATGGCTTTAAGCCCATCGAAACTCCAATTGTTGAAAACGAGGAAGTGTTTACTTCTTCTATTGGAGTAGGTACAGATATTGTTGACAAAGAAATGTACACCCTGAAAACAAAGGGTGGAGATCATCTTGCTTTACGTCCTGAACACACTGCAGGAATAATGCGTAGTTACATTGAGCACGGCATGCAAGCTCTTCCTCAGCCAGTTATGCTATATAGTTATGGCCCTGTCTTTCGCCATGACAATCCCCAAAAAGGGCGTTATCGTCAATTTTGGCAATTCGATATGGATGTCATTGGAAGTGACAAAAGTATTCTTGACGCATTAGTTATTAAAACAGCTTGGACAATACTCACTGAAGCTGGAGCTACAGACCTTTCTGTTGATATAAATTCGATTGGTGATAAAGAATGTCGCAATGGATATATAAGAGAATTAGTATCTTTCTATAAAAAAAATATAAATGTTCTTCCAGCTATAGACAGAGAAAGATTAAAGACTAATCCCCTTCGTATTCTTGATTCCAAAGAAGAAAAAACAATTGAACTGAATCAAAATGCTCCTGAAAGTATTTCGCATCTTTGTCCTGATTGTAAGAAACATTTTAAAGAAGTTCTTGAATATCTCGAAGAAATCGAAATTCCTTATACAATAAATAAATGTTTAGTTAGAGGGCTATCATACTATACAAGAACTGTCATTGAGATAATGCAAGAAGATAAAGAAACCGGCAAAAGGGTCACAATTACAGGTGGAGGACGTTATGATTACTTAGGTAAGCAACTAGGTAGTAAGAAAGATATCTCCGCAGTAGGTATATCAATCGGAGTAGATAGAATAGTCGAATCACCTTGGTTTGCTAAACTTTCTCCGAGAATAATAAAAAAGGCTAAAATTTATTTTATTCAGCTTGGTTTCGATGCAAAATTAAAGTCACTAAATGTTATCGAAATATTAAGGAAAGGAAAGATTCCTATCGCTCAGTCAATTTCCAAAGATAATTTAGGTGCCCAACTCGCAATTGCCGAGAAACTTGGTATGGAATACACAATCATATTCGGACAAAAAGAGGCTCTTGAAGATTCTGTTATTTTTAGAGATATGAGTAATCGATCTCAAGAAACAGTCAAACTTTCAAAATTATTAGAATATATAAAAAATTTATAAAATAATAATTATACTTGTCCCGTACTAAATTTTTGATTATATAAATTAAGTAGGAATAAAATATAGGTTATAAAAGTCGAAAAAGCAATTAATTAATAATAAAATTTTAGTACTGGGATGACTCCAATTATTCAAAACGGAGATCAGGTATTACGTAAAATATCAAAAGAGATACCAATTTCCTTAATAACCAAACCAAAAATTCAGAACATCATTGCACAAATGAATGAGGCACTAGATTCACAGTTCGACGGTGTTGCTATCGCTGCTCCACAAATAGGAGAATCCATCCGGGTATTTATTGTCTCAGGGAAGATTTTTGATGAAGATTTTATTCGTGGAAAAGGTTCAACAAAGGGTGATTTATATCTTAAAAACAGAAATGATAATTTAATATTTATTAACCCAATACTCAGGAAGATTTCCAAGGATAGAAAATTAATGATTGAAGGATGTTTATCTGTCCGGCCTCTGTATGGAAAGGTCCGTCGTGCTACTCGTGCAACAGTTGAAGCCTATGATGAACATGGTCACAAATTCACAAAAGATGCTACAGGGCTTCTTGCTCACATTTTCCAGCACGAAATCGACCACTTAGAGGGAATCCTATTTATAGACAAAGCTAAAGATTTACAAGAAATAAAACGGAATAAAATATGAAAAAAATAAATTTTGCATTCTGGGGAACACCAGACGTGGCAAGTAGAACACTTGAGATTCTGAAGGCGAGTGGATATTTACCTTCACTGATTATTACTTCTCCAGATAAACCAGCTGGACGTGGTTTAAAGATAACACCAACACCAGTATCAATATGGGCGGAAGAAAACAATATCCCTTGCTTAAAACCAGAAAAAATAACTCCAGAATTTATTAAAAATTTAAGTTTACCACCGGTCGGACCGGTGATAAACTTAAATTTTGACCTTTATATAGTCGTGGCTTATGGAAAAATATTACCAGAAACGCTGATTAATATACCAGAATTAGGAACAATAAATATTCACTATTCCCTTTTACCTAAATGGCGCGGGGCTTCTCCTCTTGAAACTGCACTTTTGAATGGAGATATTATTACAGGAGTAAGTATTCAACAGATGGCATATAAATTAGATAGCGGACCAATTTTGAGAGAGGAGGAAATATCTATTGATGAAAAAATATCAAAAGAAGAATTAAGAAATAAATTAATCGGAATGGGGGGAGAGTTGCTTTGTGAGATTCTTCCAAAAATTAAAAATAAAAGTATCATCCCAAAAATACAAGATGAATCAAAAGCTACATATTGTTCAAAAATAAATAAAAATGATGGTGAACTCGATATCATAAATGGCAACCAAAAAGATAATTACAACAAATATCGTGCATTTTATGGCTGGCCTGGAACATATTTTTTTACAACAAAAAATGATAAAAAAATAAGAATCAAAATTAAAGACGCTTCGTATGAAGATGGAAAATTTATAATTAAGAAAGTTACCCCTGAAGGCAAGAAAGAAATCAGTTACGAAGACTTTTTGAGGCAGAATTAATATTTTTAGTAATTCGGAGCAAATTTTTTCAAGAAAAAATGTCTGGCATTATACTCATCCAGTTTTTTATTGATAAAGTTTGCGGAGAATAAGATTTAATTAGTACTTTGAAGTAAAAGGGTTACGATCAGATATTCCTTTCATCATTTTTTTAACACTCTTTGCTCCCCTTTTAAAAAGAGTTTGTTTTTTATCCTTATTGCTTGATATTTGTCGTACTATTTCGGCCTTGACATCGTCTATTGAAACATATAAATCTTCCTTTTCTGAAAAAGCATAAAACTTATTTCCAGATATTTCTATATTGAATTCAGCTCTAAAGACATCGCCTTGTTTGTGATGATTTGTAGTTTTTCCAACTTCAACTTGAATTACGGCTTTATCCCCCTCTTTAATAAACTTTTTAATTCCTTCTAAACGTTTATTCACATAATCATTAATAGCACCTGTTAACTCCATGTTCGTTGCTTTAATATTTGTGTTTATATTCATGTTTACTATTGACTAAAATTAATAATAACTATATTATACTCTAAATTTTTTCATTTGGTAAATTAACTGATAATATTTTACTCTGATTGTGATGTCCATTTATTATTCTAATATTTTTTATTGAGACATGAAAAATAGACGCTACTATTTTTATTATTCTTAAATTTGCTTGATTTCTCTCTGCTTTTTCACAAACAGCAATAATATAATTATCTTCACTTCTCTTTTCCACTTTTTCTCTTTTTACTCCAACATGTACTTTGACTTTTATATACATACTAATTTAAGTCTATCAAAAAATGGAACATTTAAATAGACTTCATATTCAGCTTTATAAATTAAATCAAAAAGGTTATAATATAACTATGAAAAAGATATTTCGATCTGGGAAAATTATAATATTTATATTATATATAGTAGTTATATTTTATTTAATACTAAAAAACAAACAAATTACATCATCTTACAATTTACCATCTTATATTATCCCTGTTATTTTTTTTACTAGTATATTATTTATTTGCTATAAATATTTAGTATCAATATTAAAAGATGGTGAATTAGAACAAGAAATTATTTCTATTGTAAATCATTCTTTTCGTACGCCACTTACAAGTATGAATTGGTACATAAAAGAACTAGAAAAAAATATCACTCAAAATGAAAAAATGTTATATTTACAAAATTTAAACAATGGAACAAATAAACTACTAGACATTATTGATATACTTGTTGGCATAAAAGATGTTGAAAATACTACTGGATACTTTTTTGAAGCAATCTCAATGAGAGAACTTGTAGAAAAATCAATCAAAAAATATCGAGATAAAATTAATAACAAAAATATTATTTTTCAGATTTCGACTTTCAAAGATATTCCATTTTTAACAGTAGATTTAAAAAAAGTTTCTTTTGTTATTGATACTCTAGTAGAAAACGCTATTTCCTATACAAAAAATGATGGCAAAATTTTAATCGACTGTATTAATAATTCTAATAAACTTACACTATTTATAAGTGATACAGGTATCGGTTTGAAACTTATTGACAAAATCATGATGTTTCATAAATTTTATCGTAACAATAATGCAAAACTTATGAACACTGATGGAATGGGATTGAAATTATATTTATCTAAACAAATAATAAAAAGACATAAGGGTAAGATATACGCTAAGTCGAACGGACCAAACAAAGGCACAACCTTCTTTGTTGAATTTCCGTTCCGTAAAAATAATTAGAAACTATTTTGAATCAAAATTATTATTTTTAAAAATAAATTCTTTAATCTCTTTTATATCTTTTTGTATTTCTATTAAAGTTAATCTTTCATTATTAATCTCTTTTCTTTCTATATGTATTTCTTCTTCCGTTTTTTCATCTGTTCTTTTTTCTTTATTTAATCCAGAAATTATAATATTTTCTCCAATAAAAAAAGAAACAAAAAGTCCAGTAATCATTGTGATTAATATACCAAAGACCAATGACATCCAAGGTTCTATACCCCAATCATCTGAAATATCCCATACACCCCTCCAGATAGAAACTATTCCAACACTTCCTATAAATGCATAAACAAGCGGTAAATGAGTTAATTTCCCCCTTATTTTATCCTCTAATTTATCAAAATATTTAGATATTATTTTATATATTTTCATAGGTATTATTATAATATAATCATGCCTATTATTCCTACTAATATCAAACAGGTAACGCATGGAATCAATACGCCTTTCACTATTTTTATTTCGACATTTTTTTCTCCAATAACCGCCTCAGCAGTTAATATATCGGCAAGTGCAACCATATTACCTATTCCTGCCCCAACAACCAATAGGGCAAGTATGATGCTCGAATTAATTCCCATACTGATAGCAGTCGTATTAAACAAAGACCCAAACATAACATTTGAAGCAGTTACACTACCAGTCATAAACGCACCAAAAGATCCCGCAAAAGGAGTAAAAAATGGCAGTAATCTAGATTCCAAAGCATGAGCTATAATGTTAATGGCTGATGGTATATCTGATAGATTATAACCAGAATTTTTCATTACTTCTACCATTGTAAGCATAGAAGCGATTACCAAAAATGGAGGAATGGCTCCCTTAATGGCAGATTTAACTGATTTTCCAAAAATTTCAATTTTACTTTTCCAAACAAATGCAACCAGTATTCCCACAATAATAAAAATAAATCCTGGATTAAATAAATTAAAAGTATGTTTTAATCCAACTATTGATATTGGAAAACCAATCTTACCTAACATAAATTTACCTAAAATTAATAAGACAACAAGAATCCCATACGGGAGAAAAGATTTAAATGGTGATATTGTATGAACATCTTCTTGATTTTCACTTATAGCTAAACTATTTTTCGGTGTAAAAATTTTAAGTTTGATAGATATTATAGCTAGGGTAAGACCAATAATAGACCCTAGAATTGTTGGGAATTCTTGTCCAACATATTTTGCTATTAAAAAAGAAGGGACAACAAATAATATTCCAGACCAAATAGCAAAAGGTAATGCTTCGAAAAATTCTTTTTTTCTATTTTCACGACCTTCGGTTATAATCCACAGCATAAATCCTGGAATTATAAATCCAACAAAGTTTAAGAGCGAGGCATAAACTGGAATTTGAGAAACATTTAAAGTTGCAAACCCAACTTTAATTGGAGTTCCAGCTGCTCCGAAAATTCCAGGAATACTATTACCTAACAATCCGACAATTAATGCTCGTATAGGCTTCAATCCAAGTCCAACTAAAAGTGGTACAGCAATAGCTGCAGGAGTACCGAAACCAGCCGTTCCCTCAAGGAAACATTCAAAAAACCAGGCAATCATAATTACTTGAACACGGTAATCTTTGGAAATAACAGAGAGATAATGTGATATATTTTTTATTATTTTTAAATCTTGTAAAATTCCTAGGAAAAATATAGCTCCAAAAATTATAATCAAAATATCAAACGCAACCAAAATTCCCTTACCATATGAGATAAAGAAATATGATGGTAACATTTGCCAATAAAAAAAAGCCAATATAGAGTAAAGAAAAAGGATAGAGAGAGACGCAGAAAGAAGTGTCGTTTTTTTTACAAATAATAGAAAGAGGAAAATAAAAAAAGGAAATATGGATAATAAAATTGGAAAGTTATTTGTTATGTCCATTGTTAAAATATATTATCATACCATATCATATCATATCATATCAATTTTATCATAATAATTTATTATTAATGACTTTTAAGCCAAGTAATCATTTTTGAAAAAGTTCCTGGACCTACTTCCCCATCTTGCGTTAGACCTTGTGCCTTTTGAAAAGCTTTTACAGCCGTAGCTGTACTTGTTCCATAATCATTATCAACTTTTGTTGAAGTATTATTATATATATTTAAGAATTTTTGAAGCGTTCCAACTGCCGGACCTTGTGATTTGTTCTTTAGATAAATTTTGCTATTAACGAGTTTCTGTAAATCATCTATGAGACTTTGATATTTATAAACGGTGGTTTTCGTCGGTGTTGGAGTAGGAGTAGGAGTAACAACAGGAGTCGGTACTTCTGGAATATTACTTGCCAATATTTCCTGCTCTTTTTGAAGTTGTGCTTCTTTCTCTGATTGTAATAAACTAATTTCTCTTTTTAATTGAGCAACTTCTTTTGCAAATTCCTCATTCTTCTGTTCAGATTCTTTTAACTCTTGACTATCTACATGAGTGCTTCCTGATTCTATGGTCGAAAACGCCCAGTAGCCAGAAAAGCCAAGAAGGGCTAAAACAAAAATTGAAAATAAAACAAACTTTAAATTATCCATAGGTTAAGTATATCAAAAAAAATATTTTACTGCCACAACCAAAACGCCAATTCAATAAAATAGCTCTTCTCGAAATGCACACATAATTTTCTGCTGAAAATTTGCTCTGCTCGCGCCGCCGCGCTGCGCAAGGCATTTCTCAAAGACTATTTTATTTTATTGGCTTATCGTTTGATTTTAATTCACAAATGTCAGTGCCGTTCCTACCTGATCACCCCGCCCTGTTCGGCCGATACGGTGAACATAGTCTTCGTATGTGGCTGGAACTTCGTAGTTTATAACGTGAGAGACGTTCGGAATATCAAGTCCGCGAGCGGCCACGTCAGTAGCCACTAATATTTGCGAATGATTATCACGAAATGCTTTCAAGGCACTCTGGCGTCTATTTTGATTTTTGTCTCCGTGAATTGATTCAGCTTTGAATCCTTGTCTTTGTAATACCTGGCAAAGTTTCTCCACCCCGTGTTTCGTACGGCCAAAAATCAAAACCTTAGAAAATTCTTTTTGAGATAAGAGATTACTTAAGTGCTCAATTTTATCACTACCTTGTGGTACACGAATAATATCTTGCTCCACATTACGAGCCGTCTCACCTGTCTTGACTGAAATTTTTTCTGGATTATTTAAAAACTCTTTTATCAATTTATCAATTTCACTTGTAATTGTCGCCGAGAATAACAATGTCTGTCTATTTGGGGCCATTTTGGCCATAATGAATCTCATATCTGCCACAAAGCCCATATCAAGCATGCGGTCAGCTTCATCAAGGACTATAGTTCTAAATTCTTCTAAGCGAAGAACTTTTCGATCAACTAAATCTCTTAATCTTCCAGGAGTTCCTATAACAAAGTTATGCTGTCTACGTAATCCATAAATTTGATTCGATATTCCCATACCGCCAACACAACAAACTGAAAAAATCCGAAGATCGCCACGAAATTCCATAAGTTCTTGATTTATCTGCAATGCCAGTTCACGAGTCGGAACAATAACCAAAACTTTTTCCCGAGCATCTTTTAATATTTTATCTAAAAGTGGAATAAGGAATGCTGCCGTTTTGCCAGTTCCTGTATTTGCCACCCCAACGACATCACGACCAGAAAGAACGTGAGGTATAGCTACGTCCTGAATCGGTGTTGGATTAACATAACCCTTTTTTATAACATTGTTTTTTATTACACTATTAATAGCAAAATCCGCAAATTTATTTTGCGGTATATATGGAGCTGATTTTATTATTGGATCAGCTTTGCGAACAAATTGTGATGGATGAATAGAACTTCCACCATTAAAACGTCCTCTTCCACGTCCTCCACTTGAGGGTCTTCCGTGACTATTTGAACGACCTCTAAAACTATTTTTTTGACCACCATAAGATGGTCGACTACCTGAACTCGTATGAGCCGAAGTAGACCTACCTTGGCTTCCGCCTCGGCTATTTTGTTTATACATCCCGTTAGAGATAGTCCCTCTTCAGAAGAAGATGGGACGTATCATAATTAATTTTAATTGGTAATATAATTTACCTCAATTATGTTTAACCATCCCTAGAAATATGACATACAAATCTCTAACGGGATACATAATATCTTCCTAGTCTATATATTAAAGTAAGACGGACTAGACTTCCCTTTGGGTTTCCATAAAGACTTTCCGAAAGGATAGACGTTATATATTGTGCCACAGGCACCAGAAACCAATAGAATACAACTTACAAGAAAGAGTATATAATAATTGATTGCATTTGTCAAGCTTTTGGCTTATTTCCTTTTACTGACAGACTTCTTCTTGTCCTTCTTATTCGTAAGCATGAGTTTCTTAATTGCAAGTCTCTTCTTTGTTTTACGAGAATGCTTTGACTTAATGTGTGCAATTAAATGTGTTGCTCTTTTTGCCATAAATATATTTCTTTGACTCGCCATAGCTTTATGCGAAGGCGATATTTATTAATAATATGATGAGATTATACTTTATTTTTATTAATAACACAAAGAAAAATACCCTTCCTGCCAAACAACAGGACAAAGGGTATTTTTCTTTTAATTATGCACGAGATACTTTTGTTGCAGCTGGGCCTTTTTCACTTTGAATTACTTCAAAAGTGACTGTATCGCCAACCTGAAGTTCGTCAAATGTAACGCCAACTAACTCTTTGGAATGGAAGAAAAGATCTTTAGCTTCGCCTTCGCGAGCAATAAATCCAAATCCTTTATCTGTGAGAGTTTTGATTGTTCCTGTCATCATGTGATTTTTTTGTTGATTATTTTTGCTTGAAACTTCGACGTTGTTCCTGTGTCTTAACACAAATACAGTATAACACACTTTGACAATATACCTAATATTTTGTCCCTAAAAAAATGAGGCTGTCATTAAATTGACAGCCTCGGATATTTTCCAGTTTTTTTAATTAATAATTAATTTTTTTACTGAATAGTAGTTTTTATCCTTATAAAACCTTACTATATAAAGTCCCCTTGGCAAATCAGTTATCGATATACAATTCGATATTATTTTACTGTTTATCATTACCTGCCCTGACAAGTTAGATACAGTGACATTCATGCCTTCATATGAACCAGTAAAGTAAATTTGATCATTTGCTGGATTTGGATAGAAGCCGATTTCGTCCGATGTCTTTACATCAGCAACTGCGGTCGGAATGTCTGTAAGAGAATCTACCCTCACATAGTCTACAATCATCGAATACGTTTTATTCTCACTTGCTATATTGGTCCATTGCAGTGAACCGTTATAAGCAGCTTTCCAGTATATATCTGAGGCCCATGCATTCAAATCAAACCTCATTGGCCCCTTTGGAGAAATACTACTTGTACGAAATACATTACCATCTATCTTCCAAGTCACACCCGTTGGCAACCATTCAATAGAATATATATGATAATCAGTTATTGAACTTGTAAAAACGACTGAATCCGGATGCCCAACACCCATAGGTTCATTGCTGTAGACATTGGAGTAAACTTTATTGACATTATTTGTTAGAAATTCAATATCAATTTCATCATGTAGGGTTTGATCTGATCCTGATTGATTTGTCCATGTTGTTCCAAAATCTTCGGATCTCCAGATATTACCTGCAAAAACTACAACTGTTAATATTTGGCAATCTGCTGAGCCAGTAATATAATTTCCCTGACTTAAATCAAGACCAGTTTTCTTTGTCCAATTTGCAGATGCTCCAAAGTCTGTAGATGTCCAAACACTACCATAAGCGTAGCCAAGGATCACAAGCTTTGTACCATCTTTTGAGGCAATAATACTTGTCAGGTATGGCGAATCTATATTACCAGTTTTATCAAAACAAGTAATACCTCTATCTGTAGAAATCCAAACACCATTTCCTTGTGATGTGACAGCAACTTTTACACCACGAACTGCAATTGACTTCCACTCCGCAGTACCGAAACCAATTCTTTCAACTAAATTGGAATTAATATCTCCTGTAGAAGTCCAAACATGTACACCATAATCAACTGCACCAAAACTCAAGCCATCAGGATCAATATCGACATCATACCAATTACGAGAGCCAGCTTCAGTGTGAATTTTCCAAGTAACACCATAATCCGATGAAGTTTTTACGTAACCTCTTATTCCACCGATTATTAAGTATTTCCCTGTTTTATCCGAGGAAATTGCATTGTAATTATCTGGACCAGAACCTAATTGTTTTGTCCATGTAATTCCATAATTTGACGATGTCCAAACATAACCAGGGCATTCTATCGCAGCTAAAAATTTACCATCCTCAGAAGAAGTCACCCCATTCCATACATGTGGCCCAGGTTGATTTTGATAACTCCATTTTGCAGTAGAGTTATAAGTCCAAATATCACCGCCAGCAACTGATGCAGTCAGATTTGTTCCTGTCGCATCAGAAGCTATGCCACTCCAACCACGCATACCCGGAACAGTTAATTCATAACCATAAATACCAAAAACAATTCCTTTTTGTACAGGGGCTTTTATTTTAGCTCGAACCGAATAAATAATTCCCTTACCAGGCTTATATGATCTTGTAGTGATTTGATTGGTCCCATAATATGAATTGGGCCCTGTAGGATTGTAAGTATCAAGATTGATACTTACTTCACTGTTTTCTGTTGCAGGCAGAGATGCATTTTGAGCAGTCCGAAATTGTGTATAACCATGATAAGTTCCATCCGCTTGCGAAACCCACCATTGATAAAACCACAATAAGCTACTCACTGATGTCCCATCAAAGTGGTCCAAAAAAATATTCTTTTTGTATTGTGCATTAGCACTCCTTATATTGGCCGTCATGCAAAAGGCTATAACTACCAAAAACATACTTAATTTTTTCAATTTTCCTCCCTAGTTTAATTAATTATCAAATTTTTAAATAACCCTTGTTGGCTTGATAATAACACTTTAAATTCATGTGTCAATTTTGAAATTAATTTAAATTTTGACAAAAAAAAATGAGGCTGCCATTAAATTGACAGCCTCGATATTTTCCTTTCTTTTTTTATTCAATAATTAATTTTCTGAAATAATACCCACCATCAATCTTAATCTTGACGGTGTATAGTCCTGAAGGTAAACCTGCGAGAGACAAACTGCTTGTCACTTCTTTTTCATCGATTACCTTATTGCCAGTCATGGTATAAATGCTGACATCCTTAACATCTTGTGGATCTGAAAAATTAATTCTGCCATGTGCCGGATTAGGATAAATATTAATTTTGTCTGGCGTTTCCACATCAGTAACTGAAGTTACTATTCCTTCAGACTGCACAAGCGCATAGTCAATCAAGAACGTACCTTTCTGGTTGTTTACTAACACGTTTGTCGGCTGTAACCCTGCGTCGTATGCATCTGCCCAACTTGAATCAGGTACCCACATACTGAAATGCAACTGAACAGGGCCGGTCGGAACATCTCTGGACCGTCTAACTTCAACGTCATCCACCTTCCATATAACTTCACTTGAAGTTATTTCTATCACGTAAGTGTGATAGGTATTTGCAAGTGAAGATAAGTCATACGCTATTGGTAGTCCATCATCAGGCTGTGATCTTGTAAAGATTCTCGTGTGCACCTGAGACAAATCGTTCGTCTGAAATTCGAACGTTATTTGCTCATCAGTATTTCCAGATGCCCCCTGAAGAAAAATCATACCAACCATTCCTCGTGGCACAGGATTATACATCCTTGCCCTGACAGTGAAGATAAGCCTACCATCATTCATTCCGAAGGAATCTTTTGTGGCCAAATCGGTCCCAGAAAAATACGCACCATTCTTAGTGTAACTATCCACCTCAATTTTCGCTTCATTATATGAGGACTGAACCATGGGAGAAATCCTGTACTGAGTTCTCCCCATTATTTTCGGGGTACCGTTCTGACTCAGATGGCTCGGATAGTACCAAACCAGAGGATCAACTGCCTGATAGGCGAATTGATCGTAAAAGAGATCCTTAAGCTGGGCCTGGACATTTCCGGTTCTTGCAGATATGATGATCATGCTTATAGCTAAGATCATCAAAACTTTCATTAATTTTTTCACTATTCCCTCCTATATTTATTAATTATTTAAAAAAAATTATCAATATACAAAATACCGAATTTCCGTTTTGTATTGCACCACTATATAATTAAAATTATGATTTCAAAAAAAGTTTTCTCGTTTTTCTAAAAGTGAACGAAATGAAATTGCAATACTAATTAGAAAGAAATACAGCGGTC
>Ga0247841_10000677_pt1 | contig 86009 bp, 98 predicted proteins | sample LaCruzMarch2015__2_FD_192410 | JGI IMG/M metagenome (GOLD analysis project Ga0247841, IMG submission 192410) | Freshwater microbial communities from meromictic Lake La Cruz, Castile-La Mancha, Spain - LaCruzMarch2015_18m | ecosystem: Environmental > Aquatic > Freshwater > Lake | place: Spain... | reverse complement strand
CCGAAGCCTTGGGCTTCTGCCGAACCTCTTTGGTTGTTTTAGGTTTTCGTTTCGTTAAAGTTTTTGGCACGAAACTAGCAACTGCTTAAATTACACTTACGTTTATTTATTATACAATATGTAAAAAAAAACAGAAGTGGATAACTTCTGTTTTTTTAATTGTATAATTTATTTTGCTTTTGCTTTTTCGGCATCATTTAATTCCCTAATTGAAAGGCCCATAAACACCGCTAAAAGCAATGTTGTGTTGAGCGGGGCAAGCCAAAAAGGCGAGTGATGCCCAAATGATTCCAACACCATTATTGCCCCCAAAAATCCAATTGAATACATTGCCCCATTTTTTAAGTAAGCATATTTTGCAATTGTGTCTATGCCTTTAATTGTGAATTCCCTAACCACCAACGCGCCCAAACCATTTCCCAAAAAAATTAATGGAATTGACATTGTAAATGCAAACGCTCCAATAACCCCATCAATTGAAAAAGTAGCATCAAGCACTTCCAAGTACATAATTTTACTCCAAGCCGACATGTTGCCGGAAATCATTTCTTTTTCTTTTTCTTCGGCATTTTTTTTAAAACCGTCTGTAATAAAAAATGCAGTTGACCCAATTACTGCCGACAAAGCCAGAATTGGATTAACTTTTATAGCAAAATACACAACTGCGGTAATAAATAATGAAGAAATAGCATAAAACCAAACCGACTGCTTGTGTATAAATTTTTCAACCAAAAAGGCATACTTTTTTTCTTCCAAAAACAACCACCCCAAAAATACAAAAAACAAATACACTCCTCCTGCCAACAACAACATTGCCTGTGATTTTTCTACATAAGCTTCAATTTCAGGAGTTGGATTAAATACAAAGGTTATAACCTGTAAAAATGAAAAAGCCGGGTTTGCCAACCAAACAATCAAAAACGGCAAAACTCCTCTTACGGCAAAAACAGCAATTATTAAACCCCAAAACAGGAAAAATTTCCTAAATTTTTCCGGAAGTGTTTTTAAAACCGAGGCATTTATAATAGCGTTGTCAACGCTGGAAATAACCTCAAACAAACACAAACCAAATATTACAACCAGTATTTGTATTATATCCATAACTTTTACTTCGTAAAAGAAATTCGAAATTCAAATATCAAAATTCGAAACACTTAATTATTTTATTGTTTTTTCTTGCTAAAAAAGAAGATGTAAACAATTTCCAACAATCCCATTGTATTTACTATCAAAAGTGCGACAAACCATGGCTTACTGGCATTTCTTGCCGCTTTCCAAAGGGCAATGCCCTTCCAAATAAGCACCCAAATTGCCAAAACTCCCAACATTGCAGCTGTTTTTGGGTCATTTAACATTGCAATTATTTGTGGATCTATTGCTTGATACATGAATTTATGAGTAGGCGATGCCTTACTCTGTTAATAATATTTTTTAATTTCGTAGCCGGCGACTCCAAAGGCCACCGAAACATTTAATGATTCTTTTGCGCCCGACATTGGTAAAAAAATTATTTTATCTGCTTTTTTTAATACGCTTTTTGACACGCCCTTCACTTCATTTCCGACAATAAGCGCTAAAGGAAATTCAGGCTTAAACTTGGTGTATTCTATTGCTTCTTCAGCCTGCTCTAAAGCTATTATTTGAATATTATCCCTTTTCAATCTATCAATCAAGCGCCCGGTTTGTTTGCAATGCTCAAACGGAATTCTTTCTTCGGCCCCCAAAGCGGTTTTAGAAATTTTATGATGTGGGGGCTTGCCTGAAATTCCACACAAATAAATTTTAGAGACTCCCAACGCATCAGACGTCCTGAAAATTGACCCTATGTTTTCCAAACTTCTAATGTTGTCACAAATCACAAAAAACTCTTTAGTCATGGAGTAATCTCGAATATACAAATATTAACTAATATACAAATATACGAATACACTTGCCTAAGCATTTAAAACTCTTTTATATTTTACTCCGTCATTGGTAAAATAAATTAAAATCGCAAGCTTATAATTACCCATTTTCAAATATTTCAATGCTTGCTTTATATGAACATACCCAAACCGTGACCTAACCTTTAATTCAATTACAACCTTATTATCAACGACAAAATCCAAAAAATACTTTCCTATGATTTCATTATCGTATTCGACATCTACATTTTTTTCTTTCTCATAAACAATTTTCCTTTTTTCAAGCTCTATCGCAAATGCTTTCTGGTAATATTTTTCTGGCATACCAAATCCAGTCTTATTAAAAACATCAAATGCGCTACCCATTATCTCATAACTCAATTCTGGATACAAAACTTTCTCACTTATTTGCATATTCGTATATTCGCCGATATTCGTATATTAGCGACTACTCCTATAATAACCTGAACTTGTTTATTACCAAGCCGAAATTATACCCTAAATATTGCGCGGCAGTTCGGCAAAAAACCATTCTTTCAGTAAAAATTTCAAAATATTCAATTATTGGGCAAAAATTTGTGTCAGTTTTTAAAACTAATGTTATTCTTTTTTTTGCCTTATCTACTTTTAATTGACTTTCCGTCACAGCATAATTTACTCTGTCATGAATATCCTCTTTTATTTTCAACATATCTTTTTCCATAACCCTAGAACGGTGCACATCAGATTTATCAGCCAAAACAAGCACAGCTGTAACTGAATTAGAAAAAGTCATTTCTTCCTTATCATGATTGGCAATCGCCTGCATTATTTTAGAAATTTCTTCCGGTTCCATTTCGCTTTGAAAAATTTGATGAAAAAGTAGTGCGCCAAAATATTGATGCCCCGACCTTACCATAAAGTTTCCCATGTCGTGGCAAAAGCCGGCTATTGCAGCCAATTCCCCTTCTCTTTGCGATAATCCGATATTTTTTGCAACTTGCCTAGCTCGGTCGGCCACCAAATTAGTATGCCTAAAACCATGATTTGTGTAATTTAAGGCAGTCATGGCCTCTTCGGTCTGCTTTATGAAATTAGCAATCTGCAAATTATTTTTTACTTCGTTTAATGTAATCATAATTTAGGCGATGCAATTATCTCCTCCCAAACAAACTTTGTAATCCTTGCGCTATCAAATTAATTGCATTTAAAATGCTGGCAGGACTACTTTTGTTTAAACCGGCAATTACCGAATTAGAATCACACCAAATGTTTAAAACAGAATTTGCATTGTTTGCAGTGCAGTCATTGTATGACGATTTTCCGCAACTTTGGTAAGCCGAACTGTATTTGTTGAAGCAAACTTTGTCAAAACCTTGTTCTTTACAGGAAGAAAAATTTTGCAATAATGATGTGTTTTTTTGAATATCTTGGCAAGATGCAATTGTTGCCGAAGTGTCGCACCAAATGTTTGTGTCAGCATTTACATTGTTTGCAGTGCAATCATTGTATGACGATTTTCCGCAACTCTGATAAATCGATGAAGATTTATCAAAACAAACTTTATCCAACCCCATGTCCCGACATGTGTCAAAATATAATGCCGATGACGGCGATGCTTTAAGATTATCACAACTTAACACAACAGGATCTACGGGCAAGGCCACACACCCTAATCCATTCCAACATTTCCCTGTTCCGCAATTACAAGTTTTAATTTGTTTTTCATATCCAAGCGCCGGGCTGCAAGAACACATTCCAACTACAAGCTCGCAAGTGTTGTAAAAATTTGCTCCGTTTTGACAAAAACATGTCTGCGTTGCAACTTTTCCTCCGGAAATTTTACAAACATCATCTTTAGTAGGAGTACACGCCTGACTTGTTGTTGGCTTATTTGCATTTGTCCCACATTTTTTTATGTCAACACATGTTCTTATTTGTTGATTATCCACACAGGTCCCCCAATTAAAACATTGCCATTTTGGAGTACACCTCGCACCACTTTGATCTGATATTTTTTGCACCTGCGCACTCAACTCAGAAACCCTATTAGCTATGTCGGTTATTGATAATGTTTGTGCGCTGACAACGCCGCCAAAACAAAAAACAATTATTGATAAAATAACAACTGTTAAAAAATATTTGATTTTCATGCCTTTAGTTTTAATTATGTTTATTTATTTATTTTACCATAAAATAAAAACCGGGGGCAAGCCCCGATTTTAAAATTACCCACTATACAAATCTTTTTTCAATTTCGTCCCAATTTACAACATTCCACCATGCTTTCAAATAATCTGCTCTGACGTTTTTATATTGCAAATAATAAGCATGTTCCCAAACATCATTCAACATAATAATTTTATTTCCTTCACTTATTGGGCTGTCCTGATTTGCAGTTGAAACAATTTGCAAATCACCCTGGGCATTCTTAATTAGCCACACCCAACCCGATCCAAAGCGTTTTAACCCCTCGTCATTAAATTTTTGTTGAAAATCTACAAAACTGCCAAATTGTTTATTTATTTCTTCAGCTAACACACCACCGGGCACAAGGCTGCGCCCGGTTTCGGCCACTGGCCTCATAATTTCCCAAAACATAGAGTGATTAACAACTCCTCCGCCATTATTTTTTACTGCAACGCGAATGTCTTCAGGGACATTTTGTAAATCTTTTAACAATTCTTCTGCGCTTTTTTCAAAAAGCTCAGGGTGTTTCTCAACAGCTAAATTTAAATTATTAACATAGGTTGCGTGGTGCTTGTCGTGATGCAAAGTCATAATTTCTTTTGAAATGTACGGCTCTAAAGCATCATAAGCATAAGGCAACTCCGGTAATGTATATTTTTCCATTTTATAATATTAGGTTTATAAAGCGCAGCAGTGAATTCGTAGCGTACCTCGCAGGCAATTTTGCACGGTCCCGCGAAGCGGGAAAATTGCCGCGAATTGAGTGAGCCCGCGCTGGCGGGCGAACGCTAGCGGAGAATTTACTGCAAGCGACACTAACAACACGACTCACCCGTCGTTGCTTTAAATTCTACTCTTTCAGCATATTCTTGTTTTTTTCCAGTGTGCCATTGTTGGACAGGCCTGATGTAACCGACGACTCTTGAATAAACTTCGCATGGCTGAAAATTAGTCAACGAAGCATTTTTTGCATAACAATCATTGCATTTAAAAACATTTATTATTTCTCCCGAATTATCGTACGCAAGCTGCACTCCATTTTTTATTTCTTCACCTTCAATTGCAATCTCTTTTTTACAATCATGACAAATGTTATTTTCTTGTTGCATAATATTATTTAGCGAGCCAGTAAAGCGAGCAGTGGACTTTTGAGCGTATTACAGGACACGTATAGTGCCTGTCGAAGCGAGTTTCCCGAGGGCAAAGCCCGAGGGACACGAGCGTTAGCGAAAAGGTCTACTGCGAGCTGAAGCGGGCGAGCGATTATTTGCAGGATTTACAAATCCCGTAAAAATTAATTTTATAACTTTTTATAGACCCGACTTTGGTCCTTTTATTTTTTAATATTCCGCATTCAACACACTCATCCATAACATCATAAACTTGGCCACAGGATTCGCATATAAAGTGCGCATGATTTGAAATGTCTGCATCAAAATGAATAGCATCTTTTGTATCAATTGCCTGAATTTCTCCCTTGCCCTTAAAATTTTCTAAAACCCTGTAAACAGTGCCTTGGCTTATGTTTGGCAGTTTTTTTCTCACTTCCTTATAAACAGTTTCCGCCGTAGGATGACTTTTAACTCCCATTAAATAATTAAATATAAAGCTTTTTTGTGCTGTCATTCGTTCTTTTTTTGCGTTTATCATATTATTACAACCTAATATATGTAGGTTTGTTATTTTTATAAGTATTTAAAATTATTTCCCTTATTTCTTCTGTATCTTTTGGATAAAATCTTTCTATGTTTGGTAAGTTTTTCAGCAAATCTTCTTCATTTTCTTTCCCCAAAAGATTGTGTGACATTCCCTGAAATCTGTAATGCACGCTTCCTCTTGCTCCAATTAACTTCACATCAGCATCATTATAACACACATCGTTTCTAAGTTGTTCATAGTTTCGCATAATTATAAAAGGAACCATTGAATACACATAGGGCTTCCACCCACTTTTTGCCAAACCCGCCGCAATTCCCATAAATGACTGCTCGGTCACACCGGCATTAATGTATTGCTTTGGATATTTTTCCTGAAAAATTTGCATGTAAGAAAAGCCGACATCTCCAACAATCAAAATTATTTTTTTATCTTTCTTTACGAGTTCTTCAAGAGTTTCCATAAAAACTCCTCTTGAGTTTCTGGCTATTTTTTCGTGAGTTTCTTCCATGGGCAAACCATTATTAAATCCAGGAAGTGATGATAATTTATTTTCCATTTAATTCTGCTAATGCGTTTATATAGTTTTCTTTATCGACATTTTTGTAGTGCCACTCAAGCTTCCCTTCAAAAAATGAAACACCTTTGCCTTTTATTGTCCTAGCAATAATAACAAGTGGCTTTGTCCTGTCACTGCTAAAACTTTTATCAATTGCTTTTTCAATTTCATTGTAATTATGGCCGTCAATTTCTACAACATCCCAGTTGAAAGCTTTCCATTTATCCGCCAACGGCTCCATATTTAAAACTTCATTTACCGCCCCCATTGCCTGAAAGCCATTACAATCAACAATCACCGTTAAATTATTTAGCCCATGTTGAGGAGCTATTGCGGCGCATTCCCAAGTGGTGCCACAGTCCAATTCGCCATCCGACATCAGCACAAATGTTTTCCATTTTTCGTCAGACAACTTTGCCCCCAAAGCCATTCCTAATGCAATTGGCAAACCATGACCCATTGCTCCACCTGCCACTTCAACTCCCCTGACATCTGGCTCGGACAATCCAATATATTTTGACCCGGGCATGCAATAAGTTTTCAGGTCTTCTTTTGGAATTATGCCTTTTTCAGATAAAAAATAGTACAAAGAAGCTGCCGCCCAACCCTTTGACAAAACAAATCTGTCCCTGTCTTCTTTCAAATTTTTATCAATGTTTAACCTTGAAAACAAAACCGATAAAACATCAATGCATGAAAAATTTGATCCTATGTGCGAAGTCCCCGCCAAATGAATCATTTCAAGCGTTTTTTTACGAGCATCATTAGCAATTTTTTTATAATTTTCCATACGGCTGTGTAATTTATTTAACAATCAAAACTCCAATTTGTCCCATCATTCTGTGGTAACCATTTCCGACTCCACAATAAAACTCGAAAGTTCCTTTTTTGGTTGCCATAAATTCAATTGTGTCACTTTCGCCGGTTTTTATTGTTTTTGTTCCAATTTCACCAAAATCAACAAACAACAAATTATGTGTTCCTCCGACATTTGTAAAATTTATTTTTACTTTGTCGCCTTGTCTTACGATAATTTCATTTGGAGTGAAATAAAAACTTCCTCCTGTCACATCAAAAGTTAAAGTGGTTGGTTGATGATCTTCGGCGCCCGCCTTTAATTGTGCTTTTTGCACATCAGTCGGGACTGCAGGAATGTGTGGTTTCATATAATCGTCCGCAACAACGGTTGTTTGGACTTCCGTATTTTGAGAAACAACTTCCTGTTTTGGGGCGCTTTTGCTAACCATTAAAAAAACGATTGTTATTGCCAAAATTATAATAACTATGGCTGATATTTTATTACTGTTATTCATATTTATTTATTAATAATTATTACTAATAACTAAATTCTATTACTAATAATTATTCCTGTCAAGCACCCCACTTCTCCACAAAAAAATAAACAGCCCCACACACGAATGTGCGGGGCCATCGAACAGAGGTCGCTTTTTTGCTACTCCTCCGTATTCACGAAAAAGTGAAAAGCTGGGATAACCGAACCCAAGATTAAGAGAACACCGATGCACCACTCAACGAGTGATGGTAGCCTTGCTTCACTAAAACAAGACCAAATAATCGCAACCAATATAAAAATGTTGATCGCGAGCCACAAGCCAGCTATGGGCTTGGGGACTTTTATCCTTCTATTTTTCACCTGGATAGATATTAACAAAATAATTTAAAAAAATAAAGTTATTCACAGTTGACGAGATTGTTTGCAAAATACTATAATTAAAGTTGCCTAATGATAATAATTATTAAATAATAAAGAATACTATGAATATAAGTGTGACGAAAAGGGATGGCAGTAAAGAAAATTTTAATGCCGACAGAATAAACAAATCAATTGAACGAGCCTGTGAAGGCTTAACAGATAAAATTGGAAAAGTGGTAAAAATAGCTACAGAAACAAGCTTAATGCTTTATGACGGCATTACAACTGAAGAATTGGATTATGCAACAATAAACGCATCACTTCAAAATGTGCAAGAAGACATTGATTATGACAAGGTGGCCACTCGCCTATTGCTAAAAACCGTTTATAAAAGAATTTTTGGCGATTATGACGAGGATAAAAAAGTTTTGGATGAAAAATATAAAAATAATTTTGTAAAATATATAAATACAGGAGTTGCTTCAAAGCTTTTAGATGAAAAAATGGCAACGAAGTTTGATTTAAAGAAATTAGCCGAAGCGATTAATCCGGAAAAAGATGAACTTTTTCAATATGCCGGACTTTCAACTTTATTTAACCGCTATGCTTTAAAAGATCAGCAACAAAAACCAATGGAGGCGCCACAATATTTTTTTATGCGGGTGGCAATGGGTTTGTCGTACAATGAGACGAATCCTACAGATTGGGCAATAAAATTTTATGACAAAATGTCCAACCTCGAATATGTTGCCGGCGGGTCAACCAACATTGGAGCGGGCACAACAAGGCCGGCGCTTTCAAATTGTTTTCTAATGGAAATTCAGGATGACATTGACCACATTGCAAAATCGGTTGCCGATGTAATGAAAATTTCTAAAGCAACAGGAGGAATTGGGGCGTCTATAACTAAACTTAGAGCGAGCGGTTCACCATTATCGTCAAACAACACCACATCATCCGGCCCAACACCATTTGCAAAAATTATTGACACTGCAATTCGCGCAATTCAGCGTGGAGGAAAGAAAAAGGGCGCTTTATGTTTTTACATGGAAAATTGGCACATTGATTTCTTTGACTACTTAATGTGGAAACATAATGCCGGCGACGATTATTTAAGAATGCGCACAGCAGACACAGCTGTTTTTCTGTCGGACGAATTTATGAAACGAGTAGAAACTAATGACGACTGGTATATGTTTGACCCTAAAGAAACTCCTGACTTAAATGAATTGTATGGGGAAAGTTTTTCAAAGCGCTACAAAGAATACATTGAAATGGCTAAGGCCGGTAAAATGAGAGTTTTTACAAAAGTTCCTGCCGAAGAACAATATCGCCAAATTTTAGTTATGCTTCAGGCAACCAGTCACCCATGGCTTGTCTGGAAAGACCCAATTAATTTGCGGGCTCTCAACAACAACACTGGCACCATTCACATGTCAAACTTGTGCACGGAAATTTGTTTGCCCCAAGACAAAGACAATGTTGCTGTTTGCAACTTAGCTTCTATTAATTTGGTTAGCCACATTAATAATGGTGAAATTAATTGGAAAAAATTAGAAGAAACAGTGCGATTGGCAGTGCGACAACTGGATAATTTAATAGACATTAATGTTTTGCCGATTCCTGAAGCAATAAAGTCCGACCAAGAAAACAGGGCAATTGGACTTGGTGTTATGGGGTTTTCGGAAGCAGTGGAATTACTTCGACTTGAATATGAAAGCGAAGAAACTTTTAAAACAGTGGACAAAATTTTTGAATTTATAAGTTTTATGGCAATTGATGAAAGCGCCAACTTAGCAAAAGAACGCGGAAGTTATGCCAACTTTAATGGATCAGAATGGAAAAATGGCAGGGTGCCATACGATACCCTGGAAAAATTAGAAAATTCCCGAGGTATAAAATTGGACCTGGACAAAACAAGCCATGCAAACGAATTAGGAATAAATTGGGACGACCTTCGCAAAAAAGTTATGCAGGGAATGCGAAATGCAACCTTAATGGCAGTTGCGCCAAATGCCAACATTGGTTTGTTGGCTGGCACAACACCGGGAATTGACCCAAGGTTTGCGCAAGTATTTTCGCGTAATAAAATTTCAGGAAAATACTTGGACATTAACCACAACCTTGTTAAGGATTTGCAAGAAGCCGGCATTTGGGACAGCGTCAAACAAGAAATAATTGAAAAACAGGGGGACATTTCAGACATTGAAAAAATTCCTGAAAGTTTGAAAAAAAGATACAAGTCAGCTTTTACTACTGACCCTTCAGCTTTCATTGAAATTGCTGCGCGCGCCCAAAAATGGGTTGACCAGGCCTTATCGCGAAACATGTATTTAGAAACGCGTTTAACCGAGGATTTTATGGCTATATATATGAAGGCCTGGAAAAAAGGGTTGAAATCAACTTATTACCTACACCTTAAACCGCGCCACACAGCCGAGCAAAGCACAACTTCAGTAAACAAGCGGACTGCAACCGGCAAGCTGGGATTTGGATCAGTAAACACAAAAAATGCTGTCGAAGAAAAAAAAGAACCAAGTTATGAAGAAGTAATGGCAAAAATCTCCGCTCATCAAGTGAGCGGATCCGTCCCGCTCGCCGAAGGCGAGACGGGCGGAAATGAGGATCCGCAAAGTAAGTTTCTTTGCGACTCATGCCAATAAAATTAAAAGAATAAAAATATGTCACTAATTGGAAAAGCGTCACCACGCGATTATAATTTACACCCTTCATTGTACCCCTGGGCACGCGAACTTTACGACCAGGCAATTGCCAACACATGGTACCCCCACGAAATTCCACTTAAAGAAGATTTGGAAGATTGGGCCGTAATGACTGAAGATGAAAAATATGCAGTTGAATTTGTTATGTCTTTTTTCAACCCAACCGAACTTTTAGTCAACCGAGTTTTGGCTTTGGGCGTTTACCCATATTTAAAGTCAGCTGAATGCCACTTGTACTTAGCCAAACAAATGTGGGAGGAAGCTAACCACTGCGTTGCTTTTGAATATGTATTAGAAACATTCCCATTAGACAGAAGTAAAATTTATGACACCCACCTTGTCACCCAAACAATGAAAGCTAAAGAAGACTTCATTGACAGATACGCCAACAGAATGACTGACAACAAATATGATGTTACTACAATTGAAGGAAAGAGAGACTTTGTCAGAAATTTAATTGCCTACAACATAATTATGGAAGGAATTTGGTTTTATTCAGGATTTATGGTTATGCTTTCATTCCGCCAACGAAACAAATTAAGAAACTTAGGAAGCATGATTAATTGGGTGCTTCGCGACGAAAGTTTGCACTTAAAATTTGGCATAAACCTTGTGTTAAACATTTTAGAAGAAAATCCAGAAATTGTTTCAGCAGAATTTGCCGATGAAATTAAAAAAATTGTAATCGAAGGCGTTGACTTAGAAACGCAATACAACAAAGACTTATTCCCACGAGGAATTCTTGGATTGAATGCCGACTATGTAAACCAATATGTGCAATATGTTGCAGGCAGGCGGCTTGAAGAATTGGGCTTTAGCCCACACTACAATGTAACCAACCCTGCAAAATGGATGACAACAGCCACCGATGTTTACGAGTTAGTAAATTTCTTTGAATCACAAAACACCAGTTATGAAGTAAACTCAAAATCACATAATTCACCCGGTCAAATAAAATCAGAGTGATTTTAATTTTGCTAAGCAAAATTATTTGACCGGGTAAACCCGCGCAAACAAAAAAAGAGGACTAACCAGTCCTCTTTTTTAGTAAATTTTGTTGTCTTTGATTTTTTTGAAAAGACCCAAGAACCTTATATCTACTAAATAACGGACACTTGATTATTTTTCAATATTATGTTATTGTATGGCGAGATAGCACCTTTACAACTTGGCCGCATCTTTGAGAAAATAGATACTTTTCAGAAATGCGGCCAACTAAACGGAAGTCGCAGAACAAACCAAAACGAAAATGGATCCTATTGGATTATTGAGACAGATGCATACATCTTTGTATGCTGTTGTGGCGATCTTCGCCCTTTCATCCATCATTATGATGAGCATCAGGTATTTTTGCGGAAACGAGGCCATCAGGCAGTCGTGCGCAAAAATCTACAAATGGCTTGTCGCCATTCTGGTTGCCATCGTTGTATGGAACACAGTGAGCGTTCTATCCTCAAACAGGATGCCTCGCAACACTGAAAATCGTGGCGACATCTATCGCCAAGCCGAACAAAACAGAACCAAGTAAGAAAGCAAGAAAGGAACAAAGAACATAGTGAAAACTATCAACATCTTTAGCGCTCTCGTCATGATTGCGCTTTTCTCCTCCTGTTCACAGATCAGAAACGTGCCGCCGCAGTTTGCGGGTCGAATCCTTTCGCCCACGGGCTGGGAGGACAAGATTTATTCCCCAGGTCAAGTCGACATCGGCGAAGTCGATGTTTCGGGCCGCGGGAATTCACTCGTACTGATTCAAATGTCGGCTTTTGCCATCAAGGAACAGTTCCTTGGGGCACAGGCAACTGACGACAAGGAAGACCATCGCGTCTTCACTGCAGACAAAACGCCGGTAACATTGGATGTCAGGATTATGCTCACGGCTCCAGACGCCGTGGATGACCCTGACTCAGTCAAGCGATTTTTTACGCTTGGAAATCCGGCTTCATCAAAGAACGACAACCGCGTAATGTTTATTACGCTTGAGTCAATCTACGAAGAACAGGCGCAATTGCAAGTGCGAGGAAAAATTCGCGACATTGTGTCAAAATATGCGAACTTCGACGAAGCCTTTGCAAAAAGGAGTGATTTGAATGCCGAAATTCGCACAGTTCTTACTGCGACCTTAAAGGAGCGGCAGATACCGCTGATTATTGTCGATTGCCAAATCAGCAACATTAAGCCTGACCCCCTTGTCTGGCAAAACCAGGTAAGAGTGCAGGCTGCCGATGCGGACATCCAAGCAATGAAAATGATTCAGGGCTACCTCGACGCTAACCCGTCAGCTCGCCTCATTTTCACGCTTAACCAGCTGAAAGAGATCGCCAGGATCTCATCAGAAAATGGAAACAACACCATCATCATCACGACGACGGATGGCGCGAACCCGGCCGGGCAGACGCAAATTTTGCCCGTGCCCCTGGTACCAAAGGCTGCAACTGAAAAGTAGCAAAAGTTGCAGCTGCTCTCTGTGCGCGTGCCAATGCTTGCAAAACAAGCAAAGGCACGCGCACTTTTTTTTAAAATAATTCCGAGCCTAATTTTAAATTTCGCCGCGTTTGATTTTTTTGCGGATATCTTCGACAAATGTGTTGAAGTACCACAAGTTGTGTTGAGTTAAAAGCTTCAAAGGAGTGATTTCTTTTGCGCGTAAAAGGTGACAAATGTAATCTTTTTTGTAATTCACACAAACGGGGCAAAGGCAATTTTTGTCCAAAGGTTCGTTCTTTTTTAAATATTTTATTTTATTTAAATCAATTCTGCCTTCTGAAGTAAAAGCAATTCCCCGCCTGGCATAATGCGTTGGCGCAATGCAGTCAAAAGTGTCTATGCCGGCTTTTATTATAATTTCCATATCATCTAGGTGGCCAATGCCCAACAAATGTCTTGGCTTTTTTTCGGGCAAATTATCTGTAACCAATGAAACCATTTCTCCCATTTGTTTTTTGTTGTTGCCAAATTCTCCACCAATCCCAAAACCATCAAAATTTAATTCGCCAATAAATTTTGCACTTTCGGTTCGCAAGTCCTTAAATTTTGAACCTTGCACAATTCCATAAAGAGCTTGCTTGCTTTTTTTATATTTCAAACATTCTTTTGCCCATCTATGTGTTTTCTCAAGCGACTTTTTAACATAATTATAATCTGCCAATGGCGGGGTACATTCGTCAAAAGCAAAAATAATGTCTGCGCCCAACTGCTCCTGTATTTTTATGGACTCTTTCGGCCCCAAAAATAATTCTGTTCCATCTATTGGTGAACGGAAAAAAACTCCCCTATCAGTAATTTTTACTTTCGTCGGCTGGGCATTTTCTTTAATTAATTCTTTTTTATCTTCTTTTTCATTTATTATCTTACTTCCAAAGTTGTAATCCCTTCCAAGGCCCAACGAAAACACTTGGAAACCTCCAGAGTCCGTCATTAAAGGCTTTTTCCAATTCATAAATTTATGAAGACCTCCTGCTTTTTCAATTACCTTTTCACTAGATTTTAAATGCAACCAAAATGTGTTGCAAATTAACATTTGTGATTTTGCTTCTTCTACTTCTTGGCTGTCCAAGGTTTTAATTACCGCTTGAGTAGCAACAGGCACAAAACACGGCGTTTCAACAACGCCATTCTCAGTTTCCAGAAAACCCAGTCGAGCTTTACTTTTATTTGATTTTTTTAATATTTTAAAATTCACCCGATCAAATAAGACTTGAGCCGATTTTTTAGAAATAGTCTGCCCAAATATTGTTTTAAATATTTTTCTCGATGAGTTGCATCTTGCTGATTCAAGCACCCTTCGAAATAAATTAACCTAAACGGACCTTTATTTTTTGTACTATCTACTAACTTCTTTCTGTGTTGCTCAAGTCTTAATTTTAAATCTTTTGTATACCCCTTGTATAAATCTTTACTATTTTCAAATTGTAAAACATAAATATAATAAAACATAATAATAAAAGATTTAAAATTATTTGACCGGGTAAACTATGGTTGGAAAATGTCGCCGGTTCTACCATCAATTGAAATTTTTACTGATTTAATTGTTGGAAATTGCAAAAGTGTTTGTGTAATTTGTGCAACTCTGGCCGACATACTACACGACCCACCACCCGATTCTGTTGTTGCATTAAAATCAACTTTCGCCACACCATTTTCAATTGAAATGCTGTTTAGTTTACTCCCCACAGGAATACTAGTAAAATATCCATTTAACATTTCTGCATCGGTTGGACCACCTAAAAGTTTTTTTATTGCTTCTTCTGCCACAATTTTCGTTTCGGGGACATATCGTAAAACCTTATAAACTCTTTTACATTCATCTTGCTCGCCAGAAGATGATAACGCAGAATTAACAAAAAATACACCAAGTTCTATGTCTCTAATTTGAGAAAATCCCACTTGCATAAAAAAATTTCTGTCTTTTTCTGGTATGCCGGACGGATTTTCATTTTTAAAAACCAGTATACCAGTTTTTGTTTCGGGTTCTTTAAAATTTAAAATTGTTTCAAAATTAACTGGAAAAGTCATCCAATCTGTTGTAGCTTTTAGAATACCCGATGTTATTTCTTTTCCGTTGCCGTCCAACAATTTTACTGTTCCAACCTGACCTTCAAAGCCAACCCAACCATTTCCCATAATCATGCCGGAAACTTTCAATGGCGAGGATACTGCAGTTGGTTTTCTTAATAAGGGTGATGTTATTTGTATGCCATCATCGCCTTGCAGGGGATTGCTATTTGCTGGTTTTTTTGACGGCACAAAAAACAAAACACCTAAAAGTGCCACAATTATTAATGTTAAAACTATTACTATTAAATATTCTTTTTTCATACCTCCATATTACATTATTATCAAAAATTTTAAACTCTTGACATTGTCCCACAAAAAGAGTATAATTAATTAAAGCTAATAAGCTCGTTTAAAACGGCCTATTAGAAAGGTCGTTTTATAAAGCAAAACAAAGAAACAAAAATGTTCGACAGAAACAATAACGGAGGAGGTTTCGCTCCAAGACAAATGATCAAAGGTAACTGGAAATGTTCAGAATGCGGAGTAGAAATCACCGAATTACCTTTTGAACCAGCTGCTGACAGACCAATTTACTGCAGAGATTGCTGGTCAAAGAAAAGACCTCCAAGAAATTTCAGCAGATAATCTGACTTGAAATAAAAAACAATCCCCTCTCGGGGGTTGTTTTTTTGTGTAAATTTTTCCAAAAAAATTTGTATTATTTTTTATTAATGATAAAATAAAAAAACATTTTGTATTGTATGAATAAATTTCAAAAATCAGTATTGAAAAATTTAAAAAATACCTACTGTCGGCTGGCGCCCTCAAAAATTCAAGGCATCGGAATTTTTGCTATTAAAAACATTCCCGCTAAAACTAATCCTTTTAAAGGAATTAATGAGCCAAGATGGGCAACATTCAATGTCTCCGAATTAAACAGTTTGGGGAATGAAGAAAAAAAGATGATTTCAGATTTTTTGGGTTGTTCTAAAGATGGAAAAACAATTGAAATTCCTGAATATGGATTAAATGGCATGGACATTTCCTTCTTTTTAAATCACTCCGAACAACCAAATATTAAAACTAAAGATGGAAACACTTTTACAACAACCAGGCTGATTAAAATTGGTGAAGAGCTTACATCTGACTATTCAACATATTTTGTTCATTTGAAAATAGATAAATAACTACTATGATTTTTTCGACAAATATTTTGTCCGACAAAAACCGAATTGAAAAAATAATAAACAAATATGGATATGCGCCAGAGCATAATTATGATTGGTATGCTTGCCAAAGTGACAAAGGACTGGATTTGACGTTTGCAGAATCAAATGATGGTGCGGCGCTCTTTACAACCGAAGAGGGTTTACAAAAGTGTTCTGTTTTTTCGAGCCCAATTGCACCACCATCTCGTCGCGTTGAAGTTATAATTGAATATTTAGAAAATATATTTAAATTAAAAAAAGTTAAAAAAGTGGAGCTTGAGCTTGAAACCGATTTGCATAAAAGTCTTTTACAAGTATTACCAAATAATTTCAAAGCCAGACGCATAAATTTTACCCTTACATGGCCAATTTACAACCTGACAACATTTGATGATTCCCTATCTGGCGGACAGTGGAAAAAATTACGAAAATTAAATAATAAATTTTATCGCGACCATTCCATAAAAATTTTAGACGCTAAAACATTTGAAGATAAAAATTCCTTACACAACTTGGTTGACGAATGTAAAAAAAATAGAGTCGCAAAAGATAGAGCATATTTTGAATCCTACCATAAATTTATAGAAAATAATTTTGAAGGAGCAGATGAGGCGCGAATATTTATCGTTGATGGAAAAGTTTGCGGAATAAACGCAGGTTGGAAAATAATAAACAGCAACACCTTTTATTCGGCCATAGTTCTTCATAATTATTCTTTACAGGGTTTAGGAGAAGCAATTTATATTGACAACTTAATTTTTTTAAAAAATCGCGGATACCAACACCTTAACATTGGAGGCGGACACAAAGAAGACCTTGTATTTAAAAACAAGTTTCACCCGGAATCATTTTATAAAACACATTACTTTTGTATAATAAAAAAATAAAAAAAATAAAAAAATGAACGAAGACAACGAAATAGAAAAAAATAATTTACCCGCCTTAAAGGATACTCCAGAAAAAAAGAAATTCTTATTTGTTGGATGGGAAGCCAACTCGGGAGACCTGGCTTGGCAAATAAAAAAAGAAGGTCACGAGGTCAAAGCTTATTATGAGGCTGAATATGATGAAGATGTTTACGTGGGATTTATTGATAAAATTGACGATTGGAAAAAATATATTGACTGGGCGGATGTTATTGTTTTTGAAGACACCGGATTTGGAGAAGAAGCGGAAAAATTAAGAAAATCCGGCAAACTTGTTATTGGAGGCTCTGTTTATACAGACAACCTTGAAATTGAAAGAGAATTCGGACAAGCAGAAATGAAAAAAGTCGGCATGCTTATTTTGCCACATTGGGATTTTGAAAACTACGATGAAGCCTTAAAGTTTATAGAAGAAAATCCCGGCCGGTATATTTTTAAACCTTCAAAATACATTGGCTCTGCCTCAAAAAATCTTTTATTTTTAGGAAACGATGACGATGGAAAAGACCTACATGAAATAATAAGATCAAACAAAAAAGTTTTGGAAAAAAAGGTCACAAGATTTCAACTACAAAAATTCGCGCAAGGAGTTGAAGTTGCAGTTGGGGCATTTTTCAACGGAAATGATTTTATTTATCCTGTAAACATCAATTTTGAGCACAAAAAATTATTTCCCGGAAACATTGGCCCATACACAGGCGAAATGGGCACATTAATGTATTGGTCTTCACCAAACACAATTTTTAGAACAACCTTAGAAAAAATGAAAGACGACTTAAAAAAATCTGGCTATGTTGGGTATGTTGACATTAATTGTATTGCAAACGGCAGAGGCATTTACCCGTTGGAATTTACCTGCAGATTTGGATACCCCCACATTTCAATTGCCATGGAAGGAGTAGCTTCAGATTGGGGGGAATTTTTATATGCAATTGCCAAAGGCGAAAATTACGACTTAAAAACTAGAAGAGGTTTTCAATTGGGGGTTGTTTGCGCTACGCCGGCATTTCCATATTACGATGAAGAAGAAATGGAAATATACCGAGACTTGTCAATTATATTCAAAAAGCCATCTTTAGATGGCGTGCATTTGGGTGATGTTAAAATAATCGACGGCTCTTGGAAAATTGCAGGAGTAAGCGGTTATGACTTAGTTATTACCGGATCGGGCACAACTGTTGAAGATGCCAGAAAACAAGCTTATGGAAGAATAGACAACATTTTGCTACAAAACATGTTTTACCGCACAGACATTGGGTTGGGCTGGTCGGAAGATTCAGACAAACTGCAAACCTGGGGATACTTATACTAATTTTCAATTTTCAATAATAAAACTCGACGCTATCGCCGGGTTTTATTTTATATTCACCAACTAGGCCCCCGTTTATTTCCAAAACATAACTTGCCTTAACACCGGGGTTAATTGACATACAAATTAAACTTTTGCATGGTTCGGCATTTTCTTTAATAAAAACAACTTTTTGATTTGAATCAATCCAAATCATATCCAAGGGAATTAAAGTGTTTTTCATCCAAAAAGAATAAATGCTTTCTTCTTTGAAAATAAAAAGCATCCCTTTATTTTTTTCAAGCTTTGTCCGATTCATTAAACCCTTTTCAATTTCTGCCTGGCTTTTTGCCAACTCAACCGAAAAACAATTTTCGCCAAAACACACCTTATTTTCAACACTTTGAAAAGTTGTAGGAGCCAATAAAATGTTTACTCTGAAAAATAAATATAAAACAGCTAAGACTACTAAAATAATAATTACTATTTTATAAATCATTTTTAAACTTACAACTTCGCTCGCCAATCAAATTTTTTCTCGTCAGACATCCTCTCTTTAAGGGGAGCCTACGTCTTCCTCAAAAAAATTTATTGGCTCGCTTCGTTTGTTTTATTTTTATATTCTATAAAAATTATAATCACAACTAAAATATCAAAAATAGTCAAAAGTAAAAGCCATGTTGGGTGGGTCTGGACATATTTATAAATTTGGTAAATTAAAAATACTGAAAACATCCAAATTGCCCAAGGGTATGCCCATAATTTTCCCTTTAGAAGGTTTATTGCCATGAATACATTCACAAATCCATGAAAAAACAGATAAATAATTGTAAAAAAGTGTAATTCTCCTAAAAAGTCGTTTGAGGCACGCATTAAAAAATCTATAAAAAATCCGCTAAATTTGGCCAAAATTTCCTGCTGAATAAAAAAAACAAACGACTTCCCTACTACAGCCAAAATTATTCCTGCTATAATTTCTGCAAAACCAGCAAATGATTTTAACCAAATTCCCGTTTGAAAAGTTTTAGTTATTATTTTTCTATGATGCTGTTGCATGAATTGATATAAAACTTATATTAAATAAAACAATCCCGCCGGGGCGGGATTGTTTTATTTTTTTCTTTTATTGACTTTAGTCCTATTCCCCTTTTTAACTCTTCTCGCAAGTCTTTTTTTATTTGCCCAACTTGGCATATTTTTTGAAATTTAGTATTTTGAATAATAGACCTTTCTTTTATAACTATAACACAACATTAACAAAAAGAAAACTGGAAACATAATTTAAAAAGTAATATAATAAAAAAATAGAAAATGAACTATTCGTTAATAGTATATATTATTTTAGGAATAATACCCAGTTCGGTTTGGCTTTTGTATTACCTTAAAAAAGATCTTCACCCTGAACCAAAAAAGCAAATTCTTATAATATTTTTATGGGGCGCATTTATTACAATCCCTGTATTTTTTGTGCAATATGGCGCAACAAAGTTGCTGGAATTTACAAATTTTAGCGTACCAATAAAAACTATTTTGCAATGGTTTGTTGTAATAGCTTTTACCGAAGAACTTTTTAAGTTTTTGGTGGTTAGAATAAAAATAATCGGAAATTCAGTATTAGACGAACCGTTAGACTTAATGCTTTACATGGTGGTTTCTGCTTTAGGGTTTGCAGCCATAGAAAACATCCTTTATCTTCTTACTCCAACCGGACAAATGTCCATCGATGACGTTATAAGTCGAACCTTAATTATATTTTTTATAAGATTTGTCGGTTCAACATTCCTGCACACATTATGCTCTTCAATTTTGGGATATTCTTTGGCCATGTCAATTTGCAACCCAAATAGAAAATACGCTTATATTATTTTAGGAATTGTTATTGCCACCTTTTTCCACGGCCTTTACAACTTGTCATTTATACGCCTAACCAGCTATGTACAACTTGCTATTCCTGCATCTATTCTTGTAATTCTTGCCGTAGCTGTTTTTATTGGCTTTAATAAGCTTAAAAAATTGAAAGGTGTCTGTCGGATTGTAAAATAATTTTTCAGAAATTTCTCAATAAAAAAAACTAGGTCGGACCTAGCTTTTTTTATTTTTAATTAGTTTTAATTTTTCAGGGCGGGTAAAGCGTTTAATTTCGGCTTCTCTTTTTCTTGCTTTACTGAAAGTTTTAATTTCTTCAAAATATTTCAACTTCACTGGCCTTCTAATTTTTGTGTAATGCGCGCCGTTTTTCGCATTGTTGTGCTGATGCACTCTTTTTTCTAAATTATTCGTTGACCCGCAATATAGCGATTTATCTTTACACTGAAGAATATAAACAAAAAATGCCATGTTCTATAAAAAATATTCTTTTAGCATTGTCATCAAGGTAGTTCTGCCACGATTTGTTTTTAAATATTCCTCCCTCCTCTTTGCATCCTTAATATTTTTGTATGCCTCGTAATGAATAATCTCTAACGGAATATATGGCTTAGTTGATTTGGAAAGACCGCTATTGTGTTCTTTTAATCTACGTTTTAAATCTTCGGAGTAACCAATATAAATGAAATTTTTTATCTTATTATACAAAACATATACATAATAAAATTTCATAGTTTTAATATCTGGGGAGGCACAATTCTGCGCCTCCCTCAGTCCCCATGCTTCCTGTCTTCGCTTTTCGGCGAAGCCAGGCGCCGCATGGTGCCTGGCTGCCGGGCTTGGATTCGAACCAAGATACGCGCCTTCAGAGGGATGTGTCCCCGCCTCTTCGGCGGGTCGCCGGTGAGGCGACTACCATTAATGTTTCTGTGCAAAGCTGCCGGGCTTGGATTCGAACCAAGATACACGCCTCCAGAGGGCGCGGTCCTACCGTTAGACGACCCGGCAGCTCTGCACAGAAATATTTTATTTCCTTGTTAATTTACTTTTTAATACTTCTCTACCATAACCACTTTTGTAAAATTTTTCAGCTTGTTTCGCCAAATCATATGAATCATAAGCTTCATAATAGATTAAATCAAATGGCCTATTGTCGCTTGTATATTTACCACCTATGCCATTAGAAAACCTTCGCCTTAAATTATCTGTCGATCCGCAATATAGTCTGCCATTTTTTTGACTTTTCAAAATATACGCATAAAACATAATATTTTGTCCCCGCCTCTTCGGCGGGTCGCCGGTGAGGCGACTACCGTTAGACGACCTCGCAGTTTTGGAAACAAAATCGTAGAATTTATTGAAAATTGTAAATTCGGGTGCCCTTTGGGCGCTGAAAATTCGCGCTATACATCTAAATGCTTTTTGACGACGATAAGGCTGGAAATTACACCCACGCCAACGCCAAAACCTAACTGTATTAATACAAAAATCCACGATTTAGTCAAGAAATACCCCCACATGCCAAAGCCCGGTAAAATAACTGATGCCTGTGGTGACAAAAAATAGGCAAAAATTGCAGTAATTACTATGCAAATTAAAAACGCAATAACTCCATAAATTATTCCTTGTACAACAAATGGCCCCCTGACAAACCAGTCTGAAGCTCCAACAATTTTCATTGTGTTAATTTCTTCTTTCGAACCGTCTATTGCAAGTTTAATAGTGTTGTAAACAACGAGCACGGCAACCAAAACCAAAATAATTCCAAGTACAAGTCCAAAAATATTTATTTTACTAGTAATAGAATAAATTTTTTCAATTATATCTTTTTTCTTTGAGAAATCAACACTATCAACTATGTCACTAAAATCAGATGTTTGCAAAACATTAGCAACTTCTGCATATTGAGAAGGGTCTCCATTGGTTGTAATGTTTAAAGACGGCAAAAAAGGGTTTTTCCCAACCTCCTGTAATGCGCCCGACAAAACCGAATCTGCCTTGTGCATTTCATTAAAATCTGCCAAAGCCTGATCTTTAGAAACATATTCAACACTTCTGACTATTTTAGTCATTTTAGTTATTTCGTCTTTGACGCTCAAAATTTGCTCTTCTGAAGTGCCATCTATAAAATATGCTGTTATATCAATTTTATCCTGAATTTGCGAGCTTAAATATCCAACCATTACACGAAAAAAGAAAAGCCCGGTTATAAGCATTATTGTAATTGTTAAAACAAGAACAGCAGCAGCTGATATTCCCTTGTTTCTGCTGAAATCCTGCATTGCAAAATGTATAATTCTTTTTGAATTTGTACTCATTTTTTATAGCAGACCAATAAAGTGAGGTAGTGGACTTTTGAGCGTATTACAGGACACGTCTAGTGCCTGTCGAAGCTTTTTTCTCGCGAAGCGAGACAAAAGCGTTAGCGAAAAGGTCTACTGCCGAGCTAAAAAAGGTCGAGCGAATTTTATATAATAAATTTTCCTTCTGCTTCGTCACGAATAATTTTTCCGTTTTCTAATGTAATAACTCTTTTTCCTAATTTATTTATTATTTCCCTGTCATGAGTTGCTAAAATAATTGTTCTGCCCGCTAAGTTTATTTTTTGCAACAAAGAAATAACTTCATATGTGTTGTATGGGTCAAGGTTTCCTGTTGGCTCATCGGCAATAATAATGTCCGGGTGATTTACAAGAGCTCTGGCAATTGCCAACCTTTGCTTTTCGCCCCCCGAAAGATTTTCAGGAAAACTTTCAAATTTTTCACCCAACCCCATTATTTCCAAAACTTTCGGCACTTCGGTTTCTATTTGTTCATTTTCCTTCCCTTCAACTTCCATTATGTATGCTACATTTTCATAAACGGTTTTTTTGGGCAACAACCTGTAGTCCTGATAAATTACCCCAATTTTTCTTCTGGTTTCCTGCATTTGCAAAGAATCCGCTTCGCTTAAATTCATGTCATTAAAATAAACTTCTCCTGAAACCGGTTTTTCTAAACCTAAAATTAAATTAATTAAAGTTGTTTTTCCGACTCCCGACCTGCCTACAACCGAAACAAATTCTCCTTTTTTTATTTCAAAAGACACATTGTCCAACACCAATGCCCCGTCTTCTTCGTAAATTTTTGTTACATTATTAAATTTTATCATTTACCCTGTTAAATAATTTTACTCCGTAAAATTACTGCTATGCAGTATTTAACGGGGTTAATTTTAATTCGGCTTCAATAAATGCTTCTAAATCACCATCTAAAACTTTTTCCGGATTTGACGTTTCATATTGTGTGCGTAAATCCTTTACCATTTTGTAGGGGTGCAAAACATATGACCTTATTTGATTTCCCCAACTGGCTGAAATGTTGTCACCCTTTATTTCCTTCAATTTTTTTGCCTCGGAATCTTCCTTCAACTGATAAAGTCGGGCTCGTAAAATTTTCATTGCCTTTTCTTTGTTTTTACCCTGCAACCTTTCTGTTTGTGAAGCAACAACTATTCCTGTCGGAATGTGAGTTATTCTTATTGCTGATTCTGTTTTGTTGACATATTGCCCCCCGGGGCCCGATGCCTTAAATGTGTCTATTTTTAAGTCCTCCGGATTTATGTCTTCCCAGCCCGAGGCTGGTCCGCCTTGGGCGGAAATTTCGGGTAAAACATTTACCAGCGCAAAAGAAGTTTGTCTTAAATCTTGTGCATTAAATGGCGACTGCCTTACAAGCCTGTGCACCCCAAATTCTTTTTTCAAATAACCATAAGCAAAGCTTCCCTTAATTTCCATTGTAACTGATTTTGTGCCAATTCTTCCTTCGGGACCTCCGCCTTCGCCAAATGCTTGGTGTAAAATTACTGTTTTCCAGCCCTTTTTCATACAAAATCTTTCATACATCCTTAAAAGCATTGTTGCCCAATCTTGTGCGTCTTGTCCGCCGGCTCCTGAAAAAATTTCCATTATTGCGTCATTTCTGTCATATTTACCCGACAAATATGTTTTAAATTCCAACTTATCAATTGCACCAGTAATTTCTAACTGCAGTACCATCGACCCGTCGATGGGTCCAAGCTCTTTTAGGTCGCTTAAGTCTTTTCTGACTTTTTCAAAAATTTCCAGTTCTTCTTTTGTTTCAGAAATTTCTTGCTGAACTTTAGCGGCGGCTTCTGTGTCTTGCCAAAAATCGGGCTTCAAACTTTCCTTTTCCAATTCTTTCAGCTTTTTTTCTTTTCCATCTATGTCAAAGACGGTCTCCCAAATGCTGGAGCCTGTTTTCTAACTCTTGAATTTGAGGAGTTATATCTACCATACTTAAATTAAATTTATCATATTTTACAAAAATAAAAAAGCCCACCACGGGACAGATTATAAAAAAAATCACACCAACGTGATTGTTGGTGTGTTCGCCACACCAATGATTATTGGTGGGGCATATAGGCATAAAACATAAGCAATGCTTGCGCGGGCGTAGCCGTCCGCCCGCGCAAGCCCCAGAACTACTAGGATTACCTCTTCTCCCGCGTCTTGCGAACCTTCGCTGCAAGAGCCGCCAGTTCTTCAACTGGTAGCGTCAGGCCTTCGAACCTGACCTTCTTTTGGGCTTGGCAGCCCGTGCGGTAGATCTTCCTGGTATTAAAGCGCCAGGAAATCTCGCCGTCGCCCGTCAGGTTTGCACCATCCAGGTCAGCGAGTGAGAGAGGGAAATACTTATCCCCCAGAAACAGGATCGGTTGCTTGAGATCCTCATTCCACTTGACGCGGAATTTCCCTGCCCACCCCGTCTTGGCGACGGCATGAATAGGTATTTCTTTTTCCTCACCCTCTTTCAAGGGGATCCAGTCCTCATCCGATTCAAACGGGGTGAGCTGTGTGAACCAATGACGAACGCCTTTGGAGCGCTGACATTTGATCCCGACCATAGTTCTTGGTTTTTTTTGCGTCTGTTTTGTTGTTGCCTCGCTCATTAGAGAGCTTGGTTGTGGGAAGAAAGCACGGAGCAAGCCGTGGGACCTCTCAACCCGGTTTGTGTGTCCATCATCATACTATCACATATCCAATATTATGTCAATAGTTGTCGCAAAATAAAAAGCTGGAGTTTCTTTCCAGCTTTTTTCCTTATTATTTTATTGGATTTCTTGTTCTATAATAGTTTTATCAACCTTTGGCCAAAAATCGCTCTTGCTATTCATGACTACTGTCGAACCCGGAGATTTTTCTCTTAAAAATGAAACATTCTTAATTATTTCGTTCCTACAATCTTTCAAATCATTCAAAGTTATTTCTTCTCTATCTTCATTTACTGCTTTAGCTACTGCATCAGATATTGCTGCTATAAATTTTTCTCTTACTTCAATATCTCGCGAGTTGTATAAAATCCATGCTATTTCATCATGTGGATTATTTTGCTCAAATTCAGGAGATTCACGCAAACCATTTAATTTTTTCCAGTTCTCTGATTTCCACCCATCAGCTTCCTTTCTTTTTTCACCCCTTTTTCTATTAACACCTAAAACTTCATCTATATCAATAATTTCATTTTCTAAAAAATAATCCCATTCTTTTGACCCTTTTAAAATACCGCTGCCAAAAAAATTCTTCAAATATCTTCTTCCAAAATTATCAAGATCTTTGTCGTCTTTAGTAATGCTTAATTTGCTTTTCCCGTTTTCAACAGCTTTTTTTAAGCTTAAAGCTCCTTTTAAATTCACATAATCTCGTTCGAGCATTAACCAAATTGGGCTTTCGCGTCTTATTACAACAGTTTCATTATTAGGTTTTGTTTCCTCTTGGAAAAAATAACTTTCTCTAATTTTATCTTGTAATCCTTCGCTTAAATCTGAAAATAATATTTCATCTTTTCCTTCCGTCGTTGCTTCAAAAATCTTAAATTTCAATTCGCTGTTTGAATCGGGTACAAAAATATTCCCCTCTTCAAACGGGGGTTTGGTTAACTTGTCCTCTATCCTTTGCCTTTTTACATCTTCCGGCCTGGGATCTGCCTTAAATTTATCCAATAATTGATGCGCCTTTGCTCGCAAATCTATTATCATGCCTGCTTTTTTTTCACCTTGCATATCTTTCTTAGCAATTTCTATCATTCCAACTCCTTCTTCCTCTTCATCCTTCGAACGATCAAGATCAAGAATATGTTCTCTCTTTTCATAAAGCGTTTTCGGGTTATTTTCAAGTTCTTTGTTAAAAGGATCACAGAATGCCTGCTTAATTGCTTTAATAAATTCCTCGCCAGTATATGTATCGGTTGTTTCGATTTTTTGTAACTCACCGTCCTCCGTTCTATGATACTCCGTTTTATGAAAAGCAATTTCGCCAATCCGATTGAGAACATCTATGAAATCTTCAAAACTATTTGCGCCCTCTACCAATTTCTTTAATTCAATAAAAGAATCAACGCTTTCTGCATTTTCATGGCTACCTGCTTCTGTCTGAACTTCTTCGCCTTTTCTAATTTCGTCTTGCATAATTAATCAAATTAATTGCTTGATGTATTTTTTGATACAAATTCCATTTCTTCTTTTAATCTTGTTATCTCATCGTTAATAAACAGAATTTCCTTCTGCAATTCCGGTACGTCCTCTTTTTCTGCCGCATTGGGATCGCGCAAACGACTATTCAACCCTGTTAATTGTTGCCTTAACGCCTCAAGCCTCCTGTCATTAATTTCTCTGGCAAGCAATTCATTGGTATCTATTCTATTTAATTCTCCGGATTCTAATATTTCTTCCGGCGATTCTTCTATTTTAGGCATATATTTAAAATTTATTTATTGTTTTTTCTCTTAATCTATAATATCACATTTTGATGCAAATTCAACGAATAAACAGTTTTAAAACTTGAAAAATTTAAATTTCGTGTTATTATATAAAAAGTTAGTTAGTTCATTGAAAATGAGAACTAGTGAAATCATTACAGCGCCCCCGCCCATCGAATCATTGATGGGCATAAACGAGGCAAAAATGGTTTGGCCAGAATGGGTTTTGCAGGACAAAAATTTTATAAAACAAATTGAACAGCGAAGCTTGCTTGTTCGAAATGTAAACGAAGTTTTTGATTTGCTGCCCAGGCCGGACATGTCTTTTTTTGAGGCCTTGCAAAATGGCCTTGTCCAGGAAGCTCAACTTGTCAGATTCTTTGATTCGTTCACTGAATTTCTTGACTCTGACGAAAACTACCACAGGATTATCCTGTACCTCCCTTTCGAAATGTTGCCCGACAAAAAATGGGCACTGCACGGGAGGTTACAACATTCCGCAGAAAAATTTTGCCGGTCGTACATTAAGGCCTGGCATAGTACTTTGGATTTTTTTGATGCCAAAGCCAGCTTTATTGATGGCGATGTCCTTGAAGTCCATTTGCGGGAAAATGACCTGCCAAGGGTCGTGAAAGCTGCACATCTTCTGCCGTTTCTTGTGCAAAAAGGCATAATGTCGCAAGACTTCGTCTTGCGGTTGATGGCAAAAGCCGACACTTCGGTTTTGAAACAAAACATCGGCGAAGCTCTTTTTGTAATGAAAGACTTCGGATTAATCTCTGAAGCTTTCCTGCCAAAATCTTTGCCAATAATCAAACACGCAGTTGAACCTGCAATTGTCACAGCAAAAAGAAGGGCTTGGCTTTCCGAAAGGGAAAAAGAAAAACTGTCGCACCTGACACAGCCCAGCCCCGATTCCTTCAGGCTCAGGACTCCATTTTCAAAAAATTTGGAGTTTGCAAGTCAAGAAATTCTGGCAATTCAAAAAATGGTTGAGAATGTCTGTCTTAACCGCGAGTTGTCACAATTTGTTTTTCCTGTCGCCCTGGTGTTCGGTTCGATGCTTAAGGGTTATGGAAACAGCAACGCCGACATTGACCTTGCCGTGTTTGTTAAACCCGGCACATCTTTGTCGCAAAAGAAAAAATTGCAACTTGCGCTTTCTCAAAATTTCCGCCATGACAAAATGGGCAACGAAATTTTTGAATTTTGGCTAAGCGAGAAAGATGACCATTTAGAAATCATTGATTTCGCTGATTCAAGTTCAACATTTGGAGAAAGCTATTGGACCCACGTTTTATTCGGATCGGCGTGGATTGGCAAGAAAGAATCAATCAGCCAACTGCATGAAAAATTGTTGGCGCCGTATTTTCGCCAAACTTCAAACCTGATGATCAGGGAACTTGAGCGTGACACTCTTTTGTACAGATTGTTGCACAAAGGTTATGCCAGATTTTTTCCGGCTTGTGGAGGAATTCACACGGAAAACTCTGTCAGAATTGATAGCAACAGCATGTTTTACGATTCAGGCTTCAGACAATTGGCAACCCGCCTTTACCTGAGCAGAGTGTTTTTGCCTCGGATTTGAAATCGAGGCGCTAACCGGGACAGAAATGCCCCGGTTTTTTTTACAAAAAAAATGAAAAGAAAAAGCCCGGAAAACACAAAGGTTTTCCGGGCATACCCGTTAGGGTTTTTCGATGAATAATTGATGGCTAAAGTTTGCCACCATCGCGAAGTGCATCGCGAATTCCGCTCACGCGACCGCGACCTGTGCCACCGCCGAGCTGATCCCAGGGAATCTGGGAACCCAGCATGAACATGGCTCCGAGGTATTGAAGTTCCTCGTTGCCGGCCGGCTGATCTTTCAAATGGAGAACGCCCAACACATACCGTGTCAGATTGAGCTCCATTCGCGGATACGTAGCGGAAACCGCCACGCCCAGCTTCTTGAGCATTTGATCACGATTGGCAGCACCAATCAGCGCCGGCAGCCGCGGATTTTCCAGCGTTGTTTTGATCTGGACGGCTTCATAGGCCATTGCCGCGGCGATTTGCACACCGGTGCCGGCAAACACCTTGTTGATGGCATCGGCCACAGCGTCTGCCGTGTCGCGAAGAGTGCCAGTGTCGGGCGGTTGCATCATGCCCGCAGGCATAACACCTCCACCGCCACCCGAAGCACCCATAAACGCCATCATCATCATGGCAGGATTGGCAGCGCCTTGCATCCAGGCTTCTTGCCACTGCTTGAGCTGGAGGTGGAACCCGATCATTGCGGGCCACATATGCTCGTCAATGCGCGAGAGAAGCTGTTTTTTACGGGCTTCAGTCACGTAGGTCCCGTCCAGTCCGTCGACTGCTTCGAAGATTTCGGCGTAACTGCGCCGAGTCAACTGTTTGCGGAGTTTAAAATACTCCGGATCGACAGCCTCTTCATTTTGATCAGCGAACTCTTCCATTAGACCAACCAGGTCTCCCGGAATTCCGAACAAGCCAGACCTGTGAGCCAACGCCACTCTGGGCGCAGAAATCACAGTTGACTGGTCCACTTTGAGCACGCCTCCAGTGCGAAGTGCTTGAAGCCAAGACTCGTCGGTCAAAACCGACGGAAGCAGGGCTTCAAACGAACCGCCAAACGCGGTGGCTGCGCCGACTGTAGTGTCAACCACAGGCGGAGCTTTAAGCGCCACAAGTTTGGTGACCAGCGTTCTTGCCGGCACCTTTTTCATGCCAACGCCAATAAGGTCGGCTTCTGTGAGGATACTGAGCTGATCGGTCGATTCAACGCCGAGTTCGGTTTGAATCTTCCCGATGATTTCCTCGTCGACCACACCTAATTCACGGAGCTTCACTGCCACTGTCTGTGGAATGCTGCCCGTCGTATTCGTCGTTTCTTCAGACATTTACTGCCTTTCTTTTCTCTATTCTTAAGAACTAATTGAGTTTTTTCACCGATCCACACGGACCGAATAACTCAAAAAAACTTTAACACAATTTACGAATTTTTGCAAGAAACAAAAAGGCGAGCAGAAGGTTCTGCTCGCCTTGTAAAGGATTGCCTTTACTTACACATTTTGTCAGACTCGGTAGGACCGAACCCAACTATGCGCACCGGTATTCCCAGCTCGCATGAAACTGTGTCTGCACAAAGCGCAAACAATTCATCGCGCTCTGCACCATTGAAAGTTTTTGTTGTGATTTCGGGCACGCAGTTTAAAAGCTGTTGCCCAAGTTCTTCCTGATACTTTTGCTGTTTGTCGCTATCGCCTTGCCAAATTTTAATCGCGCCGTTGGGCGTGAAAAATTTTTGGTCGGGATTTTGATAGTTGTAGCACAAGTGCCAGGCCTTATTGGCTTGAATCTGGTCAAACCATGTTATGGCCAAACCATCGAAAGTATTGCATCCTCCGCAGACTTCAATTGCATATTTCAGCAAAATAAAATCCAACGGACCGACGCGAACTTTTCCCTGGTAGCGGTTGTTGTCTTTGTTGCTACCGGGCAGCAAATGTTTGACCATTGCAGGATTATCGGTTGGAAATGGTCCTGCCCCATGACGGATTGCATATGCTCGGGTCACCCCGATGTTTACAATGCGCCCGGGAAACCCGGCTTCACGCAACATTTTGTGAGTAAACACGGGTAAAGTGCGTATTGCCGAAGCGTGGGGATAAAATCCGAAAACATTGTCTGTGAGAATCCCGTGCGAACTCTCAACCACAGCCGTGCCCTCTTGCTTAAGTATTACCTCGGCAAGATAATCAGGGCTGACGATTTTGACAAGTTTGGAAACTTCCAAAAAACGTTTTGCAACGTGTTCAAGAAAGCCGTCGTCGAAAAGAAGAGCAACTTCCTCTCCAACCGCACTCTGGTCTTCGGAAAAAAAATATCCGGAGATGATGTTTTGAAGATCATTTTGAATTTGTATCCGAATTCTCACAAGCCGATCTTTAATGCTTGGCGACGCAAGGTCACCGGCACGAATAATCAGCTCGGGATGTTTTTGCGAATATCGGAATGTTTCTCCGATTCCTGTGCCAATTGTTCCACGTGGTTTGTTTTTCAGCGCCATTTCTTTAAGGCGCGATGAAATTCCGTGGTATGGCGTTGCGCAAATGGCGTTTGAATCCAGCGTAAGTAAATCGAATGGATTATGAATGCCACATTCAAAACGAAGCGCATTAGCTTCATTTAGCAGACCTTCGGGAGAAACAATAATCCTGTTTGACAGGTGTGTTTTGACTCCATCGAATGTCCCGCACCCCCATTGGCTAAAGTTAAACTTTTCGCCGCGCGAAGTACGAACTCCATGACTTCCTTGAGCTCCTCCGGTTTTAATGACAGTATAAGCACGAGTCATGTTACAGACCTTATGCACCACACCGCCTTTGCCACCGTCACCAGGACCAAGGTCAGTAATAATATAGATTTTGTCTATCACTTTCACCTTTCGTTAGAGTTTAACAAGCCGAATATCATCGGCAAGGGTGGTGTAAAAACCACGCCACCTTTGCCGACAATGTTAATTAACAACCAAGGTCGGTGGCAATGCAGATTTTGTCTGCACGCCACCTTCCTTGGTTATGGTTTAGTTACGGAGAACTACAGCCACTCAGTGCCTTTCGACACTTCGGGCTTGCCCGTTGGGACTTCCGAGGCATCAATTGGCCACGGGTCCGTTTTTTCACGAAACAGGTCACCCTTCTTGGGCCGCTTGCCGAAATTGGGCAAAGCAGCCTGCGCCCCGATGGGGATTTTGGCGACCGACCGTACAATGCGTTGAGCTTGTTCTTTTGCCACATTTGCTGACCGAAGGAATTCTTCGACATCAGCCAGTTGAAGTGTGCCCTCGGTCAAGCCGATAATCACGGCCTGGACCTGAGGCATTACTTCAGTGCTTGGCAACATCACCACGCGATCGTTGCCAAAGACATTCGCCCAAAACCGTGTGGTTTCGGCGATTCCCCCAACTTGCAAGAAGAACGCGTGAGCGCACTTGAGCAAGTCTTGCCCCACTTCTTTTGTGGTGGGCATGTCTTTGTTGCTGATTGAGAAGCCGTTTTCTTTGGCCCTTTCAAGCACCTCGTCGCCGAAAACACGGCGTAATTGGCGCCCATCAATCATTGTTCGTCCTTGTTCGTCACTGGCCGTGAAGTCATAACCTTTCAGGCCGAGTTTGTTGATGTGACGATCGGTCAGGTAGGCAGCGCCGAAAAGACCGTATTGCGGGTCCTCGGTTGCATCGCCACCTTGTCTTTCCGGTACCATCAGCGTTAGCTGAGGGACGATTTTTTCGGCCTCCATTTCAAATTGAGGCCGGCACAGAATGAATCTGTCGTATTGGTCCCCAAAAATTCCGGTTGCGACTTGAAGGTCGTAACCGGGAAGGACTTTCGCGCAGTGCTCAAACATGTTTGGCAACACGCGGAATGCAATATCGACGTTGTCACCCATAGACCCCGTAGTGTCAACACGGGTTTCAATGGGCATTGGCACACCGACAGCAAGCTGCCAGAGTTTGTTTGGCAATTGTTCCAATCGCGGCAAAGACCGGCGAATAACGCCAAATCCTGCCGGATCAACCAGGGGATCAAGCCTGCCAGTAGCAATGGCTTGACGTTCTGCACTTGCGGTAACCGATTCACCTTCTGTGGTGTGTACCGCCGCAGCTCTCAGATAAGCTGCCCTTGTGAATGTTCCCTTATCTCTCATTTTCTTTCTTGGTTTGTTTACAACGGTTTAGTTGTGAATGGATGAAATTTGCGCTTCCAAAACCCATCAATGTGTTTGTAGAACCTTTCGTGAGCTCTCAAAGCGCGACGCTCGCACCCGCGAGCAAGTTTTAGCAGATGTTGAGTATATTCCTCAAAAGCGGAATCATCATCTGCCGGGAAGTTTCCGGTTTCACTTTCCGGATTTCCTCCCAAAACAACGATAACCGCTTTTGCGGCGCTAACAATCTCTTGCTGTTGAATTGTGTCGGGAATTGCTCCCGGAGGTTCATCAACTTTGGCAAGAGACCAGTCGAAAATCAGCACATAGTGCTGGTCTGGCTCAATCAAAATGTTGTCGCCGGCTACTCTGCCGACGCTAATACCTTCTGAATGCGCGAATGCAAGGAGCTTCAAAAGTTTTCCCATCATCCACGCAGACGTTTTCAAATCGACACGAAGCCGATCTTTTTGGGTAATCCCGCTCATCGGGACCATTTGACTGACCCGTTCAATGTTTCTGAAAGCAAGGATGTTAATCCTTCTTCCGCCTTGTTCTTCGCAGACGAAAGTGTCTACGACCTCTGGAAAGCCGAGATCATAATTAAGCGGACCGGAATCTTCTCCCCTTACCGCTTTGTATTCTTCCTCGACTTCCGTTGCACGTTTGACAAGTTCCCGAAGGATAAATGCCGCACGTTCAATCTGCCCGTTTTGCTCCGTTGATGAAGCGATTTGCAACAGACAACTTCTACCATCACCGGTTTGGCAAACGTACAAATTGTACAGTTCGGACCTGGCGGCAATAGTTGTTACGGTGTATATTTTTTCTCCGTTTTTTATTTGCATTAAACACCCCTTTCTGGTGTAAATTTTCAGTTGTCAAAGGACATTCTGATTCCTTTTGTGGAATCAAACTTGCTTAAGATAATATAACAAAATTGACAAAATGTCAAAAAAATCACCCTTATTTTCGGATGACATAAATAAGAGCCACCTCGCAGATTCGAACTGCGGACCTATTCTTTACGAAAGAATTGCTCTACCAGCTGAGCTAAGGTGGCCTGGAGCGGAATACCGGAATCGAACCGGCGCCCTAACCTTGGGAAGGTTATGTACTACCATTATACTAATCCCGCATATCAAAACTTTACACTAAAATTCGTCTTTTAGCCAGCCAAAAGCGTTTCCAATGTTGGCCATCCATGCCTGCCAAAAATTCTTCTTTGAAGCAACTTCTTCATTCTTCTGTTGAGAATTTATAAACATATACTCAGTTTCACCTGGACGCGCCTGATTAAATTGTTCATATCCTAATTTTTCTAAGTAATCTATGTTGTCGGCGTTAATAATTTCCTCCTTAAGATTTTGGTTGTTTTTCTGTATGTCATCAATTTCCTTTTTATATTGGTTAATCTTAACAACCAATTGTTGTTTTTTTTGATAAATCCTTATGTCAACAACAATCATGTAGCCAACAAACAAAATCAACAAAATTCCAACTGTTTTAAATAAAAGTTCTTTATTAAAAAAATCTCTATTCCCTTTTTTATTAAAATTTGCTACCATATATAAATTACAAAAATTATTATATCACTACGTAAACTTATGAAAAGAAAAAAAATATTTAAAATTATTTGGACTGTTTTAATAAGCTTGGTCGCTCTGTCCACTATTTTATTCCTAATTGCTCCTGCGCTTTAAAATAAATATATCATAAAAAACCCGCCTTTGAAAGCGGGTTTTTTATTTATAATTTAATATTTTAAACCATCCCAATGCTTTTGATGGCATTTTCATATGTATTTATTATGTTTTGCGCTTCTTCCGCCGATATTCTGTAATTTGGATTATATACTATGGAATTTCTTATTTCGTGAGCTTTTAAAACGTCATCTAAAATTGGGTCAATTAACCTGCCCACTTTTTGCAGTGATTCTGTAAAATCCTTACCTTCATAACCCCTGTTATCTAAGACTTCTGTTAAAAAATCGTCTGCATCAATAATGGCCAATTTATAATCTGACTCGTTTCCGGAATCCATTCTTTTTTTTATTCTGTCCAATTGTTTTTGCAATTGTTTCTGCCCATATGCCTGCCACGAAAAAAATTCCGTCAAATCTTCCAAAAATTTATATTGAAGCCAAGAAGAATTAAGCATAAAATAAACTACATAAATAAAGAAAAAGGCTGAAAAAAATATAAAAATTAGTTTTATAGGAAAAAGCATGTCCTGAATTTCTGAGGAAGAAATGAAATAAATAAAATCTTTAATTCCTAAAAGGTTATAAAAAGCCTCCCATGTCATAATTTTATTTTTAAGAAACAGCTAATAAATCTTTTGCTGCTTTTACAACTTCTCCAACATGCATGCTGGCTTTAACAATGTATCTCGAATTTAAAACAGAAAAGGCTCTGTCAATTCCCCCGGGATCGCTTACATTAGTTAAAAAAATAATAGGAGAAGCAATTCCCTGTTCACGTATTTTTTTCGCCGCCTCTACTCCGTCAATTTTTGGCATCAAAACATCCATAACAATCAAGTCCGGCTTTTCTTTTACTGCCACTTCAAAACCTTCCTCGCCATCTTTTGCTAAAACAATAGTAAAAAGTGGTTCCGACGAAAATCCTGTTTGGATTATCTCCCGATAATCAGGATCATCTTCGACAATTAATATTTTTTTATTTACTTTCTTTTCCATAAATTTATGGGTTAACTTAGCCCATTATTTAATTCTAGACCTTTTATATTGGCAAATCAATAATAAACTCAGATCCTTTCCCTTCGCCAAGGGACACTGCTCTTATTGCCCCTTTGTGTAATTTAATTATCTGGCCGGACAAATAAAGTCCAACACCCTTTCCTTCGGCAATTTTTTGGGCCTCCTTAGTCCGCACAAATTGATCTTCGAAAATAGTATTTATTTTTTCCTGTGGAATTCCAATACCAGTGTCTTTTATTGTTACTCTTGCCAGGCTTTGCATTTTTTCAACTCTTACAATTACTCCGCCCTCTTTCGTATATTTTATTGCATTATCAATAACATTCAAAAGCGCCGATTTAATTTTCTCCTTGTCTGCTGTAATTAAAATTTCCTGTTCCTGCTCGTCTAAATTAAGAAATATTTTCTTTTGCTCCGCTTTAAAAATCAATAATTTAAAAATGTCCCTTAAGATTTCATTTAAATTAAGTCCGGGTGATAAATTGGCAACCCCCTTCCCGAGTCGAAATTGCGTAACATCAAGAAAATTATTTACATCTCGTAATTTTTCCTCGGCAACAGTTTGTATTTTATGCATGATTTCAATTGTTTTTTTGGGCTGTTTACCGACTGTACCGTCAATAATTAAGTCGCAATAACCCCTAACAACAGCTAAGGGACTCCTTAAATCATGTTGAACTTGTATTAAAAATTGATTTTTAGTTTTGTCCAACTCTTTTAAATCGTCATTGGCCTTTTTCTCCACCTCATAGGCCTTCTCCAACTTCATCGCCAGTTCCTGAATGTGTTCTTTTTGCCGAACTTCCTGAATAACACTCCTTGCAAGAAAAATACCAAAAAATACAACTCCAACTAAAATAATTAAATTAAATACCCATTCATTTGGACCTTGGTTTATAGACAACAAAAATTTTATCAACAAAACAATCCAAATAGTAAAAATAAAAAATTCTGTTGCAACTACTTTTGTATTAAACAATCCATGTCTTGATATTGCGTAAGTTATTAAAATAGGATAAACGGCAAACAAACTTAAAAGCCAGGGTGGCATACTTATATTAAATGTCAGAAAAAAAACACTTCCACCACCTAAAAATCCTATAGAAGAAATCATCACATAAAATAATTGTTTTCTTTTAATGTCTTGGCTTTTTAAATAAACGGACAAAAGTATCCCCGCAGCATATATAAAAACCAGCCAAAAATATACTGCAAAATAAATATACAACGGACCGGCATCAACAACGTATTTAAAAATATATTTTGGAATTACATCAGAAATATAAAATTTGAACGGAACAAGCGTTAGAAGAAGAAAAGCTAAAATATAAACTGCCCGCAAATTATTTTTATATTTTTCTTTCCTTTCAGTAAGCTCTAAAATAAAATGTAAATAAAAAACAGGTATAAGGGTTGCAGCAAAATGCATAAATATTTGACTGATCCATGCAATATTTTTCACATCCGTGCTGATCATTGAAAAATATCCAAAACTCCATACAGCTACCGCTAAATTCAAAAAAAGCCAAGCCCTATTTGTTTTTGTTTTTTCAAATACATAAGGAAGAAAGCCTGCAATAATTGCCACCAAACCTCCGACAAAAAGTGATATGTTAAAATAATTAAAATCCATTTTACTCTAATTTGCTTATTTCCTTATTTGACAAAAGATAATTTGCCAAAGAAATTATTGAACTATAAATTATATTTGCCCCATGGTGTGGTTCTATGTGCATTTCAGAAACATATTCTTGATCATTTTCTATACTTTCTAAACATTTTTTTATTTTATCACGAAAAGCATAGATAGCAGATTGAGGCGAAGAACAAGAAACCGATGGATTGTTTTTTCCATAAACTACCATTTCTTCAGGAATAAAATTTTCTTTTATATAACTATGCCAATGAGCAATAGCTAAGCCTTTTTCTTCTAATTCATCTGCTAATTTCCAATTCGGCCTGAAACTTTTTATTATCGAAGCTAAAATTGCATTTCCAACTGAATGGGCTAAAATAACTCTCGTATCAAAAGAAGGCTTGTAATCCCCCTTAATATTAACCCCAACAGGAGTTTCAATTATCATTTTTCCTGCAACCAACCCCATTTTTACAATATCCTTTTTTTTGTCTAAATGAGATTTATCTGAACCAGATTTTGAAGTTAAGACCCAAACATCGGGAATTTCAACAAAAAAATCGGCCTTTAATAAATCGAATCTTAAAAATAATTTTTTATTATATTCAATTAAAATTTCTTCTCCAATTTCCCTGCCAATTTTTTTCTCAAATTCTTTCTTTAATATAATCGGATGCATTTTTGCAGGAAGCTGGCGAGCGACAAACCCATAACTCATCCCATTTCTTTTGTCTAAATAACGGCTTCCTATCCACCTATAAAGATTATTTCTAAAATTTAATTCTGAAACTAATCTTTTTTGAGGGTAAAGTCCAGTTTTCTCAAGTAATGAACCACCTTCAATTAAGTCATCTAAAAACGGTTTATAAAAATTATCGGCTGTATCAAATTTTCCTTCTCTAATCAGAAATTCTTTTAAGCTGGGGGGCATTACAGGGGCTGATATTTTTGGAATTAATTCACCTAAAACATTTTTTGAAAAATCTTCACTAATGGAAAAATAAGGATGCGATCCGTTTAAACTATAAATTGCCCATTCTGAATCATTTACAGTTATCGCCAAATTTGTCATGTGAAAAGCAAACAAATTAAGCGACGAGGCCATGTGTTCTAAATAACTGCTATTTTTGTTTATTTCTTTCGGCTCTCTTATTATAGTAATTATAGGATTTTCTCTTAAACTTATCAACTTACTCATTGCAAGGTCTTCAGTTTTGCTCTCCCCTTCAACAATAATTGCAATCCCTTTTTTTATTTTTTTTCCTAAACTTGGCCTAATACCAACTAAAAAAGCAGAAAAAAATCTTTTAATTTTCTGCTTTAATGACAACTCAACAAGCGCGTCTTCAAAAGGAATTATTTTAACTCCTAATTCAACAAAAGTTTTTTCTAATTGCTTACAAAAGTTCTTAATACCCTCGTCTTTATTTTCGGTGGGATAAAAAGTTACTGACAAATTTTCCGCCATTTCTTTTGGCGAAAGCCAAACGTTTTTTTGTATATCCAATATTTTTTTTATCGCCTCTATTTCCATTTTTTTATTTAATTATCCCCTATTTTCCCAAATTTTTCAACCCTCATACATTGAGTCAACTTTATCCTTGTAATGTAAATAAATAATGTGACGACGAAGTTTGAGGGTTGGAGTAAGTTCGTCTTGGTCTTGCGAAAATTCTTGAGGCAAAAGTTTAAAACTTCTGATTTTTTCGTAATCATTTAAGTTTTGGTTTACTTTTTCCTCTATTCTTTCCTTGAAAATAGACAAAACCAAAGGATTTTCAATTAATTTTTCATGGTCTTGAAGTGGTATGTTTTTCTCTTTTAAGAAAATTTCAACCTCCTGCCAATCGGGCGCAATTAAGGCGGAAATAAATTTTTGGTTATTTCCAAAAGTTATTGCCTGCGAAACAAACTTATCATCATTTAACATATTTTCAATTGGTTCGGGCCATACATTTTTGCCATTAGAAACAACAATCATATCCTTTTCCCTACCTATAATTGTTAAAAAACCCTGATTGTCAACAAAACCTTTGTCACCTGTACGAAACCATCCATTTTCATCAAAACACAATTTTGTTTCACTTTCATTTTTATAATACCCTGAAAAAATACCAGGACCTTTTACTAAAATTTCTTTTTTATCTGAAATTTTTATTTTTGTTTCCGGAACGGCTTTTCCAACAGTGCCAAACTTAAAATTATTTCCTTTGTTAACAGAAATAACAGGCGAAGTTTCCGTTAAACCATAGCCCTCTAAAACCTGAATTCCAATCTTATGAAAAAACTTTGCCAGCTTCTCATTAAGCGAAGCTCCGCCGGAAATGGCAAGACGCAGTCTCCCACCAAGCCCTTTTCTAATTTTACTAAAAGCTAAAAAATCGGCCGCCATATGCCTAAAACCATTATCGCGTTGTTGAAGCGCCCATTTAAAAAATTCTTTTTTCCAAAATGGACCTTTATTTAAATTGTCCCAAATTTTGTCATTAAATTTTTCGAAAATCCTTGGCACAGAAATTAATACTGTCGGTCTAATTTCTTTTAAATTTTGCGCCAATGTTTTGGCACTTTCAGCATAGGCAATTGTAGCTCCGTGAAGTATTGGAATAAATTGCCCGGCAGTTCTCTCTAAAGCGTGCGATAATGGCAAAAACGACAAAAAAACATCATCTTCTTTAACGGGAATAAATTCTGTAATAGCCTCAACATTGCTTAAAATGTTTCTGTGGGTTAATGGCACGCCTTTTGGCTCACCCGTTGTGCCGGAGGTGTAAATAATTGTACAAACATCATCAATGTCTAAAAATGTTTCCTCGTGATTATGACTATTTCCATGTTCTAAAATTGCGCTCCACGAAAAAATACTTTTTCCCAGAATGTCTTTCTGCGACTTAGACAATTTTTCTAAAATAATTATTTTTTTAAGAAATTTAAGATCTTTACTGGCAAGTAAAACTTTGTTTAAAAAATCTGTGTTTGAAACTATAAGCAGCTTTGCTTCAGAATGATTTAAGACATTAAAAATTGCTTTAGGGCTCAATGTTGTATGAAGTGGAGTTGTAATTGCTCCAAGCGACATAATTGCCAAATCAGAAATAAGCCACTCGGGTCTGTTTTCTGACAAAATTGCCACCCTGTCCCCCTTTTCAATGTTGAGTTTTTTTAATTCAGAGGCTAAACTAATTACTTTTTTTGACAACTCGCCATATGTAACCGGAAAATAAACGCCTTCTTTCTTATAAAATAAAGCCTTTTTACGAACATTTTCTTTAGCTGTGTCAAAAAAAATTTCAGGTATTGTTTTGTGCATAATTTTACTATGCTCGCTTTTTTATAAATTCAACAATTTTTTCAAACATATCCTTCTGCCTGTCATCATTAATTATTGCATGATAATGACTTTGCAATAAACAAAGTTGTTTATCAGAAGAACTGATATTTTTATGAATGTACTTGGCACTTTTAGGATTTATAATCGGGTCAGCTTCTGAATGACAAATTAAGGCTGGAATTTTTATTTTTTCCAAATTTGGGATTGTCTCATCTTTTATAAAATACAAAAAATTCCTTAAGCTTTTTGTCGGCAAATCGGTGTAAGAAAAAAGCATATTTTTCCTATGGCGCTTAGGAACTCTGTAATATTTCCAAAAAAGTCCATAAGAATGAAGTCTATACCAAATAATCCAATGATACTTTAAAAAAATAGGAGCGCCCAATGTTATAACGCCTTTTTGTTCATTGTCGTATTCTTTAATAAGCCAAAAGGCTAAATTTGAACCAAAAGAGTTGCCCACTAAAAAAATCTCTTGAGAAATACCCTTTAATTTCTCATAAGCCTCTTTAACCGATTCTTCCCATTCTTTTGGAGAAGTTTTCATTAGGTCATCAGGATGAGTGCCGTGGCCAGCAATTAAAGGAGCATATACGTTAAATTTTTTTTCCGATAAATAACTACAAAGTTCAGAAAACCTGTCGGGACATTCTGAAAATCCATGAATCAATAAAACACCAATTTTTGAATTGTTATCTATAAAAATAGGCTTATTTTTTTCCATAAAGTTTATTTGGAGAATAGAAATATATTCTATATGATACAACTAAAATCAATTTTTGTCAACTAAACTAAAACCCGAAAATATGTTTCTCGGGTTTTTAAGATTCTAAATTTCTTCCAGGATAAATTTTATAAATTCTTGAGTCATTTTTAGGTCCTCCTTTTTTTTGGGACTCTTTTTTTGGAACTTCTTTTTCAGTTATAAGCCACGAGATAAATGGGATTCTCATTTTGTCCAGACACCAGCCATTGTCCTTCGTCAGCGGTTTTTTTTCTTCGCGAAAATGATCGAGCATTGTTAAAGTTGCTTGTAAATGCTTTGGTGAAAGCTTATTGTGCTCCTCTAAAAATTGTTCTTTACTGATCAATTTCATATTTGATATTACCACATTTCACCCAAAAAAACAAGTTTTCACCCATTCTCGTGCAATTAAAAGTCACATTAATAAAAATTAAACCTGTGGATAACTACCGCTTGGAGTTTCGGTTTATATTCGGTTATAATTAAATTGTAGCGCAATTAAATTTTAATGCAGTATGCAAACATTAACAAAAAAACAAAAACAAGTTTACGACCTCATCAATATATATACATCAGAAAATGGAATATCCCCTACTATTGAGGAAATAAAAAAGGGCTTAAAATTAAAAGCTGTGTCTACGATACATGAACATATCAAAACACTAAAAAGAAAAGGATATCTTTTAAAAAGTTCTAACTCCATTAGAAGCATAACTGCCCAAAATAAACTTAAAACAATTGTCGAAATATCAATTGTCGGCAGAATAGCTGCGGGTCAACCAATAGAAGCAATCGAAGAAAGTATCCAAGAAAAAATTTCTGTATTAAGTCCAGTTATTAAAAATTCTAAAGATTATTATGCTCTAAAAGTCGTTGGCAATAGTATGATTGGCGAAGGAATTTTCGATGGGGACATTGTAATAATAAAAAAACAATCAGTGGCAGAAAATGGTCAAACAGTTGTCGCCATAATCGATGACAATCAAGCAACATTAAAAAAACTTTATCGAGAAAAAAATCGTTTTCGCCTTGAACCAAGAAATCCAGAAATGCTTCCCCTTTTTAGAAAAGACGTAGAGGTTAGAGGAGTTGTTGTACAAGTTATAAGTAATATTTCAAACAATACTCAAGATATAAACAATAAAAAAACTGCATGCAAATTTAGGACGATAGATCTTTTTGCTGGTGTTGGTGGAATTCGTTTGGGCTTTGAGAAAGCAGGATTTGAAACTGTTTTTGCAAATGATTTCGATGAACCATGCAAATCGACTTATGACTCGAATTTTCCAAGAACAAAACTTGTGGTTGAAGATATTAAAAAAATCGGACTAAATGACCTTCCCGAATTCGATTTTTTACTTGCTGGTTTTCCTTGCCAGGCATTTTCTATAGCCGGGCATAGACAAGGTTTTAATGACAAAAAGGGTCGTGGCAATTTATTTTTCGAAATTACTCGAATTATTAAAGCGCGCAATCCAGAGGGGTTTTTATTGGAAAATGTAAAAAATTTAAAAAGCCACGACGGAGGAAAAACATTTAGAATAATCGAAGAAACTCTAAAAAACCTCGGTTATCACCTAAATATTAGAGTTTTAAATAGTATGGAATATGGAAATATCCCTCAAAATAGAGAAAGAATTTATATTGTAGGTTTTAAAAATAAATCGCATGCTGATAAATTTTCTTTTCCCGAACCAATAAAATTAACAAAAAAAGTTACCGATTTATTAGAAAATAATATTCCTGAAAAATATTATTATAATGGAAAGCCATTATATCAAAAACTTAAAAATTTTATAAAAGAATTTGGGAAAGTTTATCAGTGGCGCAGGCAATACGTAAGAGAAAATAAAAGCGGGGTTTGTCCAACTTTAACCGCCAACATGGGAATGGGCGGTCACAATGTTCCGATTATTAAAGATGAAAAAGGCATAAGAAAACTTACCCCATTGGAGTGTTTTAGAATTCAAGGATTTCCTGCGGAGTTTGCTTTACCAAAAAACTTATCCGATTCTGCTTTGTATAAACAGGCCGGAAACTCCGTAAGCGTACCAGTTATTGAAGCAGTTGCCAAACAAATGATAATAGCTATATCAGGTTAAACTTTAAAGTTTATGAATTAGATTCTCCCATTCTTCATCAGAATTATGTAATTTTCCTACTGATTTCACATATCTATGCCCATTACTAAACTCTTGACCAGGGATACTAATAACTTTTTCTAATTCCCCGGCATAAGCAAATCCACAAATCCAAACCGGAATTTCTTCTAATTTTAAAATTTTTCTAAAATTAACGTGTTCATCAAGAAATTTTCTGACTTTACCAAAAAAAGAATGGTCTCTCAATATTCTAAATAAATGATCACTTGGCAATCCCACTCTAGCAAAGATATAAACATCACTTTTTCTTTCTGGGAGCTCAAACTCATTTGAACCCAAAACAAGAAAAGCATTTTTCATTTTACTTGCTTTAACCCCTACTCCGAGTTTTGGCGTTCTAAATAAATTTCCATCTTTAATTTGATCAAAATCTTGAGGAGTTATTTCCTCTGGGTGAACTTTTTCATCTAATTTTATTTTTGTATCAAATTTTTTAGACAAAAAAGTTTTAATAGCATGCTCTGCAAGAATACCAAGTATAACATCATCTGCGGCCTGAACTTCTGTTCTTTGACCTCTTATGCCGTTTAAAGAAAGACCACCATAAACCATTTTTATAGCAAATTCAAAACAAACTTCATATTCTTCAATTGATAAATAAATCGTTCTATTTTCTTTTAACTTTTTCCAATTTACTAAAATATTTTTATCAAAATACCACCTTCTATTAATTTGTTGTCCTTTAATTTCTTCACTAAATTCATGATAATTTTTAAAATCTTTTTCTGATATCTCCAAAAAGTCTATTGCCATTTTTTTATTTATTAACTTTTCTTGTGACATATTTTTTTATTATAATTATTTATATTACTTTAGTCTTAATTTTATAAGTTTTCAAGGCAAAGCAACAAAAAACCGCTTTATCCGCCAGTAGGCGGAAAAAGCGGTTTCAACAATTTATTTTATCATTCTAGCGAACGTTCGGCGCGTTTGGCGTCAACTTCTTTTAAATACACTTTTCTTATACGGACATTTTTTGGAGTAACTTCAACCAATTCGTCGTCACCAATGTATTCAAGCGCATCTTCCAACTCCATTGTTTTTGGTGTTTTAAAATAGTCTAAGCTTGCGTCCCCAACCGACCTGCAGTTTGACAATGCTTTTTCTTTACAAACATTAATTCTAACATCTTGCGACCTAGCGTTTTGCCCAACAACCTGCCCTTCATAAATTTCTACTGCTGCTCCAAAAAATAAAATTCCTCTGCTTTGCAAATTTGTAAGACCGTAAATGTTTGTTTTGCCGGTGTCGGTTGAAACAAGCGAGCCATGATTTCTTTCTTTCCAATTACCCGGATCAGGCATATATTGGAAAAAAAGTGTATTTATAATTCCTAAACCTTTTGTATCAGTTAAAAATTCATTTCTGTAGCCAATTAAACCCTTTGTCGGAATAATAAATTCAAGCAAAACTATTTCTCCATTTTGGCGCATTTCTTTTAATTCAGCTTTTCTGCTTCCCAATTTTTCCATTATAACGCCCTGAAATCTTTCTGGTACTTCAATAAAAATTTTCTCGTATGGTGTCATTAATTTTCCATCAACTTCCCTGTTAATAACTTGAGGCCTGGAAACTTGGAATTCAAAACCTTCTCTTCTTAATCTTTCAATAAAAATCGCTAAGTGCAGTTCGCCACGACCAGAAACAATCCATTGACTTTTGTCATTTTCAACAACCCGCAACGAAACATCTGTTTCTAATTCCTTAAACAGCCTTTTTCTTATTTGCATCGTTGTAGAAAATTCTCCTTCTTTTCCGGCAAACGGTGAATCATTAACCATAAAAGTCATTTTAACAGTCGGTTCATCAATGTTGATTAAGGGCAAGGCTAAAGGTGTTTCTGGGTCGGCAATTGTTTCACCAATTGTAACATCAGGAATTCCAGCAATTGCCACAATGTCACCTGCCTTTATTTCTGTTGCTTCAATTCTGCCTAATCCTAAAAATGTCATCAATGAAACTAACCTGTACTTTTTCTGCTCGCCTTTTCTGTTTATGTGCATTACTTCTTGGCCGGCTTTAATTATTCCATTATAAATTCTTCCAATTGCAATTCTTCCCTTAAAGTCATCTGGAGTAATTGAAGTAACAAGCATTTGTAATGGCTTTGCTGCATCAACAACAGGTGAGGGAATGTGTTCTACAATTGCATCAAAAATTGGGTTAATGTTTTCCATTTTAGACAAATCGGGTTCTTTTCCAGCTTTGCCATCGCGACCTGAAGCATAAATTACAGGGAAGTCTAAGCTGTGGTCGCCGGCACCCAATTCTAAAAATAATTCATAGGTTGCTTCCAAAGCAAATTCGGGCCTAGCACCTGTTTTATCTATTTTATTTACAACAACAATAATTTTGTGGCCCATTTCTAAAGCCTTTTTCAAAACAAATCTTGTTTGGGGCATTGGACCCTCTTTTGCATCAATTAAAAGCAAACAGCCATCAGCCATGTTTAAAACTCTTTCAACTTCTCCGCCAAAGTCAGCGTGGCCTGGAGTGTCAATTATGTTAATTTTTACATCACCGTATTGCACTGATGCATTTTTAGAAAAAATAGTAATTCCTCTTTCTCTTTCCAATTCGTTGCTATCCATTATCATTTCTTGGCCTGCAACATCTTTATTTAAATGTGTATGCGACTGACGCAAAAGCGCGTCCACCAGGGTTGTTTTGCCGTGGTCAACGTGAGCAATTATTGCAATGTTTCTTATTTTGTCCATTTGGGTTATAAATTTGACTTATTAAAAACTAATTATACACCAAAAACAGCCATTAGTCAAATCTACAAGCGTTAACTTCCTAAATATTTAATAAATAATTTTTGCCTTTTAATTATATCTGCACTTTTCGTCTTTTTCAACTCTGCCAAAGAATTTTTAGATAATTTTTTAAAATTTTTGTCAGCTTCCAATGCCCTTGGGTTTACACAAAAAGCTAAATTATTTATTCCCATAAGGCGAAGACCATTTAACGATTTTAATCTAGACAAAGCCACATAGCCCATTCCTTCCAAAAAACACTTTGACAAATCTATTTCAGCTGAATCTAAGTTCATTCCTTGCGACTTGTGCACCGTAATTGCCCAAGCTAACCGTAATGGAATCTGCGAGATTCCCGCCACCATCAAATTTTCCCCGCCTGCCGATGAGGCAGGTTCTTCAATTGCCCAATCAGCATATTTTACAGTTATTTTTTTTCCTTCTTGCGTTTGCACAATAGGCAAATCACCTTCGCCAAACCCAATCACCTTTCCCTGCGTGCCATTAACATAGCCTGCGTCAAAATTATTCTTAATAAACATCACTTCGGCATTTTCCTTCAACACCAATCTTTCGGGCGCCAAACAACTTTTTTTTAAAATATCAGCCACAACCGGATTTCCCCGCAAGGTCATTTGATAGCACCTTTCCTCGCCTTTTATTTTACTCAATTCAGCATAATTAATGCTGTCCACATCTACATTGTGAGTATAAAGCTTAGTTAAAACTTTTTTTAAGTCTTGCGGTTTATGTGAAAACAAAAGTGCTTTTGACTTTTCCGCTTCATTGTCGCGCATATGGTTTAAAATTTTGCTCAACTTTTTATCTTTTGTGCGGTGTTGTTCGTCTAAATAACAAACTCTTATATCCATTGTTCTCCAAATTTCTGATTCGTTGACGAATTTTATTTCTCTCCCATCGCGCTCCCCGCCTACCGCGCGGGCAGGGACTGGTGGCAATTGAAAGAAATCGCCCGAACAAACAATTTGTATTCCCCCAAAAGGCCTTAAGTTTTTCCTGGCATGTTGGCAAATTTTATTTACCGCTTCAAATTGCGAAGCCTTAATCATAGAGATTTCATCAATAATCAAAACACCAGTTGTCCTAATTCTTTTTCGCAAATAACCCTTTTCACAAACTCTTTTAACTTCTGCGTCATCCAACTCATCTTTAATGCCCAACCCCGACCACGAATGCAAAGTTGTGCCACCCATGTGTGTTGCCGCAATTCCTGTGCTGGCAGTAACCGAAACAGCCACATTATTCTTTTTCAAATACTTAATATATTCGTTTAACAAAAAAGTCTTCCCGCTTCCGGGAGAACCTGTCAAAAAAACATTATACCCCGCCTTTAAAATGTCCAGTGCATCTTTTTGTTTCACTTATTTTCTTTCTTCTTTTTTTCTAACTAATTTTCTTTTATCAAACAAATTCTTCAGCTCCGGAAAATTATTTTTCAACGGTTTGTTTCTCAAATCAGCCCACAACACTCCCCACATGCCATTGGCCTGATATTCTGCAGAATATCGATGTGCTGAAAGAGAGGCATAGACATATTTCCAAAGCTCTTCCTGATTTGAAAAACCTTCAAAAAGATTTAGTCTTAATTCTTCATCATCTCTTAATTCGCGCGCTATTCCAAACGCCTCAGCCCATACTGCTCTTTCTAATTCAGATTTTAATTTAGCTCTTTCTTTCACACTAACTTCTCCGCCGGTTTCTTTTAACTTAGAATACCACATTTCCCCGTCCAACTTGGAGTGTCCAATTTCGTGAAGAAGCGCAAGAATGCCTTTTTCAGAAAATTCACCAATTAAAATCAATTTATTATTAAAATCACACGCCCACTGGCCTCGTTTTTTTTCTTTGCGTATTCCTAAATCTAACTCAAATTCAGATGGAATTTCTTTTTCTTGAGGCCTTAAATTTCTCTGATATGTCGGAGTTACAAACTTAAAATCTGGAGTCAATGTTTGAAAATCAAAAATTTGCTGATCTGCATTATCCAGTATCTTAAAACTTGCGATGCCATTTTCATCCTCTGTTGCCCGAAGGATTCCGCCGGAAAAGGGTTTTTCAAAATTCAACCTCCTCCTTCCTTCTGTCCACTCCGATACTCTTTTTGGCAAAATCCCCCCTAAACCTTCTTGTTCGAGCCTATCATCAATATGACTTTCTCTATCAATAATTTTTCTCTCACTATATCCTGGCATGATTTTATGAGATTTATTTATTTTTTAAATATTTTTTGTTAAAATCTTTTTCGTCGTCATACTTGGCGAATTTGCGTTTAATTTGGTCTTCGTGTTCTTTAAACCCGGGATTTTTTTTATGCATAATTCCACACCAATATTTTTCGGTTAACCCTGAAATTTCTTTCATATACAACAAAACTCCGTTAGCATAACCGCAGTACATGCACCCCAATTTTTGCGTACTGTTTAAATAATCAAGCTTGTTGCGGTCCATAACCAAAATGTATTCTTCCCGTTTTACCTGTTTAATTCCATAAATTGGAAAACAAACAACTTGGTACAGCATGCAAACCGCATCAAGCATTATAATAAAAAACAAAGGCAACCAAATGAATGGCATTGTGAACATATGCAACCAATACCCAACCGATTTATTTTTTAAGTAATCCATGATTTTATGAGCGAGGCGAATAAAATCACTTCATAATTTTAGCATGATATATCGAATACTTTATTGCTAAAATTATGTTGCGACACCTTGCATTATTATTTTACCATTTATTTGATAAAGTGAAATTTTTAAATTGTTTCATCGCTTCTTTTGTAATTTCACCAACTTTTCCACTTCCAACTGACTTACCATTTATTTTAATAACAGGCATAACCTCTTTATTGCTTGCTGTTAAAAAAACTTCTTTTGCCTTCATTAATTGCGCCAATGTGAAATCTTTTTCCTCGACCGGAATATTCATTTTTAAAATTTTTAAAAGTACGCCTCGCGTAACTCCCTGCAACACATTTGTTTTTGGGGTAATTAATTTTCCTCCAATTAGCGCAAAAACATTACTGCTTGCGCCTTCAAAAACTTGTTTGTCATCATAATAAACCGCCTCAACAGCCTTAAATTTTTTTGCAACTTGCATTTGCTTAACAGCTTCTATGTAATTATTTGTTTTAGCCTCAGGAATGTGTCTGCTGTGTTTTACTGTTGTAATTCCAACCCCTTTTTCATAATATTCCGCAGGAAACGGATTTCGATTGTCAACTGTAATTACTATTGTAGGTTTACCGGCTGGCAAAAGCGAATTTGAAGCGCCACCCGACACAATAATTTTTATTGCTTTTTCTTTGCCATTTTTATTTGCATCTAAAGTTTTTACAACCCATTGTTCTACTTGTTTTTTACTCCATGGCATTGAAAGTCCTATCAATTTTGCAGAATCAAACAACCTGTTAATGTGATTTTTCAACATAAACGGCCTTTGATTATTGTAAGTAATTAAAAAATCAAAAACAGCAAAACCCCTGGCAAAACCCAAGTCACGCGCGGAAACAAACAATTCTTTTTCTTCCACTAATTTACCATTTAAAAAATGTGTCGCAAATTTTTTCATGTTGGACTTATCTTACCAAAAATATAAATTATCTGCCAGCCTCCTTGAAATTATTTATTTTATTTAGTATATTAGAAATAACCATTCCGCGGTAGCTCAGTTGGTAGAGCGCCTCGCTGTTAACGAGGATGTCCTAGGTCCGAGCCCTAGCCGCGGAGCAAGTTAGTACAATGTTTTGTATAAAATAATATCGGGTGCCCAGCAGGGAACCCGATATTTTTGTTATTGGCGCAGAAAAATCTTTGCCAACCCATGAGCACAACGTCCATAAAGATACATGCGCTCGGTGCTTTGCGATTTGTTGATTTGTACTTGACCGGTTTCGGAAACATCTTGAACCCCCGGAATCACATCCGACCCAATTGATTCAAAAATGCGCCTTGAGTTAGACCCCGTTGCAGCGGTTCTCATCACATAATAAGAATCACCGATTAGAAGGATCTTTGCCAAGATTTGACCAATAAGGCGAGTCCCTATCCCCTTGCGTCTGTGATTATTCAAAACGCCAAGTTCAGAGAAATACCACATATCAGAAATTTCAGGAATGCTCGCGCCAGAATTTCTAGCACCAACAAGATAGGCCTGAATATCCTCGGAAGCATATTTGACCGGCAAAGCACAGCCAAACCCGACAACTTTTTTAGCGCTCATTGCCAAAGCGACAACACCGTTTTGCAAGTGAGGCAACCAGGCATCGCCTCTTACTTCTTCATCGGTGTAAACTTCATTGTATGGCGGGCCGCCAAAAGCTTGCTTATAAACTGTGACGAAACCGTCGCAATATTCGCGACTGTCTGCCCCAACATGAATGTACTGAATGCAGTTACTGAATAGCATAAATCACCTCCATAGAACTGTGTAAAGTCACCACGTTTGAATCAATGGCAACAAATATTGTTTGACCTGTTGGCTGTACTATAGCTTTCAGGCCGGTTACCTTGGAAACCGCAATACTTCCTGATCCACAAGATTGTTCGTAGAAGAAGGTATCCACATCGCGGACCCAAACAACAGGATGTATCAAGACAGAACTGTTTTGCTGTCTTGTAATCCAAATAACACCCACAGCACCCCGATTTGAAAGACAGAAGAATTCGGTTATCTTTTTGTGCTGTTTGCGATATTCATTTTCAGATGGCAGTGGCTTTTCAACCACCACATGAACGATTCCGCCTAGGTCAACTAAAGTTGCCGACGAACCGTCTTCAAGCACAATATTTCTAGTTGCAGTGGAAAGCCCGGAAAAACGACAAATTACATCAAACTTGTTGTCACCCAAAGACTCAACGTCCGCACTTACTAATCCGGCAAATCCTGAAACAGTGAAAGACACATTTTTGACCTTTCCCATCTCGGATAGAAGTACGGCGGCAGAACGAGATGCGTTGCCGCAAAATTCTCCGCCGGCCATTTCAAGATGCCGTTCGGAAGGAATCAGAAAACCTGCCTGCTCGGCGCCCAGTGACTCAGTTTGTTCACCAAGTTCTTTGCCACGAGTGGCATATTCTGTGCGCAAAAGAGGACGGTCAATCACATCGATTGCTGTCCCGTTTCCACCTGCTGCAGTAATAATAAAACGTGAGTTTCTCATGTTGATATTCCTTTTTACCTTGTTTTATCTTATTGAACGATTTGCTTAATTTGAAAGAACAAGGGCATTTTTTTATAAAACACCCCCTCCTGTTGCGGAGGGGGCTGGCTTATTTTAACAAATTAAGACAATCCTCTTCGCAACAATTTTTTTGTATGGTGTGCGTGTTGATGCGTTCTATTGATTATTTTTTTATACCCCCCCATTCCTTTATTGAGCCACTTTGAAACTCGAGCGACAGTTGTCGAACTTAATCCTGTCTGTTTTATAATTTCTGTATACGGCTTGTTTTCTGACAGCATTCTGGCTGCTTCCCATCGTTTGCCAAATTCAACAAGCTCGGGCCCCGTCAATAAGTCGCGCAAAAAACTTTTTGCTTCATCGAAATTTTTCAAAAGCAATACGGCGTTTATCAATTCGTTTATTTTTTTATTATCGTTTTGAGATATCATTTTCTTTTATCGCTCTACTTTACTAAACTAAAGTAAGTATAGCAAACTAATAAAATCCTGTCAATATTAATTTTTATGTGCTAGGTCCTATAAGAAAAAAGCCGAGGTAAACCCGGCTTATAAAAACAGCAGGAGCACGACGGGGTTCGAACCCGCAACCTCTAGAGTCACAATCTAGCGCTCTAGCCAATTGAGCTACGCACTCCATTTGTTTGAACTGACTACATTATAGTAAGGAACCCCTACCAAGTCAAGCCCTTCATAACTTATTGCGCCTCTCCTAAATTATGATATAATTTAGACATGGAAAAAAGAAAAATTATTATTGATACTGATCCTGGCCACGATGATGCTCTAGCCATTATGTTGCTTGAAAAGTCAGGACTTTTTGACATTCTCGCCACTACAACTGTTGCTGGCAACAGCACAATTCAAAATACCACAAATAACGCGCGCTATATACTCGACTTACTTAAAAGTACGACTCCTATTTTTTCTGGAGCTGCTACTCCACTAAAATGCGAACTTATTCAGGCTAACGTTCACGGCGAAAGTGGCCTTGCCGGTGCAAATATTATAAAAAATGAATTATTATCCGACAATGCCGCTGATAAAATAATTGAGCTCATCAAAAAAAATCCAAACCAGGTTACCATCCTTGCTTTAGCGCCGCTTACAAACATAGCAAATGCATTCCAAAAAGATCCTACAATTATTCCTCTCATCAAATCAATTGTTATGATGGGGGGCGCAATTGCTGTGCCCGGAAATAAAAACCGCGTTGCAGAATTTAATATTTTCGTCGATCCAGATGCAGCAGATGTTGTATTCCGCACAAAAACACAAAAAACACTTATTCCTCTCGATGCCTGCAACAATGTATTCTTGTCATTAGAAGATTTTGAGGCATTGAAAGAAACTCCTTTTTACAAAGAAATACGGATTATGATGGAGCACTATATTAAGGGCATCCTGTCTTTCGAAAAAACAAATGGAGCAATAATGTATGACCCACTTGCTGCATATTACCTTATTAATCCTGAAGCATTCCAAACAGAAATGATGGATGTGAAAATAGAAATTAACAGTGAACTTACTCGAGGAATGACGGTGGCTGATAGAAGAACATGGGGAGAAAAAGAACCGAATATAAATGTGGCAATGTCTGCAAACAGAGAGATGTTTGTAAAAGATTTCATTGAAACACTAAATCTCAAATGATTATAAAAAAACATGGCCCAACTCTTTATTGAGCTGGGCCATACGCTTTTACGGCAACTACAATTGTCGAAGACATTCAATGACTCCTTCTGTCAAAATTTTCTTCGATACAAATGCCGCTTTTTGTTTATAATGCGAATCAGCATTGCCAACCGCATATTGCAACACATTGGACAATCCAAGAAAGTCTGACATATTGTCACCCACCATCACTGTCTGTTCGGGTTTAAAGCGATTCATCAAAACTTCTGCTCCGTTGCGTTTTTCGGTGGTAAGCGCATGTAATATTAAAATGCCATATTTAGGGTTTTCATCCCAAAACAAATCGTTTTTTTTCTTACCGAATGATTCTATTGATTCAGCAACAACATGGCTTGAACGGACAAGTAATTCAGAGTCCGGCACCAGCAAGGCTTTGTCTGTTCCTGGACTACAAGCGAAAAAAGAAAAGCTTGCTTTTCGAAACCCATTTATCGCAAAAATTTGCGACGCCGAAGTCTGGTCGATTTTTCTCTTTTTAACAAATCTTGTCGCATCTCCAACCATGACGGCTGCTTCAGGAAATTTTTTTGCAATTTCAGCGACAAATAATTCGCGAAGCTTAATAAACCACCCTGTTGCAGACGGCTCAATCACTTCTTCAGATTGTTGAGTCGGGTCCCAAATGATTGCGCCACGTTCTGCAATAATTGGCCCGGTTAATCCAAGTCGTTTTGCCCATTGCCTGAGTGTAATGACTGCAGAATCAGAGCATAATCCGACTTGAATATCCCTTTTCACCAACGACTGCACGACCAAACGCAACTCATCCTCTGGCGCGGTAAGATTATATTCAGCATTAATCAATGTGTTGTCTAAATCTAAAAATACAAGTTTCATTTTATTCCTCCTTTTGTTGTTTTAACATGTTTAATTAAATTCTCAAAGAACTTTCTCAAAATATCGTTTAAAATAACATAATTTTATAAAAAATCAAGCCCCAAAGAGAAACAGTCTCTTTGGGGCTTTATAACTACGGATGAAGAAACTCCACGGCATGTTCGTGATCGAGCAGGATCTGACGAACCTCTGCCTTGATGTGTGGGAATTCCCTCATATCGTTTGCGGGAACAGGAAGGCCAACACAAGGATTAGTACTGACGATATCCTCGAGAGTGATATGACGGCCGTTAAGCCGGAACATCTCCCAAAAAATATCTCTCGCTTCATGAATACAGAATGTGCTGAACTTCTTGGCCTGATCTTGCGGAATGCTTGCCCATTCCACCGGATTTCCATACGGTAAAATATAGGGCTTACATAAAGAAAGACCATTGTGAAGGCGCACAGGCATGTGCCGAACAATTTGATTGGCGTTATAGGAAAAACCAATCACTTTGCCTGCATTCGGCACAAAAGGGTAGAAATCATGATCTGGCATCCAATCAAAGAAATTTCCTTCGCGCCAATAGTGAATGTCCTCCTCTCTGTGAAAAACCTTGAGGATAGCCTCTTTTGCAGAAGCAAAAAGGAAACCAATGACGAGACATTTGATTTCGATATGCAGTTCATTGCAGATCTCAATCATTTTGATCATCGTACCACCCGTGAAGCTACCATCTTCCACAAGTATGACAGGACGCCTTGAAGAAAGCTCCTTAATCTCGAGGAATTGGGAGTGTATTGAGGGATTGCCAGGTCTCGGGCCAACGCCAAAGGAATTACCCTTGGGATCGACGAGCCGGTTAATCCTCGCGCAAATGCCACTAGTTTTCCACGCCACGCTTGGAACCGTACTGATGACGACTGCTTCTGGCGTTGCGGCCAACAACTTATGCAACGAAGCCACGATTTGATTCGTAAGCTTGTTTGCCTCAATTGTTTCCACATAGCATTCAGGAACAGTTTCTTGAAGTTTAGTTGCCAGGCGCTGTTGCCGCTCCTTAAAAAAAGCGGCGTCCGGAATCTTGAGGCCGTTGCCCTTGTCATCGCCAACGCGTTCATAGGCCTCCATCATTTCTGGTAAATCCAAAACCAACAAATAGGTCGGTTTGGAGTTTTTTCTGACTGAGTTACTATTCATAATATAGCTATATGTGTAGTTTTTAATGAACAATGAATACAATCCACTCAGATTGTTAATTCAATTTCACATTAACAAAAAACAAAGGGGTGTCAAGTTTCCACGGGGATATCCTTGTGCGCTATTTCAATCTAAAATTAATGGGAGAATATATTGATTGCCTTCTTTTCTTGTTCCAGGCCCATTCCCTGTCCCCATATGAAAAATGCCACCATTCTCCATAAAATGGAACAAAGTCCAATTCAAGCATTACGTCTAAAAGTATTCTCCGATTTTTTCTTTGAACACCGGTTAAATTTTTTGCAAAAGTTTTTATTTTACTCGCATCATCAAAATTTGCTATGTCCGTCCCCATGTCTAAATTAAAACCAATTTTATCCACCAAAGTTAAATCTACAGCTCCGCCCGTAGGATGTCCTGCAACCAAAGGGACTGCTATAAAGGCATGTGTGGCTTGATCAAGCTCTGCGGGTGTTAATTTTGGGTTAGATTGCAACAAAATTGCGCGCTGCTTTTCGAAATACATTTCTTGCACATTCGGGTGGCGATATCCGTCAGTTACAAAAAGGCCGTAGCCATAACGCCCATTCAAAATTTCCTGAATTTTCCCAAGTTTTTTTGCAACCTCTTCTCTGACAAAAATAACATTTCCAAAGTATGCTTGCATGTTTGCATCTCTGTATTCAGCAAAAATTTGCCCGTTAAATTTACGGACATCAACAAGCTTTTCATTGTTTTCCCCTGCAGATATTTTTTGCAATTCCTTATATGTCGGGGAACGTGAAATTAATCTTTTAATCCACCACATATTATGCAATTAACATATTACTTTATTAAACTAAAGTAAGTATGACAGATTATAAATTTTTATCAAGTAACTCAAATATCGTTATATATAAAAAATCCTCTGGCGCCTTACGACGCCAAAGGATTTAACTTTGATTCCGGTTAGGAAATTTCCGAAAAAATTTGGTCTTTCGGAACCTTGACCTGCTGACGGGTTTTCATATTCTTCACGACAAACTGCCCGGAAGCAATTTCATCCCCGCCGACGAGCACCACATAGGGAACTCCAATTTTGTCAGCGTAGGACAGCTTCTTTTTCATACTGCCCTCTTCAAGATAGGCTTCCACTCGCAGTCCCTGCTGACGCAACGTGGTAGCTATTTCCAGAGGGACAGAAAGGTCGTCTGTTAGGGGCAGAATAAGCACTTTAGCAAGTGTTGAAGCCTCTGGCTTCACAAGTCCAACTTCCTTGAGCTGAGAGAAAAGCCTCGTCAACCCAATAGAAATTCCGACCCCAGGTAATTTCCTGTCAGTGTACTTTTCGGCCAGGTTATCAAACCTACCACCAGAACACACCGATCCAACTTTGGGGTAATCCACCAGCGTCGTTTCATACACGGTGCCAGTATAATAATCCAAGCCACGAGCTATGGAAAGGTCGACAGCGAAAGAATTTTCCGGCATTCCGAGTGCTCTCATGCTTTTGACGACCTCTGTCAATTCGGAGACGCCAACCATAAACTGATCGTCAGAAACTCCGAAGGAATTGAGACGACCAATGATTTCATCGACAGACCCGGTGATTGCCAAAAAATCAAAGATTTTTTGCGTTGCCGCTTCTGCCAAATTAAGCTCATTGAGCATCCGACGGACTTCTTGCTCGCCGACTTTCTCAATTTTGTCGATTATTCTCATTACTTCAACCGCCAGTCCGCTTGCCCCAGCCGAATTCAACAGGCCAGTTATCAGTTTGCGATTGTTGATGCGAATGACGAATTTTCCGATGTTCAGTTTGCTGAACACATCGAAAATGACACGAGGGATCTCGGCATCGTTGATCAGACTCAATGAGCCATTGCCGATGATGTCGATATCACACTGGTAAAACTCGCGATATCTGCCCTTTTGAGGACTTTCCCCGCGATAAACTTTTGCGATGTGATACCTCCGGAATGGAAAAACCAGTTCGTTTGCGTGTTCGGCAACATACCTGGCAAGTGGAACAGTGAGGTCAAACCTCAGAGCCAATTCGTTTTCGCCTTTCATAAAGCGATAAACCTGTTTTTCGGTCTCCCCGCCAACTTTGGCGAGAAGCACGTCAGCTCTTTCAATAGCTGGTGTATCAATCGGCACGAAGCCATACAGTTCATAAACGCTTCTGATAATATCCAGCATTCGATTGAAAACAATCTGGTCTGCTGGCAGAAGTTCCATAAAACCCGGTAAGACCCGAGTAGGGATGTTGTTGTTATTAGCCATAATTTTTCGTTTTTAGTTGTTAAGGCACAATTGGATGCAATCTATTCGGATTGTTCACCCAATGGTACAATAACTAAAAACCGATAAGATGTCAATTAAAAACTCTTTTTTATTTATTTTTACTATATTCCCACTGTCTTTTCAACTTTTGAAACTTAATACTTTGCATCTATTGACAATAAGGGTATTTTGTGATAATATAAATATGTAATCAAATCTCACGGGTTTTAATTTTTGAGGAGACTCTTAAACAATTATAAAGCATTAAAAAATCTTTATTGAAAATCTGGGGACTAAGCTAGTCGCCTTTTTATTTACAATTTAAGACTAGACACAGATTATTAAATAAAGAAAATGACAAATTTTAACAGAAACAGAAAATTTCATTCTTCAGGAGGATTTCATGGCAAAAGAAGTTTTGGCCAAAGAACTCAACGTTCAGAAAACATAAACCCACTTAGGTTTATTAATAAGGCCACGCTGGCAGAAAAAGAAATTCCCTACGTACCCACTCACAAATTCCAAGATTTTCAAATAAATCAGGAGCTTTTGCGAAACATTTTATCTAAAGGATACATTTTACCCACTCCAATTCAGGACAAAATTATTCCAAGCGTCTTAAATGGCGCAGATGTTGTTGGAATTGCCAACACAGGAACCGGCAAAACCGCCGCCTTTTTAATTCCAATGATTCATAAAATGTTGCTTGACAACAGGGCTAAATTTTTAATTGTTGCCCCAACAAGAGAATTAGCATTACAAATTCAAGATGAATTTAGAAGTTTCACCAAACAAATGAGACTTTACTCAGTTTGTTGTGTTGGAGGTTCAAGCATTTTCAGACAAGTTTCCCAATTAAGATATGAAAACAATTTAATAATTGGCACACCGGGAAGGTTGAAAGATTTAATTGAAAGACGAAATATTAACTTAAGCATTTTTAAAACCATTGTGCTTGATGAAGCCGACCAAATGTTGGACATGGGTTTTATTAACGACACAAGGTTTATAATGAATTTAATGCCAAAAGAAAAACAAGTGCTTTTCTTTTCAGCAACCCTGGACCCAAGAATTGAAAAACTTGTTGGAGAATTTTTAAGGAATCCCGTTAAGGTTTCAGTAAAAACTCGCGACACTGCTGAAAACATCGAACAAAATGTAATCAGAATACAAAATGGACAAACAAAAGCCGATGTGTTGCACAACCTTTTGTTAAGAAAAGAAGAATTCAAAAAAGTTTTAATTTTTGGAAAAACAAAACACGGAGTTGAAAAAATTTCTAAAACTCTTATACAAAAAGGTTTCAGGACCGAATCAATTCATGGCAACAAAAGCCAAAACCAAAGACAAAGAACATTAACAATGTTTAAAGAAGACCGTCTTCAGGTGTTGGTTGCAACCGATGTTGCCGCCCGTGGATTGGACATTGACAATGTCAGCCACGTTATTAATTATGACATTCCCGCCACTCACGACGATTATGTCCACAGAATTGGCCGAACAGGACGCGGAGACAAGCGCGGAATTGCCCTTACATTTATAGAATAAATAAATTAAAATTAAAACCGCCCCGTTGTACATCGGGGCGGTTTTTTGTGCTAGAATTGAAACAAAATGTTAAAAAGAAAAACAAAAAGATATTCTTTAAACAAAAAGCTTATGGCCAAGATTTTTGTTTTGGAAAAAATAAAACATTTCAATAATTTTTATAAATTCAAAATAAACAAAGTTTTTATTAAAAATCAAAAGTCACGCTGGGGAAGTTGTTCTTCAAAAGGCAACCTTAATTTTAATTACAAAATTATTTACTTAAGGCCCGAACTTGCCGACTACTTAATTGTGCACGAACTTTGCCACTTAGGTGAATTAAACCATTCTAAAAAATTCTGGGCGCTAGTTGAAAAAACAATCCCCAATTATGTTAAAATTAATAAAGAACTCAAAAAAACTTTCATAAAGCTTGTATAAAAAAGTCGGTTGCGCCACCTGGACGCAACCGACTGAAGTAAACTAGCATTCTAGGTTTTCGCGATTGCAAAAACCAGAAGCCTCTCTAAAGAAACACCATCAACGGGATGACAGACACACCACGATTGCACTTTGCCATCGCGGACAGCTTCAACAAAGCTGTCGAATGCTTCCATGTCTTCCCTTGTCGAAAATGTTACGTTTATCCTTGGAGTTCTATCTTCACTTCCTGGCCGTTTTTCAAATGTCCCTTTCAAATTACCTCCTTGTTGAGTTAACTTGGGAAATAGCTAAGTAAAAATTATCACAAATTGACAAATTTAGCAATAAAAAGACTGATTATTTTAAAAATGCTATTGCACGTTTGGGGATTTTAGGTTAGAATAAAAAATTGAATTTGGAAAAGTCATGGAAATATCATTGAAAGCTGAACATTTATTCAGCATAGGAAATTTTAATATTACAAACAGCCTGCTTTTGGCTTTTTTGGCATCACTGTTTTTGCTGGTTTTTTCCATTATATTTAGAAGTAAAATTAAAATGATTCCTGGGGTTATTCAAGCAATAGTGGAAATGATTATTGAGTGGCTTTTGGGGGTAATGGAATCTGTTTTGGGCACAAGAGAAAAAGCCGAAAAATACCTCCCAATTATAGCGACAATTTTTATTTTTATATTTGTTTCAAATTGGTTAAGCCTGCTCCCCGGAGTTGGCTCTTTTGTTATGAACGAAGGTCATACTGACATCCCCCTGCTTCGGGCCCCCTCGGCTGACTTGAATTTTACACTAGCTCTTGCTATTATGTCTGTGTTGCTAACAAACATTTTAGGAATAGTAATTTTAGGAGTAATTCCGCACATTTCAAAATTTATCAATTTTTCAAACCCCATAAACTTTTTCGTTGGAATTCTTGAACTTGTTTCAGAAATTGCCAAAATAATTTCATTTGCATTCAGGTTGTTTGGAAACATTTTTGCAGGAGAAGTGCTAATGACAATTATGTTTTTCTTAGTGCCCTACATAATTCCAATGCCCTTTTTGTTTTTGGAATTGTTTGTAGGAGTAATTCAGGCCTTCATTTTCGCAATGCTGACACTTGTATTTATTGCAGCCGGCACCACCAGCCACGCAGAGCATGCCGAAGAACACAAAGAATTAGCCCACAATTAAAATAAAATTAATAAAAAATAATTAAATACTGAATTAAAAAAGTAAATCATAAGCGACCCCAATCCTCCCCCTACGGGGGATCTCCCGAAGGGAGACAATCAAGGCTTATTATTTACAACTGAAATTCAGAAAAAATAAAATGGACGTAGAATCAATGAGATTATTGGCAACAGGAATTGCCATCGCAGTAGGAGTAATTGCTCCTGGAATCGCAGTCGGTTTAATTGGAGCAGCAGGATTAAACGGAATTGCCAGAAATCCTGAAGCAGCAGGAAAAATTCAAACAAACATGATTTTGGCAATTGCTTTCGCAGAAGCTATTGCTATTTATGCTTTGGTTGTTGCACTTATCATCAAATTCACATAATTCGCAAGAATTTAATTTATGGAGAATGCTTTTTTAGAACAATTTGGAATTGATTGGAAGCTTTTTGTCAGCCAACTGATTAACTTTCTTTTGGTTTTAACGGTTTTAACATTTTTTGTTTATAAACCGGTTGTAAAAATTATAAAGAAAAGAAATGCAAAAATCAAAGAAGGTTTAGACAAAGCCGAAGAAGCCACTGTAAGGTTGAAAGAAGTTGATGAAATTGGCAAAAACAAAATAAAAGAAGCCGAAGGCCAATCTGTTGAAATAATTAAAGCAACCGAAAGCCGGGCAAAAATCCTTGAAAAGGACCTACAAGAAAAAATAGAAAAAAATAATCTTAAAATGCAGAAAGAGTTGGAAGAATCTTACAAAAAACAGCAAGAACAAATGCACGACCTTGTCAGAGCAAATGCCGTAGATTTGGTAAAGAAAACAATTATCAAGACAGTTGAATTGAAACCCGAAGCAATTGACGAGGCCTTAATTAAACAAGCTGCCAAAGAATTAGAATAATTCCCAGCACATAAAAAAAGAGTTGGTTGTGCCGCAGGGACACAACCAACCTAGAATCGCAGTCACTCGGCCTTCAGGCGAAAAACCAGGAAGAGGTCTTCACCCAGAGCAATATTGTCCGCACTTGTTTGGACAATTACACTCTCGGTTTGAGAGATCTCCTCGAGGAAAATTTTCCTCTGTTCCGTAGATGGCGAAATGCGCATCCACACTTCTTCCGATTTTTCCTTCCCTGGAGGAGGACCTAATTGACATATCATCGCCTTAAACGACGACGTACCCGGCAGAACAACATGATTTGCGTTCATAAAAATAAATTATCACGAATAGACAAAATTAGCAATAATGAAAAAGAATAAAATTGCAATTTTTGAGGGACAGAAAATTCGCAGACATTGGGACGAAGCCAAAGAACTTTGGTATTTTGCAATAATGGATGTAATCCAAATACTAACTGAAACTAACAGACCAAGAAAATATTGGAATGATTTAAAAACAAAACTAAAAAAGGAGGGCAGTGAGTTGTCCGAAAAAATCGGACGACTGAAAATGGCAGCATCTGACGGAAAATTTTATCTTACTGATACAGCAGATACCGAAACAATGTTCAGAATAATTCAATCTATACCTTCCCCTAAAGCCGAACCTTTCAAACTTTGGCTAGCAAGAGTGGGATATGAAAGAGTTGAAGAATCCGAAGACCCAGAAAAAGCAATTCAAAGGGCATTGGCAATATATTTGAAAAAAGGTTATTCAAAAGAATGGGTGGATTTGCGATTAAAAAGCATTGAAATTAGAAAAGATTTAACCAACGAATGGCACGAACGCGGCATTTTATCAAACAAAAAATATGCAATTCTGACCGATGACATTACCTTTGCATGGGCTGGGATGAAAACGAAAAATTATAAGAATTTTAAAGATTTGAAAAAAGAAAATTTGCGTGATAATATGACAAATCTTGAATTAGTGCTAAATATGTTGGCAGAAACATCTACAACAGAAATTTCAAAATCTAAAAAGCCAGAAACATTTCCTGAAAATCAAAAAATTGCGCGCGAAGGCGGAAACATTGCAGGCAACGCCCGCAAACAAATTGAATCAAAAACAGGCAAACCGGTAATCACGGGATATAAATTCAAACCGCAAGAAAAAAGAAAGCAATTAGAATAATGAAATCAAATAAAACAAAATTATATGCGACTGCCCTGGCAGAAATATTGATGAAACCCGCCTCCGATAAATCTTCGGCGTGGCAAGGAAAGGTCATCGCTAATTTTGTTGCACTTTTAACAAAAGAAAATCTTTTGGGCAAGGCAGATGAAATTTTAAATTTGGCAGAAAGCATAATTTTAAAAAAGAAAGGCAACAAAAAAATTGTTTTTGAAACAGCTAGAAAAATGACACAGAAACAACGGGAATCATTTGAAAGTTTCGTAAAAAAGGGCGATGCAGTTGAAGAAAAAATAAATCCCGCCTTAATTGCTGGCGCAAAAATAGTAATTGATGGTTCGCGCCAACTTGACTCTTCCCTATCCAACAAATTACAAAACATTTTTTAAATGAAAATCATTAAAAGCCAAATTGAAATTACAGAGCTGACGGAAATGTCAAAAAAGATGTTTGGGAATTTGGTTAAAGCAATGGTTGACGTTGAAAAAGAAATTATGGCAGTAGACGCCCCAATGCATTCTGATTTATTGGAATTGCTAATTGAAAAAGAAAGTTCAAATCCTGAAAATTTGTGGGGCATCAACATTTACCCCAAAAAACAAGGTGATGATTTTATAGAGTTTGATTCAATTATGAATTTAAAACCGGCTTTAGAAAACAGAACAAGGGGCGTTGAAAATGAAAACACCAGAAAAAAAATTGTGGAAATAGTAAAAAAGTATGTACTTCCATAAGGAGCTTACAAAAGAAAAATGGTTTGGCATGGACTTTTTTTCACAAATGGCAAACATTGGAGCTGAAGTCGGCCGAACAATAAATTGGCAAAAAAAAGACGCGAATTTGAGCCAAGCATCACTGTTTCGCGCCATTGAATTACTCGATTTGACCATTGAAGACAAAAAAAATAAAACAAAACTAAAAGAATTATGCCGTTTGAGAGAAATTATTGCTGACTATTTCTGCTTTGACAACATTTACAAATCAACTGCCGAAAATTTAAACAATTACTTTTACAATTTTAATTACGCAACCCAAAATAAATAAATTTATTAAAGCTAAAACAATGGCTGATTCAGAGAATAAAATTTTATACGACCCCGACAGTCCAATAATACGTACAGAAAAAATTCCGCCCGTGCCAACAACAATTGAAGAGTTGGAACAAATTCCACCCGAAAATGAACTTCAATCTATGGAATTAGATAATTTACCCGAAGGAGGAAATTCACCATTCCGACGATTATTCCAAAAATGGCATGACTGGTCATATGATGCATTAGAAATTGCACGACAAAACCCTAATAATAAAAAAATACAAGAATGGGCTGAGGAAGTAGGCAGGCGTTGGGAACTAGTTCATTATGAATACATGAGAAGATTAAAAAGTGAAAAGAAAATTTCGAAAAATAAAATTTATTAAAGCTAAAACAATGGCACAAGAAATTATAGAGAAAATTAAGCAGGCCATCGATGGTTATAAGTCGAGCCAGGAATGGGAAGAAATCGGTAAAATTACCGAGGTTGGTGATGGAATTGTTAAAATTTCTGGACTGAATAATGTTCAGTCGCAAGAAGTTATTACAATTGAATCCGGTGACAAAAAAGTCCGTGCGGTTGCCTTAAACCTTGAAGAAGATTCTGTCGGAGCTTTGGTGCTTGGTGAAGCCGGTGAAATTAAGTCCGGACAAACTGTAAAAAGGACAAAGCAAATTCTTTCTATCCCCGTTGGTGAACAATTGTTGGGCAGAGTTATTGACCCATTGGGTGTACCGCTTGACGCCAAAGGCCCAGTTTTTTCCGAGAAGGATAAACCACAATTCAACCCGCTTGAAAATGATGCCCCTAATGTTTTGGCAAGAGAAGGCGTAGACACTCCCCTACATACAGGCATTAAGTCAATTGATGCAATGATTCCTGTTGGAAGGGGCCAACGCGAATTAATTATTGGTGACAGGGGCACAGGTAAAACAGCCGTTGTAATTGACACTATAATCAACCAAATCCAGGACAATCCAACCAATCCCCCAATTTGTATTTATGTTGCCATTGGACAAAAAGAATCTAAAATTGCAAAAATAGTTGAAACCTTAAAAAAACATAATGCACTCAGCTACACAATTGTTGTGTCAGCTTCTGCTTCAAGCCCGGCAGCATTGTGGTATTTAGCACCTTTTGCGGGTTGCGCCATTGGTGAATACTTCCGCGACAATGGAAAAGATGCTTTGGTAATTTATGACGACTTGTCAAAACACGCTTGGTCATACAGGCAAATTTCATTACTTTTGCGTCGCCCACCAGGACGTGAGGCCTATCCCGGCGATGTGTTTTATTTACATTCAAGACTTTTGGAAAGAGCTGCTAAATTATCGCAAAAAAATGGTGGAGGCAGTTTAACTGCTTTGCCAATTATTGAAACACAATTGGGCGACGTTACTGCTTACATTCCTACAAACGTTATTTCTATTACTGACGGACAAATTTATTTGGAAAGTGATTTGTTTTTTCAAGGCGTAAGGCCAGCTATCAACGTTGGCTTGTCGGTTTCTCGTGTAGGAAGTGCAGCTCAAACAAAAGCAATGAAAAAAGTTGCAGGAAAATTGCGCTTGGAATTAGCACAATTCCGCGAAATGCAAACATTTATGCAATTTGCTTCAGATGTTGATGACGCCACCAAACAAAAAATTACCAAAGGTAAAATTGTTACAGAAATTTTAAAGCAATCTGACTTAGCCCCCATTTCATTTGAAAAACAGGTAATTGTTTTGTACGCTGCATTAAACGATTATTTCAACAAATTTCAACCCGAAGAAATGCAAAGGATTGAAGCTGAATTTATTGGATATGTTGAAGGCCTGCATAGCAACTTTTTAACCGAATTAAAAACCGAAAAACAACTTACAGAAAAATTAGAGAACGAATTGAAAGATATTATCGCCAAATTTATAGAAAAAAATAAATAAAATAAATGGAAAGTCCGCAAAATATTAAGAAGAGATTGAAATCAGTTGGGAATATAAAGAAAATTACAAAGGCTATGGAAATGGTGGCTGTTACTAAAATGCGTAAAGCGCAGGAAATAGCAATTGCCAGTAGGCCTTATGCTTTTGCGGCACTCGATTTGTTGGCAACTGTTTCCACTTTAGACCCAATAAAACTTCCCCCACTTTTAGCACAAAGAAAAGTTGAAACTGTTTTGTTTGTTGTTGTCACTTCCGACAAAGGACTGGCAGGCGCATTCAACAGTTCGGTTTTTAGGAAATTTGAACAGCACGTCAAGAAAACCGAAAATGAATATACCAAAGAAAAAAAACTTTATCTACCAGTTGGGGAAAAAGCATATACCTACTTATTAAAAAAGAATGTTGAAATTGTAAAAAAGTTTACACAGGTTGGTGATTTTGCTGAACTTCAGCAAGTCCGCCCTATTACTGACTTTATTGTAAAAGGATTTCTGGAAAAGCAATGGGACCGAGTTGTTGTTGTTTCAACACACTTCAGGACAGCATTAAAACAAGAACCTCACGTAAGAATGGTTTTACCAATTAATTTTGAGCAAATTAAAGAAACTGTCCAAGAAACAATTCCCGAGCGTGGAAAATTTGCCGATTTAATTAAAGAACAGCATATAAGTTTTATTCCAAACAAAGAAAATTTAAAAGATTTTTTGATTGAACCTTCAGCAAAAGATGTTTTAGACAAATTGGCCGAGCACCTTTTCTTCGTGCAAGTTTACGACTTAATTGTTGAAGCCAATGCTTCCGAGCACAGTGCCCGCAGAATGGCAATGAAAACAGCCTCAGACAATGCGTCAGAATTGGGCGAAGCTTTAAATTTACAATACAACAAATCCCGACAGTCTAAAATTACCACCGAAATTGCCGAAATCAGCGCCGGCGCCGAAGCCCTATCATAAAATTTAAAAAATAAAATAAGTAAATAAATTAAAGCAAGATTATGCAAAAAGGAAAAATTGTACAAATTATAGGGCCGGTGGTCGATGTAGAGTTTTCCCCCTCCGGGGGATCTCCCGAAGGGAGAGAAGATGGGCTTCCCGCCATTTATAATGCATTAAAAGTAAAAAATGGTGATAAGGAAGTTGTGCTTGAGGTGGTTAAACACCTCGACATGACAAAAATTAGGGCAATTTCTTTACAATCAACCGATGGCTTGCAGCGCGGAAGCGAAGTTTCAGACACCGGTGAACAAATTTCTGTGCCTGTTGGGCAAGAAGTTTTGGGCAACTTGTTTAATGTACTTGGAACGCCTTTAAACGAAACAAAAACCGTTTTCAAAAAACGCTGGCCAATTCACAGGCAGGCTCCTTCATTTGCCGACCAATCAACCAAAACCGAAGTTTTTGAAACAGGAATTAAAGTTGTTGATTTAATAGCTCCATTTATTAAAGGAGGAAAAATTGGACTTTTCGGAGGTGCCGGTGTAGGCAAAACTGTCTTTTTACAAGAGTTAATCAGAAATGTTGCCGAGGAATCGGGTGGAGCTTCAGTTTTTGCCGGAGTTGGTGAAAGAACAAGAGAAGGAAATGATTTATACAAAGAAATGACCGACTCAGGGGTTATCAACAAAACAGCTTTAGTTTTTGGACAAATGAATGAGGTGCCTGGCGCTCGTGCCCGTGTTGCTTTGTCGGCGCTTACAATGGCTGAATTTTTCCGAGATGAAGAAAAGAAAAATGTTTTACTTTTTATCGACAACATTTTCAGATTTTCACAAGCAGGATCTGAAGTTTCAACATTGCTAGGCAGAATGCCTTCGGCTGTTGGTTACCAGCCAACGCTTGCTCAAGAAATGGCTGAATTACAAGAAAGGATCACCTCAACAAAAAACGGATCAATTACTTCTGTACAAGCTATTTATGTACCCGCTGATGACATTACTGACCCCGCGCCTGCCACAACATTCGCTCACCTTGATTCAACAATTGTACTTTCAAGGCCATTAACAGAAATTGGAATTTACCCTGCTGTTGACCCATTGGCTTCTTCATCAACAGCTTTAGACCCAAAAATTATTGGTGAAAAACATTACCAAGTTGCCCGGGACGTGCAAAAAGTTTTGCAGAAGTATAAAGATTTGCAAGACATTATTGCAATTTTGGGAATTGAAGAATTGTCTGACGACGACAGAAAAACAGTTGACCGCGCCAGAAAAATTCAAAAGTTTTTGTCACAACCATTTTTCGTTGCTGAAAACTTTACAGGTAAACCCGGTAAATTTGTAAAACTTGAAGACACAGTAAGAGGTTTTGCCGAAATTTTAGAAGGCAAACATGACGACGTTCCCGAAGACAACTTTTACATGAAAGGAGGAATCAACGAGATTAAGTAAGAACTCATCAATTCATGATATTGTCAATTTACTCATTAAAAAATATTCTATTTCAAGGGCAGGCGACTAGCCTGAATTGTCATACACAGATGGGCGAAATTACTGTTTTAGACAACCACGAACCTTTAATTTCTGTTTTAGCAAAAGGAGTAATGAAGGTTTCCGTAAAGGGTGCAGAAAAAGATCAATACTTTGAAATAAAAGCGGGTTTTATTGAAGTTAAACCCAACAACGAAGTCCGTTGCATCATCGACCAATAAAATTCATAAATAAAAAAAACGCTTTTCAAACAAGCGTTTTTTTGATAGAATAATGGAATAAACAATATATAAAAAAAGAGTTGGATGCGCCACAAGGACGCACCCAACCGGAATAAGCGGAAATTCAACGCACGAATTTCAGGTTTAGACGCCTGTCTCTGTCTCCGGTGGCGGTAGACAATGTCCATCCTTCGCGAAGAAGCTGATTGATGTTCGCCGCAAAGGCGTCCATCGTCAGAACCTCATCCGACTTCAAAACCTTTTCTTCGGGTTTCCTTTCTTTTCTTGATGATCGCTTATACATAAGTACAAATATATTACAATAAAACATAAATTTTGTAAAGATAAATGAATGACATTATTTCAGCAATAATTTTGGGGGTAGTTGAGGGGCTGACGGAATTTTTGCCCATTTCTTCGACTGGGCATTTAATTTTAGTAAACGAATTTATTGCTTTTGAAGAAAACTTTACCAACCTGTTTGATGTCGTAATACAATTCGGGGCAATTTTGGCCGTTGTATTTTTCTTCTGGAAAAAAATTATCCCATTCACGGGAGAAAGGGAGAAAAACAAAAAAATAATAGACATGTGGCTAAAAGCAATTATTGGAGTTTTGCCCGCCATAATTATTGGAGCTTTATTTGCCAGTAAAATTGAAGAAAAGTTGTTTAACTCATGGACCGTTGCAATAACCCTGTTTTTGGGCGGAATAATAATTTTATTTATTGAACGTAAAAATCACAATCCTAAAATTAATTCCATAAAAGACTTAGGTTTTAAAGCCGCTTTTTACATTGGAATAATTCAGTGCCTTTCAATGATTCCCGGCACATCCAGGGCCGGCGCAACAATAATTGGAGCAATGGCGCTTGGAGCAAGCCGAGTTGTGGCAACAGAGTTTTCATTTTTCTTGGCAATTCCGACAATGTTTGCGGCTTCTGCATGGAGCATAATAAATTACTGGAATCTTTTAAATGCCTCCCAACTTCTAATTTTGTCAATTGGCTTTGTTGTTTCTTTTTTTGTGGCGTTGGCAGTAATAAAATTCTTAATGAATTATGTGCAAAAGCACAACTTTAAAATTTTCGGCTGGTACAGAATCGTTTTAGGAATAATAATTATAATTTACTTTTTAGTAAAATGAATATAAAAAAACCTGACTGGCTTGCCCACTACTGGATATTAGGGTTTATATTAGCTATAATAGGACTGTCTTACCTAAAAGGGTGGTGGCAAGTAGTTACAATTGTTTTGGGTATTATTATTTTTATAAGCGACCTAAAAAGCTTTTCATCAATTAAGGTCCCTGTCGAAAAATTACCAAAATTACCGGAAATCAAAATAAAACCCGGAGCAGAACTTAAAAAAATGTTTTTACCGAATAGCAACCCGCCTTCGCAGAAAGCTTCGGCGAGGCAAAGAAATAAAAAAGATAAAAAAGACAAAATTAAAAAAAGTAATCACCGCAAAGCGAGATCCCGTCTGCGGGAAAAGAAAAAACATGGTAACAGATGAAAATTTTGATAATGAATTAAATGCAACCGACAAGTTTGTGCTGGTCGATTTTTTCGCAACCTGGTGTGGACCGTGCCAAGTTTTAGGCCCAATAATTGAAAGAGTTGCAGAAGAATTAAAAGATAAAGTTGTTTTAATAAAAGCCAATGTTGATGAATTTCCTAAAACTTCTGAAAAGTTTAACATTAGCAGTATCCCAGCTGTTTTCCTGTTTAAAAACGGAAAACCGGTAGGAAATTTTGTAGGATTAATCCCCGAACATTCAATTAAAGAATGGCTCCAAAATAGTATTAAGAATTAAGTATTTTGTATTATGAATAACGACGAAAGCAAAAAAGAAATTAACGACCTAATAGAGAAATTTGATAATTATGCTAAAAGCCAAGGTTTTAAATTAAACCCAAACAGAAAAATTGTTGAAGGAGTTATTGCGGGGCTTTTGCGAAATAAAAAAATTAAGGGGGAAATGTATTGCCCATGCAGAATAGTAACTGGCGACAAAACTGAAGATGCAAAAAAAATTTGCGCTTGCGCTTGGCATAAAGATGAAGTTGCGAAAGATGGGCATTGTCATTGCAACCTATACGTAAAATAAAAAATTTATGATAGTAGATGATGTAAAAATAACAGTAAAAGCAGGAGATGGCGGAAACGGCATGGTGGCTTTTAGTAAAATAAAATTTGTTAAAGGCCCCACCGGCGGAAATGGTGGCACTGGCGGAAATGTTTGGCTTGAAGGCTCTGCTGACCTTGGCGCCCTGAAGCAATTCCGCTTTAAAAAAGATTACAAAGCAGACAACGGCGAAAATGGCAAATCCGGACTTCATGACGGCAGTAGGTCAGATGACCTGACTTTGTTTGTGCCCGTTGGCACAGTTTGCCATCATCTTTCAGAACCCAAAGGCTACCCAAAAGACATTGAAATAACTAAAATTGGTCAACGTGAATTAATTGCAAAAGGTGGACATGGTGGACGCGGAAACTGGTCATTTAGGGCAGCAACAAACACTACTCCAAGACAATCCGAACCCGGCACTCCTGGCGAATACTTTGAGCTACGCCTTGAGTTAAAAATGATTGCCGACGTAGGATTTATTGGCCTCCCAAACGCCGGAAAATCCAGCCTGCTCAACGAATTAACTAAAGCCAACGTTAAAGTCGCCAATTACCCATTCACAACCCTAGAGCCAAATTTGGGTACCTATTATGACTTAATCTTGGCTGACATTCCCGGACTCATTGAGGGTGCTTCAACCGGCAAAGGACTTGGCACAAAATTTTTACGACACATCGAACGCACAAAAGTTTTATTTCACCTTATTTCTGCAGAATCACAAAATTCTATGACTGATTATAAAACAGTAAGGCACGAACTGGAAACTTATGGAGACTTACTTTTAAACAAACCGGAATATATTTTTCTAAGCAAAACCGACACAACTGACAATGAAACTATTTTGAAAATCAAAGAAGAATTTTCAAAAATTAATAAAGAAATCTTCCCAATTTCGATAATAAACCCCGAAGAAATTGATTCTGTTAAAAAAATACTCAATAAAATAATTGCAGAAAAAAATGATTATGGTAAAATTAATGAAAGCATTAATTAATTTTATTTTATGGATTTAACATCCCTTATTCAAATTGCCATTGTAGTTGTAGTTGTTTATTTTTTATTAAAATTTGTAGTAAGCCCAATAATTAAAATTATAGTAGGAATTATTTCAGTTATAATTTTAATTTATATCCTTCAGCGCTTCTTCGGATTCGACATTGATAAAGTGTTAGCTCCTTTCGGCGTATCATTGAATTCCGGTAAGTGGGGATTCAGTTTTGATTGGATTCTGGGCCCACTAAACTATTACATAGATAAAATAAAAGAATTTGTAGTTTTTATTTTTGGCAACCTGCCAAAATCAACAATTAAAGATTAAAAACATGGTAATAGGTGATTCAATTTTAGCAATACTTAATTTTTTGTCATATCCAACTTGGCACTTAGTTGTTTTTTACGTGATTATATTTCTGATCGTTATTTATTCAATGATAAAATCTTGGGGTATTTAAAAGTTTAATAATATTATTAAAATATAAAAAAATGGAAACATTAAATTATATAGCAGAACTTTGGGGCACATCAATAGTAATTTTTTCTTTCGCCCTTTTATTAAAAGAGGGTCATCTTTCCAGACTGTTTACTGCAATGGAAAAAGAGGAAAATTCTTTCCTTTGGGGTACAATAACAGCTGTTTTAGGATTAGCTATGATTTTAGCCAACAACACCTGGGGCTCAACTTTGGAAATTGTAATTACTGTGTTGGGATGGTTAACTCTTCTAAAGGGGTTGTTTTTTCTCTTCATGCCTCAAATGATAAGAAAATGCATAGAAAAAATGAAATCGTCGCCCTACATACCATACGCAATAATTGCAGCCCTAATTGTCGGACTAGCAATAACTTATCTCGGTTTTACAGCTTAATTTATTTAAATTAAAATCCGTCCCTCGCATCTTCTGCTTGGAACGGATTTTTTATTCTATTTTCTACTTTCTATTTACTATTTTCTAGTAATAATCTTTGACTTTTTTAAGCTCTTTATGCCTTCTAAGTTTTTCCAAAGCCTTTGCCTGAATTTGTCTGATTCTTTCTCGAGTAACGCCAAATTCTTCACCGGTTTCTTCAAGTGTGTGCATTACCCCATCTTCCAAACCAAATCTCATTCCCAGAATTTTTAGTTCTCTTGGAGTAAGTTCGCTAGAAATTTCTTTTAGTCTGGTCTTCAACATTTTTCTTGATGCTTCGGTGTTTGGAGCAATTGTTTTGTCGTCTTTTATAAATTCAGCCAAAATGCTGTCCTGTTTATCTTTGTCTTCACCAATTGGCGTTTCTAATGAAATTGCTTTTTGAGCTATTTTTCTGATGTGATGAACTTTGTCCACATCCAACTCCATTTCGGCAGCAATTTCTTCTGCTAAAGGTTCCCTTCCTAATTCCTGCAACAAATTTTTCCTGACTTTTGTATATTTTGAAATTGTTTCAATCATGTGCACAGGAATTCTGATTGTGCGCGCCTGATCGGCCAAAGCTCTTGTAATTGATTGTCTAATCCACCAGGTTGCATAAGTTGAAAATTTATATCCTCGTCTCCAATCAAATTTTTTGACTGCCTTAAACAACCCCAAATTTCCTTCCTGAATTAAATCCAACAAAGTTAAATTGGGCGAGCGGTCAACATATTTTTTAGCAATAGAAACAACCAATCTTAAGTTGGCTAAAGCCAGCCTGTTTTTTGCATCCTCATCGCCCGCTTCAATTCTTTTTGCTAATTCCTTTTCTTCTCTTGCAGACAAAAAAGACGATTTTCCGATTTCTTTTAAATACATTTGAATTGGGTCTATTTTTCCAACAAGCGGCTTTTTGACTTTTACTTTCGAGCCCTTTTTAGGCTTTACTTCCAAAAACTCCTGCATTTCTTTTACTGCAACGCCCCTGTCTTTGAAGTCGTCATAAATTTTTTCCAGCCCTTCAATATCGTGTTCAATTTTCGGAAAAGAATACAAAATTTCAGAGGTTGTAATAAACCCCCTTTCTTCGCCCTTTCTCAACAAAATGTTGAGTTTTTCATGATCAATAACGGTCTTTTTGACAACCCTTATAATTTTACTTGGTCCTCCAGAATGTTTAACCGCCTTCTTCACCTTTTTAGGCACCTTTTTAACCAGTTTTTTTGGAGCTTTTTTTACTGGCTTAGCTTTTGTTTTTTTCTTCATACAAAACAGAGTTTAATGACCTGTTTTGGCAGGCCTTATTTACATATAAACTATACTATAAAAACTTAAAAAAATCAAGTCTTAGGTTTTTTGGTGAAGTTCTTTGGCTTTTTTAGAAAATTCCTTAACTAATTCTTCTCTTTTTTGTTCATCCCCTTCCTGCCTCACTTCACCCGATAAATTGCTCATTTTACTCCTTAAATCAATGTCTTTTAATTGAGCTAAACAAAGCTGAATTTCCTCTTCCCCCTGTTCTTCGTAGTCCACTTCTGCTTTAAGCGCCAATGTGTCTAAAAGGTCTTTAAACGCGTCGTTGCGAATGTCTGGCATAATTGCCTCAATATCATTCCCTTTTACCTGAGCGCTGTTTTTAATGGCCTCAATTAAACCTTTAGCCGTGTCCGAAAAAAGTCCAAGATGCGAATCTTCAATCAAAATTAAATTTTTCGGGTCTTTTAAAATTAAAGAAATAATCTTTTCTTCCAAAAGTTTTTTTCTTCCTACGGCAGTAAGGTTGTTGTTTTTTACCAATAAATTTGTCCCTGAAACAACATTGTTAGTTGTTTGCCCTTTATTTTGATTTTTTCTTTTCCATTCATTAAAATCTTTTCTTACGTCTTCTTCCCTAACGTTAAATAGTTGTGCTAATTTTTGAAATTGTTTAGCTTGCTCAATAATGTTTGGGACAATATCTATTCTTGGATAAAGAGCGTTTTCAATTTCCTTTCTACCCTGAGAAGAATTTTTATCAAATTTTGAAAAAGCGGAGTTAAAAGAAAAATCCATTATCTCTATAATTGTTTTTAAAGATTCTTCCCAAATTTTAGGATTTTCTAAAATAATTTCTGCAGGATCTTTTGCTCCAGAATAACTGTGTATTACTTTAATGTTAAACCCCTGAAATATTGCTAAATCAATTCCTCTTTTTGTGGCAGTGTCACCGGCTGTGTCCATATCAAAAGCCAGAATTAAATTATCTGTGTATCTCTTTAAAATGTTCAAATGTTTTTCAGTTAATGCCGTGCCTGAAACCGCCACGGTGTTTTCAAAACCTGCCTGCTGGCACATTATTGTGTCAGTGTTGCCCTCGGTTAAAACACATTGATTACTTTTCCTAATAGCAACTTTTGCAAAATTAAGTCCATAAAGCACATTACTTTTATCATAAAGCATTGTTTGGGGCGTGTTGATGTACTTTGCTGTTTCTTTCTTATCCGCATCTTTGAAAATTCTTGCAGTAAAACCAACTACTTGAGAATTCAAGTCAAAAATAGGAAAAATAATTCTTCCGCGAAACCTGTCATAAGGGTTGTTGCCCTTGTCAGAATGCACTGCTAAACCGGCCCTAACAATTTCTTCTCTGTTGTAGCCACGACCAACCAAAAAATCAGACAACCCCTGCCAAGTGTCAGGTGAATAGCCAAGTCTCCATTTCTTTATTGATTCCTCGGTGATTCCCCTTTTTAACAAATATTCTTTTGCTTTTGTTCCCCATTCTGAAGCGCCCATTTGTTTTTCAAAAAAAGCAGAAGCCAAATCACAAATTTCATAAAGCCCTTTTCTTTCGCTTTGCACCTTAGGATTTTCTCTTTTCAGTTCAACGCCGGCTCTATTCGCCAAAATTCTTAAAGCATCACCAAATTCTACTCCTTCAATTTCTTTTATAAATTCAAAAATATCTCCGCCCTTTCCACAACCAAAACATTTAAACATCTGCCTGCCTGGCGACACAAAAAAGCTTGGCCCTTTTTCCGAATGAAAAGGACAAAGCCCCCGGTGATTAATTCCAGTTTTTGTAAGCTTAACATAGCCTCCGACAACATCTAAAATGTCCAGTTTGTTCTTAATTTCCTCTATCTGTGAGTCTGACATAAAATTTATGCTTATTTTTTTACCCAGTTAAATAATTTCGCTTTGCGAAATTAGCCCTTCGGGCTATTTAACCAGGGTGAATTTCCTCAATTTGCGAATCCGCCATTTATTTTAATTTTTCTATCAATTCATTGATATCTTCCTGACTTTGTTTTACCATTTTAGACCTCCACCAATCATTCATTGTTAATCCATCATTTTCCCGTCTCGGAATAATATGCAGATGAAAATGAAAAACGCTTTGATCGGCGTCCCTTCCTGAAGCGCTAACCAAATCTACACCAGTAACTCCCAAATTATTTTTCATTTTTTTTGCCAACTTCCTTGTCGTTTCAACTATCTCTGCCATAACATTTTTATCAATATCAAATATATTTTCAAAATGTTTTCTTGGAATTGCCAGGCAATGACCGGACACTAAAGGATTTGCATCTAAAAATACAAAAACGTTATTGTCTTCATAAATTTTGTGGCAGGGAATTTCGCCTTTTACAATTTTACAAAAAATACAATCCTCCATATTATAATCGGCCCCGCAAAGCGAGGCAGTGGACTTTTGAGCGTATTACAGGACACGTTTAGTGCCCGTCGAAGCTTTTTTCTCGCGAAGCGAGACAAAAGCGTTAGCGAAAAGGTCTACTGCCGAGCTGAAGCGGGGCGAGCGAAATTATTTTATTTTGTAGGTCAAACTGACTGTAACATTAATTTCCTGTTGGCCGGGTTGAATTGTTGGAGTTGAGGCAACTTCGGCGGTACCTCCCATTCCCATTTTTGAATAAGAATCATAGGCCACAGGATATGGACTATAATTTTCGTAAACATTTACTAATTTACCTAATCTTATGCCGGAATTTTTGGCAAGAGTTTTTGCTTTTTCTTTTGCCTGCTTAATTGCTTCAGCTCTGGCCTGCTCTTTAAATTGCTCAGGGTTGTCAATTGTAAATTGTAAATCCCCAACTAAATTGGCTCCACTTGCAGTGCCGGCGGCTAATGCTTCACCTATTTTTGTGAAATCCCTAATTTTAACCTGAATATTTTGGCTTAATTTATATCCAGTCAAAACATTACTTGTTTTTATTGGCCTGCTAGGATACATCATCGATTCTACGCCCATAACAGCAACTGAATAATTGTCATAAACAGGAGTTAAATTATAATTTGTCGTTTTAATATCCTCGTCTTTAATTCCCAACTTTTTAACCGCCTCAATAACTGCATTCATTTTTTGTGTGCCGTCTTTTGTTACATCGGCAACTGCCTTAGCCTCGCTTTCAACACCCAAACTAATTATTGCAATGTCTGGTTTAACATAAATTTTACCTTCGCCAGAAACCGAAATTTGGTTTGAATTTTGTTGGTCAAGCAGTTGCGACTGATACATCATTTGACCGACAAAGAAAACCAAAACTCCCACCACTAAAACGGTGGCAAGCATCAACAACTTATTTAATAAATCTAATGTTTTTTCTTCCATATTTTTATTTAAGCGAGGCAATAGTGAGGACGAGCCAATAAATTTCTTTCGAGGCGAAGGGATCCGGGAACACAGGCTGAGCCGCAGAAAAAATTTGATTGGCGAGGCCGAGCTAAATTGCCGAGCGCAAAAATTAATTAGCAAACTTAATTATAATAAACGAACCTAAAAAAATCAAAGCGCCTCCGGCAAAAAAATAAAGGTTTGGTGCTGCTTTGAAAAATATAAAGCTAAACAGTACTACAAATAAAGGGTATGCAATTTCGATAATTGAAGCGCTTGAGGCACCAATTAAACTTATGCTTTTTAAAATTAAAAAACTTGAAACTATTCCCAAAATAATGGAAAGCAAAATTAACGGCCAATTAGCTTTTGTTTGGATAAATAAATCATTCAATGAAGTATTCTGAAAAAGCACAAAAGGAAAAACAACAGCCACGGTTATTATGGCATTAATAAACATCAGCATCATTGGCGACAAGTGCGCCAAAATTTTCTGGTCGATTGTGTAAAGCAATCCCCACAAAACTGCTGCTATAATTGCATAAATAAACCCCGTTTCCATATGCTTTATTATATTAAATGTTTTTTGATGAATGCCCTGCCCGACCCTGATTTTAAATATTTTTCGAATTCAAAAGCTTTGTACTGGTTTTGAAATGCGATGTAAAAATCTAATTCTATTGGTAACCTATCTTTGGTGGCATCAACTTGTCCTTTCTTGTGGCGATTCATTCTATCCTTCAAATCATTCGTGCAACCGACATAATAGCCATCTTTACATTTTAACGAATAAACATAATGCATTATTAGCAAATCCCGCTTTCGCGTGTCAACGGCGGACTTTGTCACGCCGTAGCAACGCTTCAGCGTGGCGAAGGCGGAGAATAGTGGACGATGTTAGAACCTATTTTATGACATCCAATACTTACTCCTATATTCCAAGTTTATCACTTGAAACCGCAAAAATCAATTAGTGAGAACTTACCCTACCCCGCATTTCACTATTGTTTTGCAAACAAAAAACTCCCACAGGGGAGATTTCTGTTCTATTTTACAATTCTAAAACTTTCCAGCTTGATAAGTTATTTGGGTTATATTCGTATTTTTCGTTGTCGTTATATCGCCAGCTCCCATTTACATAGATTGCAATGCCACCGAATAGTTTTTTACCCTTCTTGTTTTGCATTTTAATGTATTTTTGCAGAGCTTCTGCTCTTTCTTTGGCATCTTTGGCTGTCATACCACCCTTTGTTTCAAATATGCCTATCGTGTCAGCTTTTAGCTGGAATATAAAGTCGGGGTAAAATGCTTGGTCGTCTTCTCTTAAAATAGCGAAGTATTTAATCTCTCCTTCTCCATTTTTATACCACCACTTAACCTTTTTGGAGTTATTCAGCATCTCAACAAATAAACGCTCTGGCTCACTTTGCTTTGCCTCATAAAATGGTTTTATGGCAGAAAGTGGCTGTTGCTCGGCTTTGTATCTGCTATTATATGTAATAAAAAGTGGCACTTCCCACTTGGGAGTTTCTTTTAGCTCTCTCTTTTCACTCAATTTTTCAACAACTTCTTTTTTGTATCTTTCTTTGGCAAGATTTATCGTATCCACAAAGAGTTGGACATTTTCTTTGCCTAAAACAATTCTTTGAACCTTTGGGTCATATTTTTCAAAACTAAACTGCTTATTGAAAAAATTATACAGGGCGGTTTTCATCCTATCGCTACTATCGGCTGGGGCATAAGGAGTGCAATTTTGAACTATGAATTTATCAAATCTTTCCTGCAACTCTTTTATATTCAATGCTATGTTTATTGTGCCCTCGCTTTCTATTTCGCCAGATTTATCTATATCAACAATTTTGCCGTCTGCGATAATTGGGCTTATGAGTTTTGCTGGGTTAAGATTTACTTTCTTTTTCAAATCATTTTCTACGGCAAGTTTCAAAAATAACTTTGGAAACTCTCCCGACAAACGAGTTCGTTCTCTTTGCCTTTTTAAGTAAATTGATGGCAAAGCAATGCTTTTGTAAATTTTGTCGTCTCTTTTTGCTTCATAAGTTGTAATGTAATCTTTGGCGTATTCTTCGGCAATAACTATATTTGCTAAATTAGTAAAAACATAACCTTTATTTAGTTCGGGTTCTTCGGAATAGTATTTTAATTCGGGCATCCTCATAATTCTGCCGATTGTTTGAATTGTGAAGGTAAAACTTTTGGTCTCTCTAAAAATAACTAAAATTGACGCTCTGGGGCAATCCCAACCAAGAGCAATGGCTTGCTTAAAAACTAAAACTTCAACCTCATTGTTGTTCTTTTCAATATCTGGTAATGTTTCAGTTTTTTCTTCTGATAGCCAAATTGCCAGCTTGCCGTTCTTCTCAGTAATTCCTTTTTTATCTAAAATTTTAATGACTTCTTCTTTCTTACTATTCAAGCCAGCTCTACTGTCTGGGAGTTGTATAAGGATTAAAGGATTTATTTTTGACTTTTCTTTGGCATACATTTTTACCAACTCTACTCGTTTTTTAAGGGCTTCTTCAATAACGATTTCATCAGAGCTTTTTGTGCCAACTTTAATGTCAAGAAATTCGGGATTTACTGAAATCTCGGACTTAATCATTTCTTCGGCTTTTACATCTGATAATCTAACTTTTTCTATTTCGGCTATGTTCTCTGTTAAATGGGGTGTTGCTGAAACTTCCAGCGTGATTTTAGGACTGATTATGTCAATCAACTCTTTTGACTTTTCGGAGTTGGCTGTGTGATGGCTTTCATCAATTATTAAAATTATTGTTCTGCCATCGCCTTTTGTGTTTTTGATAATGCTGTTTAGGTTATTATCTTGCTCGTTGTCTCTTACAAAAATGTTGATGTCTTTTTTGTTGATGCTGTGCCAGTTGATAAACAAAATTTCATTTTCTGCAATTTTGCGGTCTTCCAAATCTTCAAAATATGAGCACTTCAACGCTCGGTCATCTTTGTAATAGCCCTCTAACTTTTCTTTGCTCTGCTCGTGCAACATTCTTACAGAAACCCAAACAAAAGAAAACTTTTTATCGTCTTGTCTGTCTTTAACAACTTCTCTCAACAATTCCGAAACCATTAAAGTTTTGCCTGAACCTGTGGGAGATTGAAAAATAATAACTTCGTTCTCGGCAGAACGGAGAGAGTTTTCTATTTTTCTTTGCAGATTTTCTACTGCTTGTTTTTGATAATCTTTTAATTCAATCATTTGAAAATTCTTTTATACACATTAAGAATAACCGCAGGGATTGGCTTTAATTCAACAAGTTTTTTAATGTCTTCAAATTCTTCTTCTCTGGCACTATCATCAAGCGAAAAAACATAAACAACAAGTTTCTTACCTATTTTTTCTACTTCTTTTTTGAAAGGTTCAATGCCAGTGTCATCATAAATTATGCCGAGATATTTACCGCTATTATTTTTGAAGATTTTGAAGTTAGAACCTTTTTTGATGCTTTCAAAACAATCTTCTTTAAGACAAAGCATTTCTGTGCACTTATCAACCAAACCTTTTTTATTTCTATCTGTCGGCTCTGCATCTACAAAATCTGTCTTGTAGTATTTGAGATTGCCACCGATACCCAAAACGGACTTACCATTTAGTTTTTTATATCCTTTGATGTTCTTTTTTAATCTTGGGTAGCAAACCTTTGTGCAGATATTATTTTCGTTATTAGTGCATAAAATAAATTGTCGCTTGTCGCTGTTCTCTCTATTCAAATCCAAAACTGCGTGCCCAGTGCTCCCAGACCCAGCAAAAAAATCCAAAACAACAGCATTGGGTTTGCTCAAAATTTCAAGCAGGTATTTAATAAGTCCTATCGGTTTTTGGGTCGGAAATTCCTCAACCCTTTCGCCAGACAAATTTAATACTGGTTTGGTATTTATTTTTTTGTATTCCTTCTCGTCCTTAAAAAGAGTAATTTCTCCCTCAATTATGTCCCTTAAATTTACATCTGCATAGAAATTGCCTACTGCATCCTTTTTTGCTCCAAAGAAATCTTTTTCGTAAGCGATTTTTTCTTTGAACCTGTTGAAAAAATAATTTTGGGAGCGGGAATACATAAGGATATAATCGTGCTTTCTTGAAAAGGCATCGTTCTTATGGGGAGCACCGCCAGTTCTATAACTCCAAACAATCATATTTCTAAAACAATCCTCGCCAAAAATTTCATCGCACAATAATTTTAGTTGAGCAACTTCGTTGTCGTCTATATTGATAAGCATTATCCCGTCTTTTTTCAAAAGGTTTTTAGCCAATCTCAAACGCTTATCCATAAAGCTAATCCACTTACTATGCCTATAAGCGTCCTCACGATTTACAATTTTGTCGTTATACATAAAACCCTCGCTACCAGTATTGTAAGGAGGGTCAATATAAATAAAATCTATATTGCCTTGATGAGTATAATTCAAAGCTGATAAAGCGTGATAATTATCACCTTCAATAAGGATATTTACGGGTTTTTTGTCATCCGTCTTTATTTCTCTTGCCTCATCCTCAACGAAAACAGGTAATTTTTCTTTACACATTTCAATTACCTGCTCTGGCTTTTTACTTTCCCAAACGAGAAGTCCGTATTTTTTAGGTTTTAATTTTTTAATTTCTTCTTTAAGGTTTTCAATCTCTTTAAGAAGTTCTTTTTCATTTAGCATAATTTGGTTGGGTTTTTATCTCGTGGAAACACAAAGCTCCACACGAGCTGGCAATCTTGCGACCGCCCGATAGTATTCCTACTACCGACCCAACCAAGAGTTGCTCTATGTGGAGCTTAATATCTTGGTTGGGAATTTTATTACCACTACTTAAAAAAGTGTTGGGCAATTACTAAATTGTAAATTTATATTATCATTTTCTATTTTTATTGTTTAACAATTTCAAAATATCGTTTTTGTGATAACGCATAACTTTTTTTACTCCAATGCGAATAGCAATCAAAATACCTTTTTTATCCCATTGTCTCAAAGTATTTGGATGACACTTCAAAATTTCACACGCTTCTTTAAGAGTTAAAAGTTCGGGCATTTTTTCTTTATTTTGTGCTCTTTTCGGCATTGATTTTTTACCTAACATTTGATAACATTATTATACAGCAGAGAAAAGAAATCTGCAATAATTACTCAAAAATTATAATAAAAATTACGATGAAAGCAGGAGAAAAAAATGAAGAGAAAAGCTGTTATTCTGCTTCTTATGGTGGTGGCGGTATTGGTATTGGATATATTAAATCCATAGATGATATTCTCGCCGATATTCCTTTAAGAAATGTTTGTTTGAAAATTATTGAACGATTTGGAGAATTAAAAAGAGGTCATACTTACGCCACAGACATTATTGAGGCAGACGAACAGGGCAGTTATCAGCCATACGAACTTATTTTGTTATTCAAAGAGTTTGGACTGGTTGAAAAAATTGATAGGGAGGGATTTTATAATCAAACCAAATACAAGGCGGTTGGTAAAAGGCGACTTGAATTTACCCTTAATGCTGATAAAGTCCTTGATTTTATTGATAGAACAAATGGAAAACAATCTATAATTAAGAAGAAAGCACTGGAATTTATAGCTCGGCGTATTGGAGAAATGTCAACTGGTAATGAGCTTATAGATTTCTTTAAGGGGCTGGGAGTTCCTGAATGTTTAATTGTCTATCCTAATACCAAATGGGTAATGGTATATGACATACTTCTCTACTATGCTTCATCATCCGATAAGAAAAAACACCAAAAACTTTTTAGAATTTTAGAAGATATTTGTCATCCACTTATGCACGGAGGTGATGAAAAGCTTGCCCAAGAAACAGCCAACTTATTTAATTCTTATTTGAGTTATGACAAAATATGTATTGATTTTGATGAAAAAGAAAGAGCTTACAGGTGCAGTAATTTTAGAGTTCCATCAGAAGACGAAAAACAAGAAATCTTAATTGAAATTTATGAAGAAGAGGAAAGACGCTACAAATTATTAAGAGAAAATAAAGAAAAGATTTCTATATTTAGAAAGAGCTATCAATCCTTAATGGGGCTTGCAGAAATTTTTTGTAATAACTTTCAAAACTTAAAACACGAAGAGATTGTAGAGCTAAATAAGTATTATTTACATTTATGCAACACATTAAATAAAATTTATATTGAACTTAAATTATATGAAGTTCTTGATGGCTATAAGAATTATCAGAAACCATTTGAAAATTTATTTTCCGCAGAAAAAGAATTGAAAGGTTCTATTGTTTGGGATGTTGTTAGAAGAGAAATGTCTGCTGTCTTCGGTGAGATTGAAACGCTTTATCATAAAATTGAAGCAAGTGATGTTTTAACCGAGCCAGACACCCAAGAAAGTTTGAATAAAATTCAACTATATCTTTCTAACTTGAAAAAGAAAAACGATACTAAAAATAAAGCATTAAAAGACAAGAACACCGAAAAATCTCTTGTGCAAAAAATTGAAATTGTAAATCCTATAAAAATTTTGTCGGGAGAAAATAGTAAAGACAAATTAAAATTAAAAATACATCTTGAAAATACCACCATAGATTACGATGACAATAAACCATCAATAAAAATTGGTAAGAAAGAAGTGGCTTTGCCTCCGTATAAAAACGAACATTTCCTTTGTAGGGCGATGTATGAATACAGGAAAGGTGAAGCCGTAGATTGGTCTATAATTTGGGAAAAAATGACTGGATATGATGAAAACCCAGATAAGCCAGAACCGCAAAAATCAGATTGGCACAGCGTTTATGACACAATGAGAGCGTTGAATAAACGCATACAAGAATGTATAAGCACCGATAATTTTTTTCTTGTTTGGAAAGAACAAACAATTACCAGAAACTACTAAATAGTTGAGTCAATTGGCTCTTAATTGAACCAATCATCAATAAGTTAAAGTCAAAGCAGAATACGCTTTGGCTTTTTTGTTAGTCGGCAGAAATGCACAAAGATAAAAAATAAAAAATAATTAAAAAACTATTATGAAAAAATTACAAAAGCAAACAGAGGAAGTATTGCTTCCTATTGAGGAGATTGTGCCAGTGAGTGATTTGGGCTGTGCCTCCGCATTACAAACGGCTGGTTTTGAATTACTCGCCCTTGATAGACAAAATCCCCACAAAATAAAGTTTGTATTTCGGCGTGAGGCGGGAATAGAAAAAGTCGCAGATGATTTCTGGTCTGACCGCCTTGAACAGAAATCTCGGTCATTCTGGGACAATATCAAAAATCTAAAAAATAGGATTTATAGCGAGTAATTATGATTTCAGAAATCGCTTTGCAAGAGTTCAAAAAAATATGGCTTGAAGAATTTGGAGAGGAAATCTCGGACGAGAAAGCCACAGAGCTTGGCATAAATTTGCTTACTCTTTTTGATACAATTTACCGACCAGTTCCAAAGAGTTGGTTGGGGGCGGTTTCTGAAAATCAAAAACAAATAAAAAACTATGAAACAAAAAGAAATAATTGAAAATCTTAAAAAGTGTCCGCACTTTAACTCCTGCAATCAAAATCTTTGCCCGTTAGATTTGGAGCTTGAATTAAGGACAGGCAAAAAGGGAGAGGAGTGTAAATGGATGCGAGAACCCAAAACTAAAAAAATCAAAGGCAGGGAATTTATATCTGGCGGTAGCGTTATGCCAGATGCCCTCTTAAATTTCGTTCCTGCGTGTAATATAAAACGGCTTAATCAATCCTCTCAAAATAGATTAAAGGAATTAAGCAAAAAATAATAATTAAATTAAATAATATGGAAACAATTACAATTAAAGAGTATTTAACGAAAAAAGGCATTGCCTTTCGTGAAGTAGGGCAAGAGCTCGTGGTTCATTGTATTTTTAGCAATTGCGACAGCAGTGGCACAGACACAGAAGGTCATTTATACTTTGATGCAGAAACGGGACAATACGATTGCAAAAAATGCGGAGCACAAGGCAACATAATAACTCTGGCGAAGCATTTGGGAGACAGCATACAAGACATTGCCTTAAATCCAATAAAATCCGATAAAAATCCACGAAAATCCACGAAATTTAACGAAGAATTGGTTGAAACCTGTCATCAAGCTCTTCCAGCCCATATTCGCCAATATCTCAACGCCAGAGGCATCACAGACGCTGTCATAAACGAATTTAAGCTGGGCTGGGGTAAGTTTTATGGCAAAAGTTGGATTACCATACCCATAAAAGATGTTTATGGGACTTTTTGCTTTTTCAAACTACGCCAAGACCCAAGTATTGGAAATGATAAAATTACTTATCCCAAAGGCGTTGAAGCACAGATTTACGGCTGGGAAACCTTAACAAATCTTAACAATAAGCAATTTATCATTTGCGAAGGCGAGCTGGATAGATTGGCTTTGCTTTCAAAAAACATAATAGCCATAACCTCAACTCACGGGGCTATGACTTTCAAACAGGAATGGTGCGAAAAAGTAGGAAAAGGTAGGACAATTTATATCTGCTATGATAATGACGATGCGGGTAAAAAAGGAGCGGAGCGTGTTGCAAAAATGGTGGAAAATGGTGGGAATAAAACCTACCTCACAACTCTTCCGAACGATGTGGGAGAAGGCGGGGATATTACAGATTACCTAATAAAACTCAACGGCAACCCAGATGACCTTTTTACAAAATATGCAAAAGAATACCCAGAAAAAATTGATGTCTCCCAATTCAAACCACTTTCATTGCAAGATTTAATGGACATATTAGGGCTCACAATAAAACAGGATAATGAAAACAAAATCACAACTTTCCTTTGCGAGCTTTCTGCATTTACCGACAATGCTCAATTTAATATAAGCTATAATGCCCCAAGCTCAACGGGTAAATCATACATACCAACCGAAATTGCTCGCTTATTCCCAGAGGATGATGTCATAGAGCTTGCTTATTGCAGTCCTACTGCATTTTTTCACGACACTGGCGAATATAACAAAGAAATGAAAGGTTATGTTGTGGACTTATCTCGCAAAATCTTAATCTTTCTTGACCAACCCCATAACGAGTTGCTTGCAAGATTGAGACCGCTTTTGTCCCACGACAAAAAAGAAATATCACTGAAAATTACAGACAAAAGCCAGAAGGCAGGATTAAGGACAAAGA
>Ga0247841_10000675_pt1 | contig 86284 bp, 39 predicted proteins | sample LaCruzMarch2015__2_FD_192410 | JGI IMG/M metagenome (GOLD analysis project Ga0247841, IMG submission 192410) | Freshwater microbial communities from meromictic Lake La Cruz, Castile-La Mancha, Spain - LaCruzMarch2015_18m | ecosystem: Environmental > Aquatic > Freshwater > Lake | place: Spain... | reverse complement strand
ATAAACAACATTTCTCTGTACTTAGGCAGGTCCCAGGCATCATCCGCCACCACGCATTCCAGTTGATCCACATGCTTTCGGATATGCTCCATTAAAGGCTTAAGTTCCTTAAAGTAAAGCTCTGCGCGTTTTTCATTGCTTAATTGTTTGGCCTTATCGAGTAGCTTGGCCATAGCAATTGTATTTCTACGCACATAATAAATGCTGGAAACCACTGCACTTAAATGCGCCTGTTTATCGGCTAAAGCCGCTGCATTTATTCTTAACCCCACGCTTTTCTTTAACCTGACCAATTTATCTAGTGCAGAAGCCAGCAACCTCTCATACTTATACCCTGCCGGTACCACTGAAGCATTGACCATCTCATTTAAGGTATTCGCTTCAATCTCCAGGGTCAGATTATACATATGCACCCAGATATGGTAACGCGCTACGAGCTCTTCTTTAGAAAAAACCTTATACTTCTCAAACAAGGCGATGTTTTCTTTTTTAATTAAAGCTTCCAGGGAAGCATAGGTAGAAGCGATATTCGGTAATTTGCGTTTCTTAGCTTCTTTGATCCACTCTTCTGAGTAATTATTCCCTTCAAAACGGATATCTTTAGTCTCTTTGACGATTTTAGAGATGACCTGCAAGACCCGGGCATTAAAGTCTTTACCGGTAGAAGTAGTTTTCTTAATCTGCCCGGCAACATAATCTAAGCTTTCGGCAATAATCGTATTGATTACGGCAATCGGGGTTGAGATATTCTGCGAGGAACCAACTGCCCGGAATTCGAACTTCGTACCCGTAAAAGCAAACGGTGAGGTACGGTTCCGGTCGGTGGAATCTTTATTGAATTTAGGCAAACGCCCGATACCTAAATCGATAATATCGGCTTTAGATACTTTGGATTTAACCCCTTTTTCAATCATATTTAAGATATGGGTAAGCTGCTCACCTAAGAAGACGCTGATAATCGCCGGAGGAGCCTCATTGGCCCCTAAACGATGCTCATTACCGGCTAAAGCTACGGAAGCACGTAAAAGATCACCGTGCAGATAAACCGCTCTTAAGACTGCCGCCAGTACCGCTAAGAATTGCAGGTTATCTTCCGGGGTCTGGCCGGGGTTAAGCAGGTTGTTTCCCTGATTATCGGCTAATGACCAGTTCAGGTGCTTTCCGCTGCCGTTTATACCAGCGAAGGGTTTTTCATGCAAAAGGCAGACTAAGCCATGTTTTAAAGCCACCTTCTTCATTAACTCCATGAGCAGCTGGTTATGGTCAGCGGCGATATTGGATTCCTCAAAGATCGGGGCGAATTCATACTGATGCGGGGCGACTTCATTATGCCGGGTCATTACCGGTATACCCAGCTTATAGGCATCCGTAGCGACATCAAACATATAATTGATTACCCGCTCTTTAATCGTACCGAAATACTGGTCCTCCAGCTGCTGGCCTTTGGGGCTCGGTGCGCCAACTAGCGTACGGCCGGTCATAATCAGATCCTGGCGCAGATTATAATAATTTTTATCAATTAAGAAATACTCCTGCTCCGCTCCGCAGGTGGAGAAGACTTTATTGACCGCTTTATGCCCAAACAATTTTACCAAGCCGATAGCGGCTTTATTTAAAGCATCATCGGAACGTAACAGAGGTAATTTTTTGTCTAAAGAAGCGCCGTGATAAGAGATAAAGATGGTCGGGATACATAAGGTTTTGCCCAGAGTGCTTTCCACAATAAAAGCCGGGCTGGAAGGATCCCAGGCGGTATAACCGCGGGCTTCAAAGGTCGCCCGAATTCCTCCGGAAGGAAAACTCGAGGCATCCGGCTCGCCTTGGATTAACTTGTTACCCGAGAATTTTTCAATCACCTTACCCGGGCCGGTAAAAGAGATAAAGCTGTCGTGTTTTTCGGCAGTTAACCCGGTCATCGGCTGGAACCAATGCGTATAATAGGTTGCTCCTTTAGCCATTGCCCAATCCTTCAGGGCATTGGCGATCTCGTTAGCCTGGGTTAAATTTATAATTTTACCTGCGGACATCCAGGTTTTAAAGGCGGCGAAGGTTTTTTGGGAAACATGCTTACGCATAACCTCCAGGCTAAAAGTATCCTGCCCGAAATACGAAGAAACTTTTACCGGTGAAACAATTTTTTTCAACTCTATGCCTTTGACCTTAAATAAAAGTTTTTGTCTTAGGTTCATGTATCCCCCTTATTTATAGAAGCTTAAGCTGCTTTAGCCCTTCTTAAGTTTTATATCTTTTGCCAGAATAATTGCCTCAGCAACTTCATGCATGGATTTACGCATATCCATACTCTGCTTCTGAATCAAACGATACGCCTCAGAAGGCGGAATAGAAAGTTCCTGAGAAAGAATCTCTTTTGCCCGCTCCACTAACTTACGCGTAGTTAATGCCTCCTCAGCGGAACTAGCCCTTAAATCTAATTCCGCATTTTCAATAGCCAGCGCCGCCTGATTGGCTAAAGCGCCAAGCAGGTCCAATTCAGACTTTGAAAACTTATGCTGCTTGGAAGTATAACAATTGAGTACTCCGATAACCCTGCCCTTTACGGCCAGCGGTACACAAGCCAAAGAACATAAACCTTCTTTCCTGGCTACATCCTGGCTTAAGTAACGGGAGTCTTTTTTAACATCTAAAATACAGGCAGCTTTATTCTCTTTAGCCACTACCCCGGCAATACCTTTACCTAAAGGTATATTTGGTTTTTTATTGTAAGCCTCAGAGATTGATTGCGTGGCCTTAATCACTAATTCATTTTTATTCGGATCAAACAGCATCAAGGAAGAAATTTTAGAATTCATAATCTCAGCGGTCACCTGAACCACCAAGCGCAGTAACTCCTCCAGATACATTCCGGATGTAATCAGATTAGCAACCTTAGAGATCGCCTCAATCTGTTTTACGTAGACTTGAATATTATCTTTTTTTTTAGTCGGCATTACCTAAGGTCTTCGCAAGAATAATTTAATTCTATGCAAAGCTTCTTTTAAATTGTCCATGCTCGAAGCATAAGAGATGCGGATATATCCTTCAGCACAAGCTCCAAAAGCCGTTCCCGGAACCACGGCCACCTTTTGTTCGTCCAGCAATTTACGCGAAAATTCCATAGAACTTAATCCTGTACTTTTTATGCAAGGAAAAACATAAAAAGCTCCTTGCGGCAACATGCATTTTAAACCCAAAGAATTTAGCTCACTGACTATGAACTGACGCCGGCGATTATACTCACGCTTCATCTGCTCAACATATCTTTTACCGCTGACCAAAGCCTCAGCCGCGGCCATTTGGCTGGTAATCGATACGCACATAATTGTATACTGATGTATTTTAGTCATTGCGGCAATAATCTCTTTTGGGCCGCAAACAAAACCTACCCGCCAACCAGTCATCGCATATGCTTTAGAAAACCCGTTAAAATACACTGTATTATTCCTGGCTTTAGGTAAAGTCGGAAAAGCCGCATGCTCGAAATCATAAGTTAAGTCACCATAAACTTCATCGCTAATACAAAGAACTTTATGTTTTAATAAAACTTTGTTTATTTCTTCCAGCTCCTTACGCCGATACGAAACACCGGTGGGATTAGTCGGGTAATTTAAAACTATGCCTTTGGTTTTTTTATCAATATACTTCTCTAAAAGTTTAGGGGTAATTTTAAAACCATCTTTAGAGGTATCAATATAAACCGGGATGCCTCCGGCAAGCTCCGTAACCGGCCCATAAGAAACATAACTCGGTTGAGGAATTAATATTTTATCACCCGGATTAATAATTGCCCGCAGCACAAGATCCAGCCCCTCACTAACTCCGACAGTAATTAAAATTTCTTCATCCGGACAATAATCCAGGCTATATTTATTCTTTAAATAACGGTGAATACCCAGGCGCAGTTTATAGAGCCCTTTATTTGAGGTATAGCTGGTAAACCCCTGCTCTAAAGAATAAATCCCCGCCTCGCGAATTTGCCAGGGAGTAACAAAATCCGGTTCTCCGACTCCTAAGGAAATAACCTCCTTCATCCCTAACACCAGATCAAAGAATGCCCGGATTCCGGAAGGCTGCATTTTTTCTACTACTTTTGATAATTGCATTTATCTCTCTCTTAATATGAAATTGCTATTCTTTTATTCTCGGATTTTTGTTTTAAAATTACCCCGTCTTCTTTATATTTTTTCAGCAAAAAGTGCGTAGCGGTTCCGCGCACATTCTCCAGGCAGGAAAGTTTTTCCGCCACAAAATTTGAAACCGTATGCAGATTCTTACCTTCAACCACAACTAATAAATCATATGTCCCGCTAATCAGATAACAGCTGGTCACCTCAGGGAAAGAATAAATCCGTTCGGCAATCTTCTCAAAACCCAGATCCTTCTGCGGAATAATATTTACTTCAATTAATGCCCGAACTTCAGACTCCGTATCTTTAATCAAATCCTTATTAATTACTGCTTTATATTTTAGGATTGCTCCCTCTTTTTCGTACTGTTTAATTGCTTTTTTAACATCCTGCGGTTTTTTGCGCAGCATCTTCGCAATATCCTCTATGCTCGCCCGGCCATCCTTCTCTAATATCTCTAATATCTCATCCATCTTTACTCCTTTTTAATGAATATGACAAATTTCTGCGCCTTTTCTTTTATGCTCTGATTTCTTATACATCCTGATTACTTTATCCACACTCTTAATGCCGGCAACTTGTTTTTTATGGTTACAAAATCTATCTAAAATATCATCCAATTCATTATAAGTGATCCCCATCTCTACTTCATCGGTCTGTCCATACCAGAGGCCGGCCGTAGGAGGCTTGGTAATAATATCCTGGGGTATTTTTAGCTCCTTGGCCAACTGGCGCACCTGGCGTTTAAATAAATCCGCGATTGGTAAGATGTCTACTCCGCCATCACCGTATTTAGTAAAATATCCGACCATCAGTTCAGATTTATTTCCTGTTCCGCAAACTAAATAGTTTAATTTATTGGCAAAATAATAGAGCGTGCCCATGCGTAAGCGCGGCTTAAGGTTGCCCCGCGCTAAGCTGATTGCCCCAGGCAGAATTTTCAGGAAATTATTATAAACTGCGGATAAATCCACAAGCTTAGATTTAAGCCCTAACTGGTGAGCAACTAATTTCGCATCTTTTAAATCCTGTGCGTTGCTATTGCAGGGCATAAAAAGAACAAGCAGGTTCTTTCTGCCCACAGCTGCCTTAGCTAACGCAGCAACTACAGCAGAATCTATGCCTCCGGAAAGGCCCAAAACAATCCCTTTGGCCCCGGAATCCTTAACTTTTTGCTTAATCCATGAAGTAATCTTGGTTTTCATGTTTAAATTACTGGAAGGCCCTTCCCCGTTACTAATAATTCATTATAATAGCACAACTAGTAACCGGGTCAAGGAGATATTGAACGCCTTAAGTTTTTGTCTGGCGCACCTTGCGCTAACTTGAGTTGCGCAAGTGCGCGCTTGCTGCGCGAAATCCTGCCGAGTTTACGAGATAGGGCTAGTAGGGCTACTTAAGCTCTTCAGGGTGATGTTTTACCACTTTTGCCTCAACCATATAGATCACATCTTCAGCGATATTGGTAGTGTGGTCACAAATCCGCTCTAAGTACCGAGCAATAAGTAATAATGCTACTGCTCGATCTGCGGTTTTAGGATCACGCGCTAAATATTCATTAATCAACTCATCCTGCACTAAGTTACGCAGCCTATCCGCTTCAGAATCCGCTAAAACTACTTGTCTAGCCAAATGAGCGTCTTTTTTTACAAAAGCATCGATCGCATCGCGTACCATATTCTGAGCAACTTCGGAAAGTTTAGGAATATCCACTAATGGTTTAAGCAAAGGCTTTTGCATCAATTCCAAAGACCTTTGTGAAATATCCACGGCAATATCAGCAATACGCTCTAATTCTGCGTTAATCTTCATTCCGGTAGTAATATACCTTAAATCTTTTGCCATTGGCTGATAAAGAGCAATCAAATCAATACATTTCTCATCGATTATCAACTCCAGCTCATCAACCTTGTTATCCGTATCAATTACCTCTTGAGCCAAATATTTATCCCGATTCTTAAGCGACTCAATAGATTTAAAAATTGACTCCTGAACAAAAACTGCCATTTTTAAAATATCTTTGTGCAACTCTTTTAACTCTTCATCTAAATGTCTTAGCATTCAAACACCTCCTTAACCTAACCGTATCTGCCAGTAATATAATCTTCTGTTCTTTTATCCTTAGGGCTGGTAAAAATATCCTGAGTTTTACCAAACTCCACTAACTCACCTAAAAGCATAAAACCTGTTTCATCCGAAACGCGCGCTGCCTGCTGCATATTGTGCGTTACAATTACAATAGTGTAATTATGTTTTAACTCACGCATTAACTCTTCAATACGGCTGGTGGCTTGCGGATCAAGCGTAGAACATGGCTCATCCATAAGTAAAATATCCGGCTTAACTGCAATCAGCCTGGCAATACAAAGCCTCTGCTTCTGCTCCAACGATAATGTCAAAGCGGATTTATTAAGTTTATCCTTTAATTCGTTCCATAAAAGAACGGACTTCAAACTATCTTCAACCACCTGATCAAGTTTAGCTTTGATCAGGCTTTCAGTATGTACCCTTTGGCCAAAAGCAATATTTTCATAAATCGATAAGGGAAATGGATTGGGCCGCTGGAAAACCATACCTACTTTTTTACGCAAACTAACTAAATTTGTCTTTTCGGAAATAATATTCTCCGTATCAATTAACACTTCGCCACTTACGCGCACGCCTTCAATAAGATCGTTCATGCGATTAAACACTCGCAATAAAGTCGATTTACCGCAACCCGAAGGGCCGATCATAGCAGCAATCTGCTTCTGCGCAAAATGCGCATTCACGTTGATCAACGCCTGGAAATCACCATACCATAAATTCAAATTATTTACTTTTATATCCGCCATTATCCAAACTTTCCTCTAATGTAGCCATCTGTACGTTGGTCACTAGGTGCGGTAAATATTTTTTCTGTCCTATCTAGCTCTATTAGCTCTCCCGATAGGAAGAAAGCTGTACGATCCCCTACCCTGGCTGCCTGTTTTACATTATTTGTTACTAAAACTATCGTATAATCTTTTTTTAATTTAAGCATTGCTTCTTCAACTTTAGCGGTTGAAATTGGATCAAGCCCTGAACAGGGTTCATCAAATAAAATAACATCCGGTTCAACAGCCAGGGTTCTGGCAATACAAAGGCGCTGCTGTTGCCCGCCAGATAATTTAAAAGCTGACATATTCAACCTGTCTTTAACCTCATCCCAAATATAGGCCTGTTTAAGCGAACGTTCGACAATTTCAGCAACTCTCTGGCGATTTTTCTCTCCATGCATTTTAACGCCATAAGCTATATTTTCAAAAATAGATAGAGGCAAAGGTAAAGGCAGGGCAAAAACCATCCCCACTCTTTTACGCAAACTTTCAATATTTATTTTTTTTATATCCTCTTTATCATATTCCAACCAACCGCTCATTTTAAAACCAGGGTCCAAGTCATTTAAACGATTAAGCATGCGCAAGAAACTGGTCTTTCCGCTATTCGAAGGCCCAATTACGCTTAAAATCTCATTAGCCTCAATCTCAATATTCACCCCTTTTAAGGCATGAATCTGCCCAAACCAGATATTTAAATTTTTAGCGTTAAACTTTACCATTTCTTCTTCTTTCTAAAATTATACCGGATAATTATGGCCACTAAATTCATGACTAAAACTAAAAATAATAAAACTAATGCTGTACCGTAACGCATTTTTTCATCAACATTAGGCACCTGGGTTGAAATTACATATAAATGATACGGCAGCGCCATGGCCTGGTCAAAAATAGACTTTGGCAATCGCGGCAGATAAAAAGCTGCTACCGTAAAAAGTATCGGGGCGGTCTCTCCTGCCGCTCTGCCCAGGCCCAAAATCGTACCGGTTAAAATACCCGGTATAGCGTTGGGCAAAACGATATGTCTAATCGTTTGCCACTTACTTGCCCCTAAAGAAAGGCTTACCTCGCGAAATGATTGCGGAACACTTTCTAAAGCCTCACGAGAAGTAGTAATAATTATCGGTAAAATCATAATCCCTAAAGTAAGTGATCCGGATAAAATTGAGGCACCAAATTTAAAAAACACTACAAACAACGCCAAGCCAAACAACCCATAAACTACCGAAGGCACTCCGGAAAGATTAATAATTGCCAGTTTAATTATTCGATTAAGCAAATTGTCTTTGGCATATTCGCTTAAATAAACGGCGGCCAGCAATCCGATGGGCAAAGCAAAAGCTACCGCACCCAAAACCAGATAAAGGGTCCCAATAATCGCCGGAAATATCCCACCGGTACGCATCCCCTGACGCGGAATATCGGACAAAAATTGCCAATTAATCGCCGGCAATCCTTTTTGCACAATAATTACTACGATTAATCCCACCGGCAAAACAATTAAAAGCGTGGCTAAAAATAAGAGGAAGAACGCGATTTTTTGTGATCTTTGTGTATTACGCATTATTTTCGTTTATGTAAAAATAGGTCTGCGGTAACATTAATAATAAAACTCATAATAAATAAAACTATACCAATAGCAAACAAAGCAAAATAATGCTCACTGCCGACAACCGCCTCTCCCATTTCCGCAGCAATGGTCGCCGTTAAAGTGCGTACCGGAACTAAGATGCTCTGGGGGATAACTGCGGCATTGCCAGTAATCATCATTACCGCCATTGTCTCGCCAATCACTCTACCGATACCCAGCATTACTGCCGCAACGATACCCGAAGAAGCAGCCGGCAATAAAACCCGATAAATCGTCTGCCAATGCGTGGCCCCTAAAGCAAACGCCCCCTCTTTATAGCTTTTCGGCACCGAATAAAGCGCATCCTCGGCAACCGAAACTATTGTCGGCATCGCCATAAAAGCTAAAATAATTGCCCCGGATAAAGCAGTTAAACCCGTAGGTAAATTAAATGTACTTTTAACCCAGGGAACCAAGGTTACCATGCCGATAAAACCTAAAACCACGCTCGGAATAGCCGCTAGCAATTCGATTCCGGCTTTAAGAATTTCTTTAATTTTCAGCGGAGCAATTTCAGCAATATAAATCGCACAAGCTACACCGATAGGAATAGAAATTATTGCCGCGCCCAAGGTGACGATAAGCGAACCAAATATTAACGGCAATATTCCTAACCGCGCAGGTTCAGAAATAGGATACCAGCTCTTACCTAATATAAAATTAGCCGGAGTAACGGATTTAAATACCGCCAATCCTTCTTTAGTCAAAAATAGAAAAATAAGAATTACAAAAAAGATAGAGGCTAACCCGCAAATCAGGATTAGCTTCTCAATGGAGAATTCTTTAAACTTTCTTAAGTTCATTTTATTATCGGGACAAAATCTGTTTTAACTACAATTTCCTGCCCTTCTTTAGATAAGCTATAATCCACAAATTTCTTAATTAACCCCTGTGGCTGGCCATTAGTATACAAGAAAAGCGGCCTGGATATCGGATACTTTCCGCTGATGACATTCTCAATACTTGGATTGATATATGCAGATTTTTCATCTTGCGCGACATCAATATGTTTCTGCTTGCTGCTAATATACCCCATACCATAATAACCGATAGCCGATGAATTACCCGCCACCTCATCAGCAATCGCCTGCGAAGAGGACAATAATAAAGCTCCCGGAGCAAACTCCTCTTTACTATTCGGATCTAGCTTTCTTAATACATGCTCTTTAAAATAGACATGAGTTCCGGAGTTAACTTCACGCGAAAGAACAACAATTTTCTGATCTTTTCCACCCACTTCTTTCCAGTTAGAGATCTTTCCGGAGAAGATTCCTGCTAGCTGGTCAAGAGTAAGCTTGCTCACCGGATTAGCCGGATTTACTACTACCGCTAAACCATCCAAAGCTACTTTTATCTCATAAGGATTAATCCCTTTTTGTTTGGCTAAAGCAATTTCTTTATCCTTAATATTTCTTGAGCTCATCGCGATATCACAACTACCGCTAATTAAACTGGATAACCCGGTTCCAGAACCACCCCCGGTAACCGCCACAAAATCCCCAGGGTTTTCTTCCATATACTTCTCTGCCCAGGCCTGGCCGAGATTAACCATGGTATCTGAACCTTTAATCTGAATTGAATTATTATTTTTTGCCGCATGTGCGGCAACCGTAAACATAAACACAACTAAAAATAACCATATTTTTTTCAACATTTTAATCCTCCGTTAACCTGCTAATTTATGTTTTTACATTATACTATAATTACTGCGCTTGCATGTTAAATCCATGTAAAATTAAATATACAAATAATTCTTCTAAAATACAACCTTGGCCTTAGTACCTAAAACATTATAATCTTTCCAAATACCTGCGCTGCTTTTTGAACTAAGAAACATATAATATATTTCAGCTTTAAGATTTTTCATTGGACTAAAAGAAAATCCACCGGATAACCTATTCTGATTAAATCCTTGGCCATTACCAATCATCATAAATATTTCATCAGCTACAAATGGCTGAATCTCTAATTTGGTAAATTTCCAAGGGGCCTTAATTGTAAATTTATTACGATAGCGTCCAGTATCATTCTGATAACTATAATACTGATATTCAAGCCGGTTACGATCATCAAATTTAAACCCCGCAAATTCTCCGAAGTAAGTTACAAAAGCATATGGAGAACTTTCAGATAACCATGGTTTATTCGTAGTAGTCCTTTGATAAATCTGTCGATATCCTGCTCCCACAGACCAAGTTTTATCTAAAACATAGGTTAATCCAGCATCATAATGTTGATAGTAGAATTCACTGGCATTATTAGCCCAACGAAACTCCTGCTCAAGCACTAATTTTAAATCTTGCTTAAGCTGTATTTCTTCAACATCCGTATTCCAAACCTGGAAATCACCGTCATCGTACGCAAAAGCACCAAAAACAATACTCAGGAACAAACTAATAAATATAAAAAATATTAATATTATCTTAATCATCTTTTTTAAGTTGCAGGTTATGGTAGAAATAGATAAATATTGCTTTATTATATTATACCTTACTTAATAAGCAACTTAAATTCGGCGAGTTAAGCTACAGATTTTCAGGTTGGTGTTTTACTACCCTTGCCTCAACCATATAGATTACATCTTCGGCAATATTGGTGGCGTGGTCGCAGATTCGTTCAAGGTGGCGGGCAACTAAAAGCAAAGGAATAGCGCGTGGAATAGTCGATTTATTTTTAGATATATAGTCATTGAGCAGCTCTTGCTGGACTCGGTCTCGTAAGTCATCAGCTTCTCTATCACTTAATATTACACTTCTGGCTAATTTCACATCTTTGTTAACAAATGAGCTTATGGTATCGCGAGTCATCTTTTGCGCCAGCAGGGTTAATTTGGGTATATCCACCAGAGGTTTTAGTAATGGCTTATCGGCTAATTCCAACACACGCTGGGATATATCCACCGCCAAATCCGCCATTCTCTCTAAGTCTGTTGAAATCTTCATCGCCATAGTGATAAAACGTAAATCTACTGCCATCGGCTGTCTTAAAGCCAAAAGGTCTAAACAATCCTCATCAATCTCAAGCTCTTGTTCGTCAATAAATCTGTCATTATCAATTACTTCCTGGGCTTTAGGCCTGCTTAATTGCTTGAGCGCTTCTACTGAATCAATAATCGCCTCTTCAACTAAATCGCCCATTGCAAGTATGTCATTTTTTAAATCTGCCAACTCTACATCAAAATGTCTTTCCATATTCAGACCTCTCTAATCAGTTGTTCTACTTTTTCTTTAATCAGATCACGCGTTTCTCTAAAAAAATCTTCACCTCTGTCTTTAGGGTCTTCAATCTTCCAATCAATATGTTTTTCTGCGGGGACTAAAGGACAAATATCTTTGCAGCCCATAGTAATTACATAATCGAATTTTTTTACTCCTAAATCCAAAAAACCCTTAGGCTGTGCTTCGGAAATATCAATGCCCGCTTCCTGCATTATTTTTATAGCATCAGGATTAACTTTTCCACTAGGACTAGATCCGGCACTATAAGATTCAATTTTTTCTTTTCCTAAAACTTTCGCAAAACCATCGGCCATCTGGCTGCGGCAAGAATTCTCAACGCAAACAAAAAGCACTTTCTTCATTTAACCAAACCTCCCGGTAATATAAGCTTCCGTTTTTTTATCTTTAGGTGCAGTAAATATTTCCTGAGTTTTACCAAATTCTACCAACTCACCCAAAAGAAAAAATCCGGTATAATCAGAAACGCGCGCTGCCTGCTGCATATTGTGCGTAACAATCACAATAGAGTATTCTTTTTTTAGCTCCAAAATCAGCTCTTCAATCTTTGCGGTTGATATCGGATCAAGGCTTGCGCAGGGTTCATCAAACAAAATTACCTCAGTTTCGACAGCTAAACACCTGGCAATACACAAGCGCTGCTGCTGGCCTCCGGATAATTTTAAAGCACTGTCATTAAGCCTGTCTTTTACCTCATCCCAAATAACTGCCTTTTTCAAAGAATTTTCAACCCTCTCCTCAATAAATGCCTTATCTATTATGCCATTCACTTTTAGACCATAGCTTATATTCTCAAATATAGTTTTAGGAAAAGGGTTGGGCTTCTGAAAAACCATCCCCACTCTTCTTCTAATATCAACAGCATCCACTAGCGGGTTATTAATCTCCAAATCATCAAGAAATATTTCACCGCAAAGAGTGGTGTGCATTACCAACTCATTCATCCGGTTAAACAAACGGATAAAAGTTGACTTACCACACCCTGATGGCCCGATCATCGAAGTAACCTTATGCGCATAAACATCAAGATTAATATTCTTTAGCGCCTGATTCTTACCATAAAAAAAATCTACCTTTTCTGCGCGCATTTTTATCTTATTATCCATATGAACTCCTCTGTCTTTGACGCAAAATAATAGCAAATCCTGAAATAAATAAAACTAGAAATAAAAGCACGAGGCTACACCCATAAGCAATTGCTCTTTGCTTATCCGGATGCGCCCCTTCAGTCATTAGCGCATAAATATGATACGGCAAGGCCATAACTTCAGAAAATATGGACTTGGGATAGCCGCGCGTATAAAAAGCCGCCGCCGTAAATAAAATCGGAGCGGTTTCTCCGGCCACCCTGCCAATACTTAAAATTACACCGGTAAGAATCCCCGGCAAAGCTGTAGGCAAAACAATGTTTTTAATCGTTTCCCATTTTGTTGCGCCAAGAGATAGTGATGCCTCTCTAATTGATTGCGGAACAGCTAAAAGCGCCTCCTGCGCTGATGAAATAATCATCGGCAGTGCTAAAATTCCTAAAGTAAGTGAACCTGAGAGAATAGAAACTCCGAAACCAAATAATTTAACAAAAACTGCTAATCCAAATAAACCAAAAACCACGGAAGGCACGCCCGCCAAATTATTAATACTGATTCTAATAATATTAACCACAATACTTTTAGGTGAATATTCACAAAGATATATCGCACAAGCCAGCCCTAACGGCAAAGCAAATATAATTGCCCCCAAAGTAATATAAAGCGTGCCTACAATTACCGGAGCAATTCCGCCTTTAGTCATTGCCGAATATGGCACCTGAGTGAGAAAATTCCAGCTTAATATACTAAATCCACGCACGGCAATAAAATAGATGATTGAACCCAAAGCTAAAAGAGTAACCGCCATGCAAAGAAATAAACCAAAAAATCCCAAGCTCTGTGAAAACTCTTTTTTCATCCGCTTAACCCCAACTTTATCCTGAAACGCTGGCTGATTATTTCGGCAATAATATTAAAAATAAAAGTAATCCCGAACAATATAAGAGCAATTGCAAATAAAGCATGATAATGGCTACCGCCCATCGGCGCCTCCCCCATCTCCGCGGCAATCGCCGCAGTCATCGGCCGCACCGGTTCTAAAAAAGAATGTGGGATAACCGCTGCGCCACCAGCAACCATCAAGACGGTCATCGTTTCACCTATCGCCCGACTCATCCCTAAAATTATAGCTGTGGATATTCCTGAGCCGGCTGCCGGAATTACTACTTTAGTTAAAGTTTGCCAACGCGTCGCGCCTACGGCAAAAGATGCTTCACGAAATGCATTCGGAACATAATTTAACGCATCTTCCGCAATACTACATACAGTAGGAGTGGCCATAACTCCCAGAATAATGCTGGCATTTAAAGCAGTTAACCCTGTGGGCAAATGAAATACCTTCTGTAAAAAAGGAGTAAGTATAACCATACCAAAAAATCCGAAAACTACCGAAGGAATGCTGGCTAATAATTCGATAATTGGCTTAAGTATGGCTTTCTGACAAGGCCCAGCTAATTCATTTAAATAAAGCGCGCTGCCTACTCCTAAAGGAACACAAACTATAACTGCCCCCAAAGTCACCCAAAAAGAAGCTAAAATTAAAGGTAAGATTCCGAACTCCGCAGGATGATAAGTAGGGTACCAAAAACGGCCAAATATAAATTCAGTAAAACTTACTTTTTGAAATACCGGCAGCCCTTCTTTAACCAGCACCAATACAATGCCTACCAAGAAAAAAAGCGAAGCAAAAGCCAGAATAGTAAAAATCCATTTGTATAGTTTTTCTTTAAAACGCAGTCTTTTCATAATTGGAGTGATGGCCCGCCACTAATACTTTGGCGGGCCATCTTAGGGCTAACGAGTAAACGCTTTATTTTTTCTCCTTTAACCCCACAAAACCATCTTCCTCAACTAATTGCTGCCCTTCATCGCTTAAGATAAAGTCAACATACTCTTTAACTAAACCTCTGGGCTTTCCATTGGTATACATAAAAAGCGGCCGGGTAACCGGATATTTTCCGGAAACAACCGTCTCTTTTGAGGGCATCACCCCGTTAATTTCAACTCCTTTTACCGAAGACGAAAGAAACCCTAAACCCACATAACCTATAGCACCCGGAGTACCGGCGACAGTGGTTGCGACTGCCTGGTTAGATGCTTGCATTAAAGCATCGGAGCGGGTTTTATTGCCTTCTAATACCAACGTAAGAAAAGCTTCGAATGTGCCGCTTGAAGTATCCCGCGAGACTACGACGATCTTCTTATCGGGCCCACCTAATTGCGACCAGTTAGATATACTCCCCATATAAATATCTTTCACTTGTTTCTTGCTTAATTTACTAATATTATTTGACGGATTAATAATTACCGCTAAACCATCCCAGGCAACGATATTCGCCGTAGCATCAACGCCATTAGTTACTGCTTTATCTAACTCCGTGTCTTTAATCGGGCGGGAAGAACTAGCGATATCACAGTTTTTATCTAACAATGACGCAATGCCTACTCCTGAGCCGCCACCGCGTACTGAAATATTAACGCCGGGATTTTTATCCATATAAACTTCTGCTGTTCTTTGGGCAATCGGAAGCACAGTCGTAGAGCCTTCAATTACAATCTTCTCTGCATAACAGGGAATAATTAAACCTACGCTTAGAATTACCATTAACGCTAACATTCCCAATCTTTTCATTTTAACTTTCCTCCTTAATTATTAATACTTATCAGAACTTCATATTTAAATCAAGCTGCATAAGCGTCTCGGGCTTTGCGGCACTAGAAGTACCGTGATTACCGTTAATTGCCCAGCTACGATACACATCAAAACCCAAAGCGACATTTTTAGCTAAACCAAAACTAAGAATACCTTCATGGCTTCTTATGCCAGTTTGACCAGCATAACGATCGGAATCGGGCAACATATCAAATACAGAATCATTGCCCAGCATGGCATAAATATACTTAACCTGCCAATCACCCCACTTTTCGATTTTTTCATTACCAAACTGGAACCCTAGCGAATAACCGGTATTCTTCTTTGAAACAGCCAGGTTATTTACATATTCGCCAAAGAACTTTAAATTCTCAACATTCAGGCCTAAAGCTTTAAAAGGCTCTTTTATCGTTAATTCTAACGCGGGATTCAATAAACTATAATTATACACATAGCTTGTACCAATTTTAGTATTATTGCCCTTAGAAAAGCTTGAAGCGGCTGAACCTTTGGTCTGGAAGTATTCATAATTTACGGCGCCTTTTAATGAAAGATTATCATTAATTGCGTAGTTTATTCCCGGCTGCACAAGGAATGCATTTGAACCAGAAATAGTACTTGTATCAGCCACGAGCACCAAAGCCCCAGCCTTCATAAATACCGATGTTTTAGGATTTATAATTTTACTAAACCCAACAACACCGCCTTCCGGAGTTATATCTGTATCCCAGATTAAATCTGTCGGCTCCCAAAGCACATCCGGAAGAAGCATCTTTCCGCCAACCAGAGTTAACCAAGGAGTAGGATCATATTTGCCATAAGCATAATCCAGCCGAATACCCATTTTAGAAGAATCTCCGCCATCTTTAGCTCCAAAAGATATATTTGTAGACCGAGGATCTCCATCGGCACTGGTAGCGATACCAACACCTACCTTAATCTTATCATTAACCTTGCTTTCTAATCCGAGACGCATACGCACACGGCCTATAGTTGTATTCTTACTTATATCGCCAGCATTTTTTTCGTGAAGATTCTGAGCTCTTAAACGTAAATCACCCTTAAGCTTGGTATTCATCACCCAAGCCGGCAGAGAAGAAAACTTACCCTGGGCAATTTCTTTTTTCACCTGTTCTTGAGTTTCCGTCTTTACCTGCTGCGCTTCTGCGCCGGTTAAAACACCTTTATCCACTAATTTTTGTAACAATAAATCAATCTCTCCTGCGTATGAAGCCTGAATACTTGCGCTCATCAAGCAAAAAGTTCCTAACAACACTGCCATAAACAACTTCTTCATCTCTCCTCCTCCTTTTTATTAATTACTCATACATAACTTGCGTATCTGGCGTAAATTCAACTCTACCTCTTTTAATGAATCACTGGCACATTCGCTATCAATCAATCTTTCTTCCTCTATATTGTTTAAAATGTTACTCAGCCTGCCTAACTGGTTTCTAAGATTGCTCGCTAAAAAATCCTTGCGTATCGGTGACATAGTATTCATTTCCTTAACACTCCTTTCTTAACTATCTTTCTCCATATTACATTTTCCATATTGATTCTAAATTAAGGGAAAGTAAAATCTGCGTAAAACATAACCTACGGCTTAAGCACTGAAAAAATTTTACTTTGCATCGCCTGGACTTCTTTGACTACATCTATCAATGTCCCCACCTTAAAAGGCTTACTTAAATAACAATCTGCACCCAGGATGTGCGCATACAGTTTGTCCTGACTACTGCTTTTTGCACTGACAACAATAATAAATGATTTTGAGGAATTATCGTTTTCCTTTATTTCTTTACAAATATCAAAACCGTTTATTCCAGGCAGCATTATGTCAAGTACCACTATACTGAAATACTCGTTTCTTAATCTTTCAACTGCTTCATCGCCATCAAAAACCTGCTCTACGGTAAATCCTTCTTTCCTTAAATTATAGGTAATCAGCTTATTGATATCGAGATCATCCTCTATAACTATAATCTTATTCTTATTAACCATAGACATCTCCTCTCTCTATAGGATTATTCCTTTGCGTGCATTCATAATAAAACTTATCCGTAATCTCAAGCTCTTCGGAAACTATTTGTTTCAAGTATTTACTTAATCTAAGAAGTAAATTGCATATTTTATTCTTCATAGCTTAAGTATAAAACAAGGGGGTTAAATCCACTTCAAGGGAAGGTAAAATGTGGGTAAAATCAAGAACCCTATAGTTTTTATTTAGCGCAGTCCTGCCGAGCTCGGCGAGGTAGGATAAATGTCAGGTTGAATTATTTGGAGATGTTTATTTAGGGAGAGTAAACCAAAACTTTGAACCAAGGCCTTCTGTGCTTTCCACCCCGGTTGTGCCACCGTGCAACTCTACGATATGCTTAACAATAGAAAGCCCCAGGCCAGTGCCTCCGAGCTCGCGCGAGCGCGCTTTATCTACACGGTAGAAACGTTCAAAAATACGCAAGATATCTCTTGCGGGGATGCCTGAGCCAGAATCTTCAACAATAATCTTTACCTTATCTGCGAGCTGCTCAGAGTAAACACGTACAAAACCTTTTTCTTTATTATATTTAATCGCATTATTGATAAGATTGGTAAGCACCTGTTCAATCTTACTCTTATCAGCAAAAATCTCTAAATCCTGTGGTAGATCAGAACTAAGTTGGACTGCTTTTTGCTTGGCCTGAGATTTAAACCCAAGCATTACCACATTAACCAGATTGGCCAAATTAAACTTTTCCTTATGAAGAAGCATCTCTTTTGACTCAATACGCGAAAGATCCAACAAATCATTAATTAAAGTATTTAATCTATCCGCATGATTATTAATAATCTTAAGAAAATTAAGGCTGTTTTCTTTATCATCTAGGGCCCCTTCAAGCAGGGTCTCCACAAAACCTTTTATGGAAGTAAGCGGGGTTTTTAATTCATGTGAAACATTAGCTACAAAATCCCGGCGCATGGTTTCTAAGCGGCGCATCTCGGTAATATCGTGTATAACTAGCAGGCAACCATTAATTGTTTTTGATTCAAAAAGCGGCGAGGCATTAACTTGGAATACTTTCTGCATCGGCCAAATCAGGGTTAACTCCTTAGATACAAATTCACTATTCTTTAAAACTTGCGTAATAATTTCCGCAATATCATTATTTGGAAAAACCTCTAAGAAAATCCTGCCCAAAGCACTATTGGGAGTAATATTAAAGATGTTTTCAGCGGTAGGATTAAGCGAAAGTACCCGCGTATCTTTATCTACCGCAATCACCCCTTCCACCATACTGCTTAATATGGCGTGTATACGGAAGTTCTCATTTTCTAAACTATTAATCCGTGCTTTAAGTAATCCTAGGGTGGAATTTAAATCGGAGATGGTTTTTTTTAGGCTAGAATTAAACAATTTTAATCCTCGGCTTCAAAGCGATAACCGTAGTTCTTGACTGTTACAATCATCTTCGCGCATAACTTTAGCTTTTTACGTAAAGTACGCACATGCACATCTACAGTGCGGGTTTGAATTTCCATCGCATGATCATAACCCCAAATAGTATCCAATAAATAATCGCGGGATAAGACCCTACCCTTGGCTTTAAGTAAAGTCTTAAGTAATTCAAATTCTTTAGAGGTAAGTTCTACTGGTTTGTCCTTAACATTTACAGATATTTTAGCAAAATCTATTTTTAAATCTCCGGTTTGGAATACCTCTGGAAGTTTTTCTTTTTCGGTAGCCCTGCGCAACACCGCTTTTATACGAGCAATTAACTCACGCGGACTGAATGGTTTGGTAACATAATCATCTGCCCCTAGCTCAAGCCCGATCACCTTATCTGATTCCTGGCTTTTTGCCGTAAGCATAATTATAGGAATAGCGCTAGTTTTACTTTCTTTTTTTAATGACTTGCATACTTCTAGGCCATCTATTCCCGGTAACATTAAATCTAATAAAATTAAATTCGGGTATTGGCCCAAAGCCAAATCCAAGGCATCCTCTCCATCATGCGCAGCAATAACCTTAAAACCTTCTTTTTTAAGGTTATACTCGAGCATCTTTATAATATCCTTTTCATCCTCTACAATCAGAATCTTTTCTTTCGTCACTTATTCCCTCGACAGGCATTGACACAGACCCCACAAACAAATTGCTCAACTTGCCGCTGCGTTTGAAAACTTTTCAATTTATCAAAACATTTCTTATAATCAAAATCCGCAGAGTTTTCCTGAATCGCTCCTGCTGGACACATTTTAACACAAAGTCGGCAATCCCCGCAATCATTTCTGCTTGGCTTATTAATCTTTAGCGGCATATCGGTAAGAATAGAAACTAAACGAAATTGGCTACCGAGTTCTTCATTTACCAAAAGATTATTTCTGCCGATCCAGCCTAATCCGGCGAACACCCCTAATCTTCGATGCGAAAGATGCGCGGTATTTTTTTCCCAATCGATAATTTGCGTAGCCGGAATAGCCAGGGCCGCATAACCTTTCCTCTGAATTATATTGCCCAGCTTTAAGGCTGCCTGATCTAAAAATGAGTTTATTATTTTGTAGTGATGAAAATATAACTTAGTCGGCTTTTCTTCCATCTCCGAAAGTATTGCTTGCGAGAGCCTTAGGCCCAGACAAATTGCTTTATCTAGATTCTGTAAAGTCTTAGGGGAAATCTGAAATTCATTTTTTATTTCGCTGATATCCGCTACCCCGAAAAGATCCAACCCCTCTTTAAGGCATATTTTTTTTAAAGCTAAATAATTCTTGTTTTTATCCATGTGCCTTCCTTAAGTAGACCATTAAAAGAGAAATGGCTACCGGGGTTACTCCTGAAATACGTGATGCCTGGCCTAAATTAAGCGGCTTAAATTTAGCCAATTTCTCTCTGATCTCCCGGGATATTCCGGATAAACCGCTATAATCAAAATCTAACGGCAATCTGATTTTTTCCAGATGCTTAAACCGCTCCACATCCTTAAACTGCCTTTTAATGAAACCGGCGTATTTTACCTCGATTTCAATCTGCTGCCAAGCAGATTCAAGAATGCCTGGCTTTAATTTATGCAAAACATTTAAATCTTTAATGCTTATTTGTGGCCGCTTTAATAATTCCTCCAAGCTGACTACTCTATTAAGTGGCGCGCAATTAAACTGCGCTAATTTTGCGTTAACTGATTTTGCAGGCTTAAGGCGTGACTTTTTTAAAAAAACTAGACCCTCTTTAATACCTTTTATCTTTTTTTCTGTCCGAGAATAATCCTTCTTGCTTACCAACCCTAAATCAAAACCCATTTTGGCTAAACGTAAATCAGCATTATCCTCACGGATAATCAAGCGGTATTCCACGCGCGAGGTAAACATGCGGTAGGGCTCGAGTGTCCCCTTAGTTGTTAAATCATCAATTAATACGCCGATATAGCTTGAGGCGCGATCCAAAATAAAAGGTTCCTTATTCTTTATACGCAAAGCCGCGTTAATCCCCGCCACTAACCCCTGGGCGGCTGCTTCTTCATAACCGGTAGTACCGTTAATTTGACCGGCAAGATAAAGATTTTTAATTAGTTTTGTTTCTAATGTTGGATAAAGCTGGGTGGGCTCAACCACCATATGCTCAATACCATAACCAAACCTGTTTACTTTAGCTTTTTCTAATCCTTCAATAGAATGTAAAATCTTAAGCTGCACATCTTCGGGCAAACTAGTAGAAACACCATTTAAATAAATATCATTGACCTCTAAGCCTTCCGGCTCTAAGAAAACTTGATGCCGTTCTTTATCAGCGAACTTAACAATTTTATCTTCGATGGATGGACAATACCTAACCCCCGTAGCTTTAATGATACCAGAGTATAACGGTGAGCGATTTAAATTATTGCGGATAATCTGGTGCGTATTTTTATTAGTATAAGTTATATAACAAGGAACTTGTTTGCGTTTTATATTTTTAGTCGAAAATGAAAACGGTTTAGGGGATAAATCACCGTCTTGCCTGATGAGTTTAAGGTAGTTAATCGTATTTTTATCCAGGCGCGGACAGGTGCCGGTTTTAAAACGTAAAAGATTAAATCCTAATTCTTTTAAATTATCCGCTAAACCCACGCTCGCGCGCTCATTGATCCTGCCGCCGCTAAAATGTTTCAAACCCACATGAATCAACCCGTCTAAAAATGTCCCCGGGCAGATAATTACACACTTAGCGTAGAGCTGGCCTTTATCAGAAACCACCCCCAAAACCTTGCCTTCCTGAACGATTAATTTCTTTACCTCTGCCTCTTTAATTACCAGGTTCTTCTGGTGCAAAAACAACTTTTGCATATAGCGGTTATATTTGCGCATATCAATCTGCGCCCGCGATGACTGCACCGCCGCTCCACGCGAAGAATTAAGAATACGAAATTGTATCGCGCAGGCATCCGCCGCGACCCCCATTACTCCGCCTAAAGCGTCTAAATCTTTTACCAATTGCCCCTTACCCACTCCGCCAATCGCCGGATTACAACTCATTCTCCCGATAGAATTAATATCTAAGGTAAGCATGAGGGTTTTTACACCCAACCGTGCGCACGCCAGGCCTGCTTCGATGCCGGCATGGCCGGCACCGATAATGATTACCTCAAAATTGTCCATGGAAATATTATTGGTAAAACTTTAGGCTAACACTTAGAATAACCGCAACCATGACATTTAACGCAGCCTTCCTCATGACGCAGGGCGCCTCCGCAATCCGGGCACATTCCCACGATATTAACCTGTTCATCAAGATCGGTAGATTGCAACTGATCGTCATGCGAATGTTTCATCGGAATCGTCAATGATTCTGCTGCCGCCAGAGCCGTAGCTTGTACATTTATCAATCTGCGCTCCACCACCCGGGCAATCGCGTCCGCGCAAGAGAATATCCTTTGGCCTTTTTCCCAGGAAGGAGAAGGACAACGAATGTTACGCAACTGTTCAATAATAGATTTTACTTCGATATTTGCACGGAAAGCTAAAGAAACCAAACGTCCGGTTGCCTCCAACTGGCTCGCCGCACACCCTCCCGCCTTACCCATCTGAGTAAATAACTCAAAAGGTTTGCCGTCTTCATCAATATTTATCGTCACATAAAGATTGCCGCAACCGGTAGAGACTTTAGTCGTTGTACCAATAATTACTTCCGGCCGGGGACGCGGAGCAATCTCTTTTTTAATTTCATACATACTTCTAGCCTCTTGCTTATCTTTAGGCTTACCGACATTTAATACCTGCTCTTCACGGCTTCTATCGCGATAAATCGTTATGCCTTTACAATTTGAATCAAAAGCTAAAACATAAGACTTGCGCACCTCTTCAATGGTTGCCTCGTGAGGAAAATTAATCGTCTTGCTGGTGGCATTATGCACATATTTCTGAAACGCCGCCTGCATCCGCACATGCCACTCCGGTGCGATATCATGTGAGGTAACAAAAATCCTGCGCACATCTTCAGGAATCTCCTTAATATCCTTAATCGAAGCCCCCTGAGCAAGCTTTTCCATTAATTGGCTACTATAAAATCCCCGCTCACGGGCAACTTGTTCAAATAACGGCTCGACTTCCACCAATTTATCGTTATCCATAACACTACGATGATAGGATAACGCAAAAAGAGGCTCAATCCCTGATGAACAGGGCCCGGCGATAATACTAATTGTTCCGGTCGGAGCAATGGTCGTTAAAGTAGCATTGCGCATTCTGGTTGTTCCGTCTTTCCGGTCATAAATACTTCCTTTAAAAGCCGGAAACACGCCTTTTGCTTTCCCTAACTCCAAAGACTTCTTATTTGCTTGGTCTAAAATAAATGACATTACTTTTTCTGCCAAAGCTACAGCTTCTTCGCTATTATAAGGAATGCTCAAACGAATTAACAGGCTTGACCAACCCATCACGCCTAAGCCGATTTTACGGGTAGCTTTAGTGGCTTTCTCAATTTCCGGAAGCGGAAATTTATTTACATCAATTAAATTATCCAGAAAATGTACCGCTAAACCCGTTACTTCCTTAAGCCTTTCCCAATCAATTTCACAACGTGATCCAACTTTTTTGCACATCTGGTCTAAATTTATCGAACCTAAATCGCAAGACTCATAAGGCAGCAATGGTTGCTCACCGCAAGGATTAGTACTTTCAATCAGGCCAAGCTTAGGAGTAGGATTATATTGATTAATTCGATCAATAAAAATAATTCCGGGTTCACCGTTTTTATGCGCCTGTTTTACGATTAAATTAAATACTTCTTTACTATTAATCTTCTGCACCGGCTTATGTGTATGCGGATCAATTAAATCATAATCCTCACCGCGAGCCAACCTGCGCATGAACTCATCGGTAATGGCGACAGAGATATTAAAATTAGTAATGTGATTGTTATTTTCCTTGCAGCAGATAAACTCCATAATATCCGGATGATCCACGCGCAAAATCCCCATATTTGCCCCCCGGCGCGTTCCCCCTTGTTTAACCGCCTCGGTTGCGGCATCATAAACGCGCATAAATGAAATCGGCCCGCTGGCTACTCCGCCGGTAGTTTTAACTACCGCATTTTTGGGACGCAAGCGCGAAAAATTAAATCCTGTTCCGCCGCCGGATTTATGAATAAGGCTGGTGACCTTTAGGGTCTCAAAAATTGATTCCATGGAATCTTCAATCGGAAGCGTAAAGCAGGCAGAAAGCTGCCCCATCTCTTTACCCGCATTCATCAAACAGGGAGAATTCGGTAGAAATTCTAAATTAACCATCATCTTAAAAAATGCGTCTTGCAGTATCTTAATATTTTCATCACTTAAGCCATGTTGCTTATCCGCAATCGCAATCGCGCTGGCCACCCGCGTAAACATTTGTTCCGGAGTTTCGATAAGCTTGCCTTCCTGGTCTTTGCGTAAATATCTACGCTCCAAAACCTTGATGGCGTTAGGAGATAACTTTAATTCCATTTTTCACCTCGATTAATTTGAAAGATTAATTTTTAAATTACCAGAGCACTATAACAAAACAGTTATCGATTGTCAATAAAAAAATTTACAAGATATGGTGTAATATTTTTAATAATGCACAACAGGTTGTAGTAATAATTTATCCGCCGGCAAAAGGCTTGCAGGACTCCCGGATGATCAATTCTGCAGGAAGTAAAATCTTCTTTATCGCTTTTTTACTTAAACCCATCAGGCGATTTAATTCTTTAACACTTTCTTCGGCCATCCGGATCAAGGGCTGGCGTACCGTGGTTAACCCTACTGGGCCATAAAGCCCGGAAGGATTATCATCAAAACCCACAATCGATAAATCATTCGGGATATTCTTCCCCAGTTCGCGCGCCACGGCCATTACTTCCAGGGCCATCGCGTCCGAAGCAACAAAAACAGCCGTGGCCGGATCGGCAGCCTTAATTAACTTCTCCGCCGCGGTTCTCGCTGAACCCCGAGAGTAATCCGTTTCAAATATATAATCCTGCCTAACCGGGATGCTATTTTTCTGGAGTGCCCGCTTATAACCCTCCAGGCGCTTGGCAGCGGCCTGAGTCATTACATCTCCGGTAATATGCGCGATTTTTTTATGGCCTAATTCAATCAGATAATTAACCGCGTTTTCCGCGCCTCCGGCATTATCAATAGCAATACAAGAAACATCCAGGTCATCCACATAATAATTAATTACTACACTCGGGATACCTTTAGCTAAGCTGTCTTCTAGCTGTGCGCGATTACCGATAATATCCGAAAAAATCACTCCCCCCGCTCCGCGTAAAGACAACGGGGTGCGCGCATCGGTTAAATGTAAGAGCAAATCCAGCTTTAAAACTTCACACATCGTACCGACGCCACGGATAAGTTCCAGGGCATAAAATGAATAGAACACCCCTTCATAACGCGGAATAACCAGTGCGACAACATTACTTTTACCGGTAGCCAACCGCTGTGCAAAAATAGAGGGCTGAAATTTTAACTCCCGAACCGCCTTATTTACTTTAACGCGATTAGCTTCTTTTACGGTTCCGATCTTATTGATTACCCGGGAAACAGTAGTAATGGATACGCCGCTGGCTAAAGCAACATCAACAATGGAGATATTCTTAGAGGGGGTTTTTTTTGTGCGTGTCATTATATTCTGAACCTAGAAACTACTTAATACTATCTCCGATTTTCAGCGGAGTACTCATCCTCTTTATATCGCAAGCAGATATATTCGCTCTGGTCTGAATTACGCTCAGAGAACCTATGGATTTTGCGTTACGATAAACATTAAATACATTCCCGACATTAACTCCGGCGGAAGAACCTAAATCAATAACCACAAAATTACTATCCAGATTTACCGCTAAAATTTTACCGGGAAATGTCAGTGCTTCTGTTTCCTCTCTCCCCGCAACCGGCGTTGAACGCACTACGATTGCCGGTAATTCCACGGATTCCTTGGATATTTTCTTGGTATCTTCAGCTTTATCGCTTTTTATATCATCCAGATCATTCTTAAGAGAACCAATCTTGGAGATCCTATCCGTAAACATCGTTTCCATTTCATTCAAACGCTTCTCCACCGTAACCTTGCCTTCCTGAAGGCTCTGAACTTTTTTATCTAAAGCTTCTTTGCGGCTAATCAGACTTTTTAGTTGCCGGCTGAGAATACCGTTTTCAGCCTTGATCGCTTTAAAACTATCCTGAATCGCTACTTTATCATTCCTCTCTCGCACCACCTCTTGAGACATGCTATCTAAAAGCTTCTGATTATAATCAAGCTGCCTTAAGAGGTCTTTTTTATCATTACGTAAACTGGTAATATCTATCTCCAGAGCGCCCTTCTCTCTCTGTAAAGACTCATTGCTAATCTGCAGATTCTTCAATTCGGACCGGATGCTCGATATTTGCATCTCTAAATCTGTTTTGGCTTTAAGCACCGTCCCCCAATAAGCATCGGTATTTTCCGGAACCACTGCCTGCTGTTGTACCGGTTGAGAGACACTCGCGGCTACCTGAGACTGGCTATTTTTCTTAAGCTTCTCAATTAATTCATCTCTGGCCCGGCTGGCCGACTCAAATTTTTTCTGTAATTCATTAATTTCTTCAACCCCTCTGTCTCTTTCAGCCTTAAGCGAGCTTATCTTGCCCTGGGTCTCTTTTAAATCATTTTCAAATTTATTCGCCCGATTCATCAAAACCGTATTTTCAGTTTTTAAATCACGGCTTTCCCTGAGCAACTTCTGCTGTTGGCCAGCGGCTTGAATAAAAAGAGCAAGGCACACAACGCAAAAAGCAACCAAACCGATAATAATAAATTTTATTTTCTGTTCCATAATCCCCCCTATTATGGCTTTGCCTAGTGGAAGGCAAACCATTGCCTTGTGGCTTACAATTGGGCGAACACTCTCTCTAAAACCAAGCTGGCCGCGCCCATCGCTACGGCATTTTCTCTTAATTGAGCATAGACTATTTTTAAATTACCGGTTGATTCACGAAAAGCCCAATCGCCAACTGTACTTTTAACCATGTTCAGGAACTCTTCGCCAGATTCTTCAAAACCACCGCCGATAACCACCGCTTCCGGATTAAGTAAATTAACTAAATAAGCAATTTTAATCCCTAATCTTTTGGCTGCTTTTTCTAAGACGCCCAACGCTACCGGATTCTTTAAACGCGCAGCGTTAAAAATATGTTTTAAATCTAAACTCTCTAGATTACTTGAACTAACGCGAAAAAACTCTTCTGCTTTTTGGTTTTCTGTAAGCAATATGTTTTTCACATCCTGGACGATTCCTAAATCCAAATCCCAGCGCTTAATAAAACAGGGTGCCGCACTCTGGCAGCTAAAAAGATCCTGCTCCTTATAATTATATACGGAAACTTCGCCGGCATAACCTTGAGCACCGCGGTAAAGTTCACCGTTAATAATCATTCCGCAGCCAACCCCGGAAAACATATAAAGAACGTTTTTATAATTTTCCTTTAAATTAAACCAATGTTCGCCAAAACAGGCGCTGGTGGCATCGTTTTCAATAAGCGTAGGTAAATTAAATTCTTTTTCGATTAATCCCCTTAAAGGAAGGTCCACCGAGGCATAAGTATAATAATGATCCATCTTCTGCGGCCAATGGATTGAGCCGTCTTTTTTATTAATTAAACCGGCAATACCCACGCCGATGCCTTTAATATTTTCAACATACCCCTTAGAGCGCCTCAAAATTTCACGGACAATTTCTAAAAGACACTCGGAAACTTCCTTGACCGATGCCTGCGGACGGGCAATCTGCGTCTTAGTAATAATATTGCCTTTTAAATCCACTAATAACCCGACCATATTCATCAGGTTCAATCCCACGCCAATGGCATATCCGGCGCGCGGATTTAAATCCAGTAACACCGGCCGGCGGCCGCCTTCAGATACATCAAGCTCCTTCTCATAAACCAGGTTATACTTAATGAAATCATCAATATAATTAGAAATACTTACGACATTTATGCCTATCTTCTGCGAAATATCTGAACGGCTAATCGGCCCCTGCCTTCTGAGCATGCCCAATATCTCAATGTTACGTTTTTCTTTTTCGCTGAATGTTTCTTTCTGTAAATCTAATGTGTGCATAATAAAAATTATTCTTTCCTTATAAAAAATCAACCGGGTTAGGACATTTACTGCCAAAAAAAATAAATTTCAATTTTATATTTAACTTATTTATACTACTAAAGGGGCCTTAAGTCAAGTATTTTCAAGGGAATCGATTATTTTAGAAAATTTCCTAAGTAGGCAGTTAAGCTAATAAACATCCACCATAGTAAATGCGCGATCAATGGTGCCGGCAGGTGAAATTATAACCATATTTATCTCTTTTGTCCCGGTATCCTCATAAGCACTCTGAAAACTGCTTTCAGCTACCCCAGGGTTTGCGCCTCCAAGATCCCCGCTCCAAAGATATTGCAACTCCACCCGATTGCATCCGCTCTGCGGCATATTTACAAAAGAAGAAACTGCGTTATTTTGTTTCTTTTCCAGAATATAGTTCGCTAGCCTTAACTGTGCTTTATCCATTTCCATAAGCGCAGGTTCATTTTTAAAAGATGTATCGAGAAACATCTTCAAATTGTAACTGAGCGATTTATTCTCCTGAATTTCCTTAATGCGCTCCCTGGCCTGTGCGACGATTGCCGTATATTGATTTTGAGCGTTCTTTAACAACAGATCATAATAACTGCCGGCTTTAATTAAATCCCCTTGCCATTGGAATAAAAGCCCCAACTGATAAAGGCTGGAAATGACATGCGCTGTAGGCTCAGTTTTAACGGCAAGTATTTCGAAATACTTTTGAGCTTCACTGAGATTAGCTAGAACATAAGCATTGATCATGGCGATTTTATAAGTAGCTTCCTGAAAATGCCGGGTGTCCGGATAGAGTTGCGTTAACTGAAGGTAGAATTTTTGCGCGTCCTTATAGGCATACATTTTTTCTAAATTAAAGGCGCGCAAATAGATTGCTTCCTGATTAAAAGCACCCTTCTGACCTTGAGCCTCGATCAAAGCGTAAATTTTCTCCGCATAAGCCAGATCATATAAACCGGTTGGCTTATAGACAAAAAGGCTGGCAATCTCAAACAACTCCGCAATAAATTTATCCGGCGGCAGACTTTTCTGTATCTTCTCTATATAAATATCATAAACGGTTTGGGCAAGCTCCAGGTTCTCTTCTTTATAAAATCCCGCGGCGATTGTTTTAAGTTCCAGGTCCGTCATTTTCTCTTCCGCCAATTTATCCACATAAAGTTTATAAAGCTGGCGGGCGCCGGCCTTTTCTCCGGATGATAAAAGTACATCGGCAATATTCTTAACTAAAGCCGCGTCTTTAGCTGACCCAGCATAAGCCTTTGTATCGGTCAAAAGATCGGCTAAAGCCTGCTCGTAAAAAGCATCCTGCTGTCCGCGGTGAAACTGCCAAAGTAAAAGCCTGCTTTGCGGACGCAGGTAATCATTAACATTTGATTCAGCAATAACCTTATTTGCATTCTCAACAATCTGCTCGCGATAATTATTGCCATTTGCGAAATAATCATCCCAGGACTGTTTTTCTTCTAAATAACCAAGCTGCGTATAACGGGTAAGCGCTTTATAATAATTAATGCAGGATTTGTTAAGCTTATCTTCAGTTTTATAGTTTTCCAGGAAATCAATAAACTCGGAGTACTGATTTTCCTTAAAATATTTTATTTTTTCATTCTCGCAGCTAACGCGGAAAGCATCGGTAGAAATATTTTTATCCATAGCAACCGGCTGGGAAAAAACAGGCGTGCATAAAGAAATGCTGAAAATAAATGCCGTAAATATAAATTTTGCCCACATATCTAATCCCTCCTGAAAATTTCTATTGAATTTTTTTGCCGCGGGTTTTTATCAAGACCGGATGTTTCCAGAATTCTCTGATTACGTAATATGCCTTACGCGGTATACGCTTATTTATGCCATTCTCCAACTGATTACTTAAAGCCACAATACCAAACCACTCCTCATCCATATTCTTATTTTCTGGAGCACGAATATCAAAATAATAACTGCCGTTAGACCAGCCGTTCCCGGTATCATGATTCTGCCAGCCATCCGGGCTGTCAGAATTATGTTTCCACCATTCATCCGTCCACTCGAAAACGGTCCCACCGATACAATTTCCTTCCCCTTTTTTATTATTCGCCAAATTCTCATAAATCTGATTCCATTGTGATTGTAAAAAGAACGCCTGCATATCCTGGTCTTCTCTTTTAAGATAAGCGTCATAACAATCCGCGCCGAATTCAGCCAAAAGCAGCGGTTTATCAAATGTCATTCTTAAGGATTTAAAAAGATTGCCGAAAGTTTTACCGCGATAAATAATGCAGGCCACAAAATCTACATCCTGACAAAACTTATTCGCAAACTCTAGCCCCACTAACTCTCCGTTGCCTAATCCTACGGGATGTTTTTTATCTATCTTGTGTATTTCTTTAGACAGGGTATTTACAAAGGAATAATAAATTTTTGCGCGCATGGCTTTTTGCTTTTGGGGGTCAAGCTCAAGATCTACTTCCGGGCTGCTCCAGGGATTTACCTGCCCAAGACAGGAATAATTATTTTCATTTCCTAAGATCCAACCCAGAATCCCGGGCTCGTCTTTATAAAGAGCGACCATCTCTAATACCTGTTGCTTTACCTTATCCTGAAATTTTTTATCGCCATAAAAAGGGCAGGGATATTCCCAAAACCCCAACCAGTCGCCCATCAGTGTACGAATGCCGTATAAATTATACAAATCGCGAATAATTTGCTTTACTTCCACCGGATCTTCATGTGCCTGATAAAGACGGATAGTATTGACTCCCATCTTTTTCATTAATTTTCCGTCGGCTATCCAGGGCTTAGTTTTATCGCTCCACCAATCATATTCATGGTTACTTCCTATAGGAATAGGATTATAACAAACGCCTTTTACGATATACGGTGAACCGTTAACGATTAATCGGTAATGCCGGTTATTTAGTTTCTGAATACGCACACCCGGTTTAGGCTGGCATCCGGAAAAAATAAATAAAAACAAAAAGCTACAGGCTACAAGCAAAAAATGCCTGTAACCTGTAGCTGGATAACCGTACCTGTTTATTTTATTCGAACTTAATTTCGTCAAGATAGAAAGTAGCGCCTTCTGGATTATTGTCTACATTAGTTGACCAGGCAAAGCCTCCGATAATATAAGAAGCGTCTTTACCTTTTAAGTCAATCGTATATTGCGTCCATTCCTTATTTAAGAGCACCGGACCAATCGTCGCGCTATCCGAATCCGAGAACTCTCCCATAATGCCACCGACCTTAAACTCTTCAATGCGCTCGCCGCCTTTTTCGCCGCGCGCCCAAAAAGTAAGCTTGGTAGCCTTGGAAAGATCAAGCCCGGCATCAACACTACCCCAGTTATTCGCGGGATTCTGCCAGAAAATTCCTGCCCAACGCGCTCCCTGAGCAGCTTTTCCACTATAGATTATTTTAATACAAGTATCTCCTAAATACGCGTCTTCTTTTGAAGCACCATCATATTTTATATCGCCATAATCACCCATCCAACCGGAAGGAATAAAATGGTTAGTGGCACTTGACCGATCAGCATAAATATAGAATGGCATCGCTTGCTGTTTTACGCCTTCTGGCTTTAACTGCGTATCCACCTCAAATTTTATATCATCGATATAAAATGTCGCGCCGTTGGAATTTAAATCCGCAGTAGTCGTCCAACCAAAAGCACCGTTAACATAGGAAAGATCTTTGCCCACTAAATTAACCGTGTACTGCTTCCAGGTATCCGTCAATTCAATTGGTCCCATCTCAACCATTACTGAATCAGGATAGGTTCCCTTAATTCCGCCAATCATTACCTTCTGGATTACTTCGCCTCCCTTTGCTCCGCGCGCCCAAAAAGTAAGTTTGGTCATCCCCGTTAAATCAAATCCGCCTTTTTTATTTCCCCAGTTGTTTGCCGGATTCTGCCAATAAACACCTGCCCAACCTTGATTCTGTGATTTTTTAGCGCTATAAACAAACTGAATGCTCGTTGTTCCGCCATGCGGATTATCCGCTGACTGATCATTCATTTTAATATCGCCATAATCACCCATCCAACCGGAAGGAATAAAATGGTTATCCTTGGCATTCTTGTCCAAGTAGACCACGAACTCCTTAGGGCTGGCAGCCTTATCTTCGGCTACGGCCATCGCCGGAACCAAAAAAGCTAAAGCTAACAACACTACTAATAACTTCTTCATACCCACCTCCCCTTTTTTATTCTTTCCACTTCTTTTGATACATATAATACGCTTTACGCAACTGCCTTAAAAACGGGCTTAGTTTTCCGTCACCCTGGCTAGCCATCCCCAGCCACTCTTCATGCATATACCCGTCAGGAAACGGACCTGTCCATAATCCTTTTGAATCATGAATCGCCGGCTCATAAGCCTTCCACCACTCATCCATCCACTCAAAAACCACTCCGCCTAAAGCATTGCCCTGATTCCCGGCAAAAGCCATGTTTCCTTGAATATCATCCCAAGATCCTAAATGATATTGTGCTTGTAACTCTTCAGCTTCATCCAAACTTTTGCTTTCCGCATAAGCCGGACAACCAAACTCCGTAATAAAAACCGGTTTGCCGGTTTGCTCTTTTACCTGTCTCCAGAAAGCGCCAAAACCATAATCTCCGCGGTAGGCATTCGTACCAAAAATATCTATATCCGGGGCATTTTTACCGAATTTATCTAAAAATAAAATGTCTCCGCTGCAGGTAGCCACCGGATGATTAGGATCTATTGATTTAATTATTTTTGCCACTTCATTGACGAATTTAAAATAAGCCTCCGGCTGCTCATTGGCATTACAGGCATAACCATAAACATTTTCATTACCCAAAAGCCAGAATAAAATATACGGCTCATCCTTAAATTCGTTAACCATCTTGGTTACCGATGCAATCATATTCTTCTTGTGCTCTTCATTATTATAATCTGTACCCGGATTCCAGGCTGCGCCTGAACCCAGAGCATACTTACCAAGAAAATCCCCCATAATTACGCGTATGCCATAAGTATTATACATATCGCGCATTAATTCTTTATTTACCTCTAAAGGGTGGTGATAAAGGCGAATAGTATTTACGCCCATATCCTGCATTAATTTAAAATCGCCAACTGCCGGTTCATCAGGATCCTGCAAATTATTTTTATTTTCATCAACAAACGCATCATAGGGGCCGTCAATCTTGCCATTTTGATTAAAGTCTTCTTTCATCCAATTACCTAATGTGCCGTCATCCGGAGACTGGCCGACTTTCGTCGCTGCATAAGTAACCGCTTTAATGATGTAGGGTTTATCTTGAACGAGTAATTGCCAATCATCGTTTTCATATTGCACTAAGCGCACCTGGCCCTTACCGGCTTTTTTCTTAATACTTAAAGAGTCCGCCGTAGGTTTAATCTTTGCTGCCTCAAGCGCTAAATCCACTTTAACAAATTTTCCCGGATTGCTTACCGCGGTATCATTAGAGATATCATTATCAAAACCATTAATAATGTCAATCTTGGCACCCTCTAATTTGTACCCTAACTGCGGATTACGCAAAAGCAAAAAATTAATCTTAGCAATTGCTGCCTGGCCGACATACCAGGGGGTATGCCAGTAAGTCCAGCCGTAGCTGCCGGGAAAATGCACCAGAATAGAATAATAACATTTAATCGCCTGAGTAATCAAACCGGCTTTTTCAAAAATTAATCCGCTACAGAATAATTTTACTCCCTGCGGTTCGCTAGAGGTAGTCCACTTGACAAATGCCGCCTCTAAATCCGGAGAATAAAGAAAATCCCAAAGGTCACCCTCCAGGCGCTTATCTTTAATTACCTGCTTAAAAATCGGATCCTTTCTGACCGCGCTGTTATTCGGATAAACACCTTCTCCGACTGCCTCAATTAAACCTTTTTGATCAGTGATCAGATATTTATAATCTTTGGTTCCCACATTTTGAAATTCACCGTATTTTGCATAATCAACAAACTCTTCTTTACCCGGGTCAAAAAGGACTAATTTTGTTACTCGCTGACTGACCTTCTTTTTAACTTCGACTTCAATTGAACCGGTTTCAATTTTTTTAATACTTTGTTGGGCCGCCAGCTTCAGCGACCAAAACCATCCCCGCGGGTCCCAAGCCTGGCCGTAAGCGTACCGATCAATAATTAATTTAAATATTTTTTTAGCCTCTTCGATTTTCTGCTGGCGCATCAAGCTTTCAGCTTGAATAAAATAACAGGTCGCCACATCATTTAAAGCCTGCACCGCTTCAATCTCTTTTTTATTTTTAGGCAGAGCGGTCAAACTTGCTTGCTCTTTTTCTGCCTGGCCTTTGTATAGATCAATACACTCCTGAGTATATTTATTCGTCGCCTCGATATCTGCTTTACCGTGAGCAATCCAGGACTTTGTCGTCAACTCCCCCGAAGACGGCTTAGCACTAGCTGGTATAGTTTCTGCCGCCAACACGTTAGCAGACCAGCAAACAAAGGACATTATAAAAACTAATTTTACAGATTTAAACTTCATCTTATCCGACTATCGCTCCCTGCGTAACACCTTTAATAATATACTTCTGCATAAATAGATAAACTAAAATAATCGGCAAAGCGGTGATCGTTAAGCCGGCCATTAATAACGGATAGTTAGTCACAAACTCTCCCTGAAAAGACTGCAGAGCCACCTGCAGCGGCATAAATGCACGGTTATCAAAAATAATTAAAGCTAAAATATATTCATTCCATACTGCCAAAGCATTAAAAACAATAACCACGGCCAACACCGGCTTAGCCAGAGGTAAAGCCACATGCCACCAGATGCCGATTTTTGAACAACCGTCAATACGCGCAGCATCCTCTAATTCTTTAGGCATCTTATCAAAGAATGTTTTAAGCAAGAATATACTAGTAGAAAGCCCGACATTAATCATGCATAAAATATAACCAATCGGGGTATTTCTTAAATGCAGTTTATTCAGCAGGACATAAAGAGCAACAAAACTCCCCGGAATAGGAATCATCATTGCCGCCATAAACATAATGAATAAAAATTTACTTCCTACAAAACGTAAGCGGCTAAAAGCATACGCCGCCATCGAAGAAATAATCACTATTCCGAAAACTACCGATATAGTATAAATAATACTGTTAAAAAAGTTGCGGCCAAAACCTCCCTCTTTCCAGGCTAAAACATAATTCTCCAGGCGAAACTGATGCGGGATCAAAGAAATATCCTTAAAAATCATATCCTGGCTTTTAAGGCTGGAAGAAATCATCCACAGCAGCGGATACAGACAGGTTATCGCTACGCTAATTAAGAGAATATGTATCAGAGTATTTACAACCACCTTTTTACTTTTATAATAAATTACGTTTTGCATTTAAAATTACTGGCCTTTCTTAGAAAAACGATACTGGATAAAAGAGATTACAATTAAAACCGCGCCAAAAGTAATGCCTTGCGCGCAAGCATAACCAAAGCGCGATGAACCGCGCATGGAAGCTAAAATCCTTAAAACCGGTACGGAAGTATGCCCGGCAAATTCTCCTCCCACCAGGCTGACAATTAATACAAACACCTGCATCGTGCCCAACACAGTAAGAATAGCCACTAACACCATCACCGGAATCATTAGGGGCAAGGTGATTTTTCTAAATGACTGCCAGGCACTCGCCCCGTCTACACGCGCCGCTTCGTAAAGTTCGCGCGGAATTGTTTGCAACCCGGCTAAGAAAATAAGAAATCCCCAACCAAAACCTTTCCAGCAATGGACGATGGCCACGGTAGTTAAAGCCGTCTTCGGATCGCTTAACCAATTATGCGCCAAATTAGAAAATCCCATCCCAATCAGTGTACGATTAATAATATTTGCTCCGTCAATATCATTAATAATAAAACGCCAGGCCATCCCCACCACCACTTCCGATAAAACCGGAGGAATGAAAAAAATCACCCGGTAAAAATTCTTCATTTTTATTTCCCGGTCGCAGGCCCAGGCAAGCATAAAGGCCAGAATATTTTGAAAGGTAAGCGCAATCAGAGTAATATAACTGGCGTTCCACATCGCGCGCCACCAGTTAACATCCTGCAGAAAAATTTCTTTAAAATTAGCTAACCCCACAAATACTTTGGTGAAAGAAATTCCATCCCACTCAAATAGGCCCAGCTGAAAAACCCAAATAAAAGGAATAATATAGAATATGGCAAATATCGCTACTGCCGGTAAAACAAAAACATAATTTTCTAAAGTATCCTTTATTTTCATTATGCTCTTTTCTTAGCTAATTCTCTTTCTTTGATCTTTTGCACTTCGCCGGCTACCTGTTCCGGAGTTTTCTCTCCGATAATAATTGACTGAATACCCCGGTCAAAAGCCTCAATCACTAAAGAAAATTCGGAAACCCCCCAGACATTCGGATGCGTAGCGTAATCCATGCCGCGGGCAAACTGCGCAAGGATCTCCGGAATTTTGGATAAACTGTTTTTATTCGCCGGCAAATTATTGGTTGAAGCCGCTAAATATGCCTGCTGATCCTGATCCGTTAACCAGGTTAGAAACTTTACGGCTTCTTCTTTATTCTTCGAACGCGCGTTAACCATAAAAGAAGAACCTGCTCCTCCCCAGATCGCCATCGGGAACTTATCCGAAGCTTCCGGCGGAAGTATTGCCCCGTATTCTAAACTCGCATTCATTCCTTTATAAACATTCACACACCATGAACCATTAAAAGCAAATACTGCCTTTTCATTGGCAAAAAGCTGCTCTGCGGATTTATTGATCATCGTCACCAACCCCTGGGCCAAAACACCGGAATCCTTCATCTGTTTAAAAATAGTGAATACTTTAATCCAATCCGGGTCAGTGTAAGGAACTTCGCCTTTTATCGTCGCTAGTACTTTATCTTTTCCCATAATATTAAAAGCATAGTTATTCGCCAGGCAATCAATCATCCAGACCTCGCCCCACCCGGAAACCAAACCCTGCATCCCGGCAGCCTGAATTTTAGTGCCGACATCTAAAAATTCTTTAAGTGTTTTGGGCGGACGATTGGGATTTAACCCCAATTGCGCCAGAAGCTTTTTGTTATAAATCATCTGAATGGTCATAATATCAATCGGCACGCCAAAAATACCCGGATTTATTCCGTAACTATTTTGTGGGGCAAATTCATTTACGGCCAACGCCTTGGGGAAAAAACTGTTTTTCCAGCTATTATTATTAGCCTCCATATAAGAGGTAAGGTCCAGGATATGCCCGGCTTTAACAAAAGAGGCGAAATCCCTCTTCTCGCCCAGAATGCCAAAAACATCCGGAAGATTCATGCCTTGCGCGGCCGCGCGAATCTTCTGTGTATAAGCATCCGAAGGAGCGTAAAGCTCAAAGTTTATTCTTACTCCGGTTAAAGTTTCGTATTTTTTTGCCAGTTCTTGGAAGGCCGGATCACGATCAGTCATCCAGTGCCAGATACTAATGGTGGGTTTTGAATCAAGTTTTCCTTCAGAACAACCTAATACTGAAAATAATACAAAAATGCCTAAAAGCACGTTCTTAAACAACATCCTATACTCCTTCCGCTTGTCGTGGGGGATATGCTCCACCTGGAATAGACTATAAAAAGACGTAATGTTAAAATTTAACATATTTTTAAGTTACGGTCAAGTTTTTTCTACACTAAAATTAAGCGCGCAAGAAATGCGAAAGGCCCATCAGCGCTGCTTTTTCCAGCTCAACCCCAAAATGATAACCGGCTAAACCTTCAGTCTTTGTTGTCCAGGCGACCTCTCCTCTTAAATACAGCGGCTCGCCTTTTCCGGGCATCTCCAACCAAATCTCTAAAGGAGTATGTAAACTCAATTCCTGGTCGCAGGACAACCCTAAGCCTTTAGCGCTGACATCTACAGTTTGCGCCGCACCTTCATTTCCGTTATCTAAATTCAAGAATCGCGCTGAACAACGCACCGGGAATCTTTCAAATATACGATGATCCTCAATACTACCCGTTCCCATCGCATAATCCTTCACCACGATACCTGTCTCGGCAGGCTTAACCGCCTGTTCATCTACCCACCATTTTTCATTTAAATCGTTAGGATAATGCACGCAAATAAAATTATATATCTTATCCTTATCCGCATCTCTGATTTTACTAAAATAAAGGCCGTAATGATTAATTCCATCCACAACTTTACGCCAGGCAACCCAGACCTCAGCCTCAAAACTACACTCTTGCGAAAGCCGCAGATTTAACCTAAATGCAGTATCCTCAGGTAATTTTGCGTTTAAAATAACCTGGGCTCCTTTATAATTTATATCCTTTACCTGGCAAAAAGCCTCCTCCACAGCCTGTTCTAGGCTGAATCTGGCTTGACGGTCAACTTGCCATCTGGTAAATCTTCTACGTTCGTTCATCTTACATTCCACCCCACCATTGCTTTGCCATTATTTCCGGAAAACTATTTTTTACATATTCATGTATCCTAAGTTTAAGCGATTCTTCGGCCCGATTAAAAACAAGGCCAAAAATGTTTCTCTCCTCCCCCTGGTTCTGCCAGACTACTTGCGCGTTCAGATTCAAGGTAAAATTTTCAGAGAGAGCTAAACTAAAATTAGAAAATACCTCGGGAAAAAGGTTTCTGCGCATAGAAATACGCATGCCGCGAGTACTGATGTCTTCTACCAGACAAGGAATCGACTTTACCCCGCCATCAACGGTTAAGCCTGCTTCTTGATTAATCTGCCATCTTGGCGCGATTCTGCGTTCGTCCATGTTAATCTCCTTTTTTTGTCGCTTATTTTTAGAGGGATCTTCTTATCTAAAACTAAGGTTTTCCCCTTATATATCTCTATTTATTATTTATATCCAAAAGCCTTAAAGCTTCTTGCGCAAATACGCTATCTGAATTTAAAACTAAAACATTTCTATATATTTCTCTTGCTTCTTTAAAATTACCTCTCACTGTCTGCACTATTGCCACGCCACAAAGAGAATTTGTATCCTTAGGATTAATTTTCAAAGCCTCTCGATAATTTTCTTCTGCAAGTTCAAATTCAAATATAGTTAAATGGTTGTCTCCCAGTAATCTGTAAAGATAATTCATGAATTTTTGCTTTTCACTCTCCGATTGGTCAACATTATTTTTTAACATATGCAGAGCCAATTCTGTTTCTTTTAAACTCTTTTCAAACTCACCTCTATATTGAGAACTAATCCCCCCCATATTCATATAATATATAAAATCCGGGACACCGTGAACCTGTAATTTAATCTTATATTCTAAAAGCAAACTTTCAAGTATCTTTTTTTTACTTATTTCAATCGTCGGTAGCAAAATCCAAGGCTTAGGTTCGGCAACCTTCTTAATTATAACTATAGAAGTAGGCGCATTTTGTATAGATAAGCCAATAGCATCCTTTATCTTTTTTTCCATGATGCCTTTTTTATCTAATTGCGTTGCCTTAATCCAACTATCCACACCCTCTGAATACTTTTCTTTAGAAACATAAGCAACGCCAAGATCATAATAAGCCGGGGCAAAAGAAGGATCGCATTTAATTGCCTCCTGAAAATAATTAATCGCTTTATCCTCATCTTCTTTTTTGGCATATGATAAGCCCAGTACAAAATAAGCTTCCGCACAACAGGGATTAAAAGAAAGTGATTGATCGCAATATTTAATTGCTTCATCAATCTTGCCCTGATCTAAAGAATTACCGGCTCTAGCTGCCCATAATAAAGCACTGTTAGAAAATCTCTCCAACCCCTCTTTGTATATCTCTTCAACCTTGTCTAATTGCCCCTTCCTAACATACTCTGAGGCATTACGGACAATTTCTGATAAAGCAACTTTATTCTCTTCTATGCTCCTTAAATCAACTTCATTGGCTTCTATGTTCTCTATTTCATCATAGAAATAAGTTAGTGGAACGCCATGAAAATCTATTTTTATATATTTATCTGTTTTCTCAATCAACTTGCCTTCAACAGACTCACCAGTTTTAAAAACAATAGTTTCAGCAAAGATAAAAGCTGGAAAACATAGGGATATTACTAAAATTAAAACAACTAATTTCTTTTTCTTCATTATCGCCACCATTTTTTTAATTATATACCTGCAATTAAACCTGCCTTTAGTTAATCTGCCACCTAGGTGCGTTTCTGCGTTCGTCCATACTCATTTTCCCTTCTTTAGAAAAATATATCCCGCTTTTGAAACCCGCAGTATATAAATAATGTAAAGACGTACACTTACAAGAACAATTATTAAAACAATTGAATAAAAAATAGACCCAAAAGATAAAGTGACGATTTCTATTTTCTTTACCAATATTGAATATACGTTCCACCACAACCCGATTAATGGAGATGTAAACAAATTCCACCATGCTAAAGATAGAGCTAACCATCTAAAAATATTTAATTTAAATAGCATTCCTAAGAACATAAAAATACCAAATAATATGGTAATTTTACCAAGACATGTAGCATAATTACGGTATGCATCTAGAAGAAAATAGCTCCCTGAAGAGATATCTTCTGCCTGAGTTAATCCCACAAGGTATTCCCAAATACCAGAAACTAAATAAAATATGCAAACTGCTATCACATGTATCTTTGCTATCTTTTCTGGCAATCTCATATCCATGCTTTTCTCCTTATCTCCCATATCTAGGTGTCGGCGTAAACCTTGCTGGTGGTGTATACGTCGGCATTCGCGGCATTGTTGCCGGGCTTATATAATTATTACGCGGCGCTGTAATCGGCGCAAATTTTGGTACAGTAAATCTCGGCGCTGTATACTTTGGAGCCGGCGGCACAACAATCCTATTGTTATTATACATATTATAATTAATCACGCCCGGAGAAACAGGCCTAAAGTTATTTTGAAAGATTATCTTAGGAACTTCTACTTTCGGCGCTTGAGGCACAGTAAATTTCTGGTGAAGATAATAATTATCCGGTGCTCTAAATTGCTGCATGCGCTCCCTAGAAGACGTAACATTTATATTATCGGCAGGCCGAAGATAATAATCTGGCGGAGCAAAACTTTTAAAATCATACCTACCAGACCAGTTACCGCGGTATGGAGTATGTTTCCAACCAAACATATTGTAGCCTATGTAAGAAATAACTCTCGGATTTTCGTATGAAAAATGGGATATATTTGAAAAACGAACATCATATTTATTAGGACTATAAAAGGCTGAAATTCCTGAAATTCCGTCGCTCGGCGACCACACATTCCTCCAATTAGGATCTAACAAACCAAAATTTCTTGTTGAAGGATCCCCTAAGCTAATAATATGCACCCTGCCAGCGTTAAATGATTCTTTTATATTTACAGGCAAGGTTGATTCAAATAATCTCTCTGCAACATAGTTACCACCACTATAAGGAATAATTCCTATTTTACCTCCTTGAGACATATTTAAAGCAGTATTTATAGTTTTATCTAGACTTAACTGCGCACTTCTAAAATCATCTCTTATAAATTTCAAATTACCCGCCCAACGATGTTCAATAACTTTTACCCCTCCTGCTTCAAATATTTTCCTTAAATGCCAGTTTTTAGTCACATCTATACTTAAATCACGTGAAGTCATAGGATCGTACCCTAAAGCATCATCAACACCCGGTATGATAACTAACACCTTATCATCTTGAACCACCTGATTAATCAACGGCCTCACTCTTTCAACCTGCGATAATTGAGTAGTTTTTAAAGACCACGCTGTCAATTGCCTTACCCATGGATCAGGTTCTACTTTTAGTCTTTCAATAAAAGGCTCAACTAACTGCGGATTAGCCTGCACCCTCACACCTAGATTCTCCACTGCAGCCTGACGAACAAATACCGACGAGTCTTGTAATTTAGGAGTAAGCCAATCAGCAACTCGCGGAGATTCAGATCTTCCCACAGCCTCAACCGCGGTCTGACGCACCTGCCAATAATTATCATCTAAAAATGGCTTAATCTTTACTGCCAAATCAGGAGACTGACTAATCTTAGGGGCTAATCCGGCAATTGCCGTCTGACGCACTAAAAAATAGTCATCTTTTAATGCTGTGGTCAGCGGAGAGGTTGTTTTTGGAGAATCTATTCTTGCCAAACCACTCACTGCTACTAAACGAGTTTGCGGCTCCACACCGTGAATCAACGGAGAGAGTAGCGGCACACAATCCACATGTCCTATTTGAGCGATTGATAATTGCGCGGCAGACTTTATAGAAATATTCGGATTATCCAAGTACGGTTTAACCAGTTCGACAGCAACTGGGCCTTTGGCCTGACCCAATTCTGATAAAATCCCTATGCGCGTATTTAAATCTCCCTGTAACATAAAACTTTGAAGTGGATTTTTTAACTCTGGATGATTATCTATATGCCTTGCCAAAACAACAGCAGCAAAAGACGAAACTTTAAAAGACTTATCCGTAAGCCTCTCATAAACCCGACTAAACAACACAGGACTGTTTTGAATTCTATCTCTCAACGCTACCACTGCTATCTGCCTTATGTCTTCTCTTGGATCATTAAACATATTTGCGATATGCTCTGCGCTATTGTTATCCGAATTAGCCCCCAATGATAAAATCGCAACTTTAGCCTCTTCCAAATTATCGCTAACTAAAATATTCCTAACTACTTCTTTTGCAACGGTTTGCTGACTTGAGGCTAAAAAGCTAATGTAAATTAATCTAGCATTATTATCCTTCTCTTTATTCAATAGTTCAATAATTAAATTAGATATTATTGAATCATCGACTTGCTTGGTTGAAAGCCCGGATACGGCTATTGCGCGCACCGAAGACTCGGAATCATTTAACGCCTGAGTTAATGCCTCTGTAGATTCCGGCTTATCAATTCGCGCAAGAATAGAAAGCGCTGCTTGGCGGATTTCCACTTTAGAATTTTTTGCTTGATCAAGTGCCAATGCCATTACCTCATCGCCTGCAACTTGATATAAAGCTACCATAGCTATTATCTTAGTTTGAGTTGATTTATTCCTCTGGATTATTTCTTCTAAATAAGGTACTGCTCTTTTATCTCCGGTTAGCCCTAATCCTGCTGCCGCAATATCTATTGCTGCGATTTTCCTGTCATTTAACGCCCTAACAAAAATATCAAAAAGTCTCGGATCCCTAAAATTAATCAGGCCGCGGAAACATTCTAAACGCACCTCTTTATCTGAGTCCTCGGAAGAACTAATTAAAACTTCAAGTATTCCTTCTTCTTCAAATTTGCTTAATAAATACGCCGCATAAGCCCGAACCTGAGGGTTGCTTCCAGAAACAGGTGATAATAAATATTTAAGGTGGCCTATGGCAACAGGATTACCTAATTGCGCCAAAGCAAAAGCTGATTGCATTTTTACATATTTCTTTACTTCCTCTTGAGATTTCTTTGACGCATTACTACCAATCGGTAGAAAAGTATATATGTCATAATTACCATTTAATCCGTTTATTAATATTTTGGTTCCCCCCAAATTGCCCGATGAAACAAGAGCTCTAGCAGCATAAAAAGAAACTCTAAAGTTATCTTCTTCTATTAATTTACTATAACACTTAATCAGATCACTCTGACTTATGCCTGATGATTTAAGAAAATCGTTTGGTTCTACAAGAACTTCACTACCTAACCCAGAATTCGCCCATATATAAGCAGGCAAACTCACTTGTTTTCCATCACTAATATTACCTTGTATGCGAAGCTCCTGGTCTAACCTGGCAATTCTAGATCCCACTCTCAACCCATTATTTTGTTGGGAGCCTACGAATACACAGCCAGAACCTACAAGCGTAAATAACGAGGTAAAGATTATGGTAAACCAATTAAATAACCTTCTAACCCAAGGCTTAAAAGTTAAAGACGGAGCGACAGAAAACTGAACCTGACCCCGTTTTATTTTTTGGTCATCTCCTAACCCTTTATTCTGCAATGGCTGCGTAAAAGAAGAACCGTCCCTATCACTGCTGCCACCGACTAAATTATAATCACCACTTTTTTTAATAGAAAAATATTTACTAATGCTTTCTGTAATTACGTCAATAAAATTTTGTGGAGTATTTTGATCATCCGGCAAACAAATCCGCGATATAACAGGAATGACTCTAGTCGGCCAGAGATCCTCTTTAATTAAAAAGTTAACAATTTCCTGGATCTCGCGTTCCACTCCTGCTTTATCTATTTTGTGATCGGCCAAATAGACATAAAAGAAATCGTAATCGATAGTAACCCAAACTTCATAAACCTTATGCCTTATTGCGTTTATTTCACAAATAAGTTGGGGGCGGATCTTGTCACTGGTCCAATTATAATCTAACCCTTTACCTGGATTATTCTCATCCATATATGCAGGGAAATGCGGAACGCAAGCTAACCCCCTATATTCAGCTTCCGTAGCCCAAGTACCCGGAGAAGCAGAACCATCAAGATACCTACCGTATTTGTCGCTATGCATATCAAAATTTAGCACTAACCGGATTTTACCTTCCGGAACTTCTTTTTTATGATCCTCCAGCTCATTCAAAACAACTTCATGGCTTTCTTCCGGAGAATCAATAAATAACGGGGAAGAAGAACCGCCCTTATCATCCATCTTCATTGTGTACGGTAAATCTATGCGCGCCATATTGAAATCTGTTTTTTCTTGCCGCTTATATACAGATAATTTAATACCATTATACCCAAGGCTTAAGGATTTATGTGTTAGATTATCATCATCGGAAATAATATCCATACAACCAAAAACCAAAAGTACGGCTCCAGCTTTCATTCCATTTTGGCTAATGAGTTTTTGCCGCAAAGCATCATAATAGTCTTGATGTATATTGAATTTTTGCGGTTTTGTATAAAAAAGATAGAGAATATCGTATCCGGAAAGATCTACTGATTCATCCAGAAAATTGTATTCCTTCTCGCCAAAATCTACTCCCGCGGCACTATAAACACCCTGTTTTATAAGCTCACTCTTTATGCCCAAGGATACATTTCTGAGTTCCTTTCTTCCTTCAATACCTACCACATCTTGAAAATGGCGCGCCGCATAGAAACAAAAAGCGCCGTTACCGCTTCCCAGGTCACAAATCTTGCCCTGAGGATTCAGGGTCTTGGCAAACTGAATTATCCTAAGCGCAAAAAGTTTATATGTAGCCGCAAAATCGCCGAATTTTTCTTTTTCAAGTACACCCTCGGGATGCCCCTTATCAAAACAGATCTCCTCGATAAGCCGCACATCTCTCTCTTCAGGCTCTACCCCGGAAATTCTATCCAGCTTTAATTGAGTTAACTTTGAGTATAACTTTATAAAAAACTCATCTTTTCTTATTTGGCTTCCCATAATATCTACGAGGATGGATTCTTTATGGTTGGCTTTAACGATCTCAGGCCTTAAAACCCCTCCTGCCTCAACTAACTCTGCGCTATCATCAAACTTAAAAATTCGGCCAAAAGGTACAAAACTAATATGCATTGTAATCCCTGCCCGATTGCTTATCTCCTTAAATTGCGCGATTATTCTCTTCTGCTCTTCAATACCCTCATAAGAATTGTAGTAATGCGTACTCAAAGCGATAACAAAATCTAGATCATGGGAATTATTATTAAATTCCCCTCTAGCAAAACTACCTGTAATGTAATAACGCGAAATCACTCTTTCTGTTTTTAAAGCCTCTAAAAAAACTACTACTTCCTCTAAATGAGGAACAATTCTTTTTAAATATCCTGCTTTATTTTCGCATTCACTTTTCGGCCCATAAACCATAGTTTTACCTTCAATTTCCCCAAAAATAAAAGGGTGCCAAATCATCAAATTTTTTAAAGGCCTAAATTTGTCAAATTTAAACTTAGGGTGATTAACAATTATTACGGCATCATTTTTTGCCTTTTCATTAATCGCCCGCTGGATTCTTTCCTCCCCCACAGTCCCGCCTAAAGCCATAAAGATAACATCATAAGAGGTATCGATAAAATTAAGCGCGTCACCTTGTTTAAACTCCGCTTGGAAGGCTTCAGTAATTCCTGATTCTTGTAACCTATTTTTCACATATTCAGAAAATCTAACTAACGGTTCTGAATATTCGACTCCCACTGCCTGAAATCCGCATAAAGCTGCTAAAATCGCTATCCTTCCATCTCCGCTGCCCAAATCAAATAATTTTCTTGCCGACGGATAATTTCTTTTAACAATCCCGAAAATCCTAATTATCTCTTCGCTATCAAATGAAGGTAGAAAAGTCCCCTTGCCAAGGTTTTTGAAAAACATTCCTTTGATTTCCGGGTATTTTTCGTAAGCCTCAGCGTAAATATGGTTAATGATTTTAAGCTTTTCTTTCCAACTGGTGACAATCTTAGCTTCAGCTATAGGCAGACAAGTGCCCAACGCAGATATTCCCACCAGCGCGCCTACGCCACTGGTTGCAACGCAAGCAAACCAATGTTGTAGCGAAATAAGCATTGCACAAATCTGCGGCCAGAAATGTATCCCTAGTGAAACAACTATAACTGTTACCGCAAAGATGCCCATGGCCTTTACCAGCTCGGGTATCCTAAAGCCGGATTGCGAATTTCTTTCTACACGCGTGTAGATACGCGCTTTGCCATTATGGTAAAACTTGTCTTTCCCCCATACTTGACTTACAAAACCGTTATCTTTTGTAAGCTTACTTTCTATCTTAAACTCATAAGCGCCATACATCAATATTTTGGCACCGATCTTTACCGTCAACAACCTGGAAAGTAACCCTCTCGTATCGTAGGTGCCCTTACAGAAATAATATATAAAGTCATAATCCGAGAATTTTATGCTCTCATCCATAAAATCCTTATTCTCCAACATTACCTGTCCATCCTTTAAATATCCTTTCTTAACCATGAGATCCCGCAGAAAAACCGCGTACTCGTTATGCTCAGGTATTACCTCTACACCTTTTGCCTGAAGCTTAAAAAGATGAGCTAAAAGCGATATTATGTCGCCTGCGCCATGTCCCACATCCAATATGCTCTCACCCTGTTTTGCTCCGGCATAAGACAACAACCTGGCCGCCTCTTGATAAGCTGACGCCCAATAAGGCCCTTTGCCGAGTGGATCATAATTAATTATAAAATTTTCAAGGCTTTTGCCTAAGGCCTTATATCCGACAATCGCCTCTTCACATATACAATTAAGTTCTTTAATCGCCATATCAATATTTTCAGCAGAACCTACCCCATTTTTCTCTGAACCGGTTATTTCATTGATTATTCTTCCTATATCCTGACGATCTTTTTCTGCTACATTGCTCATCGCGATAATTACATCAAAATGTTCACCTTTAAGCTGCTTAAGCTTTCTGTTAATCAATGTTTCCATAAAACGAGTTTTTTGCCGAAATGCCCGACGGTCTATCTTCCCACTGAAATTTCTCTGCTCTGCTAAAGCAAAATCAATCGTTGGCCCATATTCCAAAAAATCTTTTACCTCCATAAGCGTCAGCCTTATGGAAAGTCCCTTATTCGTAAGGATAACTTTAGAAGCAACCTGCGGATGGTTACGGATAAATTCTTTTAAGGCCCTAGAGACATAGCCATTATCTGCCTCTCCAAAATAAACTAAGTTACGTATTCCTTGAAAATTTGGATTTTGTATCAACTCTAAAAGATGCGGCTGCCGCGCAGAATCAATACCAATAACCTGCTGATAAAGCTTACGCAAGGTAAGATGGAACTTAAACTCAAAAACAGTATTGTCACTGACCGCGTCAAATTCTTTAACGGAATTATTGTTGCGATAGATAACCTTATCAAATGCCGTGAGCCGGCCAAAGTTGAGCTTTTCAAGCGAACTTCCTAATTTTATAACTACTTCATAAATTCCGGATATTTCTCCGGCAAAACCTAAAGCACGGTAGTGCCCACCTTCACCGCGCATCATACCATTAGCCATATCTATTAAAGCGTGTACTACGAATGCGTGAATTATATTAGCGGAAGGTCCGCTATATGCTAAAAGCCCCCTGGCTTTACGTTCAAAATTCTCTGCGGAAAAATCCCTATTTCTAAATTGCCTGATAACAGCAAAATATTTTTCTATATCCACTCCTACTTTAATCGCAGCCGGAGTAGTAATTACTGCTGTGCCAAGCAGACAACCAACCATACCTAACCCAACTACGCCACCTACCGGAGAAATAAATGCTGTCTGAGCCGCTAAACTTACAAAAACCGCCTTTAGTATAGGCAACCACAATGGCCAAAGCGCAACAATACTGATCAGCGCGCCAATACCGATAAAGCCGATTAAGCCTTGGCCGGATTTATTTCGTAAATCCCCGCCGGTTAACTGTCTTAAACTCTCAAATAAAGACGCTGAGAGGGATTCTAACGGAGCGTTTTTTAATCTTTCAGCTTGTTTTAAATCATCATCTATCCTACGCTTTGTTGTGCCTTTAGGGCTCCCTGTTAACTGGTCTGAGATATCCAGCAGAGAACTTAATCCTGAATTTTCTATTACGCCTCCATCTAAATTTCGCCATTTTTTGGTTTGCGCAAGTGCCGCAAGCAATTCTTCCTTTTGATGTTCCTGGCGCCAACTTTTTCTTAAATCGATAAGCAGCGTTGTAATGTACTGCGCAAGCTTAGCTACTTGCTTATCTGGAAATACGAATTTATCAGGATGCAATTTACTGATTAATCGCTTAAAACAACGCTCAATATCTTCGTTTGCCGCAGCAACACCAAGGCCGAATATTTCCCTTACCTTTAATCCGCTTTTTTTCTTTGCTCTATCTAAATAATCGGCAAGCTCCCTTAAGAGCGGCAAAGTTATTTCAGAGTGGTCAGCTGGTACCTGCGAGCGTATCGCTTCAATAATTATATCAACGCCCAATAATTTATCATAAAATTCATTGGCTCCGGAAATAACGATTTCCCCGGCTTTTTTAGAACTGCGCATTATAATATATGTAGAATGTTCCTGCGTTTTATCAAATTCATGGATTTCTTTTATCAACTCGCTTCCACACATTTCCGGCAGGCCATGATCGGTAATTACCACATCCACACCTTTTTGCTTCTTAATAACACTCAGCGCTTCTCTACCGGATCCGGCGGTAAAAACTTGGGCGGAAAGAAAGTTTTGTTTAACCGCCGCCAACATTGGTAGAAGATGAATTTTCTCATCCTCGACGATCAAAATCTTCAGCGTGCCCATTCTTTTATCAAAAACTGTTCTCTCAGAGGCACCCTTGGGCGCAATCGGTATCGCGGCCATTTCCGGCGTTGCGAAATTTGATAAATATAACGGCCCAAAAATCTCTCCGGGCCGACGCGGATTATATTCTATTGCCAAAAGATTGCCTTGGGGGCCAAGCTGGATCTTCGGCACAATTTCACAGGCTACATAAAATCGAAAGTTTCTAAATGAATCTAGCGCATATCTTTCCGCTTCCTCATAAGTTAACCCTTCTAATCTTTCTAGCCCGCCATTATCCAGTTTCCACCAAGATCTCTGATATTTTATCAATAAAACAACATGGGGTTCTAAATCAAATACGGCTGGTTTAAAACCAGCTATTCTCAGCTCTTCTATCCCCTCAGCTTTATTTGAATCTGCTATCCTGTATAAAATATTGTGCGCCAGGCAGGCGTATTCCCAACAAACACCCCTGCCTTGCTTGAACATTTCAGCAGCACTTTTTACTTTATGGCCAAAGTTGAGATCATATTTAATAGAAACGATCAAAAAAGACCATAAATCGTAAAGTAGATTTTCTTTGTGGTTTTTAAACCAAAAACACACCTCTTCCAAGTCTGTACTCGCACCCTGCTTTTCAGTTTCCATCTGCGCAATTATCTCTTTACCCCGCGACACGGCAATTGCTCTTGCTTCTTTCGCCGGCCCTACCGCTAAATTATTAGAGAGAAATCCGCTAGAGGAAGCGAGATTTTTGAGCTCCTGAGCATCGGCGATAAACAGCACGCATCTACGTTGAATATACTCATTAGCAAAAGTATTAACCTGCCAATTAGACTCACTACTTAACCAGGTAAGCCCCCTGCTATTTTTACCGTTTAAGGCTTGTAAACTTAAATTAATAGCATCTTTATAAAGGCCATCTTTAAATGCCGCTTGCGCTTGCTGAATCAGATAATTGGCCTCATGAAATACTGCCGCAGCATCATGAATATACGGACTGCAAAAAGCCTGTATATGTTTCTCAGGAGTAGAGGCAGGGACATCGCAAGCAGTAGCCACCCTAAACCTCTGGCAATCTTGCATTTTATTTAAAATATCAAAAAGCTCCTTTTGAATTTTTTCCTCCGGGCCGGTAAATAACAATGTAGTATTGAAATTTCCGATAGCAATCTTCTGCGTGCCGGGAATAAGCGCGTCGTATGCTTGACGAATATCCACATTGGTGTCAAGACTATAGCCCTGAACATTAAGCTGCCTCAAAGTATCCAGCATATGCGGCTTAGTAACGCAGGTATGTATAAGCACCGGTTTACCCAGCCCATTAATAAACGCAGTTACTTCATTTATGGGGTCACGGCAATATCTGTTTAAGCTGGTTTCCGGCATGCTGTCATTACACTTCTCAAAACTTAAACTAGATGCGTGCGGATCAAGAATCATAATTATATCCGCGCCGGCATCGATAAAGGCTTTGGCATTATCCTTTACTACCCTGACACAATATTTCATTAAACAGTCAAAAACAGGCATTCTCTCTTCGGACTTAAAAGCATCCAGAGCGTCAAACCCAAGCAGCTGCGCCGCCAAAGTAAACGGTCCGGTAATATAAGCAATTTTTTCCCATTTACGTTTATCCAATTCCTGCAAGGCATCCATCGCCTCTAATGCGCGCAGATAAACATGCAGCCGTCCATGCTCCCATGGCTTAGGATATTTAAGCTTCTTGATCGCATCCTCCGTAAACAAAACGCGGTCATCGCGAAAAAGGGTCTCATTAAACGAAAACTCCGGCCCCTGGCCTTCTTCTATATTTACCTGCATCTTTATACCGTTGACTTCCGCAACTGCCTCTGTTTCACAGGTTAGATCCATCGGAACAAAAAATGCGCCTAAACTAAAGTGCGTGGCGATAAAAACCATTAATTCAAATAATTTATCCGATTTAGTTGCTGCTTCTTGAATGCTTACCGGCCTCCAATCACTAGCTAATTCTTTTTCTTTCATCACCCGCGCTGCAGCATAACCTAAAAGAGGCAAAGACCGCTGCCTGAATAAAGGATTGTTGTATAAATCCAGAGAAGCAAGGTCAGAATTATTTATTTTAGCAGCGGGAGATTTAAAAACTTTATTCTTCCAGGGAATAAATTTATTTTTCTCGGAGATATTGGAATTATAAGTGCACCCCTCCTGAGTCAGCACTACTTGGACAGATTGCTCATCTTTCTCTCTAAATATATTGGATTCTGCGTCCGTCGAATCTGCCGCTAAGCAGGCATCTTCTAACCTAATGTTAAAATAATACTCCAGGCTAATCGGCTGATAAAACTTCTTGATCACTTCCAAGGCTAATTTAAATTGATACTGCATCTGCCCGGCAAAGAAATATAAAGGTACCAGATGACTGAGAAAATAGAAACGCTGATTATCTTTTGAAACAAAGGAACCGATAAGAGCCGCGCAACAATCAATCTTATCAGAAGCCATGCCCCTGCCTTCTTGAAATTGCGTTACCGCAAGCATCCCTTCTGAGACATCAAAGAACCCCTCCTTTGTTAATCCTCCGCAAGCTATAATATAAGGTTCAATCTCCGCTAAAGTCTTTATCCCGCGCTTCAATTCAACTAATCTATAAAATTCTGTTGGAACTAAAGAACTGGGGACGGTTCCTACGTTTCTATCTTGAATGACACCAAGAGATAACATAGGTAAAGAAGATAAAATAATACAAGCCGACGGTGCAGCGATTGACTGACCTGCCCAAACAAGTTCCAACGCGGTAAAATAAGGTACCAAAAACAAAATTATTTTCGGCAGCAATAGCGCCAATACCAGACCCATTCCACTGATTATTATAAGCCAAGTTAACTGGCTGAACCCTGCCTGATTGGAATACCGCACCTGCGCCTCTGTAGGCGGATTAAGTTGATCCTTGGAGTGATGGTAACCAGCGCTATCTAGATGCTCTCCTAACCTTTTGTTCTGCAATGGCTGCGGAACAAGAGAACCGTCCCCGTCCCCGAATTCAGGTTCAATTTTTGCTTCAAAGCTCGCTAAAGTAACCGGCTGATTATGTCTAATCCCGGCGTCGGCAGCTAAACCCCATCTCTTAAAAAATTCTTCTCTTCCCGGGCAACCCGATTGCACATTACCTTTACAATCTAATTTACAATACCAGCACTTAATTTGTTGACGGCCTAAAGGCCCAAGCCCGGTTAGAACTTGATAAACCCGGCACATATCTTCCTGCGCTACCCCTGCCCGAGTTACTAGGGAACCGTCGGGAATAAGAAAATTACCTGTATCCTCGGAAAGGAATCCACCTGACTTCTCCCGGTTAAAAGGCTTTTCTTTTTCTGATGCTAATAAATTTCTGGACTTTAATTGCCAGAATCTTCCGCAGATATCAATTATCGAAGGGGTCACCCCATTTTCACTTTGTTTATAAAAATTATTATAAAGAGCAGTGGCTAGTTCCGGCTGATCGTTTACTCGCGTAAATATAAAAAGGCTCAAATTGCAATAAATGTAGTTTGCTCTACAAAAGCTTCTGATGCTATTAATGCATTCAACATACTTATTTAATCCTATCCTACGCATCCAAGCATTGGGAGCAATACTTAAAGTAATATTAATAACCTTATTTTCTTTGATTAAATTACGGAAGGCGCGCTCAGCTACGGAACCCGGCTCAAAACCCGAAGTAATCAGGCCTTTTTGTAGGAAGCTTTTAAAAACATTGCCTCCGTCTTTATTAAAAACAAAATCATAGTAATCTCTAAAATAGTCATTCCGATAGGCCTGTAGGGACGCTGCGCATTTCATCGATACTTCTTCTAACCACGGCCAAGGACAAGAGATCACCTGAATAATGCTTGCTCCATCACAATGGTCGCACTGAGTAGAACATCCCCAAGTAGCAATAACATTAACGCCGCCCCTTAAAAGACTTAGATCTTGCGCCCTTTGCTTATTAAATAAAGGTATAAACCAGTTAGCTTCCGGCGCGTTAAGTGTTTTAAGCAAACACTGTAATACAAAACAAACAATCTTATTATTTTCAAGTTTTCTTTTGATTATCTTTAAAGTTTTTAAACCACGATCAGAAAGCGGAGCCTGATACTGCTCAAGCATCTTAATCCTTGCGGCAATAAGTGCTTTAAGAAAACCACTAAAATCAGTAAATTCTTGAACCTGTCCATCGCTAAAAGATAGCGCCTGATTTACCACTGTATTTATTGCCGCTACTTCCTTAATAAATTGCTGGGAATCAAACTTTTGCTTCTCCCAATCCGGTTTTAATCGGGTATAATTTCCTTTTTTGGCTTCAGTAATTATATGTTTAATAAGTTCGTCAAGGGAAAGATAAGTAAATTCAGAAGAAGGCGCAAGCGCGTTTATCTCTTGGGCCATTTCGGCGTAATCCTGACTTAATCTTGCTGTGGCCTGCTCGGCTATCCGGTGAGGTAATTTTTCAACAACTTCCTTGAATTCATGGTGAGCAACGACATTTAAGGCAAGGGTAAGTTTTGTAGAAAATCTGTTGAGGAATGTTTCGGCAAACTCTCTTGAAGAAAAGTATATATCTAAAGTTCTTTTATTCTTCAAACCGCCTAAAGTAGCCCAGATAAAATGCTGAGGAGGCGCGCGAGGATTTTGTTCTATAAAATAATAAAAATTTACCGGGGTGATTTCGAGTTGCCCGGCTAAACGCTGGAATTCCGGCATAACCTCAAATCTTTTCTGCCCTACCAAAATTTTATTGTATTCTATAACCTTGGAATCACATCTCCCAAAATAACCATGTTCGTCTAAACGGCGGGGAGCTGTCGGCTCATCTCGAGGATAGCTATTTATTAAGATTAACGGGTTAATTTTACCGGAACGCATAAATAAATGTTCAATATGGCCCTGCTGGATATTCGGATTTTGAGGATTTTGGATATGCACCAAAAACTCATCCATATAATAAAAATACATCCGCTTCAAAACTTCTGGCCCAAAGGTCTCTTTTATCTTTTCCGCAAATTTAATAATATTCTCTCTGGAGTCAATAAACAGGTTGCGTTTACCCGAATCTAAATAATCCTGCCACTCTCTTAACTTCCCCAACTCTGCGGAACGGATCCTGAAAAATTTACGAAACCTCGGATCCGGATCCTTAAAATGCTGCTCCTGATATCTGAGGATATCCGAACAAACTTCAAAGATATTTCCTGCTAGTATCCTTATATTTTCCGGGCTTAATTCAGTGCGTAATCCAGAATGATAAAGACTGGCCATTACTTTATATTCAATATTCCTCATCCGCCACAAATCCTGTATGCTGTAGCCGGCTAAAGCCCGTAAAGTATAGGCAAAACCGGCATGAAACGGTAATAAAGTTAAAAAATACAGTGTCCAGTGAGGAGAAAACTCCGGGTATTTAAAATGATTACTTATTAAAACAGCGCACCGGCATAGCCCGCCTAAACAAACTAAAATTACGGAAACTAATGCTCCCCAAAAGGGTGCCCCGGAGAGAATGCCACCGATAAAGGCCGGAATGCCTAAATACTTAATCGACCCAAAGGTAACCTCTATCCACAAAACCGTTGCCTGAATACGGCTACTCACTGAGCTGCCGGACAAACCTTCTTTATACTTCACAACAAATTTAAGTAAATTGACCTTATTCGGTTTGGAAAAGATGGAGTAAGGGTCAAATCCATTAGGTAAGATTGCTGCCCCAGCGATCATCAAACCCAGGGATGGCTCTTGGGACAAAGTAAAAGTGTCCCCGAAGGTCATTCCCAAAACACCAATACTTAAAACTAAAAGTATACCGATAATAACTTTACTCGCCCTGGTACTTGCTCCCTGATGGCCAGAAGGAATACCTTCTGGTATTAAAACAGGAGATTCTACTTTGGCAACGCGAACTTTCAATTGAGCAGCTACCGCTTGAAAAACAACAATAGTTTCATTAGTTTTTGAAAAGTGCTCAATAGCCGCTTGACCGACACCTTCATCCTTCTTGCTTATTTTTATCGAAAAATGCTGTCCGGAAATATGGTCATCTTCAATTATAATACAGTGCGGATCATTTTCGGCCATCCCTTCCGGAACCTTCCGCCCAAAGTAATAGGTATCTGCGTAAGTTATATCTTGCGAGCCTAATTCTGTTCCTTGCAAATCAAACACTTTTAATTCTGCATTAAGCTCCTGAAGCGCGATCTTAAATCTATATGGGCTATATTTCAACGCAGTGCCAAAACCTAATTCTAATATTCCGTTAAATTCTATAGCAATCGTTGGAGTTTTCGTATCTAAAATTTTTATTGTTTTCGCGTTAATCTTTATTTTAGGTACTAAATGAATTAATTTTAGTTTTGGTCTTAAAGATGTCTTTATTACTGGGGTAGTTGGCACTACAGCAGAAAGCCGATCGATAGGCTTTCTGGAACTAAAATCGATCAAACAAAATGATAAGCTATCTTTTTTATCACTACTTAAGTGAGCAAGTGTAAGTTCAAGAGAACGGTTAAAGTTATGCTCAAAACCATAAAGCGCACCCATTTCGTGAGAGATGACTTGTGTCAAGTAGACAAAAGAAAAATCAGGAGTAAATAACAGGCGGGAGTTGATAACTACGTAAATTTTACCTTCATAAACGAAGTTAAAAGCATTAATCTTTAAGTATTCGCCAATTTCTTTTTCAAGCAAGGTAAAAATTTCTGGCGGGCCACGCACAAAATTAGCATCCGTTGAGAACTGAGCAACCGGACCTAATCCTAAAAATTCTAAATCTTTTCTTGCTTTTTTAAGCGACTGTTCAATAAGCCAACTTTCTGATATAGATTGCATAATTTCAGACTTAAAGCGGTCAATTATTTTTCCTGCTTCCTCCGGAGCCTTACTGCCATCACGGGTAGCCGTACGATCAAAACCATTATTACCTCCATCGCCATCAAAACATGCTTGATCAATAGGCAGTGACATCCTGGCTAAATCTCCAAGGGTCTGCGGAATAAAAATAAACCCTAACTCCTGTAGACAATTTTGAGTAGTCCAAAATAGAATAAAATCCGCCGGAAAACCAAACTCAATAAAGCTGCGAGCCAATCTTATGTAATCTGCATAAGCCTTTATCTTTTGTCGTTGGGATAAGCCATGAACTGTAATCGCAACTCGATTCTTATTATATTCTATATAACCACGAAATACCCCTCTTCTTGGCCTAGGGCAAAGAATATCTCCATGTCGGTCGAACCCCTCTCCTTTACGAGTATCAACTACACCTAACAAAAGAGAATTATCTTTTATTAAAGCATTAAAAAGAAAACCACCCTTACTCATCTCCTTTAAAACATTTCTTCTCTCTGAAAGAATTATTTGTTTATGGTTTAAACTAAAGACAAGCTCTCTTATACCGCTAAAAGGAATCTGGCTAACCAAACCACCCTCATTAGAAAGCCCATTTAAATCATCAAATTTTTCATCCCAAAGTATAGGTTCAAAAATATCTTCAGGCTCTATTTTAATCTTATCCAATGCCGCGACTTTTTTAAGTACAGTTAATAAGATATTTTTACCTAGCTCATTGCCTTGAGCCGGAAGATTCGCGTTGTCTTTATACCTAACAATAAACGCTTTTATAAATTTAGCAATCTCTACCTGGCTCTCTTTATCATTTGCCAGAAATGAAAAACTAATGCCTTCTTTGTTAAAAAACTCGTTTAAAAAACTTTCTACTGTCGGAGTAGAAGTTCCGGTAAGTTCTTTACGATAACCCGAATTTGCGACATAAAACCAGTACCAGATAATTGCCGCGATATTAATGTAAAAATATTTGTTGCCCCTTAAAAAATCTGCCCGGGCTTCATCAGGGTTTGCACTCATATTTTTCTGACCATCCTTAACTAAATGATGCAACTCATGCAAAGCTATACTGTAGGCGATAGAACTTGCGGCTTCAATCTCTTCTTTGCTTCCAGGGTTAAAAACATATTTTCCTTTTTCGTTTAAACTTACCCCTGCTTTAATATTTTGACTAGCAATATAACTAAGCCGCGCAGAAAAAATAGAAGAACCTCTAAACTTAATTCTCCCTGTTTCTGTATCAAAACCTCTTATCTGCATTGTCCTGATCTTATCAAGGATCGGCTTGGGAAGAATCTCGATTAACCCACCCTCTGATCCGTGTCCGGACGATGCGGGCTTAACATCTTTATCTTGGGCGTTAAATACTAACGGCAGCTTACCCGCTGGCTCTGGTAAAAACGGATCGCTAATCTTCTCTTGAGGCGACGCAAATAATCTCTTAAAAAGAGTTATCGGTAAAAAGATAATCTGTCCGATGCGGAAACACAGTTCATCAAAAATCAGCTCTTTTGTCAAAACCGTAAAAAGATTATAAGAATTAAGTATATTCCCCAGCCGGCGCCTTCTGTTCCTTAAACTATCCAAGGCCTTATCTTTATCCTGGATTACTTCTATGTGTATAGGAGACGGCTTGCCAAGAGGGCTATCCGATAAATGGGTTATTTTTGCCGACCTTCCTTTTAAGCCCAAGCGTACTTTTTCCGGTAACAACGGGGCCAATATTTCGCCGGAAAGAACACTGATTTCAAACTGGGGCTGACAATTAATGATTTCTGATTCATTACGTTCAGCAATTCTATTTAGCTCCTCAAATTCTTCCTCTGTTAAGGGCCGCAAGGCAAATTTACTGTAAGGCTGCGGCATAAGAGCAATAAAAAATCCGCCTTCGCCTTTATCTAAGTATAACTGAGAGACCCTAACCTGATATTTTTGTTCAAATGTTGCGACCTCTTCCAGTAAGTTAGAATATAAAAACCATGTCTTTACCCTCCGAACACAGCCTTCTTTGTCCGAGGTAATAAATTCTCCCAGCCTACCAAGCTCCCGCCCTTTTATAGTATCCTGAGAAAGAACCCGCTCAATACCGAATAAATCGCGCACAAGAGAACAGCCCTCTCTCATCCGCAGGCGATATTGCTCCTCTGTTTCTCCCGCATTTTTTATTTCGTCCTTAAAGCTTATCCCGCTAGCCTTATATCCCGGCAACATAGATTTTGTAAAGAGGTAATCAAAAATATCAGGCAGGCTGCGCGCACTTTCTATAAGCACCTGCTCCAAGCCAATAATAATTTCTTCAAGACTAAGCTGTTCGCTTTGCGTACGCTTAAGATATCCTTCCAAATTATCCAGCAGATTATATGAAATCACTTCCTGCCCGGAATCTTTGTTGATTTTACGCTCCTCTTTAAATTTTTGTTCTACTAAATGATAAAACTCTTCTTTGTTAATCCCTCCTTTTATTATCCTCTCTCTAAGCTCAGCTACGATATTAAGAAAAACCAATCCACCGCGGCCTTTTTTGCATAAAGAAGCCTCCATCTCATCTAAAGCACTCATATTCCGCAGGCCCTCAAATTCAAATTCGGTTGATATGGAACCAATTACATGTAATACTCCCTCCCTATCCTCATACCTAACCAAATAGCAGTTCGGATTAGCCAATAACCAATCTACCAGTTCTCGTAATTTTGGATGAAAACGATAATTATCCGCGATAACCTCGCCAAAAACTTCCTTAAAATGGCGTGCTTTTATAATATCATCGCGCCTTTTCATGGAAAGGCCCGCAGCGTCAGGATCCTCTTCCGCTAACCTGTTTAAATCTCTAATGATAGTAAGAAATTCATTTGATTTCTTTTTCGGCCAAATTTGGGCGTATCCACGGTCATTCAACATCGCCATTAAAAATAAAATTTCGCTCCTTCCGGCAAGGAATCTAACCGCCGGCTTATGATCTTGTTTCATATGCTCCCTAAGAAAATCAAGTACTCCGAAACCTTCCTGCTCGAAATCACTAGGGTCATCACCAAAAGAATCACCAATAATTACCACTTCCTCCACATCCTGGCCAGCCAAATAATTAAGTATAATTTCCAGCTTCTTACGCCGGCCATGCGGTTCACTTAAAAATACATACACCCGGCCATTATGGTTATAAATCGCATCTATTTTATCATCCTCAATCCTTAGTAAGCGGCGCTGCCGATCAAGATTATATAATGTAGAATATATCCCTGTACTTATTAACTTGGCAAAGAATTTTTCCCTTCTTATCCCTTCCCTGACTTCCCGCCTTATATTCACGGCCCTTTGGCAGCGCGCTTGATAACGGGCATCTGGGATAAAAACCCCTTTTAGTTCATCAATAGATAATTCCTGCCCATCATCAGCAATAACTAATGCGAATTCTCTCTTATGAGAATCACGTAGCGCTTTTAATAAAGCAGATCTCTCTTTTGTATCTAGTTTACGGCGCCCGCTGCCCACTGGCATAACGCAGCTTTTTACCACCAAGATATCCTCATTTCTTTCCGTAGGAATTAATTTGATAAGAGTAGAACCTGTTTCTTCTCCTTTTAACCAAGGCCGCCAATGAATTCTATCAATCCGATGCACATATTCACGGATACAAACACTGATTTCTTCGCGCCGTAAATGCAACCATCTTGAAGACGAAATATAAACACCCCCGGCTATCTTCTCCCGGCCAATAAGCCTTGAAATAAGGGTAACCAATATAACAATAGTTACATCTGTAATCAAAATTGCCCAGCCTAATCTCAGCATGCCCGTTATTAATGCTAATACCCCGACAGGCAAGCTCATGGAAACAAACATTAAGCTATAATTAACCGCTTCAGTAACCACTCCCAGCATATGCGCAGCTTCATGTTCCCAAATCACCCATTGGCTTATCTGCGGTATACGTGAAACAACTAATTTATCAACATAAAGTTGTTTAAGGCCGGATTGATAATATGCCGGGCTTCCTTTAACCGGGAAATTGTGTAATGAAGCATCAATAATACTCTTTGCTCCCCTAAAGGGCTTAATCAGGCCAAATTCTTTCTTTACGCTAAAATGCTGCGCCGCTTTCATACGGATACCGATTGTCCAGAAAGCAAAAATAATCGTAAGATAGTGCCCAAAGAAAATTATATACTCATATAAACTATAATGCAGGATGCCGCAATGTTGGCAAACCCCCGCAAGAACGAAGTAAATGAACCAGCTAATTAACCCATTCCTAGCGACCCGGATGGTTTCTTCGGGGACGATGCAAAGCGGCAAGTTAAAAAGTTCCTGTTGTTGGTATCTAGGCGTAATTAATTGACGCAGAGATACTTTACGCGCCTCATAATATTCAAATGGCGGAGCCCTATTCTCAATCGTCATCCATTTAATTAAATCCGCTAAGATATTTCCCTGGCTATCCACCGGCCAGACAGGTAAATCTCTTAACTGCATATCCGTTAAATCAACCTTGCCAAAAAGCCAGCCTAACTCTTTAAGATAAATGTGTTGAAAACAAAAAATCTTCGCTGCCCAAACCAGCGGGCTATTTTTCCCTCTTGAAACAAGAAAGGTTACTTGGGGAAGATGATTACGCAACGCTGCTCTTTTAAAATTCTCAACCCATTGCCGAGTAGTCTGTTCTTTATTCACCCGCCTTGCCTCACTAAGGATAAAATCCTCTACCGACGCTAAACTTCTGTTTCTATATCTCCTCAAACAAGCAGCGTAAAATACATCCTCAGCTGGCTTCGGATACAATCGCGGATGCTCGCTAAAAAATAAGTAGTGCTCTTTCGCCCACTGCTTTAAACCTTTACCAAATATTTGTGTGCCCGACAAATCATCCTTAAGCCCCAAAGCATCCAATACTACTTGATTTTTTGCATTACTTACGACTGCTGCCGGATCATTGACGGGCGGCGCTGCGCCGGATTCCAAATCCGCTATAGCCTGATTGATGGCAACGATATCTTCTGGCTGGGTTTTACCGGAGACTAATTTTGCTAACCGGTTATTGACTGAATGAGAAAGTTTAAATAAAGCGCCTGCTTCATGAGCAAGAACCTCATTAATTTTATTATTTATAAGTTCAAAATTTAAAGCGATGGTACCTTTATTATTTACGGCGAGGAGACTTTTATTAGTTAACTTCTCAAAGTCTTTAAATAATCTTGGCGGCCCGCGAACAACAATAGCATTCTCTAAGGCTCTGGCTATCTGTAAATATCCTTTATTTCTTAAAATACCGCTAACCTTTCTGATCACACCATTTCCTAATCTTTGACCAAATAATAAATCATACTTTAAAATTAATTCCAAAAGGATTTCTTTTTCTTTATCTACCAAACCGTTTTCATCCAGCTCTTGGCTATTTGAAGCCAAAATGCAACTTTGGTCATTTCCGGTTTCTTCCAGATAACCAATACCCATGATTCTATAAAGCGCAAATTTTGCCCAGGCGCGTAACTGAAACGGTTCGGTATCGGAAATTAATATACTTTGGAAAACTTTTTCAGCCCGCTCAACCTCCTGCCTGGAAACATCTTTGTGCCATTTAAGCACAATGGATAAACAGACAATCGCATCTTTTCTTATTAAATAATCATTCTTACAATTAGAGATTATCTTAAAGAGAATGCCGGTCAACTTCTCTTTTTCTCCTTCTGTAATGTAGTAAGCCAGCCTCGTCAAGGCGAATAACCAGAACCTCAATTCGCAGAGAGCGAAATTTTCCAGCTTTCCATCTTCCTTAATGCTCTCTTCTCTGCCGGATAAAGCTGCAAGTTTTTCAATATATACAGGAATGTCTCTACGGTGATAGAATATCCCCATCGGAGCCATTTCAATGGCAATTTCGTATAAAGAATGCCTGTAAGGCAATTTCCCCTGCGTGCGCTGCTGGTCAATCTCCGTAAATTTCATAAGGCTTTGATCTTTTTTCCTGACCAATGAATCAGCTCTTTCAAATATCCCCTGCGCGTCGCTGCGCACCATGTCAATCAGGTCAAAAGAAAAATTAGCTTCTGATTCCAGCCACTTTTCCATAAGAACAAATACTCTGTGCAATACCAGGCTGTCTATTTCTCCGGTAACATGAATATTATAATAATCCCTGTCTTGTATTATTGAAGCAACGCCATTGGCGTGGTTATGCCGGATATCTTCACGGGAACAACAGATGCCGCCGCCGTTAAGCAACTCACCCGGAATATAAATAATCTTTGCTTTCTTAAGCTCCGGCTGTAATGCACGTTTTATAGCATTATTAGCGCCTTCAGCGATAATCAAACACTGCAAACGGGAAATCTGCGCGATATCATTGATTACGTTGGCTGCTGCTGCCAGGCACAATATGGTCGTCTTCTGGTATATAAGTTCATTCACAATTTTGGCATCCCCAAATACCGCTTTTATTCCTCGAGAGAAGAGTTCTTCTGTAAATTGTTTGATTTCTGATTCGTTAAAAACGTTTTTCCCTGTTTTAGAATTAAGAGGATTGGCAACCCAAATCGTTGAGCCTTCTAACCCGCTGAGATTCTGCATCTCTAATAAACGTTTCAGCGTCAATTTATCCGGATCAACTTCGGCAATACCGCGTGCCTCAAGAATAAGCTCTCTCGGCAAACCGGCCTCACGGTAAATAGCAAAGAATTTATTGGAAAAACCGCGAATCCGGAAATTGAATATAGAATAAAGAGTCATCAGAAGGTTGGCAACGCCGCTTCCTACATCGCCAAACCCCTGGATGACCCAGCTAATACCTTTAAAATCTATTCTTAAGTTCCTGATAAACTCTACTACTTCAGCCGGATAATAGGCGCTGGAATCAATAATATGCCTTAACATCCTTAAAGCGGTAATTGTCCCTTGTACTACCCCGCGGCTGGTCACCATCCAGGCGGTATGCGAAAACCCTCCTTCAGATTCAGGGTTGCTTGTTGTAACTTTTAAAACTTCTTTTTCGTCAATAGGATTAATACCTAACCTCGCAGCATTAGCGTTAATATCTAAAACAGTTTCTTTAGCAGTCCTGACCATAATACCCATACGCCTGTCTACGTCGCGCATCATATCCGGGCCGTCAATAATGGCAAACCCTAAGAGCCTGGCGACAACCATAGTTTTAGTATATTCTTCAAGGATCCTGTCTTCGTCAGCCTTACCCTCTTCTGCCGCAATTTCAGCTCCTATGCGCGTAATACGGTCTCCGCCCTTACCCATCAATAATCCCATGTCATATATGTCCTTCGGACCATAGAGCACAGCCATACCAATCCAATTATCCTTATCCTGAATAGCAAAAGTTGTTTTCTTGCCGTGGTAAGGAATTTCCCAAATAGCATTTTTGTATTCCATGGAATTGGCTAACTGCGAACCTTCGTGGGCAAGGCCGAGATTACTTCGAGGGTCAAAGATAAGATTTACATCACTTAAAACTCCCCTTCCGGTAAAAACCATCAGAAGCGGCTTTTTATCCAAAGGACAATTCTTATAAATTTCTCCTTTAAGGGCAATAACAATAGGCAGGGACCTAAATATGCGGTATTGGTCCAAAGTAGTATCAACTTCAACGGCGCCCTCTATTTCCTCTATGGTGAGCTCTAGCTTCTCTCCAAACTTGAAAACATTCTGGATAGAACAAATAAGCTGTTCCCTCGCGATAATCAAATTTGCTAACTTAATTGCCTCTTCTATATTTTCTTTACCGTCGATAAGATTTTTTGATTCAAAGGCGATCAGGGCTTCGGCGAGTTTTTGGTTAGAAAGAATTGCTCTGGGCAGGTAGATCTTGTTTTCTTTCGCATAACTGATTAAAAATCTTTCCGAAGATTCAAACCAGATAGATGGCGGAGAATTATTGCGAACTTCAGAATCTGGCTCTACAATATAAATGTTCTCCCGATATGGACTTATTCTGGCTCTTTTCAATACCTCTTCTGTTTTTCTCTCTGCGGCTTCATCCAGCTTGCCGTGTTCATTATAAATACCTTTACCACAGGCAAAGGAATCCGCTCTATTTTCTGCGCCGGCTACTGGAACAGAACGAATAGAATCAGAGGAGTTAAATACTGGTAAAGAACTATCCCAAACCATCTTGTCATCCACAGGAACTGAACCAAAAACCGGGCGTCCGTCTTGATAAGCTACTTGCCTATAGATATTAAAATAAGGTTTTTGAAATACTTCTTCAAAAGGACGCGGCTTTTTTTGTGCTAAAAGAAGATGGCTTTCTGTTATTGGCTTCGGTTGGTTCTTTATAATAGGCTCAGGCACAGTCTCCGGAACTTCCCGCTTCTGCCTTTTCTGACGGTACCCCTCAGACATATTACCAATTACAATAGCCGCTAAAATAACGAATACAAAAATCAACATGATTACTGAACCAAGCGAATCTCTCGGCACCAAGTTAGGAAATGACATCCCCAGGGCAACCATAGAACAATTTAAATTAAATTTTCCGGCCGCTGCGGCAGATCGATCCCCACCAGCCACGGAAGGTAGACCAACCTTTAATTTATTCCACAGCGACCGGATAAATGAAAGTGCTTTCTTTTTAAGTAAAATAAAAACGTTTTGGTTAAGGCTCAAATTGATCAGAAAATGAGAAATGAATAAAGTTAAAAGACATATCCCAATAGAAACTATCAGCGCCAACTTTGTCGCGGCTGTATTGATAAAATCAACAACTAATGCCGGGTTCATAAAGAAAACAACTGCGGCTAATGCAGCTAAACCAACTCCAAACATTGCCACCAGCACCTGACAATAGGTTGCGCCAGAGATAGAGCTATTCTCTAAGGATTTGACCGATAAGACGGCCTCTATATATTTTTTACAGTACTCTAAATTAAAAATACCTCCCCCGAAAGCATCTGGATTGTCTCTTAATCCACTCTCAGCATCAAGATTAAAAGGTATTGTTCTTTTGAGGTTACTTCTTATCTGCTGAATAATTTTTTCTACATTCTGCTGGTTTAAGCCACCCGCTACTCCAATACTTAAAAGTTCAAATTCCTCGTTTCTCCTTAATTGGTTAATATATCCTGCTATTTCTTCAAGGGGTAATAAATCACCCTTACCTAAGCTAGGATCCAACAAGACTCCGTCTAATTTTCCTTTAGACCTCAAATAAGAAACTAAATCATAACCCTTGCGCTTCATTTCTTTAATCTGCACTTGAAGTATAACCTTAATACCTAGTTTCCTTAAGACCCCTATCTGTTTAGGGTCAACTTCTTTGTCAAATAAATTTAGCTGGATTGCCTCCGGTAATAAACCTGCCAAATATAATTTATCGATAATATCATTGAGATTATTCTGATTTTTTGAATGCTTATTATAATGAATACAGGTAGGGATCCCGGCTTCCTTAAGCCTTATCAACATTTCCTCTGCTTCGGAAAGCATTACATAGCGATTACTTTTACTTTCCGATTTTACATTCCCGTCATCTAATAAAAGAATGCCTGCTAGAACATTAATATTCCTCGGATTAGATTTAACCAACCCTAATGACTCAACAATCCCTATAAAACCGTCTAAATCTTCAGCTGCTAATCCGGCTACGCCGATGTAAGAAGAAAAAGGCGCTAACGCTTGTATCGGTTCAAATACTTTTCTATATATCGCGTCATATTTTCCATCTACATTAGTATCATTAAGGAATACGAGCTTCTCGATCTGGCCGTTCTTAACCAGGTTAAACATCGGCTCATTCTTCTTTAAGCCAAATTCAGTAATTTCTTGGGCTGGGCTGACTAAACGGATAGGAGGAATATTTTTGTATCTTGGATTAGGAATAAATTCAGGGTTACCATCTTTGCCTTTGACTACCCAGTAAGGAGCACCATTGTGACGCTTGATATATTTAAAGCTGGATTGAGCATTGAGTGATACCCAGTCCGTCATTACAAATGGAGTATTGCCGATATTAATCGTAATATGCTGATATCCCGGAGGGAATAATACATGATCACCGGGCTGAGCAAAGACTGCCATGACATCTTCTATCTCTTCGTAACCGGGTTCATTAATCGATGCATCTTCTTCTGGCTGAGAATGCTTTACTTTAAAAAGCAGGAAGATATTCTGCCCGTAGCTATTCTCATAAACTTCAGGTAAGTTAGTCTTATGGTGGTGGCCTTCAGTACGGATGAATTCTTCATAACGTATACCATTAAGTAAAGCTGGAATAGTGCCCGCGGGTAAAACTGTAACATCCGGACGTAGATTAGCCTGCTGAATAGTTTGCCAGAGGTTTGCGTTATCCCAATAAGGGCCTTGCTGACCAGAATAGAGCACACCTTCAGGTTTGCCGTATTGATTTAAGTCTGGCTGTGGATTAATATTACCTATTTCATCTGTATATTGATTGGCCATCATCAAGCTCATCCAGAGAGGAGCTTTAGACATGGAATTCGCACCAAAAGTTTTGAACCAATGCTGTACCCAGATCCTTGCTTCTAAACCATAGATTACATCCAGGTTCTTCATATCCACACAAACCGGTAGACCTACTTCTTTGGAGAAGTCTGTGCAGCCAAAAAAGTCAATGGTATCTTTTAAGGCTTTGGCCTCATCTGATTCATTATTAGCGATATGAGAGATTAACTCATGGTAAAGTATTTTTAGCTGGAGAGAATCATTCTGGCTGAAGAAATACGGATGTAAATAGACAGTTTTAGTTGAGATATTGCAGGCAGCAACAGAGATATAACCGTATTCATTGGTTAAGAACTTTGCATTAGTAGTGATAACTAAGGACCAGTTGGCTAATTCCGGAGGAGCGCGGCCTAAAAGCTGTTCAAGTTCGGTTAAACGTTTATTCATAACCTCTGCCTGTGCTTGAGTTAATTCCCGAGGCAGCTGCCCTTCTAATTTTAATCCTTTTGCTTCTATTGCAGCTGAACTCCAGTTCTGGCTGAATTGCTTTACAGCATCTTCTTGGGCTTTTGTCGGGACCGGAAGAGGATAGGTGTTAACTGTATCCTTTGAATTCAATAAATTTGTAAAAAAGATTTCCTGTAAAAATATGCTTTCCTCGGATAAATCGCCATTATAACCAAATTTCTTTGCCTGAATATTTATTAACTTGTCAACTAAACCACTTTGCTGATTTTTATATTTAGGTAATTCAAATCCGGTAACTTTTGCCATCAAAAACCCGCCCAACAAAACATTAGCAGATTCAATAATTATTTTATCTTTTGAAGTTTGCGCTTTAACTAACATTAATGAAAATGCCTCTTCTAATATCTCTGGCATAATCACAAAACCTCTGCTTGCCATTACGATTATTCGTTTTAGAATATCTTCTAAAGGATCTTTTAATAATCTGGCTGACGCTATTTTATTATTTATGTAGGTAAAAAGTATATCTCTGAGAATGTCCTGTTGCGTATCATCCTCAGCCTCAAAACTAATCACCGGAAACCTCAGAAAAGTAGAATAGAATATATATTTAAACTTTTCAAAAAGCTCATCATTTATTCCTTCCACCTTAGAAGAAAGCCGCGCCTCCGAACCTGAGGTCCTCGCCAAAATTGAACCCAAATACTTGCCTTCTTGATTTGAAATTATAATCTTTGTACCATCTTTTGGTTCAAGTTGCTCTATCGCCTTAAAACCGGCTGCCTCAATCTCTTTAACGGCAACATCACATATTTGCTTACAAAGCTCAAGTCTTGCTTTGCCATCATCCAAAGCTACGGGTGGCCGAATATCATAAGTCTTAGAATATTTACGAAAACCCGTTTTTTCCTTTAATTTTACAAAATTATAATCCATTTTCTTAAATGCCAAAAGAAAAAGCACAGAAGCCAGGATAGAATCATCAAAACCCCAATTCCAAGCAGGAAACATGTGTCCCGATTGTTCTCCGCCAAAGATAGCATTAACTTTAATATCCTTCATCCTCTTCTTAACGTTAATATAACCTGTTTCGGATTCAACCGCAAACTCCTTACCTAAATCTTTTTCAATGTATTCTCTAAGTGTTCGTGAACACTTAAGATCAGATACGATCGCCGGTCTAAAACCATAAAACCCCTCTTTATCAGCAAATAAATCTTTAATTAATGTACAAATACCTAAAAGAATATCATCGCCCTCTAAATTTACTCTTCTTCCTTGTTTATCAAAATATACAACACCAATTCTGTCTCCATCAGTGTCATAACCAAAACCTAAATGCGCGCCAAGATCCAAAACCGCCTGCGCCGCCTGATTCATATTGCGCGGTTCATTAGGATTAGGAACGTGCGCAGGAAAATTTTCATCCGGCTCAGCGTTTAACACCATCACCTCAGCTCCAAGCTCCTTAAATACTTCCCCGGCAAAAAATGCCGCGCCATTACCCGGGTCAACCACAAGCTTTAATCCTTTAAACACTTCCGATTGAAGATTAAATATTTCACCCCGGATTTTCTCTACCTCCTGCCGTAAGGATTCACCAAATTTTCCTTGAACACGGTTATACCAACCACGTATTCCTAAAACTGCGTGCGCCTTAACCATGGTTTTGTATGCTTCTCTAAATCCAAGCTCGTCAATCGGCATTACCCTACCTTTATTCTCAGTATTAATATAATCAAAGCTCATGAGAACTGGCCAAATATCTGTTTTGGTATCAATATTAGTAATTTCCACAATCTGTTTCATCCCGTTCCACTCCGCAGGATTATGTGAAGCAGTCAAAGAAACTCCTCCATCACAACCGTAATAAATAATCGAAAAATAAAGCATCGGCGTAGTCGCATAAGTTGTTACATCCACAACATTAATTCCGCTATCAACGATTGCCTCAAAAAAGGCATTTTTTATTTCCTGTCCACTTCCCCGAACGTCGCGAGAAACAGAAATTTTTATCTGCTTATCTTTGCCTTTTTTATTTGTCAATATCGTGGCAAGCGTTTTACCTAAGTAAAATACCAATTTAGGAGTCAAATCCTGCTTTACCACACCCTTAATTTTTGATTTTTTTGGTTCAGCAATACCACGAATATCATATGTCCTAAATATATGTTTTGATAAACCAAAATCTAATCTGCGAATAGTTTCTATAATATTGCCCTGTGTATCTTTTAATACAAATCTATCTATTCCAGCAAAATTACGGTTAGGATTAATCTCATTACTCACTAGTGAAAGTAATTTAAGACTATCTTTTGCATCTGTTACGCTTACCTTAAACTCTTCCATATAGCGCTCAATAGTATATTGTCGACCATAAACCATCATTTCAAAATAAGCTTTTTTCATATGCTCACTTCCCGGCCAAGATTCTATTTTCTTTCGAAATATATTTATCTTTTCAATAAATTCATTTCGCGCTAAAGCAATAAAATCATCTAGTCGGCTCTTGCCTCTGTCAGCATGTGGCAAGCGACATTCTCCACAAACCTTAATCTCTATTTTTTCCGCATCTTCATGAGACAAACCTAATAACTCTATCCATTCATGAACAATCAATGCAACAAACGCCAAATCACCTTCTTCCCCATGGCTATGACAGGCCTGATACAACCCTCTCGATAGATAAATACTCGGAATATTGTGACTACGACTTTCTCCACCGCGACCCCAATGTGCAAACGCACAATGCTCCTCCCGATCAACATCAACAACCAGTCCCGGAAGAGAAGGAATATCTATAATTAAATTACCAGTGTTATCCTTAATACTAATCGGCATCATCGGATCAAGAATAGTACAGTTTATATCGTTAATATCAACTTTATCTTTAAGATCTGGACGTAACCGTTTAATTTCTTCACACGCTAACAAAAGAAGCGGATTATTCTTAAGTAACCGTTCGTGCCGCTGACCAGCAAATGCACCAACAATCGCCTTATGCATCTCTTCTTCAGTAACGCCATTACCTTTAGCTTTGGCTTTTAACGCCACAGGTTTTTCTTTACCATCAAGAAATCTTGTATTTTCTTCGAGTGCTCTTAGAAATTTTAATGTTCCCTGTAATTTCCCACCGATCCAATGCGCAGCAGAAGGTAAATTCTGATTTTCCACATCAACAGAAATAACAAATAAATTGTCTTTTTTAGAAGCATATTCCCCCAAAATACGATCATTGCCTTTACAAACCTCATCTCCCACATAAACCACTGCTTTAGCAGTCAATAATATATCATCCACAGCACAAGTCTTAGAAATACCTTCACGAATAAAACCTATGGTTGTACTTCCGCTTATCTCATATTTAATTCTATCTATTCCTTTCTCTCTAAGCCGTTTGAGTATTTCTTCAGCAATTTCTTTTCTAGTAAGCCTACGCGGAAAACATCGTAAAGCTTCCAAGGTATTCTTTTCAAAAGCATACTGGGCCTTATCTTTATTTCCATAAGGACTGAAATTATATTTTAAGTTACTAAAATTTCTAATAAACGGCTCTACTCCTTGAGCGGCCAAACTATATTGCACCTCTAATTCTTGAGCTATCGTCCTTATAATTACATCTAGGACGGCTACTTCTGCAGTAGAGAAAGTCTTACTATAAACTTCATCTAACAATAAATTGCCATCTTTAGAAAACCTTAGTTTGCCGGCTCCATCCGAAACATAACTAATTATGTAATCTAATAAACATTCCTGGTCTCTAAAACATTCCAACAAAGGTAATACTGTGTGATATTCTTCTAGTTCTTCTTTCGACTTACCCGAAATAAATGCTTCTTTAGCGCCTCTTTTACGTAATATTGCAAGCAGTTTTGCCACTTCTTGATCGATAGGAACATTGCGTTCAGAGGTAAGCGTATTATCAATATCGAAAGCCAGCACACAATTTTCAATTCCAAGTTTAAGAATCATATTCACCAAAACGCCTATTTTAGACATCTCTTGATCAACTCTAGCTATAGGCAAATTCCGTTCAGAATGATCATTTATATCTTTACCGGCTACAATCTCTTCATTAGATGCAAACTGTTGGTTGACCGGCCCAGATGTAGTTAATGACACTTGCTCTCTAATATTTTCTAAAGCTGGTAACATTAAAAAAACTTCTGGGAAAAAATCATGCGCAGAGAAAATTTCTCTAAAATCACCGTCCTTAATAATTGTAAGCAAGGCATCATAAATAAATATATGTTTACACTTACCTTGAGAAAAACTATTTTTTCGCTGTTTTTCAATAAAATTTAATAAATCTTGGTCCGTACGGTTTAATTTTTCTCCATGACGATACGGTCTATGCGCTAAAGTAATTTCTGCAATATCCGCCCAAAAGATTACTTCGCCTAAAATACGCAGACGCGCATCAAGTAATTTTTCGGGATGATGATGATGCAAAATTAAAGCCAGAATATCATCTGAAACTTCTAGATTTAATGATTTTACAATTTCAACAGAATAAGCGGCATGATTATTAATAAGTTTACGCTGGGGATTAAAAGGATCTCGTGGAATCTTTTTATCAGAAACAATAATATCCCATAATTGCTGATTAAACATCTTCCCTAAATCATGCAGAGTAAAAGCTAAACCGATTGCCTCGATATCTGCTTGACCTAAATTAAGACGCTCGGCAATCTCTAATGCAATCACTCGGCCACGATGTATATGTTCTATTAAATGCTTTAAATCTCCACTTAAATGCCGCTGATGAAAAACAGTGCCATAAAGATACTGGATATCTCTAAGATTAATAAAATCACTATTTGTTAGACCAAAACTCTTATTTAGGTCATTGTTCTGCCCAAATGCCCTATCTAATATCTGACCAAAAATTGATGCTTTTGCTTGATTTAAACGTAAAACTAAACCCGCTTTCCTAAATCTCGGACGAATTAACTCAAATTTTCCCTTTACTCTTTCTAATTCGTTATTCTCTTCATGGGTAAGTTGTGGAATTAAAACCGCGCAAATCTCATGGGCAACTTCTTGGAAAGAAGAGTTTTGAGCAAGAATAACTACTGGCTCACTATTTTCTCGTATGCCGATAGAAGCTCCAATAAGCCATCCCGGAGGAGCATTGGCAAAATGTACTCCCCGAACTTGCAAAAGATGAAAAACATTATTCTCTGAAGTTTTCATCACCTTAGCGGCCAAAGATATTCCCTGCCCGATCTCTCTTTTAGAAATGACATCAGCAATTTTACCCTTCTTTAAAATATCCTCAATTCCACCAAATCTAGATATCTCCTGATCAACCTTTGCTGTTGGCAAGCCTTCGGAAGAATGATCATTTTTATCTTTATTAGTTTTAGCCTGCCCATTTGTATCAAGCTTTTGGTTCATTGCTTCGATATCCTTGAGAATCTGATGCAATTTAATAGTACTTTCTGATGCCTTCGGCGGCGAATTCTTAATCCAATCGCATAAATTATTAGAAAACTTATCCAGCATCTTAGAAAATTTAAACATGGTAAAAATAATTAAACCAGTACCAAATAAAATAGGTATTATTTTTACGCTAAATAACCCAGCAATCAAATAAATGGTGGTAAACGTAAGAGTAAATGCAATTATTACACTGGCCTTTTTATGTTTACTTAAAAAAGCCGAATCAACCACCAGTTTCTGCCGCAGCGACTTATATATATATCGCCTAATCTCTTTTACAACATCTAATATCAATCCTATGATTCCTTTTGACAAATAATATTCTTTTTTGATTGAATCCAGAGAACGATAAAAATGTCCACTTGACTCCTGCTTGTGCCCGGTAAAAGGATATTCACTAAGTAGCCCTAAAAGCGCTGGATCAAACTTACGTGTATCATCAAATGGTTGGCTATACGCCTTAAAGAAAAGCTTGTTTTGCAGAAAAGAGCTTATCCCATCTGCAACATCCCATTCATCAAGCGGAGCAATCTCAAAATAAGCAACCGCCCATTTAGGGTTAAATCCTCTCTTTCGCGCCTCGCAGCGCGCTAAAGAAAATCCTTCTAAAATAAGCTGTCTACCAATACCTCTTCCTGTAGCATTCACTCGTAACCCACCGCAGGTATACAATACAATTCCCCGATCATCAACAGTAACCACAAAAATCCCCTCTTCCCTGCCGCCATCTTTAAGTCTAAGGATATATCTAAATTTATTTTCGTCCTCATTAGTAACGCTAACTTCTCTAATTAAATCCTTTTTATAGCTATACAACGAAAACGCTTTCTTCAAATTCAAAATAAAAATATTTTCTTTTTTAGTATCTCCTTTGCCTTCCTTAATACCGATATGCCTTTTACCCATCCTAGTTTTCTCAAAAATCTTCCTAGCTAACTTTGTAGGCAGCTGATAAGGCAAAAATGCATCTTGGTAAACTTTATCATATTTCCCTGATTCATTAGCATCATTAAGGAATACGAGCTTATCAATCTGACCGTTCTTAACCAGGTTAAACATCGGCTCATTCTTCTTTAAGCCAAATTCAGTAATTTCTTGGGCTGGGCTGACTAAACGGATAGGAGGAATATTTTTGTATCTTGGGTTAGGGATAAATTCAGGTTTGCCGTCTTTACCTTTAACTACCCAGTAAGGAGCACCATTGTGACGCTTGATATATTTAAAGCTGGATTGAGCATTGAGTGATACCCAGTCCGTCATTACAAATGGAGTATTGCCGATATTAATCGTAATATGCTGATATCCCGGAGGGAATAATACATGATCACCGGGCTGAGCAAAGACTGCCATGACATCTTCTATCTCTTCGTAACCGGGTTCATTAATCGATGCATCTTCTTCTGGCTGAGAATGCTTTACTTTAAAAAGCAGGAAGATATTCTGCCCGTAGCTATTCTCATAAACTTCAGGTAAGTTAGTCTTATGGTGGTGGCCTTCAGTACGGATGAATTCTTCATAACGTATACCATTAAGTAAAGCTGGAATAGTGCCCGCGGGTAAAACTGTAACATCCGGACGTAGATTAGCCTGCTGAATAGTTTGCCAGAGGTTTGCGTTATCCCAATAAGGGCCTTGCTGACCAGAATAGAGCACACCTTCAGGTTTGCCGTATTGATTTAAGTCTGGCTGTGGATTAATATTACCTATTTCATCTGTATATTGATTGGCCATCATCAAGCTCATCCAGAGAGGAGCTTTAGACATGGAATTCGCACCAAAAGTTTTGAACCAATGCTGTACCCAGATGCGAGCTTCCGGGCCATAAAGCACTTCCAGGTCCTTCTGATCAACAAAACAGGGTAAGCTTACCTGCTTAGACATATCTAACATGCCAAAGAAAGCAGCTGTATCCCCCAAAGCCCTAGCTTCATCAGACTCATAATTAATTAAATGGCTTTTTAACTCATGATAGAGTATCTTCTTTTGACGGTATTCGGATAATTCGAAAAAATACGGATGGATGTAAATAGTACTGCAGGCAATCTCGCAGGCAGCAACATTACCCTGGGTAAAGCTTAAATTATTTGTGACCAGCAGACGCCATACGTATAATGAGGGAGGCGCGCGACCTAAAATACTTTCCAACTCTTCCAGGCGCTTAATTATAACTTCTTCTCTGCCCTGGATTAACTCCGATAGAAACTTTCCCCTTAAATTAAATCCTGCTATTTCTACTGCGCCTGACTGCCAGTTTTTGCCGAATTGCTTAACAGAATCTTCCTGAGCTTTTGCCGGGACTGGGAGAGGATAAGAATTGGGTTCTGTTTTTTCATTCACGTCCTTATTTTGCCCAGATGCCTTAGTGGTAGAGAATAAAACTATTTTAGTAGCCGGGATATGTAAAGCAATGATATGTCCCCCAGGATGCGGCCCTTCATTACTATCGTCTTCTCTCCAGCCAACTAAAATCAAACGATCAGACTCAAGATTCCAATCTGTCTGAGCTTCTTTTAGACTTTCAAACAGATTATGGATACCTCTACCTCCGCCTGTGGTTGCCTTCGAACATGCATCATCCGGAACAACATAAGTACTCCAGGGCATATCAACACTGGAAAACCATTCCTTAGCCTTTAGAACAGAAGGCAAGGGAATTAAACCTGGCCCCCAAAACTCAACACGGATCCCTTCATAAGGCAGGGCTTGCGGATACACCCTTAGAAAAAATTTATTTATATCATTCATATGCTCGTGTTGGCAAAGATTTTCCGCAAGAATACCCAACGCAAAATAAATTTCCCGCCAAGCCGGAGTAAAATTATTCTGATCATTATTCTCTGGATCCATTTTCCCATTCAACGGATATCCGTTTTCTAACATGACCTCTCTGATCTTCTGAAGAGTTCTCCTTGAAATATTAAAATTTAAGTACTCATCGCATTTAACATCAAGTTCTTCAAAAGGAATAGTCACAGCAAGCGGTAAAGTACGAGAGTTATTGTCAATATTCTTTTTTATTGTCTCTAATGTTGCGGGTAGTGAAATAAATTCGGCAACCTGGCGACAGATATCCACATCACCATAACAATTTAGGTTGCCTGAGGCGTCGTGGGATGAATCAAAATCCGGGCTAGGCGAAGTGCTTATGTGTACTGCAGACGGAACAATACCGTCCTCTTCAAACAGCCTCTTTAGAAACAATATCAAATCTTCTGCATGGTCAACAACATCTGAGCAGATATTTATGATAACCTTTTGGTTGCGCGGACGCTGCTTCCAAGTGAAATATTCGGAAAAACTAAATTTACTAAATTCTGAAACTTTACTTTTTAACAAATCTATACCTTCATGATTTTCTATGGAATTATCCCATCGATTCACCCAAATATGCCGACCAATTAATCCTTTTTCTGCAAGGACTAAAGCGATAACTCCGGGAGGATAACCATGCTCCCGATCCGTTAAATAGGCATCTGAATGTTGATCAATCCATATTTGGGTATTATCTTTACTTTTAACTTCCCCTCTGCGGATAGCTTCATCTAAATACCGTTCAGATTTAGCATGGCTGTCAAAAACATATATACCAAAACCTAAACCTGTATCTATACGCACATCATGTTCCATATCAGAAAATTCAGAATATTGATTAGCCGGGCGTTTAACATCTTGGGCATTTCCTTCTAAGCAAATAAACGTAGATTTACCGTCTATTCCCATTCCCATCCATATCCGATTTCCTTCTTCTAAAGAAAACTTACTATTGCCTAACAACGCATTTAATGTTTCTGCAGAAGACGCAAACAACGGAGAGATCTCAAGAACGCTGCTTTCCGGCAGGTTTTGCGCACATCCTGATTCTATAAGCAGCCTTTTGGAAAGATTAGAAATGGCTTTACCTGAAGCCTCCGGATTATCCGGGCCATCCATTTTTTTAAATGGCGCAAAACACTCTTCTCTCGGAAGAACAACATTGATTGAATGCCCGGCCTGCACTAATGCATCAAAAAAGAATGCCTCAAATTTGTCTATTTTTCCATCAACAATAGCTCCATCACGGAAAATCTTCTGGGATTTACCCGGAATAAAATGATAAATTTCACCTTTAACGCCTGCAAGAAAATTATAGGAAAAAATAACCCTTGAGGTAGAGCCGTATTCATATCCGGGAAGGTTACATATTGCTTTAGCTGCCAGTTGGTTATATTCCACAAAAATCTTGCGGCCGGTAATCTTATCAACAGCTAACATCGCCACTCCTTCATCCGGCTGTTTCTTGCGTACTAATACAGTAGTAAAATCAGAGTTTTCCCCTAAATGACAGCCGATGAGTTTCCTGTTAATTACCGGCAGGGGATTATCCACGTTAAAATAGACAAATGTATCTACGCCGCGCGCCTTCGCTTCTTCAAGCGCGCTTATCTGACTATAATTTCCGCCACCGCTCCTTGCGCTTTGGTTTTGTAACGCCCGGTAAAGTCCGGCATTGCCGTTAGGCACAGTCAAAATGGTATTTTGATCTAACATTGCTACTTTTTCTGTACCTGCCTCAAACGCAGCAATGCTTTCCTGTTTTATAAATATAATATCCTGTTGAGGTAGATTGAAATAATTGTTCTGCAGAAAATACTCCCGGATTTTTTCATCCGTGTGATCAGAAGTCATGATAATCCAAAGTATCGGCTTACCAAAAATCCTTGAACACGCTAAAAGTTCATCCGCAAATATATTAAAAAGAGTGCGTTTTGAAACCGGGCCGATCGGGTACATTCCTTTAGGGCAACTAATCCCTGCGCGGCTAGACAACCCTCCGGCAACCGTAATTGCTCCTATCCTTCCTTCTTTAAGCGCCTGATCAGCGATGGATTCCACCGCCATGTTCTCTTCATCCTTAGGAATAATTACCTCCGGAGGAACCAGTAAATCCGGATTAATTTTTTCTTCAACAACTTCAATCTTCTTTCCGGCGATTTCTACGGTTTTAAGCACTTGTTTATATCCCGTATTATTTTCTGAATCTGACGTTTCTTTTTCTCCATTGGGGTAATCTTTTAAAAACCAATTTTCCCCGCGCAAATCGATAAATCCATGGATCTGATTTTCTGTTCTTCTATCATAAATCTCATAAGACGGGACCAAAGACATTCCGTAAAAAATTATCTGCATATCCGCGTCATTAGGACTTAACTTGCGAGAACGAATTTGGAATCTCGCCTCTGTCCTATCCGAAGCATCGTGCAAGCGATAGCGCAGGTCAAAATATGGCTGAAGCATTTCCTCATTAGCATATTTACCCTCAAAGATTATCACTGTGCCTTGTTTTAATTCGAATTCTTTCAAACCGTTGGTTTTTGTTTTCTGATCATAGGCATCGGGTATGCGTAAAACAAAAGTTTTTTCGGCGCCTTTACGAAAAACATCAACCTGCTGTAGAGTTTCCAAAATTCTTTCCTGGTTGAAAAAATTCTCTTCACCAAGATAAATCTGGCGCGACATTATTTTATCCACTGAATCTCCGACTAAAGCCTTCTCGGCGTCATTAAGATGCCGGCCGGTAACCAACTTTTGAATTGCCAATCGCCATACCCGATTACGCAAAAACATATCCAGAGGAATAATCACGGTATTCAGCCCTTTTTCACGCAAATATTTCGAAACCTCTTCAGCAATCGTGGTCTTACCTGACCCTGAGCCTCCGTCAATAGAAATAAGTGAGGTACTTGAAGGAAGCCCACTGTTTATTTTGGATTCTACCTGCTTAGCAATTTGCCTTGCCACCGGTTCAAGCTTCATTCGGAAATACTCTTCCTGGCTGGCGGTGACGGGTTTTCCTGTTCGCGGGTCAATCGGCGGATGGCCGTAATAACCTTTACTTTTAGAAAAATCATGGATAAGTTTCGGAATAAATGCGCCGTCCTGCGTGTTACGATAATAGGTTGAAGAAACATTAAGGTCAATATCCGGATCCTGCAAAAGCGCAATAGGTAGAAAATTATTACCTTGGGATTCTGCCTGAACTGCGTGGGAAATATCTTCTAGTTCTTTTATGGTAACCTTAGCGCCATATTCTCCGCGCTGGATTACCGCAAAGGTTATTTTATGATTGGGGTTAGCGCCAAAATTATACTTAGCCATTAAAGCATACTGCTGGCGCATATAATTCCACATTCTCTTTTCATTCTCGGCGCCGATAAGATAATACATATGTATTTTACGCTGAGCATTAATCTCTAAGAACCTGAACATCTCCTCTGTTCCTTCAATAGAATTATTTTCCTCGCTGCCTAAATCCGTATAACGGATAAGCGGGAAAAGGCCCTTTAATGCTTCCTTGACCATAAAATGACGGTCTTCCACTGAAACGCGCTCGGAAGCGAGAAGATTCTTATAGCTTATCTCCCCCTGCACACGCATAATTACAGTATCCAATCCCAAAGCATTCATTCCTTTAAGCGAAATAAGAATATGCCCACGATTCAAAGGATTGCCGGCAACCGGTAAAAATCCGACATTGATTTCACGAGAAACATCATAAAGCCGGTCATCATTCTCTTGCGGAGAGAACTTCAGCGAATTAACCTTGACTAAAGGATCAATTTTGCCTTCTTGCACTTTCTGAGTAATCTCTGCAAAAGTCCTTTGCGTGGCATGATAAAATCTTGAAAGAAATGATTCTTTCTTTTGGGCAACACTAGCATCAAAACTTTCTATACCTTCCTTTACTGATGCCCATGCAGAAAGAGTAAGGAATAACGCTTTTGTATCCCGCATCGCCTCATCTTCATTTCTTAGGCCTTTGGTAATATGGCTGATGAGTTCATGGTAAAGAATTTCCAATTGCTTTGTTTCGGGAAGCTCGAAGAAATACGGATGCAGATAAACTGTTTTTGTATCAATATTGCAAACAGCGACATTGCCTTGGGTAAGATTTAAATCCGTGGTAATAATAAGGGTCCAGTTAGCAAGCTCAGGAGGAGCGCGGCCTAAAAGCTGCTCAATTTCTGCTAAGCGCCTATTTAAAACTTCAAAATAGCTTTTATTAAAAAACTTTCCACTCGGCAAGCTTAATTTACTCACTCCTGCATTAACTAATTCTTTGTTAACGCCAAATATTTGCTCTATTTTAGACTGCGCACTCTCTTCAACGGGTAAAGGGTATGTATTGTTTTTCCTATGCTTAAAAAGCGATATAACTTCTTTAATTATCCCCTTTAGGTTATCTTCCTCGTAAAGCCTAAAATGCCTTACTGTTGCCGTCTCCAAAAGCTTTAGTTCTAAGATAGAGAATAGCTCGCTTAAATCATCTGCATTATTACTTAGAGTAATAATTTCAAGAATATGCTTTCTAAGTAAGGCATAGATAACTAAGATGGCTTCCGGAATCTTGCCTTCTTTATTAATACGCAGTATGAAATTTCTCAACAGCTCGCAATAAACTATAAATTTATCAATATCCCCGCCTGATTTCCTCGCTATTAACTCCAGGGTAAAAGTAATCAAATACCTGAATATATAATAATTAGGCTTCGGCTCCCAGAATATCTTCTCCAATTCACCAAGATAATCCAAACACCTCTGCTTAGCGCTCCCATCCTCAAAATAGCCTACAATCTTCTTTGTCCCGGATAATATTGAGTATTTTTTAACAGAATCTAGATTCACGGAGAGTATTTTAAGAAATTGCATAATCTTTTCCCTTGATTCAATATTATTTGGATCCGTCATTTCTGTATGATATCCCATCTTGGCGAAAACCTTATTAATACCAAACCATGTATCGTGACTCTCCAACTCAGCAATAACTTCCCCGGAAATACTGTTATAAATGGCTTCCGGATCAAAAAATAAAGTATACAGATAAGCCCTTGGTAAAACCTCAACCCTTGTGCCGTTTCTTATTTTCCTACCGGAAAGAGGCTGGACCAATTCTTCACATAACCCTAAAGCAGATTTAGGATGAAAATTAAACCGATAAGACTCCCATCCGATAACCATTTCTTGTCTTTCGCTATCAGAATACTCATACTTAAGCCCCATGCATACCCTCTTAAGCCTTCTCAAAAAGTTTGTAGAAACCTCACTTGCTATATCTAAGGCTAAAACTTCCTTCAACATAGGCAGAGTTTTATTCTTACCAGAAGCCAAAACAGCATTATTATCTAAAACTCCTACGACTTCTCCGGAAACAAAATAACTCTTTAAATATTCGGCAAGGGTTTTTCCTAATTCGCCGTCTCCCCCTAATGCTGAAATACCTAAAATAACATTGAGGTTATATTTTGACCTAAGCCTAAAAAGCATCCCTAAAACTACCGTATCTGTAACCGGAGAACGTACATCCTTTTCAGGATGTGTTTCCCTATTCGCATTTGTTATGTTGCCTGGGTAACGTGCTAAAATATCCCCACCCATATCTAACCCTATAGTAAATACTTTTTTATTTTTAATTAATTTAACATAACCTTCTGATAGAACTTTTGAGCCTACAGAAACATCCATTAACACTAAGCTAACCCCCATCTTGTTAGCATCCTCAATAATCGACCCTTCCTTAATATCAACCATTAATGAACGGCCGTCTATGCTTACTCTGGAAACAATATTAGCCTTATCTAAAGCATAGAAATTCTCAGATGCATCCATCGACACAAGTTTTTGGAATATCCCGTTATTTACAACTCCTAAATTATCTAAGGAGGTCGGGCCCCCCAGAGGGTTTTCTTCTCCCCTCTTAAGATTAGTAGTAAAAACAACAATCTTGGTATTCTTTTTACCTAAATTATCCAAGATTAATTTAATCTCCCTGGCAAAAAATATAGCCCCCAGGACATCCCCTCCACCACCAGCCGTAAGAATATGCAATTCATCAAAATTATCAGACTCCACGAACTTTTTCCAGGGATCATTTAAATATAGAACATTACTGTTTTTGATCTGCTGCAGATTAAGCCCTCCGGAATAGTTATTTACCGCAGATGGGCTTACTGAAACAGGCAAATTCACCAAATCTGAAGCTGCGTGTATATATTGGGTACCTCTGCGAGCAGTTGCTTTTATAGCAAATAGTTTTGCGTTATCAAGATAATAATACGCAGTTAATCTGACTGCGAAATCCAAACTAATATTGCAGTTATCTTTTGCGCTAAAATATTCAACTTCAGATTTGCTAAGAAATAACAGCTCTTGTATAATATAAATTTCCTGGGAAGACAAAGCATTATTAATTGCCAGATCAGCTTTAGCCTTAGAAAGTTCATCCATAAACAACAACCCCCTACCCCACGATTGCACTGCGGGCTTTAACACAAAACGTCTTTGCGTCCGGGATAGTTTGCCTAAATCCTGCCATCCTTCTAGTTGTTTTGACTTTAATTCTTGTGGAAAATTATCATTATCAAGGACCCACGTTTTAGGAATAATCCTCATCAAAATTTTATAGTTTTCCTCACTCAAATTATCCTTAAACCAAAGATGGTATTCTTCGGAATGAAACAGGGCTAACGGCAGTTTACTGTCGTAGAAAGGATTTGGTACCGGAACTAGCCTGATTTTACCTTCTTTAGCAAATAAAAATAATTCCTCGATATAAGAACCGGGTAATACATCCCTAAGGTAGAAGCAACAATACACCGTCAGAGGTTGATTTTCTTTCAGTAGATCAACAACAGGATTTTTTTGGTTTGGCGGGCCCCTTTGATCAGGCAACACAATAGCCCGAGCTTTTAAACCCAGGCTCTCAAATTCTTTGGCAAGAGACTGAATCTGGCTTAAGAATTTTATACTTGCCTGATTTAGAACAAATACCAGACTTTTCCCTGACAAAGAATCTTCTTCATTCAAGCCAAGGAATCTTCTGGCAAAACTAGCTAAAAATTCTTCTTCCTGATCCCCCAGAATATCATAACCGCAATCTCGGTAAATGTTTTGCAACATGAAGGCTAAGGGCAGGCCAAAAGGAGAAGTTTCAATTTCAGTCAGAACTGGGCCATTAGGAGTTAAAATAAAATCGGGACGAACAAATATGTTATCCGAATAATATCCTTCTTTAATTAATCGGTTTGGAAAATTATGGCAGTTTCTCTGGATATATTTACGCCAACGTGAATCAGCAGGCATAAACTTCTCATCACTAAGAAGTTTGGCAGAAACGGCAAAAAATTCTTTTAAGGCAATACCGCATTCTTTCAAGAATACCCTGCTTTGTTCACCAATATAAAAAGGCCGAGGAGAGACCCTAAATGGCACATTTCTTATTGAAATTGTTTTCTCATCCCTGAGGGGATACAACCATCCCTGGGAATAGTCATTTGCTTCAGCGGCAAATAAACGCAACAATAAAGATTCTCTTGTGTCCCTAAGGGCCTCCTGTTCATCCTTAATCCCCTTAGCGATATGCGATATAAGTTCATGATAAATGATTTCGGTTTGTTTAGATTCGGCAAGCTCAAAGAAGTATGGGTGCAAATAAACTATTTTTGCATCAATGTCGCAAACGGCAACATAAGGCAGTCCAGCTTTTGAATCAATACCTAATTTTACGGGATCAGTAGTAAAAATATAGATAACTTCGGGCGGCGCACGGCCAAGAATCTGCTCAAGTTGCACAAGGCGGCTTTTTAATATACCCCGATTTACCTGCCAGAAACTCCTGACTACCTGCGTATCTATAATATATGTAGAATTCTCTGCTTTACCATCTACCTTTACCAAGTCGCCTGATCCTAAAGAAGTTAATGCCTGCTGGTGAGATTGACTAGAAACGGGCAGGGGATAGGATTTTGTCCTACTGCCATAAATTTTTTCAACCAACTTTCTAAATTCTGGATCGCTATCCTGCCTAGATAAATATCTCAAGCACTCTGGCAATTTATTTGGCTCTTTACAATCGTGTATTTCTTCGCCTTTTAATTGATAAGCAGCTGTATTAGACTCTGGGAACTGAGTTAAATCTCCGGTAACCGATTCTGTAAATATCAAGCCATCTCTCACCCTTATATATTCAGCAGGCATGCCCCCCTGGATTAATACCCGACGTAAACCAGCTATATCATAGAAAAATCTGAAAGGAGTATAAGGCAGGCCTCTATTCACGCATCCTGTTTCTTTCTCCATTCGATTGATAAAATCTATGGCTTCTTTGGTCTTAAATGCTATTGTTTCTACCAAGAAATCCCTACTAAAACCAGAGGGTGGGTTTTTACACCTAAACCAGTTCCCTCCTTTTTGCCTCTCAGGATTTTCTACCAGTTCACTTATTATCCTGTAGCCCTGTTTAATCAATCTTAATCCAACGGCAAGCCTGTTTAAATCTAATGCTCCGTCAGTAAATCTGGTAAGGTCATTTACCCGATAGGTACCCATTACCCTTGCCCCTTTGGATAAAAGATATTGCAATATATCTTCCTTAATATATGTCCTGTCTGCATACTGGGAACCATTAATATAAAAAGTGCTGTTTAGCTTGGACATCTGAAGAGTAGCATAACCATGGCCTGTAGGATAGCTCAATTCTTTTTCTGATTCTATAATCCGCCCATTTTTATCCATGTCAAATCCCCTTAGGCAAGGTTGAACTATAAAATATACATTCTCCGGGCTGAAGCCGAAAAAATTGTGCTCTATAAAATGATTGACAACTTCCTCTTCATAAGACCTGCCCCTATAGGGGTCGAGCTGATTACTTATATGTATAACAAATCTGGCATTTTTAACCACCTGCTCAGGGTCTCTATTATATTGACGGGCCAATCTTTCCAGTTCCAGCCTAAGCTGAATTATCTGCCTAGGGCCTAAGGTTACAGGTAAATAACTATTTTGATATGTTTTCAAGAGTTCTTCTAACTCATTCAGCAGCTTTTGTGCTTTTTCCGGATTCTTTTTCAACAGAGGCCCGAATGTAATATGATTTTCGCGTTGCTCTAAAATCTTTCTTGCCACTTCCATGGCATCCACCAGATAAAACGCACCTTCGCCAAGCCTTGTGGCTGCGCCGGCAAAAATGAATTCTGGGATATATTTACCGTCAAGCACAAACTGCGCAGTTTCCTCCCTCTCTTCATCCGTAATTTGCTCTCTATTAAGCGCTAAGAAAGGAGCTAATTCAAGGGCACTAAGATCAACGGGGATCATGTTCTTTTTGTCTAGCTCGGAATCGCTTATCTCTGCTGACCTTCTAAAACCAGTTAACTTATCCTGTAACATGCTAGCGATATAACTTCTATATGCTTCTAAAGAATCATAAGCGCAAGCTTGCAGACTACGCGGAAAAGTTTTCTCCCTTGTATCCCTCATCGCCTTCTCTTCATTGAATTCATGATTGACGATATGACTGATAAGTTCATGGCAGAGGATTTCGAGCTGTTTGGATTCAGCGAGTTCAAAGAAATACGGGTGCAGATATACTATTTTTGCATCAATATTACAAGCAGCAACATATGGCAAGCCGGCGATAGGATCAAAACCTAACTTAGCAGGGTCGGTGGTAAAAATACAGGTAACTTCGGGTGGCGCACGGCCAAGTGATTGCTGAAGATGAACAAAGCGATCACTTAAGATACTTTGATTTGCTTGCCAAAAATTATGCACTGCCGGCGCATCTATTAAATAATCCACAGCATCACCATGCACCTTAACGAAGTTTCCTAAACCAAAATTATCCAGTGCCTGCTTATGTAACTGAGCAGTAACCAACAATGGATATGTATTTATATCAATCTTTCCAGTCTTCTTTGCAATTGCTAACTTATATACTCCCTCTGCATATCGTAGCTCCATAGCTTTTGCTGTAACCTTTTCGCTATCCATATATGAATTAAACATAAGTATCTTCCATTGTTCTTTATTATTATAGTAGATACGTGAAGCTACCTCTGCCATTTTAAATATATCAGCCGGGGCTTTGCGGTAAAATAAATCATTATCCGCAAGCGGCCCCTGAGGACTCATCATAGTGTAAGAATCCAGTAGAAAACCGCTCCCCTTCTTACTCTTTTCGCTGTAATCCGTAATCCATTCTATCGGACCTGCTCCGCGGATAGCGATGTTAACTCCGCCATTTAATCCTGTTCTCTGGTCTGAAGTACCACAAGCTTCTTCAAGGGGACGCGGCATATTAACACAGAGATCGGCTCCGATAGCCTGCATTTTAAGAAGTTTGGCATCGGAATGGGGAACATATACAAACCTGCCTTTTAATTCTAAAGAATCAGCCCAACGTTTAAACTCTCCAATCCAAAAATGCTCATATTCTGGTCCACCCACTACAACCTGCATCCCTAAACCATTAATAATCTCCTTATCTTTAAAAAGCTCATTTAAGATAAATTCCATCTTCCGGTATAAGTCTTGATTATAACTTTTCTTCCATTCATTTTCGTTAACAAAGGGCATCATCTCCCTGTTCCAAATATCCCTTACCTGTTGGCGGTTAAAAGTTCTTGTCCGATCAGCACATAATAAATGAACAATAAACCTTAAAATAGGATATTGGCTCTTATATTCCACGATCCTTCTTATCGCCCAAAGAGTAAGCCTAGGAAGATCAAGAATTATTCCAATCCGACTCTGTATTTCTGCAAATGCTTCAATTTTGCCTGTTTCATGTATTCCATAAAGTTCTTCTTTCAGGGCCCTTCTCCCGGGATTCTCTATGCCTAACAGCTCCTGGTTCTTCCATGTATTACCAGAACCATTTAGTAACCCTATAACATGAACAGCATACTCTTGCCCATACATTCTTCTAAACAGTTCTTTGGTCGCTATAGCATGTTCTTCGCTAACCGCGTTGATGACATCCG